>VOFI01000881.1_pt1 | contig 104001 bp, 203 predicted proteins | sample 5384131 | NCBI WGS metagenome assembly VOFI01 (sample SAMN12384728, study PRJNA508395) | human gut metagenome | isolation source: healthy gut H | host: Homo sapiens
CCACCCCGAGCCGTACTTTTGGCATCCCAACCAAATTTTTTAGCCAGTTTATAACTAGTATAGCTAACATGAATGGAATGCTCCAAACGATTGGAATGAATATGATGGGGATGTCGGCTAATTTTTGAACCTTAGGATGCTGAATCAGATGGCCCACATAGGTCATGTATTCTTTGTCACGATGATATTGCATAAGATAACCACCTTTCGTTGATAGGCTCTCCCAATAAGACCTCCATCAACTTCTTTTTACAGGTTAAGTATACTGCTTTTTCTCAAAAATTTCCTTAAAGAAAACATCAAAATTCCTGCTGCTACTGCAACATTCAAACTCTCTGCTCGACCTGGCATGGGAATATGAACCAGCTGGTCTGCTTGTGTGGCCATTTCCTGGCTGATGCCATTTCCTTCATTGCCCATAACCAGGATAAACTGATCGGTCTGAGGAAGCTGACGGTAATCAATGGAAGCTTCTGAAAGCGTCGTTGCGAGAACTGGTAGATTGATTCTTGTAGCTCGCTCCAACAGTTCTTCCCGATCCAGTTTCCAGATAGGAATATGGAAATGACTGCCCTGCATGGATCGAAGAGTCTTGAGACTGTATAGATCTGCGGATGCTTTCGAAAGCATGACACCATCAAAGCCGGCTGCATCTGCTGTTCGAATCATGGTTCCACATTACCTGGATCTTGGTACATCCTCCAAATAGAGGTAACGACCCTTGTAACGGATCTGGAAGTTTCTGGCTGCTCTATAAGAATCTCTGCGACAATTCCTTGAGGGGTCTTCGAATCAGCCAAGAGACTCAAGATCTCCGGAGTCACGACAGTAACGTTTTGGATGTCCTCTACCCGGTCTAAATAGGCTTTCTAAAACAAAGACCTGCCGAATCTCCGCCTGATTTTCTACTGCCTCTTCAAACAGATGCCAGCCTTCAATGAGATAAGAATCTGTCCGGATATTTTTTTGATGTAATTTTTTAGCATTTTTTGATTACATTATTTGGATTTAGACGTTATAATATTCATAGAACTATTATAGCACAAAGAAAAAAGAAGAAATCATGCCTCAGATAGATTTCTTCGAGTCAAGGAGGATGCACATGCAAAAGGTAAAAATGATTGCCCAAGGACGGGTTCAAGGGGTTGGCTTTCGCTGGGGAGTGTACAGTCTTGCTTTAGAGATCGGTGGGATTACTGGCCGTGTCTGGAATAATGACGACGGAACGGTTGGCATTCTGGCCCAGGCAGAGTCTAGTAGCCAAATGGCCAAATTCATCCAAGAAATACGCAAAGGTCCTACGCCAGTTTGCGCATGTGACTTATTTGGATGTTACGCTAGCAAACTTTGAAAACTATAAGGACTTCAAAATTGCAAATTAAGACTAGAGAACTATATTGTATTTTCAAAAAAAACAGTAGAATAGAAAGGTAACATTAAAAAAAGAAGGAACGATTTGTGAAAAAAATAAACTTGCATTACTGACATCGATGGGACTAGCTTCGCTCGTCTTCTTATCAGGATGCGTGAGTGTCGATCGAAAACTGGAAATCCAACTGGATTGATCTGGAATCTTCTTGGCCGTCAATGGGCGAAGCCATCAAATTCTTGCCAACAACCTTGGCTTGGGCTTTGGGATCGGGATTATTATCGTCACCTTGATCGTGCGTTTAATCATCTTGCCACTTGGTTTGTACCAATCATGGAAGGCAACCTACCAATCTGAAAAGATGAACTACTTAAACCTATCCTTGGGCCAATCCAAGAGCGCATGAAGAACGCTAGCACACAAGAAAAGAAAAGCTATTGGCGCAACAGGAATTAATGGCGCTCAACGTGAAAATGGAGTCAGCATGTTTGGTGGAGTTGTGTTTGCCGCTCTTGATCCAAAATGCCATTCTTCTCAGCTCTTTTCTTTGCGACTCAACACACCAAAGGGGTAGCAGATAGTAGCTTCCTTTGGCATTGCTCTTGGCAAACCAAGCTTGCTCTTGACGGCTATCGTTGCGGTTCTTTACTATATCCAAGTATGCTTTCTCTTCATGGAATTGAAGATGAAACCCAAAGGAAAGCATGCGCAAAGCATCACTGATGAGTCCGATTATGATCGGTGTCTTCATTGATCTCCCTCAGCCGGAGTGACTCTTTACTGGGTAGTCGGTGGGGTGATCCAAATTATCCAACAATTTGTCATCAACTACTTGATTCGTCCAAATCTTCGCAAACGGGTCGCTAAGAATACAAAAACAATCCTCCAAAAGCGACGAGTCACCGCGTGAAAAAGATGTCACACCCACTGCAACGACCCAAATCCAACACAAACCAAAAAACAACCGCAATGCAGGGAAAACAACGTAATAGAAAGTAGTACGAACTACTAATTCTAGCGAAAATAGAGTAACGCGAACCTTTGAGTTCAAGTGCTTTTTAAATACCGTTCAGTCAGTCAACGAAGAATTTTTACCCTCACAAGGGATTAAGAGCACAAAAAGCAGGCCCTCTTGGAAAGCCTGCTTTAAGACCGTTTTACCTAAAGTAATGTTAAAAATAAAATGCTATTAGGTTCATAATAGCAGATACTAAAACTTTCGCCGTGGAAAAGTGCCTGAATTGTTTCCGACGAGGTTCAAAACTGTATACTTCGTAGTTCGCTGACGTCCATCTGTTTCGTCTTTAATCTAAAAACAGGCCCTCTTGGAAAGCCTGCTTTTTTTAGTTACGCTGTTTTCTAAGCTTCCAGCTGGTGTCTCAACAGTGACAACATCACCTGTCTTCTACCAATCAATGCTTGACCAATTGGGCTTTCGTTGAGATCTTGCCAGGAACTCTGCCCTGCTCGTCTGTTTACTGCAACAGCATCACTATCGACGATTTCTGCATAACGGATTTTTAGTTTCCAAGCTAGAGATTTGACCTTCAACAAAAGCTTGTTCATCTTTTTCGCTTCATACTCAGAGTTTTCTGAGAGGTCACCATATGAACGAGCGATTTTAATCCGTTCCACCACTTCAGGTCGACGGACCAATTTCAATTCTTCTAATTCTTGTTCCAATTTTTCTTTTTCTGCTAGGGTCATTGGGTATGTTTTTCTGCCATTATTCTTCTCTTTCTATTATTTGAATGAAAAAGCTGTGGACGCGCCACATGCTTTTTCTAGTTTGAACTTGCTTGTGTCAATTTACTATTGACATGTTCTTCAACATTTTTTATTGTGTTCTTCGTATGTCTTAGCGAAGAAAACTTCACCATTTTCGACATTTGCGACAAAATACAAGTAATTGGTCTTACTTGGGTTCACCATACTTCGATCGCTGATACTCCAGGGTTATCCACTGGGCCAGGCATCAAGCCGGTATTCTTATAAATATTATAAGGGTGAATCCAGCTCTGTATTGATCGTTGCATCTTCTTTTAAGGTCGTCTTTTGACCAAGTTTCCCTTCTGCATAAAGAATTGCAATATTACTTTGCAAAAGGCATGTCTTGGTTCAAACGGTTTATAGAAGACACTCGCGATATCTTTGCGGTCCTGATCCGTCGCCCCTTCTTTTTCAACCAAGGAAGCAGAGTCAATACTTCGTTTACATTGATGTTCTTGCTCTCAAGCGTTTCATAGTATGGGGTTAAGTTATGATCCATTGCCCAAGCATCTGATCGATCATCTCTTTCACTGTGGTATCTTCCCATAGTTATAAGTAGCTGGGAAGAGATAACCTTCTAAACGGTAGCGAACACCAGAATCCTTACTTGGAAGACTCGCCAAGAGCTTAGGATATTTGGCCACCATCTTAGTCAATAAAGGCATCATCTTGGACAGCCTTCAAGAAATCTTCTTTCTTGAATGGAGTCTTGCCTGCCTTCTTAGTGGAGACATCGGCGGTGATAGCCGTCGCAATCTGATCAATCGTATAGCCTTCTGGAATCGTGACCTTTCCAAGAACTGGAGCCTGAGGGTTTTGGTTCCCTCTTCTTGCAGTTTTTGGATGATGGTTTCTATGATCCATGCTCTTTTGCAGGTTGAAATAACCGGATTTGAAATTGCTATAGTTCTTGAACTTGGTATATAGTTAAAGAACTGGCCATTTTTTCACGAGCCTTTTTTCTCAAGGATCGCGCCAATCTCACGATTACTTGAACTGCTGGAATCTCAACCGTAACGAATTCTGTTGCATTTTTATCCATCGGCTTGACAGCTGAATGGATATAGGTCGCTGCAAAGAATCCCTGTAGCCACGATCACAATCAGCAAAGGCTGACCACTGTCCGCACAATTCGTTTAGCGATTTTATTTTGTTTCTTTTTGTTTTTGTTGACGTTGGTTACGAAGAGCGAGATAAGCCTGTTTTCTCTACCGGTTCCTGACTTGGTTCTTTTTTAGCAGGCTTTGTAAGCTCGCTCTGTTCTTCCACAGCAGGGTCGCCTTTACTGGCTCACTGGTTCTTCTTTGGGAGCAAACACAGATTCTTCTACTTTTTGGACGGTGATGTTGCTTCCTCCTCCTCTTTCAGTGAAGAAGGGGTTTCAATGCTTCGATCAGGTAGATCATACTCTTTTTTTCGATCTTTAGAAGTTGCTCATTGGCCTCTTCTAAGTCTCTGAGGATCTGCTCTTTGAAGCTTAATAACTTCTCACTGTCTTGTGATTTATCAGTCAAATAATTGACCTCCCTCATCATAATCCTTAATATTATATCTTAAAAAGATTTAGAAAAGCAATACAAATCGCCCTTCTTCTTCAAAACACCTATTTAATTAAGGTTTTCATTTTCCCAGACCAGATTGTACCAAACTTCGCCCGCATATTGGGATTCTGAAAGACCCTCATTGGTAAATCCTTGCTTTTTCATAATAAGGAATCAAATAATCATGACAGGTCAAATTGATTCCTTGACGGCCCTCCTTAATCACAATCTCTTTCATCGCTTCAAGCAAAAGGGTTCCCACTCCAAGTCCTTGGGCTTCTTTAGCAATGGATAGACTCGTAATGGAAATAAAGCCCTTTTCTAAATGACTTAGATCTTCAACCTCTGAAAAAGAGGAATCGATCAAATAGCGCTCCGGTCTAACAGGTCCTTCTAAATAGCCTAAAATCTGACCCTCGCACTCGGCTACTAGAAAAGTCGTTTGGATCTTTTCAATGTGATCTTTTAAAATCTCACGCGCAATCGCTTCTTCTTCTGAGAAATTTTCAAGCTCAATGCGCTCGATGGCATCCAAATCCTGCAGCTCTGCCTGTCTAATGTGAATCTTTTCTTTCATCATTTACTCCTTCTATCGTTCCCAAACCATATGGGCACCTCGATCAGACTCAGCTTCATCTCGAAATCCTTGCTGGGAAAAATAAGATAGTAAGTCTTCTGGGCAATCGATCCAAATGGCTTCCTTTTCCTTTTGAACAGCTAGATCCTTTAAAGCAGCGATTAAAAAATAGAACCATAGCCTTGACCTTGAAAGGCTGGTCTCACTGAACAGTCGCAATACAATTAGGTCTCTTTTAAAGGCTGGTCTTCTGTCGCCAACAAGTAAGCCACAGCATCCCCCGCCTGCTCTGCAAGCAAAGAAATGGCTTCCTTTCGAACCTAGGGCTTCCTCAAGAGTGGCCCTGTGCTCCTTTCCTTCATTGTCATGAAGTTCTTCTTCTAGCAACAGCAACTGTTCTTGATCAGCTGGGGTGATTGATCGAATTATCATCCTGCTTTCCTCATCTCATACTCCTTCAGTGGACAGATAAATTTGAGTCTGGAATCAATCGATTCCAGACTCAATCATCTCTTTATTGTACACTATGTGTCAAACTAGATAATAAACGCTCAAATGAGTATTCATAGGTTTGAATATCTCCTGCTCCCATAAAGACATAGACCGCATTATCATGGTCAAGAAGAGGAGAAACATTCTCAGCTGTAATAATCGCTGAACGTTTGACAATTTTTGCTTCCAAATCTTCAACTTTCACATCGCCGTGATCGACTTCCGTGCAGAACCATAGATCTGTGCCAAGTAAACAGCATCTGCTTGATTCAAGGCTTCTGCAAATTCATCTAACAAGGCAATGGTCCGTGTAAAAGGTATGTGGTTGGAAAATAGCCACAATCTCTTTACTTGGGTATTTTTGACGGGCTGCATCCAAGGTTGCAATAATTTCCGTTGGATGGTGCGCAAAGTCATCGATGATCACTGTTCCAGTGACTACTTTTTCAGTAAAGCGACGTTTCACTCCAGCAAAAGGTCTTCAAATGCTCGCGGACTAAATCTAAGTCAAATCCTGCAATGTAAAGCAAACCAATGACTGCTGTGGCATTCATGATGTTGTGGCGACCAAAGGTTGGAATATGGAATTGCCCCAAATCTTCTCCACGGAAATGAACGTTGAAGGTTGAACCTGTCGTTGAGCGAAGCAAGGTTGCTTGCCACAAAATCGTTCGTCTCCTTATCAAAACCATAGTAATAAATTGGTGCTGATGAGGTAATCCGACGCAATTCTTTGTCTTCTCCGTAGATGAAGAGCCCTTACTGATTTGTTTGGCATAATCGTTAAAGGCATTAAAGACATCTTCGAAGCTTGTGAAATAGTCTGGATGGTCGAAGTCAATATTGGTGATGATGCTGTATTCCGGATGGTAAGGCATAAAGTGGCGTTCATACTCATCTGATTCAAAATACAAAGTATTTGCGCTGCTGCAGACCACGACCTGTCCCGTCACCAATCAAATAACTGGTATCAGTGATATTTGATAAGACGTGAAAGCATCCCTGTTGTCGAGGTTTTTCCGTGTGCTCCGGCAACCCCATACTGACGAAGTCACGCATAAATTCACCAAGAATTCATGGTAGCGTTTATAGGTTAGGCCATGCTCATCTGCATAAGCGATTTCAACATTGTTATCTGGACGGAAAGCATTCCCAGCAATGAGGATTTGTCGCCTTCCAAATTTTCACATCAAATGGATAAATTTGAATTCCTGCTTGTTCAAAGACCACGTTGCGTAAAGTAATACTTCTCAACATCCGACCCTTGAACCGTATGTCCCATTTGGTGAAGCATGAGGGCTAAAGCACTATCCCTGATCCTTTAATTCCAATAAATGGTATGTATTAGACATGTTTTCTCCTTATTCTTTGATCTAGATGGGTTAAATCCAATTTTGTTTGATTTGTGGTTTCAATCTTGTGCTGATCTTTATTGTATATTTGGCTAGTCTCTTTAAGAAATCATAATTGTTTTTCTTTTCAGTCGGTTCTGCCACTTCTGGTTCTCCTGCAGATTCGAACTCTGCAAGGATCAACTGATCTTTGTCGCAATCGTTTGCTATATTTCAATAATTCGCCCGGATTTTCCTTTGGAAGGGAGCCGTTGGCTGGCCAGGTTTGTTCAGAAATAAATGGTTTTTTCCGTTTACTTGTAGTAGCTGCTGGATCCGTTGTCAGATAGGTGCTGTGCGTTTCTTTTCAGATCCTCACGCGCACGCTCTCTCGCTTCCTCTGCATAACGATTGGCAGGGCTTTTTATCAATCGGCTCTTTAAAATCAGGTTTTCTTACTGGCCGTCTTTCGGTAGGGGTTCTTCTAGTGGTTGATGGTAAGGATGCTTAGGTTTGTGTTTTCAGCAATCGGTTGCCATTCCAAATAATTTTTATCCACATAGTCGCCTGTAATGTTACTAATCAAAATTCTGTTTCATCATACAGGTTCATGTGGGGCATCTCTGTTAACATCAACTCATTATCCCCTACTTGAGGGAAAATATTTTTCTGTCATGCTTTCTTCCTTTCGACACTCCATTAATTATAAACTATTCACAGAATTTTTCAAGCTATTCTGACTGAATTCCAAGAATCTCACGAATTTCTCAACCGATAAGCTGGATCGTGTTTCCGTTCCATCTAAAATCGTTGAGACCAAGTGTCTTTTGAAGCTTGCAGTTCTTGGATTTTCTTCAATCCGTGCCACGAGTAATCATGGTAAACTTCAACATTTTGTTCCTGTCCCATTCGATGGGCACGTCCAATAGCCTGGTCTTCCACTGCAGGATTCCACCACAAATCGACTAGGATGACGGTATCGGCTCCCGTGAGGTTCAAACCGACTCCTCCAGCCTTCAAAGAAATGAGAAAAGCATTACGCTCACCTGCATTAAAGGCATTGGTCATTTCTTGACGATCCTTGGCGGAGTGGAACCCGTGATTTTAAAGGAGGTCATGCCAAGCTGGTCAATCTCCTGCTCTAGGATATCCAGCATGCCTCTAAATTGATGAGAAGATCAAAACCCGATGGTCGCCATCCTTGATTTGCCCCAAAAGATCTCGAAGGCTCTCCAATTTCCCCACTATCTCCCTGATAGTCTTCCATAAAGAGGGCCGGAGTATCGCAGATTTGGCGAAGGCGCATGAGACCAGAGAGAATTTCCACCTTACCTCCGATTTAGTTCTTCTTCGCTAGAGCTTCGAACCCGATCTTGAATTTGTTTTAATTGAGCCAAATAGATCGTTTTTGGCTTTCATCCAACTCATTGTGATAGGTTGTTTCAATCAAGTCCGGTAATTCTTGAGCACTTCATCTTTTTTCCGTCTCATGACAAAAGGTTTGACAAATCGCGCAATGGTCTCAGGACTCAATTTTTGAAATTTTTTTAGCTGGGAAAGAGCCCTGGAAGGACAATTTGGAAAATGGACCAGAGTTCTCCCACATGATTTTCAATCGGTGTCCCAGATAGGGCAAACACATGCGGAACCTCAAAGCCACGTAAGTGTTGGGCAATCTTGGTTTGGGCATTTTTCATGACCTGGGCTTCATCTAGAATCAAGTACTCATACTGATTCTTCTGGTATTCCTCCACATCTTGACGAAAAGAAGCGTAACTAGTGATAACCACCTGTGGATTGGTTGCGATGAGTTCATCTCGGTGCTGCTTGAGACCGTAGACGACTGCCACTTCCATCTGAGGAGCGAATTTTGAAAATTCTTGTTTCCAGTTGTAGATGAGACTAGACGGTGCTAGAATCAAGATTTTAGTTTCTTTTTTTTGCAACACTGGTCAAAAATGAAATAGTCTGCAGGTTTTCCCAAGCCCCATATCATCCGCTAAAATACCACCAAAACCATAATGATTTAACATGGAGAACCATTTGACCCCTGTTTCTTGGTAATCCCTTAGGGTCGCTTGGATTGTCATCTGAGGGAGTTGGAAGTCTTCTGGATGAGTCAGATCATGAGCCAAATTTCGAAATTCATCTGAAAAATGAACATTGTCTTGATCTGCCAACAAATCAGATAGCTGATAAGCAGCAATCCGGCGGGCTTGTAGTTTCCCACCCTTGCTCATTTTCGCCCGCAAATCTGCTAAGGCCCGACTGATCTTCTTGGTTTCTTCATCAAAAACAAGGACCTTCCCTGTATAGCTGACAAAATAATCTTCTTGCCCCACCAAAGCTTTGAGAACCTGGTCCACTTCAGCTGGATCCACACTTTCAAAGTCAAAACCAATCTCCAGTAGACTGCCATTGGTTTTAACATCAATTTTTGGACGCTCCACTTGATAAAGATCTAAAGGCTATCAGAGAGGGTAACCTCTCCTAAGGCTTCAAAAGTCGGGATCTGTTGGTGAAAGAATGGATAGATTTGCTCACTTGATAAAGGACTTCTTTGGGAAGAAAAGTCGTCTGTAAAACCTGCTGCTAGCATGGTTGAAAAGACTTTTGCCCTTATCGAAATCACTGGAATAAGGAAGATTGAGGAGTTCCTCACGCGTGGTCACCGCACGATCCTGGTATTGAAAGACCACGTCCAGTAGAACAGTCTGGTCCTGTGCTAGATCAAAAATGAAATTCTGGAGTGAAATCGTGGATTAAAAAGCTGGTCGGAGCCGTTATTTTCCCCAGTTTTTTGAACTCATTTAAACTATAAGAAAGCTTTTGTTTGGTCCGTTGGATCAAAATGCAGACGTTTTTGCGATCCTGATCCATCGGAAGATCTTGGATAGCCTTCCATAGGGTCCGCTGTTGGGGCGTCAGGTGATAGAAGACACCATTTCGAAACAGGTAAACAGCAGACTCGACAACCTTCACTTGTGGCTCCGTAATGATCAATTCGTAAAAATCACCATGGTCTTCCACCTGAAAATGAAAAGAGCTCTTCCTCCCATGGACATCCTGAAAATGGACTTCTTGAAAATCATACAAGCTATATTGCAAGAGGAAGGAATCCAAATTCATCAGTAATTCCACAGCTTCTTCAAAGAGAGTCGGTGGAAAATAAAGATGGCGCCCAGCATTGGGAAAGAAATCTTGCTCTTTCGATCCACCATCTGTGACCAAGCCTTGTAGGAAATTAATCACATCCTGACTAGCCTCATCAAATTCTAAGTAAGAAATGGGTTCATAATAACTTTTGCCAATTGCAAAGTGTCCTTCTTTCTGGAAGGGTCTGCAAAAAAAGCTAGCACATCTCTGATCACATAAGAGCGCTCGTCTGGCAAGCGACGAATGCGAAGAGTCCACAAGAATTGACCAGAGTATTCATCCTCCTGCCCAACAGTTGATAAGACATAGCGAGTTTCTTTCTTTTCGATTTTTGGAAGGACCTGATCTAAAAACAAACTTCCAAAAGATACCTTCTCCTGAGTTTCCTCTGTCACAGTGGCATCTTCTTCAAGACTTGCAAGAGCTGCTTTCCCACTGTCATCATTCTTCAAAAAGCTTCCACAGCCGCCAGATGCGTACAGAATTTTTTCTTTTGAAAGAAAGCACAGCTACAAAAAATGGCATCGTCGTCCAAACTGTACCGCAAGCTTTCTTCTTCCACCCGAAAATACAGGTATTTTTCTTTTTACTTCCTGAAGGGAAACTTTCCCATCTTCATATAGAAGGCTCCCTTGTGAACGAACCTTCCCAGGAATTAATTTTGCCATGTTTACCACCTTAAATTAATCCCTTTATTATAACATATTTAAGGAAAAATTAGAAAAGATAGTTATCATCTTGAAAGGTTTTTAGCCCGTTTTTGATAGAAAAACTGAGACAGTCTTGTCCCAGCTTTTCACCTGATTTCGTAATAGAGTTACCTCAATCAGCTATCCATGATTTTTCTCTTTTAACTGTCTGAGCGAACAATAGACAGAATAGCTAAATAGAGAGGAGAAAGATCCCGATAGCCCACAGAAAAAGACAAAAAACACGACCTATTTTTTAATAAAATCCCCAACAATAGGATCAAGAGCTCCAAGCTTACGATCGAAACCGAGAAACAAGAGATACAGATAGATTTTAAATAATAAGTACACACAAACCTAAAGCTCTCATGATCTTCATGAGTTTACTCTACTCATCCTTAAAAAAAGCATAAGAAATAAAAGAATATCCGGACTATGAAACTACGCATCTGACTATCCTCCACTTCATTTTACCAGCTTATTAAAAAAAGCAACGCTTATGCGCTACTTTTAGTTGTTTTCATAGTTGGAAGAATGAGCATTTTATCATTTGAAATATCCTTCTCCACTTTGATCCATTTGTCTCGTATTCCCTACTTCCGTTTTCGCGCAATCAAATGGATCGGAGTTCCTTCAAAAACAAAGGCCTTGCGAATTTGGTTCTCCAAGAAACGGAGGTATGAGAAGTGCATCAGTTCTTCTTCGTTGACAAAGATGACAAAGGTTGGTGGCTTGGTTGCCACTTGAGTCGCGTAGAAGATTTTGAGGCGTTTTCCTTTGTCTGTCGGTGTTGGATTGATAGCAATGGCATCCATAATCACATCGTTCAAGACAGCTGAAGGAATCCGTGTATTTTGACTCTCACTGATCTGTTTGATCATCTCTGGCAACTTGTGCAAGCGTTGTTTAGTTAAGGCAGAGACAAAGACAATCGGCGCATAAGAAAGGTATTGGAATTGATCGCGAATGTCATCTTCCCACTGCTTCATGGTATGGTTGTCTTTTTCAATGGTATCCCATTTGTTGACAACAATGATCATACCTTTACCAGCTTCATGAGCAAAGCCAGCGATCCGCTTGTCATACTCACGAATACCTTCTTCGGCATTGAGAACCATCAAGACCACAGCTGAACGGTCAATAGCGCGCATAGCACGCATGACAGAATATTTCTCTGTATTTTCATAGATTTTACCAGATTTGCGCATACCGGCAGTATCGATCATGGTAAATTCTTGGCCATCTGCATCGGTAAAATGGGTATCGATGGCATCACGTGTGGTTCCAGCAACAGGGCTTGCGATGACCCGGTCTTCTCCTAGGATCGCATTGATCAAGCTTGATTTTCCCAACATTTGGGCGACCAATCAAGCTAAATTTGATGATATCTGGATTTTTTCTTCTTCTGTTTCATTCGGAAGATTTTCAATGATGGCATCAAGTACATCCCCAGTTCCGATCCCGTGGACAGAGGAGACCGGTAATGGTTCACCCAGTCCCAAGGCATAAAAGTCATAGATATCATTGCGCATCTCTGGGTTATCCACCTTGTTGACTGCAAGAATGACCGGTTTATGGGTCTTATACAAGATACGAGTGACATATTCATCCGCATCCGTGATCCCTTCTTTTCCAGAAACAACAAAGACGATCACATCTGCTTCGTCCATGGCGATTTCTGCCTGATGCTTGATTTGCTCCATAAATGGGGCATCTACGTCATCAATCCCCCCGTATCGATGATACTAAATTTTCGATTCAACCACTCAGCTGTTGCATAAATGCGGTCACGAGTGACTCCTTCTACATCCTCAACGATGGAAATCCGCTCACCGGCAATCCGGTTAAAGAGTGTAGATTTTCCGACATTGGGACGGCCTACAATCGCAATAGTTGGTAGGGCCATGATTTCCTCTTTTTCTAATGAAAGGCGAGATTTCGGTTCAAGAACGCCTCTCTTCATTTCATAATAGTTTGTGTTTTTCTAGTAGTTTTTGGTCTCTTCTTGTTCAGGTTGACCAAATTGAGCCGCAAGACGCTCGCTCCAGCTGTCTGTTACACGCGCTCCAGCATAATCTGCCTGAACCTTGTCATAGGCAGTCACAACTGATAGGTCTTGTTCTTGGTATTCTTCTTCAAAAGCAACCTGCTCCAATGGCAAGCGTGGTTTCACTGCATGTTGCTGGTTGGGTACTCCGAGAGCAATCCCAAAAACAGGATAGGTATAGTCTGGCAGACGGAAGAGTTCTGCGACTTCTTCTGAACAGTAGCGCAACATGCCGATCATCACTCCACCATAGCCGAGACTTTCAGCTGCCAATAGCGTATTTTTGAGCTGCTAGAGCCGCATCCACTGAGGTGATCAGTAAGTTGTCCACCCCTTCAGGATGGAAATCCTGCTCATGAAGTTTGACAGCTTTTTCAGCACGGTTTAAATCCCCAACAAAGAGGAGAAAGACGGCTGATTGGCGAATTGCTTCTTGAGGAAGCAAGTCGTAAAGAGCTTCTTTCTTTTCCTTGCTTTTGACCACAATCACAGAATAAGACTGAAAGTTTTTTTCCAACTTGATGCCATCTGCCCAGCTGATAAGATTTCCTTGAGGTCAGCTTCTTTGATGGCTTCTTCCTTAAAACGGCGAACAGAAAAATGAGATTTCATTAAACGGATGGTTTCATTCATCGGCGATTGACTCCTTCCAAATGGATTTCCTTGGCTAAAAATTTCACGCGCTCCATGACACGTTTGGCCTGCCATGTTTCATCTCCATTGCGCGAAACCGCAAAATGACGTTCCAACTCTTCAAAATTAAAGTTAGAAGTAAAGAAGGTTGGGAGATTTTCCTGCATCCGGTGCTGCAGAATCACCTGTAAAATTTCATCTCGCACCCAGGCTGACATCTGTTCCGCACCGATATCATCGAGAATTAAAATTTCGGCTTTTTTCACCTGATCGACGGTTTCTTTGACCAAGCCCGAACTGATGGCATTTTTGACATCGATAGCAAAACTTGGGAAAATGAAGTAGGGTAGTAGAGGCCTGGCGTTTTTCGGATAAATCATGAGCCAAAGCTGCCATCATGTAGCTCTTTCCTACTCCAAAATCACCATAGAGGTAGATCCCCTTTTGATATTCAGGATAGTTGGCCACAAAATTGGCTAATTCTTCAAAGGCCTCGAATCGTCCCTTATCATCGAGTTCTACCTTGGCTAGACTCGCTTCTTTCAAGGTTGAAGGGAGATTGATCAAGTTGAGACGTTGGTTGATTGCAGCTCGTTTTTGGGCTTCGATTAACTCTGGCGTTTCCTCATAAGCGACATCCGCATAGCCTTCATTCATGGTGAGGATGGGCTTATAACCTTTGGCAATATAATCCGAATCTCCCAATAAGAAACGGTTGCGTTCACTAATGTATTGATTAAATTTTGAAATACTACGTCGAATTTCTTGTTCAGACAAAGACTGGTCCTTGAATAAAGGCAGCAACTTCTTGGTCTGCCAAGATCTGTGCGACCAAATCCTCATAGTTAAATTGACGCGCACGGTTCATGTGAGACATGGTTTGACCTACACTTTCCATCTACTCACCTCCTTGATTCAGTTTTTCTAACAGGCGTTGTTTCTCTTTAGCAAGATCCACCTTTTCTGCTTGGCTGGTTTGATTTTGATAATTTGGTTGACTCCACTTGGGAACATTGCTGTGCTTGCCCTTGGCTGATGCAGGACTCGTCCCCTTGTTTCCTTGAGCTTTAGCTTGTTCCTGGCGTTCTCGAACTTTTTAAAACTGCCAGTTCTGCACTGTTGACGCCTTGATAAGAAAAAATCATTTCCTACCTTCAAAGCATACTTTTCATTGAGATTAGCAGACTGGGTCTTGTTAAAGGTCAACAATAAGATAATATTGATCACCTCATCTAGTAAGCCTAGATCAGCTAACTTGGATAAAGTCTTGCGTTCGCTCTGCGTAATGGTCGCATTGCGTGCCTTCTTAATCTCCGCTAGAAATTGTAGGCTGGATTTTGCCTTAGCTTCCCTCAGAATAGTTTCTTCCTGACGGCTATAGGACATACGTGGTTGCTCTTGGCTAGCCTGAGCCAACTTTTGCTTCATTCTCTTTGGAGAGACAATCCGGTCTACAGCCGTTTCTTTTGGCCAAAAGATAAGTTTCATACCAGGTCCATTGCTGCTCTTCTGCGATGGCAAAGAGAGCTAGGGTTGCTTCTCCTTCATCCGCAAAAACGAAGTCCATCACGCCCCATCATTCGCTTAAACATCTCCATATCAAACTGCTGTTTCTTACTTGGAAGAACAGTCGTCTCCCCAGCATCTAGTCCAAAGACTTGCGAGAAGGAAACTTGCCGTCTAGTCCCTAAAGAGCGTACTGGGAGCAAATCCTCCACGGCCTTTTTCCCCAATTTTTTTTTCAAGCAAGCGTTTGAAAACAGCATTCGAAAAAAATTCTCCTGCCTCAAGAGGAGCATGTAACTGAATGGTGATCCCAACTTCTTCCTCATAGAGATCGATCAACCCCATGGCAATTAACCGGTCAAAAAGCCAGTAGCAACTGTGGAAATCCTATATTCAAATGATTGAGGATTTGAGCCAGTAAATATTGTTTTTCACCCTGATCATAAGAGGCCAGCAGATAACGATAAACCGTTACCGTTTCCACCTCAAAATAGGCAGGTAATACTGCTCTAATGCAGCCCCTGCCGGTGGAAGAATGTTATTTTTTAAAAATGAGAAAGGCGTATTGGGCTTCATCTATTTTTCCTTTTCTTCTTGGTTCCCTTCGTAATTTGTTTCAAGAGGGTTTCTAACTCACCGACATCCTTGAAACTCCGGTAAACACTAGCAAAACGGACATAGGTGATCTCATCAAGGTCCGCTAACTCATCCATAACCAAAGAACCAAATATATTCACTGTTGATTTCATTATCGCTTTGGCTGCGAACCTTTTGCTCGATCCGGTTTACAATTTCTTCGATTTCATCACTGGATACAGGCCGTTTTTGAGCCGAGCGGATAATACCATTAAAGATTTTATCACGAGAAAATTGCTCGCGTGTTCCATCCTTTTAACAACCACTAGGGTCCGTTCTTCCACTCGTTCGTAGGTAGTAAAGCGATAATGGCATTCTTCGCATTCCCTGCGACGACGGATGGTGTTCCCCATCTTCAGCTTGTCGACTATCCACCACACTAGACTTACTTCCACCACATTTTGGACAACGCATTTGCTACCTCCTTAAACTGTTTTAACACTTCATTTTACCATAAATTGAATCGTAAAGAAAGCAGAAGAACAGGAGATCTCCTTGTCCCCACTCCTCTTCTACAAATTAAAAAAGTCCTAAAACAATTTAAAACTAAAATCATTCTAGAACTCTCATTTGATTTTAAAGAGATAATTCAGCTTCTAAGCCATAGTGATCACTCACAAGTTGGTTTATTTTGACCATCAAAAATGACATGTAGACGCTTAATTTCCCATTCTGGACTTGCAAAGATGTAATCAATTCGCAGTGGTACCTGATTATCCGTCCAGCCATCGATTCCAGGGCCTACAGTATAGGTCCCCCTTTGTTTCTTTGGCTTCAATAAAGCTATCTTGGAGCTTTAAGGAACTGGATAAAATCGTTTCATACCCTTCTTGACCAGCAGGATTATTGAAATCACCAGCTAGAATAAAAGGGTTTGCCTACTTGGCTGAAGTAGTTCTCAATGCGTGGCCACTCAAATTGGAAACCTTTGTCCCACCAAGAAAAGATGAACGCTGCCAACAACGATTTCTTTTCCATCCACACTCGTATGAGCAACGGCCACTCGACGGGTATGATAGTCCGTTGGATCATCCATATTGGATACCAAAATCTCATCTGCCTTCAAGGGTTGACGCGAAAGAACGGCTACACCCTCATTGAGGTGATCATAGCCAATATGGTTGTAGGCCCAAGTCCAATAATAGTGGAGTCCTTGAGCAGCTAACTCTTCAACCAATACGCGAACAAAGTGATCCTTGTGAATAGCCACGGATGATGGCAAAGCTTGATAATACTCATCTGTTTCGACTGTTTCTGAGGCCATTTCTTGATTGACCTCTTGGAAACAGATCACATCATATTGCGCTTCTAAAATTTGTTCCTTGAGAGTTTCAAATTTTTGCTGAGCATTCTCTTCCATCCAACTATGGGAATTTAATGTTAAAAATTTCATCCCTGATTTCTCCTTTTTCCAAATCAAGAAACGGCAAGAGGCCGGGTGCACTGCCCCAACCTCATTTTCTTTGCCGACGTCTCTTATAATTCTACTGTTGCAACTGGCGCATTTGCTGCCAATTTACCAGTATGTTCGACCTTAACGGATTTAATCGCATCTGCATTTGTGAAGACAACAATTGTTGAAGTTTCACGACCTGCTTCACGGATCGCATCAAGGTCTGCTTCTACCAATAGGTCCCCAGCAGCAACTGTTTGACCTTCCGTAACTTTAACCTCGAATGGTTTTCCTTCAAGACTAACCGTATCTAGACCGATATGAACCAAGACTTCCAAACCATTATCTGTTACCAAACCAAGGGCATGTTTGGTTGGGAAGACGCTGGTAACTTTACCAGCAACTGGTGAAACGATGTGACCATTTTCAGGCTCAACTGCAAATCCGTCACCCATCATTTTTTGAGAGAAGACTGGATCTTTCACATCTTCGATGTTAATCACTTCACCATCTGCAACAGAGTGAACTTCATCTGTTACCCCTTTAAAGGTTGCTTCAGCCTTTTTGAACTGCTGTCATTTGGCTCGGAAGAGTTTCAGGAATCACTTCGCCTGAGTCAAGTAAGTCTTGGATATCAGATTTCAAGACGTCAGCTTTAGGTCCGTAGATCGCTTGGACCCCTTGTCCTTTCATGACAAGACCCATAGCGCCTTCAGCTTTCCATTGTTCTTCTGTTCCGACTTTATCAGCATCTTTAACAGTAACACGGAGACGAGTCATACATGCGTCAACGTCGACGATGTTAGCACGTCCACCAAGAAGGTTGATGATGTTGATAACTTGTGAGCTTGCTGAGCTTGTAGCAGCACTTGTTGCTGCACCATCTCCTGAGGGGCATCATCACCTTGCTCATAGTTACCGTTACGTCCTGGAGTAGCATAGTCAAATTTCTTAATCATGAAGTTCGCGATGAAGAACATGATAAACCAAAGAGTACAGTTACCCAAATGAAGTTAACGATATCTCATCGCCAAACCAGCGTTAATAGCAAGTGGTGTACGTGTCAAGAACTCGATAGAACCGAATGAGTGAACACGAAGGTTAACCAAGTCAGCCATTGCAAAGGCAGCATCCTTGAACAAAGCATAAATGAGGTATAAGTGGTGTAGCAATGAACATGAACATGTATTCAATTGGTTCTGTTACCCCTGTCAAGAATGTTGCAAGTGCAGTTGCAGTCAACATCCCTTTGTATTGATGTTTTTTATCTCATCGACGTTACGGTAGATGGCTACTACAACCCCCATCAAAATACCAAATGAACCGATCATTTGCCCAACTTTAAAACGAGCTGGTGTGTACGCATGAAGCAAGTGTTGGTATTGGTTCTAGGATCTGCCCTTTTAAGGTTTAACAAGGTCTGTTACCCAAGCCAAGCCATAATGGATCTTGACCAAATACAGTCGTTCCTTTGGCAGCACCTGTCAAGAACTTGGTAGGTACCACCCAATTGAGTATAGTTGATTGGAATGGTCAACATGTGGTGAAGACCAAACGGCAAGAGAAGACGTTCCAAAGGTACCAAACAAGAATGGTGCCAAAATTGGAGCTGTTGATTTTGAGTTGGCGATCCAGACACCGAAACCATTAATTCCTGATTGAACTACTGGCCACAAGGCTGCCAAAACCAAGGCTGTAATAGCTGAACGAACGATAACAACGAATGGCACAAAGCGCTTCCCGTTAAAGAAAGAAAGGGCTTCTGGAAGTTTACGGTAATTATAATATTTGTTGAAAGCAGTTGCTCCAACAAAACCGGCAATGATACCAACAAACACCCCCATATTAAGGGCAGGAGCTTCAAAACACTGATGAAGTAGTCAGATACCTTGATTGATCCACCAAAAATGGTGTGAACGGTAGCCTCCTTATCAGCCAACATTGCAGATGTAACTCCAAAAACTGCACCTGTAATACGGTTAATCAAGATGAAAGAAGACCAGCCGCAAAGGCACCCCCAGCACGCTCTTTGGCCCAGCTACCACCGATAGCAAGGGCAAACAGGATGTGAAGGTTACCGATAACCCCCCAACCGATTTGTTCGAGAATCCCACCTGTAATAACAAGTGGAGACACATTCGGGTTGATCATAGGATAGATTTCCCGATTGAAATCATCAACCCAGCCGCTGGCATGACAGCGATAACGACCATCAAGGCCTTACCGAACTTTGCCAGAATTCAAAGCTAAATAAACTTTTGAATGATCCTTTATTCATCATTCAACCTCCTTATATTGTTTAAGGCTTTTGTTTTTAAAGAAAACGTTTGCGCTTAATTTGTTTCTAGTATACCATATTTTAAAAATTTGTAAAGCCTTACATTCATTTTTTCTCCAAATTTTATCTTTTTTATCTTTTTTAGCCAAATCCTTTTTCAAAACTTTTTTATCCAGCCTTTTTAAACGCAAACGTTTCCCTTGGGTCATAAAAATATTCCGAACCCTCTAAGGGTTCGAATATTTTATTCTAATGCGTCTTGCATGGCATAGCCAATCCCACGAACGGTCTTTATATAGCTTTTTGACCGGGTAGATCAATTTTCCCACGGAGATAACGGATATAGACGTCAACAATATTGGTTTCACCCGTACTTTCATACTTCCAGACACTCTCCAATAACTGCTCATTGTCACCGCTCCCTTGCTTCCCATCAGGGTCGCTAGGAGGTCATATTCTCTGCGGGTCAAACTAATCATGTCTTTTCCACGATAAACGGTATGGTGTTCCACATCAATACGCAAATTGCGGTATGAGGTTGGAATTTTCATCTGGCTACAATGTTGGTCAATATAATCACGTCCTCTAAAAATGGCTGTGATCTTATCTACCAAATCGCTGATAATAAAGGGTTTTGACCATATAGGAAACAGCAAAGCGCTGAATACTCTCTTGGTGTTCAGCAATTTTTTTCGCGACTATCCAAAACAATCAAAACAGAAGCTGGGCGAATCTGACTGATTTCCTCTGCGAATGCTTCACCAGACATATCTGACAAATCGTAATTAAACAAGATCAGATCATATTTAGTCGCAGCAATCAAAGCCAGACCCGCTTTTCCATCCTCGACCACATCAACTTGATACCCCTCTTTTTGAAGTTCCAAATCAATAAAGCGAGCGATTTGCTTCTCATTTTCTACTAGTAGAACTCGTTTGACCATAGAGCAAGATTATTTTTCGTCATACCAAGAGTAGTGGAAAGTTCCTTCTTTGTCTTTACGTTGGTAAGTGTGAGCACCAAAGTAGTCACGTTGCGCTTGGATCAAGTTAGCAGGAAGGTCTGCTGAACGATAGCTATCAAAGTAGGTAATAGCTGCTGAGAAGGTTGGTACGGGCACACCAGCTTGAACAGCAAGAGCTACGATATCCCGAACTGATTGTTGGTACTTAGCAGTAACATCTAAAAGTACTCATCCAATAGAAGGTTAGCAAGATCTGCATCGCGGTTGTAAGCATCTGTGATCTTTTGCAAGAAACGAGAACGGATGATACATCCATCGCGCCAGATAGATGCGATGTCCGCAAATGGCAAGTTCCAATTATTTTTCTTTAGAAGCGACGCGCAATTGAGCAAAACCTTGTGCGTATGAGATGATTTTTGAGAAGTAAAGGGCTTGACGAATTTTTTCGATCAACTCAGCCTTGTCTCCTTCAAATTTGAATGCAGCTGGTTTTGGAAGAACCTTGCTTGCATGTACACGTTCTTCTTTTTGTATGTAGAGATGTAACGTGCAAATACCGACTCAGTAATGAGTGACAATGGTACACCAAGGTCAAGCGCTGATTGGCTAGTCCATTTACCAGTTCCTTTGTTTGCCTGCAGCATCCAAGATATAGTCTACGATAGGTCCATCTTGACCTTCGTCGTCTTTGCGTCCAAGGATATCAGCAGTGATTTCGATCAAGTAGCTGTCCAATTCACCCTTGTTCCATTCAGTGAAGATTTCAGCCATGTCTTCTGCAGAAAGTCCAAGCAAGTGTTGCATGAGGTCATAGCTTTCCGCGATCAATTGCATATCGCCATACTCGATCCCGTTGTGGACCATTTTCACATAGTGACCAGCTCCATCAGGACCGATGTAAGTCACACATGGTTTTCCATCTTCAGGCGCTTTTGCAGAGATTTCTTCAAGAACGTCAGCTACCAAGTCATATGCTTCTTTTTGTCCACCAGGCATGATAGAAGGACCTTCAAGGGCACCTTTTTCACCACCAGATACACCAGTACCGATAAAAGTTGATCCCTGAGTTCGCCAACTCTTCGTTACGACGGATAGTATCTTTATAGAAAAAGTGTTTCCTCCGTCGATCAAGATATCACCTTTATCCAAGTGTGGAAGAAGGGCTTGATGGTTGCATCTGTACCAGGTCCTGCTTGAACCATGAGCATGATACGGCGTGGTTTTTCGATTGAGTTTACGAAGCTTTCGATATCATAGCTTGGCACAAAGTTTTTATCAGGATGGCAAGCAATTACGTCTTCTGTTTTTTCTTTACTACGGTTGTAAATGGCAACTGTGTAGCCATGAGATTCGATATTAAGGGCAAGGTTACGACCCATAACGGCCATACCAACAACACCAAAGTTTGCTTTAGTCATGTGACACTCCTCTTTATAGTTTGCCTTTATTCTACCATTTTTCCTCCTCAAAAGAAAGCAGAAAAATAGCTTCCCACCTTCTCTAAGAGGGAGAAGATCATGCAAGTCATTTGATCTTAAAAACAAAAGTGCCCGAGAAACAGTTCTCAGACACTTCCTGATGAATGACATTAATCTTCTTTAGAAGCTAACTCCTCTGCTTCAATGACCGGTTGTTCTCCTTCTTTGAGTTTATTGACTGTCATATTAACTCCAAGAGCTCCTGCTAGCAATTGACGAATATCAAATCCAGCTCCTTGAGAGACTTGGTCGATACTTTTGCATAATATCACCCACCATCTTAGAGGCGTTGCCTTCACCGTACATGGTGATCTTATCAACCTTGGTTAATGGTTCTGCGACAGCACGCGCAATTTCAGGCAACTTGTCAACGACCATTTCAGTAATGGCTGCTTCTTGCATTTTCTTCATCGCTTCGGCCTTTTGGTCCAAACCTTTGGCTTCGAGCTTCCAATTTCAAGCGAATGGCCTCTGCTTCTGCACGACCTTTGGCTTCGATAGCTTCAGCCTCTTGCAGTTGAGCAAATTTCTCAGCTTCGGCTTGGGCTTTCCGAGCTTCGGCTTCTTTTTGTGTTTCGAAGAGTTCTGCTTCTGCCTTGCGTTGGCGTTCAATCAATTCTGCTTCTGCAGCTTGTTGACGAGCATATTTTTTTCAGCTTCAGCTTGTTTGCGGATGTTGGCATCCAATTCTTGCTCACGAACCTTAACTTCGCGCTCTTTGACTTCCGCTTCTTTTTTCCTGTTTCATGATATTGGCTTCGGCTGCCACGCGCTCTTGTTCACGACGTTGCACTTCTGCCTCAATCCCTTTAGCGGCATCTGCTTTTGCTTGGGCAATATCTGCTTCTTTGCTTGAGGGCTGCTTGTTTGAGTTTTAATTCGTTTTGTTTTGCGCGATTTCAAGATCGGCTGCGACGCGTTTGTCGTTGGCCAATTTATCTTGTTCTGCTTCTACTTCTTTGCGTTCGCGTTCTGCTTTGGCTTTAGCAATCAAGGCATCTTTCTTGATTGTTTCAACATTTTCGATATCCCAAGGTTATCAATGACTCCCCCCTTCATCAGAGAAAGATTGAACCGTAAAGGCGATGACTTCAAGCCCCATTTTAGCCAAATCTGGCGCTACGTTGTCTTGCACCTTTGAAGCAAACTCTTGACGGTCATTGACCATCTTACGGAGCTCCATCTGACCGATCACTTCCCGCAAGTTTCCTTCCAAGACATCTTGGACAGAATTGGAAATATCTGTCGTATTCCAGTTCAAGAAGTTTTCTGCAAAGACGGCAATCATTTCATCGGTTGTACCGATTTTTAATTTAACAGCTGCATCGGCACGGACGTTAATGAAGTCCAGTGTTGGGACTGCTTCAGATGTCCGAACATCTGTCGAGAATTGCTCAATATCAAGATAAGAGCGTTGTTCGACAAAGGGAATCATAAAACCAGCTTTCCCGCGTAAGTGGCGTTGCTTCCGAAGACCGGTAATGACCACGACTTCGTTTGGGTTTAGCGTTGACATACCCTTTGACCAACAAGATCAATAAAGAATGGCAACAATGAGACAACAGTAATCAACCAACCTGGAATAAATAAAGTATCCATACTTTTTCTCCTTTTTGGAGGTTCCCCTCTGTTGTTTATTAATCCTAGTATATCAAAAGAAGGCTCTTTCCTCAAAGAAAAGGCCTGTATTTATGTCTAGATTTTCAAATGCAATCTCTAGCTTATTCTTCGTCAAACAAGCCATTGTAGACCGGCAAAGGACTGTTTTCTTCTTTCTTGATCACTTGAGCAGCTTGGTATTCTTCTTCGGTCATAATTTTCCAATCATTGCCTTCGATAAAGCCTTGCTCCAGCCTCCTCTTCTGGGAGTGAGAACCTTGAGAGGAATATTGAGCAGAATATTATCCGCTACACTCTCACTCAGGTCAATCTTCCCGCCTTCGATTGGAAGGATTAAATCTTCCTCTAGGGCCTCGATATCTGCGTCAGACTGCACATCCTCAGCAAACACCTCTGTTACAGGATAGCTCTCTTGAAGCTCAACAGGCTCCATGCTTCGGCTAGATGCCAAAACGATGGTGTAGGCCAACTGGTAATCCAAGACATAGAGGCCTGTATCATAGGCTACTCGTCCTGTCGCTGTCACATTCTTTAAAGTCAAGAATTTCTGGATTACGCTTTTTTTGCAATTCCTTTAAGCAAATCCAACCCTTGATCAAATGCTAGTCCTTCAGGATTTTTACGGATTTCTTGTGTATATAAGTTCATTCTTTTGTCCTCAAATCTTCTAGATACTACTAGTATATCATGAAGCTGCCCCTCAACCAAGAAGTCTCCTCAAAAATTTGTTATAATCATGAAAAAAGTCTTACGAAAGTGGAAAAAACTAGGCCAATTGGTGTTGTACACAAGGGTCCCACCATGATTACTGGGGAAAATTTGTGGCGTGCAAATTGAAACGATTCAGGATCCTTTTCACTTTCTAGATCGTCTGGCATTGTTAGATAGAGGTTGAAAATTCATAAAAGAAATCGGAGCTATTTTTCGGCAAATACGTGAAAGTCGCCACATCTCTTTAGAGGAAGCTACGGGTGGCAAATTTTCGCGCTCTATGCTGTCGCGATTTGAAAGAGGAGAAAATGACCTGACCACGCAACGTTTTTTCAGGCCCTTCAACAAATCAAAACGAGCCTCAGTGAGTTTTCTCATCTAGCTGGAATCGATCAGCACTCCTTTATTCCCAAATTGTTGAAAGAGCACTATGAAAAACATGAGCTTGGAACACGATCAAGCCTTGTACCAACGCTATCAACTAGCCTATCAGAAAGATCACAAAAAGAAGACTTCTTAGCCAGCATTATTCTCAAGGCCAAAATACTTGCCTTCTATCCTGAGGTGGAGTTGGCTGCTAGCCAAGAGGAACTAGATTTCCTCTATGACTATCCCTCTTCTCTGTCATGGTCTGGGGAAATTTTGAGTTAAGCCTATTTTCACTGACCTCTCCTCTTTTCTCCTAGTCAGCTCTATCGACAATACACAGAGGAGTTGGTCCAAAGGGAGGATTTCAAGCTTCTCCTAGATTCCTCTCGTCCTGCCATCAATTCTATTTTCCTTAATGGCTTTTTTCTCGCCATTAGTTCAAATGAATTTGAAGATGCAACCTATTTTGATCACCTGATCAAGGACCACTTTTACTCTGAGAACGAAGCCTACCTTCGGACGGTTTATCTCTACGCCAAAGGAGAATTTCTCTATCGAAAGGGAGAAAAAGAAATCGGTCTTGAAAAGATGGAACAGGCCATCCCAGGTTCTCTCTATTCTGGATTGTAAGGACAGTGCCAACTACTACAAACAGGACCTGCAAGAACTGATCAATAAATCCTAAAAACTCACAGATCTATCTGTGAGTTTTTGTTGAAAATATGCAACATTAATTTTTTTCTTGCTTTTTTAGGTTTACAATAGGACTATCAAGTAAAGAAAGAAGGTTCTTCCCATGATGACCAAACTAAAAACCACTTCCTCCGCTTTCTTCTCTCACATACCAGCGTTTATCTGAAGGATCAGGAACTTCTTCTCTCTGATGATGAGAAATTAGACCTCTTCAAACAGATCTTTCGATCCATCAAACAAGTCCTAGCAACTGATCACGTGAAGGAGGAAGGCTTATGAAACTCTTAGCTCGTAATAAAATTTTTTTGCCATACTCAGTCTTTTCTCGCTTTTTGAATACCCTTGGCGCCGCCATCTACAATCTGGTCTTTGTGGTCTTTGCTGCCAGCATGCCACAGCCGAGCCTAGCAGTTGGCATTGCCAATCTCATTGTATTTATTCCTAGCCTCTTTACCATTTTTGTCGGGATGAAGGCTGACCGCACGAAGAAAAAAGCTAACTGGTTGATCCGCATTGGCTATCTTCAAGCCATCCTCTTCATCCTTATTGCTCTCATGACCAAGATTCCGGGTTACCTAGCCTTTTCGATTGTTTGCTTTTTAAACATTGTTTCAGATTGTTTGAGCGATTATCGCGGAGGCTTGCAACTCCCATCATGAAAAAGAACATCCCCCGACGAGGATTTGATGGAAGCCTATTCCTTCAACCAACTACTTAGTATGGTCTGTTCGATTTCTGGACAAGCTCTAGGAGTTTGGTTGCTAACCATCAGCCATCAAAATTTTGCCCTGGTCGCTTCGATCAATGCAGTGACTTTTTCTCCTGTCTTTCTACCTGTCTCTCCTGATTAGAAAAAAAAGCAAAGCTGACACATGATCCCGTCATTGAGCCCAAAAGTAAGAATTCTTTGGTACACGAATGCCAAGAGATGTACCAGAACGCCAAAAAGTATTTTTTGCAGATGAGGAGGTACACCACTTTGGCAAGTTGCTCTTCTCATTGGTTCTCATCAATGCCCTTGGGGGATCCATCTCAGGTATCTACAATTTACAACTGCTTCACTCCCCCCTTCTTTCAGTTGAGCTTTAGCCAATCCCTCTTGATCTTAGAGGCAGTGACTATTTTAAGCATGGTCTGGGCTAGCCTGACACCCCACGATTATTTTTCCAAGCAAAGCCTCCACCATATCCTCCTGTGGATCGCAGGTGGGCTGACCATGCTTGGGCTCACAAATATCCTGGCTACACTGGGACATTCTTTCCCTTCTACTCATCACTTTCCTTGGTTATCTTGTAGCAAAAAAATCAACCCAAAAGTTTCCAGTCTTTTTTTAATGAGCAAATTGCCCTGCTGAAAAATTAGCTTCTACCTCTAGCTTTTTGGGACTGATGGTCAGCTTTGCCATGCCACTTGGGAACAGCTCTCTTTTCTAGTCTAGCTATCTGGAGCCTTCCCTTAGCTTGGGGGACCTTTGCCATCCTTGGTTTCACTACCCTCCTAACCAAATAAAAAAGTCCACCGTTTGGTGGATTGATCTTGAGGACAAAGTTATCTTAAAAACTTTTTATAGGTGAGGACGGACGTCAGCGAATTCTTCTTTCGAAAAGTGCTAGTTCCATGACTTGTTTTAGTTTTGGGACAAAAGGTTCCAAAACTCCCCGAGTGCTAAATTAAAAAAGGGGTTCAAACACTTGAACACGGGCTCGGATTGTGTCAAAGATAAGTTTCAATAGAGAATCGAAAATTCTGCGTCAAATAAATTTTGACTTTTTATTTGTATAGAATTTATTAGATTTATAAAGAAAAACAGTTTTCCCATTGTCTTCTCAATCCACTAATGGTGGATTTTTTACATTTTTCTTAGGCGAGCTACCCGCTCAGCAATGGGGGGGTGGGTATAAAGAGTTTTTGCAAACCTGATTCTTTTTGGGATCGTTGATAAAAAAGAGCACTGCTCGCATCATCGACTTCTCGTTGCATTGGTTCGCTTTTGTCTAGTTTTAACAAAGCATTGATCATCCCTTGGGGATTCCGCGTCAATTCAACACTTGAAGCGTCTGCTAGGAACTCCCGTTGACGAGAAATGGCTAACTGCACCAAAGTCGCCGCTAATGGCGCTAAACGATGGCAAGCAAGGAAAGGATCAACATAACAATTCCAAACCACCGCTACCTTCTCGATCATCATCCCGGCTACGGCCACCGCCCCACCACATCATCCGTCCTCCAATGCTTGATAGCATCGTGATGGCACTGGCTAAGGCCACTGCAATAGTAGAGATGCGGATATCGTAATTGCGAATATGGCTAACTTCGTGTCCAATAACTCCCTCCAATTCCTCACGATTCATCACAGCTAGAAGACCTGTCGTTGCTGCAACAGCCCATTTTGAGGATTGGACCCTGTCGCAAATGCATTCATGGATGGATCATCTACAATATAGACACGGGGCATAGGGATCTGAGCTACCATGGCCATGTCTTGTACAAATATGGTAGAGTTGAGGGCTTGCTCTTCTGTTACCTCGCGTGCACCATTCATCCGCATCACAACTTCAGTTGATTGAAAAATCATGCTAAAGGCATAGATTCCACCAATAATCAAAGCTAGGATGACGCCACCAAGGGAAGAGCCTAACCAGAGGTAGCCAACGGCTGCTCCGATGAGAGCCAAGAGTATGAAAAAAAAAGCAAAGGAGAATCCAGGTTCTCCTTTTTATTGCTTGCAATTTGGTCAAACAGCATATTAGTCTCCTAATCGCTAAAGTCCACCTTTGGTACTGCTTTTCTTCTTCAGGCACTTGAAGGAATTCAGCCTGTTTGAAGCCAAACATTCCAGCAATCACGTTTGTTGGGAAAGTTTCCAATTTCACATTATAGTTGCTTGTGACACTGTTGTACAATTGACGAGCATAAGAAATTTTATTTTCTGTGTTGGTCAATTCTTCTTGCAATTGCATGAAGTTGGTGTTAGCTTTCAAGTCTGGGTAATTTTCAGCCACCGCAAAGATGCCTGCTACTTGACGGGAAAGAGCATCACTGGCTGCCATTGCTTCTGCAGGTGAAGAAGCTTGAGCCACTTGTTGGCGAAGTTGAGTGACTTTAGCAAGTGTATCTCCTTCGTACTTGGCATAGCCTTTAACGGTTTCGATCAAGTTTGGAATCAAGTCATTCCGACGTTTCAATTGCACATCAATTTGACTCCATGCTTCGCGAGTTTGCATCCGGCTTTTTCACCAAACCGTTGTAAACTCCTACTACAATCAACACACAAGGACCACAATGATCCCAAGAATAATCCAAATCATTTTATTGAATTCCTTTCATTTCTTTTCTACCAGTATATCAATTTCCCTTATTTTGTGGTAAAAATTATCTTATGAAACCAGAAGAATTTTATGTCCGTTTAGCCGAACTCGGCTTCCCATTAACTGATCGTCAAAAAGAGCAATACGAACGCTATTTTGAGCTCCTCGTTGAATGGAATGAAAAGATTAATCTCACTGCCATCACCGAAAAAGACGAAGTCTATCTCAAGCATTTTTATGATTCTATCGCACCCATTTTGCAAGGGTTTGATCGAAAATCAACCCATCCGCCTTTTGGATATCGGTGCTGGTGCCGGCTTTCCGAGCCTACCAATGAAGATCCTATTTCCCTGAGCTGGATGTCACCATCATTGATTCCCTCAATAAAGCGGATCAATTTTTCTCCACTTGCTGGCTGAAGAGTTAGGTTTGAGCGGAGTTCATTTCTACCATGGACGTGCGGAGGACTTTGCGCAAGACAAGGCTTTTCGTGCCCAATTTGATATCGTAACTGCCCGCGCTGTTGCCCGCATGCAAGTCCTCTCTGAACTGACCATCCCTTACCTGAAAGTAGGGGGGACGGCTACTCGCTCTCAAGGCTAGCAATGCTCCAGAAGAGTTGGAAGAAGCCAAAAAAATGCCCTCAACCTGCTCTTTAGTAAGGTTGAAGACAATCTACAGTATGAATTGCCAAATGGAGATCCACGCTATATCACTGTTGTAGAAAAGAAAAAGAAACCCCAAATAAATATCCAAGAAAAGCAGGTATGCCCAATAAGCGTACCATTGTAGTAAGATACAAAGGGCTAAGAGGATAAAAGTCAAAATAAGAAATTGGGACAAAAGTCCTAGCCTCTCAATTATTCATTTATTTTGGATTGTCAAGCAAGACGCAGTGGTTGAGTGGGTTCTACTACGCTGATTTCATCAGCTTTACAGCCCTACTCAACTGTGCGGAGGTGGGGACGACGAAATCGAATTCTAACGAATTACCGATTTCTGTCCCACTCTCTTTTATTTTTGTTTCAATTCTGTTCGCAGGGCTTCTTGCTGCTCTTTTGTCAGATGAACGCCCTTACTTGCAACAATCTGGCTAGAGACTTTGTTAGCAAATCTTAAGGCTTGCGTCGATATCTAAACCTTCTAAACGAGCGGATATAAAGGCTCCCACATGGCTATCTCCAGCACCTACTGTGTCGACGACTTCTGTTGGAAAACCGTCTGCCTCATACCAGTTGCCATCATAGGCAACCGCCCCTTTTTCACCCAAGGTGACAATGACTAATTGCCCCGTTCTCTGATACAAACGTTCGATGGCTAGCTGGATCTCTCTACACCCTGAAAAAGCCAGTGCTTCAGTCTCATTAACATGGAGAATCGGATGCAGATCATAAATTGCTTCCAGTCGATCTTTTGGTATCAAGAGTCCACGTGGCCCAGGTGCGAAAAATCACCTGGCCTTCTAATTGCGAAACAGACTGGACCAATGCAAGACCGGTTGGCTCCTCGACTTCAAGGCACACAAGTAGATGTAATCAAACGGATCTGTCTCGATGTCTTTTTAGCCACTCTGCTTGGAAGCTATACTCCACTCCGTGGTCTGATAAGAAGGTCCTTTCACCATCAGACTCTACAAAGCAATAACAGCAACCATTGGCCCCTTCTAATGAGATGCTAGAGGAAATCCCTAATTGTTTTAGCTCTCTCCGAATAAAATCACCATATATTCCAGAACCGACTGGCGAGACAAACTGATAGGGTTGCGACAAAAAAATGAAGGATATTAACGACATTAAAGGCACAACCTCCCACAGACCATTGCTGGTGATCAATATGAGCATCTCCTTCACGACTCGGCAAACGATCCAAGTAAATCATCACATCACAAACTGTAGAACCAATAACTAAGGCAGCTGTCATCTTTTCTCCTTACTTTGCCTTCTATTATACCAGAGGAAACATAAAAAACAACCAATCCCTTTGTGGAGTGGTTGCTTCTCTTTTTAGTCACGATAAACGGGTTGAGGGCCAAAGGTTTGGGAAACGGGCATGATTTCAATCCGGTTGACATTGATATGCTTAGGCTGTTGGATCAACCAAGCTACAGTATTGGCAATGTCTTCAGGCTGAATGGCATGGGCATCTCGATAGAGAGCTTCTACTCGTTTTTCATCTCCTTTAAAGCGAACCGTCGAGAATTCAGTTCCCTTCACAGAGACCAGGTTCAATATTGCTGACACGAATCTTCTTGCCAGCTAGATCCGCCCGAAGATTGAGGGAGAATTGCTTGACAAAAGCCTTGGATGCCCCGTAAACATTGGCCCCTGGATAAGGCACAGTTCCTGCTGTAGAGCCCAAATTGATAATATAGCCATCATTTCGTTCCACCATCTGAGGCAAGATTTTCCTTGTCAGATAGGTCAAGTTTGACAATATTGGTCTGAATCATGGTCAGCCAGTCTGCGACCTCTGCTTCATAAGCTGGGGGCGAGGCCTAGAGCCAAGCCAGCATTATACCAAAACATCCACTTTCTCCCAATCTTTTGGCAAACTGGCAAGTGCATGATCTACCTGAGAAAGATCCGTCACATCCATTTGCAGGGGGATAAAAGGCTTCTCCCAGCTCTTCTTGAAGAGCCTGTAATTTATCAATGCGTCTAGCTGATCCGATCACACGATATCCATCTGCTACTAAACGACGGCAGATTGCTTGACCAAAACCAGCTGAAGCTCCTGTTACTAAAATCGTTTCTGACATGTCATTACCTCCATGGATTGTAAAACGTCCCTGATTGACAAAGATCAGGACAATACTCAAAACCAGAACAGCCAAGGCTGATAGAATCATCCCATAATCTTTCATTTCCATGGCTTGATGAGAATACCAGGTCCGCTTTTTTATTTTTACCAAAGCGACGTAATTCCATAGCCGTAGAAATACTATCAATCCGTTCAAGTGAGCTAAAGATTAAGGGAGAGATGATTTGCAAATTACCTTTGATCCGCTTGATCAGCTTGGCCTTTTTGGACAACTCCACCCCTCTGGCTTCCTGAGACAATTTAATCGTTTGATATTCTTCTTGTACATCAGGAATGTAACGCAGAGTCAAGCTGACAGAATAGGCAATCTTGTAGGATACGCCAATTTGGTTGAGGCTTGAAGCAAACTGACTAGGATGGGTCGTCATCAAAAAAAAAATCAAGGCTAGAGGTATGGTACAGACATACTTAAGAGCTAGATTAAAAAGATAAAAGAGTTCCTGCGAGGTGATACTATAGGAACCCCACCCCTTCATCAGTACTGTTTTTGCCCCATAGATCTCTACACCATACTGAGGGGCAAAGAGATAGACCATGACAACATTTAACAGTGCAAAAACAAGAGCAAATGCAAGTACAAATGAAATATCCCGAAATCGAATACGAGCTGTAGAGAATAAAGTAAGAGCACCCACACCAATTCCTAGAAGGAGCCGGGTATCATAACTCAACATGGCCGCAAAGAGATACAAAAAGAAGAAAGAGTAACTTACTCGCACCTGAAAGGCGATGAAGAAAACTCGTCCCCTCATGGTAGCCGACTAATCGATGATTCATGACCTGCTCCTTTCTGTTGCATATAAAACTGCGTTAGCGCCAAAGGGATCCATTCCTAATCGATTGGCTAAGGCAAAAATCGAAGTCTCTTTGAGATTAGCCTCTTGTAAAATATCTGGATGAGTGAACAGCTCTGCAGGTGAGAGATCTGCTAGAATTTGTCCATCTGATACTACAAGGGCACGATCAGAATAATCCAACATCAGTTGCATATCATGGGTAATCATGACAATGGTATGGCCTTTTTTCTTGCAAGCTATCTAGAAATTCCATGATGTCAGTGTAATTGCGCTGGTCCTGACCTGCTGTCGGCTCGTCCAAGACCAAAATTTCTGGTCCTAAAACTAGTATAGAGGCGATGGTCACCCGTTTCTTTTGCCCATATGAGAGAGCAGAAATCGGCCATTTACGAAACTCATAGAGACCACAAGTTTTCAGCACTTGATAGACACGCTCTTTGATGTCTTCTTCCGACATCCCCCGCAAGCGCAAACCTAGAGCAACTTCGTCAAAAAATCATATTGGTCGAAATCATTTGATTGGGGTTTTGTAGGACATAACCGACTCGCTCAGCCCGTTCCTTGACACTCTCCTGCTTGATATCTTCACCTCTAGAGGTGTATTGCCCTTCTGTAGTAATGAATCCACAGATGGCTTTCGCAAGAGTTGATTTTCCTGCCCCATTCTTCCCGACAATCGCTAAGCGCTGCCCCTTTAGGTATACTGAGGGATATATTTTTTAAGATCGGATGATTTTCTTGATAAGCAAAGGAAATCTGCTCCAACTTCAATAGTTCTTCTGCTTCACCAGTTTTAGTAAAGGTCGCTTCTGGAATGGAACGATTCACACCAGTAAGTTCGATATCTTCTAGACGATCTAGATGCTCCAATTGATCAATATCCTGCCCTAGCTGGCGAAGAGTTGTTAAATAAAGGGGTTCTCGAATCCCATTTTCAGCTAGCAGTGTCGTCCCTCAATAAATCATCGGGTCGACCATTAAAGAGAACTTGTCCTTGATTGATCAAGATAACCCGATCAACAGGACGGTAGAGTACATCCTCTAAACGGTGTTCGATAATAATGGTGGTCGTCCCCTGTTCTTCATGAATCTGATCGATCAGATCAATAATATCCTGACCCGACTTGGGATCTAGATTAGCCAGTGGCTCATCAAAGAGCAGGATCGGACTTTCGTCAATCAGAACACCTGCTAAGCTCACTCGCTGTTTTTGCCCACCAGACAAATCTTGTGGCCGATGATCCAAGAGCTTCATCAAATCCAAGCGTTTCTGCCCAACTCTGCACACGCTCTTCATCGTTCTCCAGCTCAACCATGTCATTTTCAAGGGCAAAAGCCAAGTCTTCTGCGACACTCAAACCGATAAACTGGCCATCCGTATCTTGTAAAACCGTACTGACCAAGTGAGATTTCTCATAAATACTGAGATTCAAAGGCTTCTTTCCCCTGAATGAGGAATTGCCCACTACTGGTTCCCTTATAGATATTGGGGATAATCCCATTTAGACACTGGCCAATGGTTGACTTCCCAGAACCAGATGGCCCAACAATCAGAACCTTTTCCCTTATAAATGGTTGTTGAGATTTTTCAAGGTTGGTTCAGACTGTGCCTTGTATTGAAGGAAAAATCCTTCAGTTCAATCATTGCTTCTGTCATTTAGTTTGCCTTTTCCCAAAAGAGCGCAAATTGATGGCTAACTCCCGATGCGATCCTTGCTATCTAAATCCTCATGACTAGATAAGGTTCGGATATCCCATTTTTCTTCCGAGAGAGGTGGTCTGCTGCGTAGAAGAAATGGCAGAGCTCAAAGCCCCTATAAGCTGCTAAGGCTGCCACTGCCGAACATTCCATATCCACACAGATGGCTCCTGCTTCCTTTCGTCGCTTCATCTTGTCGATGGTTTCCCGGTAGGGTGCATCTGTCGTCCACACTTTTCCCGACTGATAAGAAACCTTGTGACTGTCCAGAAAGGCTTGGAAGAGAGGGAGGGTTTTCTTGTTTACTTCCACTTCATCACTAGCCGGAAGATAGTGGTAACTGGTCCCCTCGTCGCGAAGAGCAGCCGTTGGAATGATGATGGAAGTCGCTTCGATATCTCGATCTAAAACCCCACAGGTCCCAAAAAGAACGAGTTTTTCCATCCCAAATTGAATCAGATCCTCTATAATCCCCACACAGGAAGCAGCCCCAACGGGTGCATTAAAGGCACCAATCTGTTGGTCTCCAATAGTGATCCCATAGACCAAGACTTCAAAATTAGCCATGGAGGTTCTTGCAATGACCCCATGTTCATAATTCTCAAGGAGGCGAGCAAAAGTTACTCTTGAAAAGCAAGAGATGACAACTTTGGGAAATCCTTCAATTGGTTGGTGTAAGTCTTGTGGATTGATAATCGCCTGTCGATTGGCATCAAATTCTTCTAACAGCATTTCGTGCACCTCTTTTTCATTCTACTTCTAGGCCCCTATTATACCATAATTAGCCTAGTCATTGGTTTTTGATCAAAGGAAGAGCATAAAAAGAACTGCTCCCAGACGTTAGATTTTTCGGATCAAACGTCGGAAGGACAGTTCACTACGATATTTTTACTTGTTTTCCAATTGCGCTAATTCTAGCAACCGTTCTTTGGACAATTTTTTGATTTCAATTTGACTAGCATCTAGCAGCTGGAATTCATCTGGCTCTAGTGCTTCCAATAGATTCTTCAGTGCAAGAGAACCAATTGGATGGTAATTTTCTGGCTTATCCGGATCTCCATCGATCGCAACCAATAGAACTCGCCAATCAATGATACCCGCTAAGCCCACAATGTCTACATATTCTGCAGGAACATGTGGCACGCTTGGCAAGACCGTATCCGTATCTGCTGGCAAGCTATAGCTGGCTAAGAAGGCTCCCTGTCTCCTCCTGTTGATAAAAACGGACTTGACTGAAATAAGCTGCACTATATTGGCTCTTCTTGATAAAGGCAGAGTAGGCTTCTAGTGGATGGACATGGTTCAATACTTCCTGCACTGTATCCCGATCCAAATAGACTGGATGAGCGAAGCCTTGTACTTCAAACTCTTTTAGATCTTTTTCTTTCGTCACATTACCCAGCGTTTCTAGGATAACGACTTCATAATCAAAATGGAAAATAGAATCGGGAGTATAGCTCACGCTATCGCTGGCCACAATCTCCGTTCCTAATACTTCTGCGAGCCGACTAAGCCATCGAAGGGCCAACTGCCAATCTTCTTCTATCGCAAAAGAGGGCACCTGAATCTGATAAGACTCTTCCTCATCAAAATAGCGTAACTGCAGAGGAAGACCGCTCTTACCAAATACGATACAGTTCAAGCCTTCAAAATCATTTAAGGGACGATGAAGGGTGGCAGGATCATAGTTGTAGGTTGTTAACCCCTCCACTAATTTAAGAACTTCCTGTGCTGCGAGTACTTTCTGATAGCCAAATAAGCTCTTTTTTTATTTTTGATTGAAAACACGATACTCATTTGTTTTCTCCTTTGTGAAATCGCTTACCTAAAGTATAGCACAATTTTCAACCAATTTCCATATAAAAACAGCCTGAGCTTTCAGACTGTTTGTTTCCATTATGCAGGTGCTCCATCAAGCGTCTCACCGATGACCGCTAAACGCTCACGAACTTCTGCTTGTGACAAGTTGTGTTCTTGAACATAACGATTGCAAGGGTGAACCCGGCACTCATGCGAACATCCACGAAGGTACTTGTCTTCATTTTCTTCTGATGTTAGGATACGACGGTTACAGAAGGGATTTCCACAGTTGACATAACGTTCACATGGTGTTCCATCAAACCAGTCTTTTCCGACAACGCTTGGATCGACATGGTTGACATCGACTGCAATCCGCTCGTCAAAGACGTACATTTTCCCATCCCAAAGTTCACCTTGAACTTCTGGGTCTTTACCATAAGTCGCAATTCCTCCGTGCAATTGACCGACATCTTTGTAGCCTTCACGCACCATCCAGCCTGAGAATTTCTCACAGCGAACGCCACCCGTACAGTAGACGACAACGCGTTTGTCCATGAATTTTTCCTTTGTTATCACGGACCCATTGTGGCAATTCACGGAAGTTGCGGATGTCTGGACGAATAGCCCCACGGAAGTGACCAAGATCGTACTCGTAGTCATTTCGAGTATCAAGGACAACGGTATCCTCATCTAGAAGAGCTTCTTTAAATTCTTTTTGGAGACAAGTAAGCACCTGTTGTTTCAAGAGGATTGATGTCATTATCGAAATTATCATCTTCTAAACCAAGGTGGACAATCTCTTTCTTATAACGTACAAACATCTTCTTGAAAGCTTGCTCTTCTTCCTCATCGATCTTGAACCAAAGGTCCTCCATCCCTGGAAGGCTGTGAACGTAGTCCATGTATTTTTGCGTTGTTTCGTAGTCACCAGAAACGGTTCCGTTGATTCCTTCATCAGCAACTAGGATACGACCTTTAAGGCCGATTGATTTACAGAAAGCCAAGTGATCAGTCGCAAATTGTTCTGCGTTTTCGATGGGGGAACATATTTATAGTAAAAAGTAATACACGAATAGGTTTTTGCCATGTCATTCTCTTTTCTAAGATTAAATTATCAGAATTTTTCATTCAACTATACCAGTATACTCTCCCAAGAAAACGAATGCAATTTATTTGACTGAAAAATAAAAGCCTGGTTTCCCAGACTTTTATACGACGAAACAAAGGGTTCCAACTTCCTACTCTTCCTTTTCTAACTGATCCAGATAGGCTTCATAGCGTTTTTCTCAACTTTTGCAAGAAGCATTACAAGGGTATTCATCCCCATACAATTGGAAGATTCAGTAAAAAGGTAATAGGAAGTACCAGTAAGAATTTTGAATGGAAGGGATTTGCCTGATAGACAGCTTGGTTTAATTGAAAATTTTGAGCCCAGATGAACAAGGAGAGAATAGAGGTTACTGCTACAATTCCCGTCGCATTTAGATAGCTATAACTGATAAATTTCACACCCAATCGTTGACAACGAACAGAGTAATACAATCCTGAGACGATGAGTAAGGCTACCACCATGATTGGACTGAGCCCCACCTTAGATGTAAAAATGGATCCTACACTAAAAACAGTTAAGGCAAGGAAAAGAAAAACAGCCTGTCTCAGCACCAGCCTTATTAGCTAAGCCTTCTTCTCGTTCATCTATGATTTGTTTGTTCAGCAATTGTAATCTCATTGCTTTCTCCTTATTCTTCATCCTCTAACTCTGCCTCGATCTTCTCTTGTTTTTTTCCGATTGATAAAAGCAAGTGGTTTTTTCAAGCAGATCTGTCAGGAGGGCAAAAACGATGATCTCTAATAAAATTTTAACCAGATACTTGGGACTCAACATAAAGCTCACTGCTTCTCGCTTTCCAATCACATCCATAGCTGTCACAAGCACGGCAAAGAATAGACCTGACCCAAGGCGACTCAACCAGCTATCTTTTTCTAACATATCTCGAACATCAATCCCTGAACTGATCCTTCTCACAAAGGCATAGGCTCCCATGGCAATCAGAAGGAACATCTCAGGGGAGATAAGCGACTAGGATCTAAGTCCAGGATACTGGATTTCACAAAGGCAGATAGGGCAATAAAGCAGGTCATACCAAGGACAAGTTCTCCTGCGATTTTTTCCATCAAGTAGCATGGTCCGTTCATCTTTTACAATTGGTTCTTTCTTTTTGTTTCATATGTTTCCTCTTTCTATGTTAAAACTGTTACTCCCAGAACAGTTGATCCAGCGTCTTATCCAAGGTCTTACAAATGGCAAAGGCAGAGGCTGAGGTCGGATTGTATTTCCCTGCCTCAATCAGACCAATGGTCTGGCGCGTCACCCAATGGCATCTGCAAGATCCCCCTGGGTCATATCATGCTCGACCCGGGCCATTTTTAATTTGAGATTTTTTCGCCACATGCTTTTCCTTTCTTATTTTTATAGCTTTATTATACACTATATTTTCTATTTTGCAATATATATCTTCCATTTTGTAAAAATATTTTGATAAAACAAAAAAGAGGCTGGGACAAAAAACAAAACTAGATTTCATGCTTTTTACAGCCCTACTCAACTGTGCGGAGGTGGGACGACGAATTCAATTCTAACGAATTACCGATTTCTGTCCCACTCTCTTTTCTGTACATTTAATCTTTGGTCAAACTTCCATCTTTTGTTTGAGTCCGTGCATAAGCAATCAAGAGAAGAGAACCTGCAACAGCTACTGTTAAAGCATTAAAAGAACCCGCAACAACACCTTGTAGGAAGACTTTATTTGGATTTCCTGATAGATCAAGACATCTCCAACCGAGCAATCAAGATCCCCCAGATCACAAGGTTGGATACGATTTGAACGACGTTAAAGACAATTAATTCTTTCTTTGTCACTTCCCCTTTGAATTCACCAATTTGTTTGCGGAAGAAACCAACAAAAAGTCCAAACAAACCACTTGAAATGATCCAAGTCCACCAAAGACCACCTGACATAGCGTCCTTAATGGCATGACCAATCAAGCCGATTAAGAAGCCGACAATTGGGCCAAAGACTACACTAAAAAGAGCTTGAAGGGCATATTGCAACTGAATGCTCGTATTCGTGCAGGTGCAGGGATTTGCAACATAGCAATCACGACAAAGAGGGCTGCTCCAACCCCAATAGCTACAACATCTTTAATTGAAAATAATGATTTCTGTTTCATTATGATATCTCCTATTAATTTTCCATTTTTCTAATCTCGATATGCCAAGAAGCCCCAACTCCTACATTATAGGCCTTGGCAAAGGATCCCCTGGTTGATGGCAAGACCAACACGGTAAAGGGAATTGATATAAAGGATTGGCTGTCCAATCCGCACGTCGGCGAAAGACTTGCCGTAGGTTACTTGGTTTTTGATAAACCAGCATGTCATTGTTATAGATGGTCACTTCAAAACGTTCCCCAAATTCAGGTGACAAATGATTGAACTCTTCCCGAGTAATGGAAGTCCAAAGAGAACCAAAGCGCACATCTAGGATGTCAACTGCACCTTTAACAAGATTATCCTCAAGAACCGTCTCAACCACTGGGATTTCCACAATATGTTCGACACTGAGTTCTGGTCCGACTTCTTCAAAACTAATATGGCCACTGGCCAACTTAGCTCCTGTATAGGCGTAGACATCACGCCCATGGAAAGTATAAAGAAAATTCTGTATTGGCTCGACGATTCTTCACCTCTGAAATCTCGCGGATAGCAACAATCCCTACATGTTTCTTGATAAAAAGAGAGTTCCATTATCCGGGTGACAATGAATTGATTTTTTGCCGTTTTAGCTACGACACTCTTTCGTTTGGAACCGACACCAGGATCGACCACCGAAACAAAGGTTGTCCCTTCTGGCCAGTAATCTACTGTCTGAAAGAGACGGTAACTCCCTTCAAAGATATTGTAGGGGGGTAATATCATGAGTTAAGTGGTGAATTTTAAGGGTTGGTGATTCTTCTAAAGCAACCCCAATCATAGCTGATACTGCTCCATCCACCAAACCAAAGTCTGACTGAAGAACTAGTAAATTATTGTGCATCTTTATCTCCTTTTTTTGGCCAATAATGGAAGAAGGATGTTCGATAGTCCCCATCCTAATCCTGCACCCAATATGACCGTGAGGACAAACCAAGTGATGGTCGCTAGATCTGGTGATACCATCACCCGATTGACATAGTCTATCGATTTACCACGATCCAGTAACGACATGCGGTAACTGGCTGGATAGAACCACATCATCAGAATGGGCCCTGTTGTCGCAAAGGCAAAAATAACAAAAGACAAGGCATTTCGTAAATTCGAGCGAAAACGACCACTTGAAGCGACCATCTCCGCAAAACTTCCGGCGATCAAGGCTGGAATAAAGGCCCCTGCACCATGACGTGAAAAGAGGAAGAAGGATCCGATCACGCAGCCAACTATAAAGATAGATCCAACTCCTTTTATTTTTTCTAGAAAATAGCGGTAGATCGTCCCGCCAAACAAGGCTGAAAAGGCAGGAGCATAAAACATATTTCCTTGATGATCGACCAGATTTCCAACTAAGACCCCCAGTCCAATCGCAACAAAAATAGAGGAAGACGAAGGCTCCAACTTGTTTCATATGATTCACATTTATTCTATTCATTGGATACTGATCCTAACGGTGGCTAATTTTCTTCGAAAGGAAGTCCCCGATAAATTGGACTAGAACGATAAGAATCAGGATCAATAAGGTCGCCACAAAGATGACATCATTGTTAAACATGTTTTTCCCGTAGTTGATGGCCAAGGTTCCTAATCCTCCAGCACCAACGGCACCCGCCATGGCGGTTTCTCCGATCAGGAAATGATGGTCACTGTTGTCACACGGATCAAATCAGGAAGCCCTTCACGAAGGTAGACACCAACAATATCCCAGAAAGTTGCCCCACTGGCTTGCGCTGCTTCAATCACGCCTCCATCCAACTCGGACAAGACCACTTGAACTTGGCGAGCAAAAGAATGGAAAGACAGCCAAGGATAGCGGAACAAGGGCTGCTGTAGGACCGATGGTATTTTTCAAGAGCAAGTAGGTCAATGGATTAATAAAGGCCAACAAGATAATGAAGGGAATGGCGCGGAACAAAGGAAGTAACCTTGTCCAAAATTTGGAAAACGATTCTATTTTCGATGACACCACCTGGACGGGTCAAGACTAATAAAAGTCCTGTCACCAAACCTAAAAATCCACCAATAATGAAGGAAATAACGGTCATGTAAAGAGTCAAGTAAATAGCGGTTCCCCATCCATACTGGCCAGACCACCCTAATTTATAGACATTTGGTAAATATGTTTGAATTAACTGGATCATGCTTTTCTCCCATCTTTCACAATAGTCACGGAAACTCCTGCATTTTCTAACTCAGCTTTGGCCGTTTCCAGATTTTGATTTTCACCTGATAAGATGACCACCAATTCTCCAACAGGCGTGTTATCAAGGATCTCGATGTTCCCAAATAAAATGTTGGCAGATACTTGGTACTGCTTGTAAATATCATTAATGATGGCTGTATCTGTCACAGAACCTGCATACTTAAGATGCGCTAGAACCGAATCATCTGGTAAGTTCTTAACAATCGCTTGTTGGTTGATTTTCACCATGGCTTCATCGATTCCTGTTGCAACCGTGATAAAGTCTTGCGTCAAAGCATTTTTCGGATTTCGAGAAGATATCTAAAACAGACCCTTCTTCAATCAGTTCGCCATTTTGCATGACAGCTACCCGGTTGGCAATATCTTTAACAATTTGCATCTCATGGGTGATCAAGACAATGGTTAAACCAAGTTTTTGTTTAACTCTTGCAACAAAGCTAGAATTTGTTTGGTCGTCTTTGGATCCAAGGCTGAAGTTGACTCATCTGAGATCAAAATCTTTGGATCGTTGGCAAGGGCACGCGCAATCGCTACCCGTTGCTTTTGACCACCAGACAATTGTGCTGGGTAATTTTCTGCACGGTCAGATAGACCAACCAAATCCAACAATTTCGCCACTTTCTCATTCTTTTGTTCTTTGTTCAATTTAGAATGTTTAAGAGCAAAGGCTACATTTTCTGCGACAGTCATTTGAGCCATCAAGTTGAAGTGTTGGAAAATCATTCCGATATCCCGACGTTTCTCCCGAAGGGCAGCCGGTTTTAGGGTCACCTGATCTTGATAAATCACATCTCCATCCACAGTAATGGTTCCGGCGCTAGGCACTTGCAAGAGATTGATCACCCGAACCAAGGTCGATTTCCCGGCTCCAGAATACCCTACAATCCCATAAATATCACCTTCATTAATATGAATGGTCACATCTTTGACAGCTTGGATCTGACGTTTCTTTTTGCTGGAAGGTCACATCAATGTGGTCCAGCTGAATCATTGCTTTACTCATAACTTGCTATTAACTCCTTTATCAATTCAATATGGGTGTAATAATCGGCGATTTTCACATTTTCGTCGCCCCCATGATCACGGCTATTGGCATTGCCAATTCAAAGGCTGCCATCGGCACCTGCAAAGCCTCAAATACCGTATGCATGGGCCCTGTCCCCGCAGTTGTTGGAAGAACAGAGACCCCTTCTCTATAGAAGTCTTTGGCCAACCGAATGACATTTAAAATCGATGGGGCACTCATATCACTTCGGTAACTCATTTCACCGAGAGTATAGACCAATTCGACCTGATCATAGCCATTTTTCTTCAATTGCTGCTTGATCTTTTCTAAGACATCCTTGGGATCCAGTCCAGGAACTAATCGCACCTCCATCTTAGCACGCGCCTCTGCTGGAAGAATCGTTTTAACACCTTGGCCTTGGTAACCAGAGCCAAAACCTTCAATATTCAGGGCTGGTTCAAAATAGAAACGGCGCAGGAATTCTTTTCGGTCTTCCTTCAAGATTGGAAGGGTTAGACCATAGGTTTCCGCAACATCTTCTGGTCCTTTGTTGGCATATTGCTCGATCAAAGCTAGCTCGCGTTCATTGGGTTCTTGGATCTGATCGTAAATCCCATCTACCAAGATTCGGCCTTCTTTGCCACGTAGGACTTGGCGATGGCATTTAACAAATACCAAGAAGCAGAGTCTACCACACCGCCATAGCTGGAATGAATATCCACTTCTGCACTCTTCACCACCATATCAAAGGTGACGATCCCCTTGCTACCACCGGAAATTTCCAACTGACCCTGATTATTTCGGGTACCTTGTTCCCACACTAAGAGGTCTGCCCCACGCAAGTGTTTCTTATGTTTGGCCAAGTATTTATCCAAGTCAGTCGATGCAGACTCCTCTGCCCCTTCGATGATAAAGGTGATATTGACTGGCAAATCGCCACTTTCACGAATGTATTTTCGAAGAGCTGTGAGACGAGCCGTGATATGCCCCTTGTCATCATCAACCCCTCGACCGTACATGGTCCATAATGAACTGATAAGGTAAAAGGGTCTCCCGTCCAAGGTTGGTCTCCATCAGCTGGTACCGTATCATAGTGGTTATAAAAAATGATGGTTTTGGCTTCAGGATTTGGCGAGAAAAAATTTGGCAATCACAAAAGGTGCTGTATAGCTATCATCAACTTCGACTTTGGCTCCTGCAGCTGTAAAAATTTCCCCCAAATAGTTGGCTACTTCCTTGAGACCAACTTGTTGGGCAAAGATGGATTTTTTTTTTGAAATCAAGGTTCGTAACACTTCAAAATAGTGTTGTGCGACCTCATCATTTTCAAATTTACGGATTTGTTCCGCTTCTGTTGCAAAAGGCATGCATTCCTCCTAATACACGATAAGAGGTAGAGAATTGCTTCTCCACCTCCTTCATACACTTGAGATCAAATCTTAGAAGACTGGTTGGTCCATTCCTTCTGAAGATTCTTCGATCACTTTCTTCACATTGTCTTTGTGATAGGCTTTGATGATTTCTTTGATTGCTTTTGCTTTATCAGATTTTCCCAATCTTTCTTAGCAGCGATCAAGTTGTACCATTGTTTTGAGTTGTTGTCTTTCTTTTCAACATAGATAGCTTTTTTTGAAATCAACGCCTGCTTCACGAACGAAGGTATTGTTGATGACTGCAGCATCTACTGATGGAAGAGCAGATGGTGTTTGTGAAGCATCCAATTCAGAGATCTTCAAATCTTTTGAATTTTCTTTGATATTTGACACGTTTGCCAATTGACCATCTTTGGTATCCAATTTAATCAAACCTGCTGATTGCAAGACATACAAAGGCACGGCTTTCATTTGTTGGGTCATTTGGTACAGCGATTGTTCCACCTTTAGGAATTTCTTTAATTGAAGTGTATTTGTTTTTACCGTTTTCTGTACCAGAGTAAAGACGGATTGGAGCGATGTAAGTATCTGCTACTGCAACAAGGGCCTTTGTCGTTTTTTAGAATTCCAGTTATCAAGGAAGTTGTAGTGTTGGAATGCATTGATATCTACGCTACCATCTTTTTACAGCCACGTTTGGTTGTGAGTAGTCTGTAAATTGAGTGAATTCCAATTTGATCCCTGTTTTAGCGTCATCCAAGTTCTTTTGAACTTGATCCCAACGAGCTTTTTCAGTGTCGCTCAAAGTCATGACACCTACTTTAACTGTTGTTTCACCATCTTTGCTAGATGAGTTTGAAGAACCACATGCTGCAAGAGCAAACGTTGCGATAGCTGCAAAAGAGCTGTTAAACCAAGAATTTTTTTTCAATTTCATTTTAAAATCTCCTTTAAATATATATTATTCTTTAATATCTTTTGCTTCTGGTAGGTAAAACCACCGAAGTATTTTTTAGACATTTTTCAAGGGTTCCATTGTCATAGAGTTCCTTGATGCGTTTGTTGACAAATTTTTGAAGGTCTTTATCTTCTTTTGCAATAATTGGATAAACATAAGGTTGTTGGTCGCTTGGAAGCTCAATGACTTTCAAGTTGTCATAGCCTTGATCACGAATGATGGTATCTACAGAAATACGTTCGAAGATCTTGTAATCGGTACGACCATCCGCTAGATTAGCCATGATGGTTTGAATCGTTCCATCTGTGTATTGCAAGTCGGTTGGATTATCTGAATGTTTTTTATTGTAATCTTCTAATTGTTTAGCAGTAGATGTTCCTTGAACAACTTCTGTTTTCTTGCCACCAATGTCATCCAAAGATTTAATAGAAGAATCTTTTGGTACGACCAATACTAATGGATTGCGAGCATATGGATTTGGATAGAGGTATTTTTCTTCCCGCTCTTTTGAGTAGCTGATGTTGTTGGCACCGATTTGGAAACGGTCACTATCTAATCCAGCAAAGACTGAAGACCACTCTGTCTTGTTAAAGTTTCACTTCATATTTGTCTGAACCTTTGAAAATTTCACGCAAAACTTCGATTTCATAACCGGTTAGCTTACCGTCTTTTTCTTCGTAAGAGAATGGTTTGGTTGTTCCAACAGTCCCAACTTCAATGGTTTTCTTCCCACTGGCTGATTTGCCAGATGAACATGCTACTAAAGCACTGGTTGCAAGGACTGCAACTAATCCTAAAAGCAGAATACTTAATCATTTTTTTTTTAGATTCATAGGATCTCCTTATTCGTTTCAGGCACATAAAACACCATTTTAAAAGTATTTTTTTATTTTATCAAAAATGTATTTACTTGCCTAATATATATTTTTATGGAGGTGATAGTTTTTCTTTATCACACTTCTTTGGCTTTAAAATATCGCAATAAAGCTTGCGCATTTTCAACATAATAGGGAACCGACACCTCAAAGGCTGCATCATCGATGGTCATGTGATCATGATGGAGGTCTGGCGCGTCTGGCTCTCCGTTTGAACCGATAAAGGCAAAGACTCCAGGAATTCGCTCTTGGTAAAAGGCGAAGTCTTCTCCAGCTGTAGATGGATTTGCTGGAAGCACCTCAGCCAAATCTTGTGAAGCTTCCCAAACCACCTGCGTCAATTCCTCATCATTAAAGGTAACGGGCGGGGTCACACCCCACTCAAAAGCCACATCTACTTCCAGACTTTCTGCAATGTGTCGAATGATAGAAATAAAATGTTCTTTCAACTCCCTTTGCACACTTGGATTAAAGGAACGAATGGTTCCTTCAAAATAAGCCTGATTTTGGGAGCACATTCCAGGTTGAGCCCACATCTAGGTGCGTAATGGACAAAACAGCAGTTTCAAAGGGAGAAACGGTCCGTGAAATTAATAATTGTAAGTTCTGAACCATGGTTGTGATAGCCGTTACAGTGTCAACTCCCAAGTCTGGTCTCGCAGCATGGCTACTGACCCCTGTCACGGTAACCTTGAATTTCTCAACCCCTGCCATCATAGCTCCAGCATTCAAGGCAAGTTGCCCTGCTTTTAGCTGGGGAATGTTGTGAAAACCAATAATTCCTTGAACATCCTCCAACAGTCCTGTTGCTAAAACGTCAGAAGCACCTTCTGAGATTTCTTCTGCTGGCTGAAAGATCAAGCGTGGTTCCTTCCAGCTGGTCTTCTTTTTCCTTGAGAAGAGCTGCTGCTCCCAGAAGACTGGTTTGATGAAAATCATGGCCACATGCATGCATGACTCCTGGATTCTGACTTTGGTAGGGCAGATTTGTTTGTTCCAAAATTGGAAGGGCATCGATATCTGCTCGAAGTGCCACCACTGGTTGGCCAGACCCAATTTCTGCAATCAGACCAGTTTTAATCCACTCTCTAAAATACGAATCCCCAACTCTTCTAAACGCTCTTTTAGAAAGGCGGTTGTCTGGTATTCTTGACCAGACAGTTCTGGGTGTTGGTGGATATAGTGGCGAATCTCTGCTAACTCTTCATAAGAAAAGCCACAAGCCTTCATCTCCTTTCAAACTTAAAATTATTTTATCACGAATAGGTGTTTCCGTCTAATTCTTGTTTCTTGGGTTTTGATATAGTTTCAAACTATAGACAAAAACACTCCTAGATTCTATGTCCTAGGAGTGCCAACTTCCGCATTAAGAAAGATTTCCCTCGAATTTTTTCCATAAAGCTATCACTATTGTAGGCTTTTTCTACTTCCCATTTGCCATCTTTCTTAACAAAGGTCAACTGGTAGTCGTACCGATCCGGCGTCGTCAAGGGACGATCTGCAAGAGAAGCCATCATTTCCTCTCTATAGGCTTTATTTTGAGCCTGATTCGCCTCGATGATCCCTGGATAGTCTTTTCGATGTTCTTGATAGAAGGTCTGCATGTGGTTTAAAATCGTTTTTTCCATGATGACAGTCTCAGGATTCAAGCTAATGACCACCTTGTCTGGGAGGTATTGTTTAACCTTATAGGTTAATTTAGCTCGCTTTGCATTTTCCTTTTCATAAGCATCGATAAACTGGTTCACTTCTTCTTCAGGGAATTGGTAATCATGCAATTGACGGGTAAAATCAGCCGCAAATTTCGCACGGAAATCACTGGCTTCCTTTTTCAAATCAGTTCCCAAAACAAAAGCATCATCCTTTTTGACCTTTCGTTGGCCACTGAAGTAAACTTGATTGATGTATTCATCTGCTAGAATAGTGGAAGCTTCCACCTTATCCTCATACTGAGAAGAATCCACCGCAAATTTTAAAGGCTTGGATTTTTTATCAGAGCTATAGGTTTTTCGTTCATACTGCACTTCATATTTTTTGCCTTTTTTTCGACTGGGAAAACGATATAGCCAGTTAATTTTTTATCCTGGGCCAACTGATCACTCTTAAGCAATTGGAAGGCTTCACTTTGGTCATAAATTCCTGACTGCAATTTGACCTTGTTATTATCCTCATCGTAAATGGTGATATCTGAATCTGACACGTTGATAGATTCTTTGGCAACATTTTTAAATTCTAATTGAAGTGCCAAATAAGTGCCGTCTTCTGAGTCATTGAGGACAGGTGGTTTGATGTATTGCCCTCCTTTTAAACTCACTCTCGACTTGACCGTCAGATGCGGAGCTTTTTCGCTGCTTTTTCAGTCTTTGCTTGCTGCGAATTTGTCTTTTGAGCAGTAGTTCCACAAGCTACTAGACTCAAGGTCGCCACAGCAAATAAGGTCCATTTAAAAATCTTTTTCATCCTCATCTCCTTAAAAAGTTTTTTTCTATTCTAACATCTTTTTCTAGCTATGTATACGCTATATAGTGATAACTCTCCCTCAGAAGGCGAGGATCACAAAAAGGCCAAGACTTCTGTCTCAACCTTTTAACTGAAAAATAATTGATTTTGGTTTTACAAGATGCCTTTTTCTTTTGAATCATGAGATCCTTGAGGGAAATCAAAGAGAACTGCAAGGAGGATCATGGCCATCCCTATAAAATCAATGGCAAAGAAATGTTCATTCATAATGGCAAAAGCAAAAAATACAGCTGAAATAGGCTCAATCGAGCTGCAAGAAGGCTACCTTTGACCGGTCCAATCAGCTGTTCCTTTCAAAAAAGACGGTATAGGCAAATATGGTCCCAATCACCACTAAGCCAACTAAGCCCATTAGATTATCCATGCTATATTGGCCATGAAAAAAGTCTTTTTCCTGTAAAGGGAATCATCATAAGTCCTGGAATGAGCATACCGATACCAATCACCAACATACTACCCCATTTTTGAATTAATTGAATAGGCAGAATGATGTAGAGGGCATAGGCAAAGGCAGAAACAAGTCCCCAAAGCTAGCCCTTTAGGAGTGATTGCCAATTGATTGAGTTGACCATGGGTTGCAATAAGAAAGGTCCCTGCAATGGCTAAGACCATCGAAATGATTTCAGATACCGTCGGAGCTACCCGGTCTTTGATACAAGAATAGGCCAAAACACCAATGGGACAAAGATATTGTAAAACAGTTGCCGTACCTGCATTAGTCGCATGAATCGCTTCTAAATAAGTCAATTGGGTCATTAACAAACCCTAAAAAATGCAAACAAGAGCAAGGGCAAATAAGACGAGCGGTCTGTTAGAAAGGCTTTCACTTTTTCCTTATCCGCTAGATAAGGCTAATAGCAATAGAACTGCTCCCTGAAATAATTAAACGAATCGTTGTCAAACCAATTGCTGTAAATCCATGAGCCATCAGGTATTGACCACAAGGCTCCTGATAAGCCCCAAGCGATCCCAGCAATCAAGGTCATGAGCGTTCCTTTCATCGTCTTTGACATAGTCCCCTCCCAAATCTGTTCCTTACTTTTATTGTATCATAAAAGGCCGAAACGAAACGTTTCAGCCTTGCCATATTTTCATATAAATTTATTCGCTTATTCAGGTTGAACCAAGATCTTGATTTGAGATTTATCTTGTGTTAATTCAACAAATCCTTCTTCAACGATATTTTTCCAATTTAATTTTCTTGGTAACCAATTTTTCAGCAGAGAAGTAGCCTTGTTCCATCAATTCCAGCACTTTAGGGAAGATATGACGGTAGGCAATAATTCCTTTGAGAGATTTTTCTTGGATAGCAAATTCATTTGGATTGATGCTGGCTTCACGTTCCCAGATAGATACGACCATACATTCCCCAGCTTTATGAACCGCTGCAAGGGCTTGGCCTAAAACAACTGGAACCCCAGTAACTTCATAAGAAACATCTGCTCCACCACCTGTTAAACGATGGATGGCTTCGACGACTGTTTCTCCTTCTTCTGGGCGAACAACGATTGCTCCCAATTCTTCTGCTTTGGCTTGGCGTTCAGGAGACAATTCAACCGCATAGATTTTTGATGCGCCTGCTGCACGAAGGGCTTCAACGATCAAAAGACCAATTGGGCCTAAACCAAAGATAACTGCTGTATCCCCAGTTTTCAAAGCAGATTGACGGACGGCATACACAGCTACAGCAGCAGGTTCTGTAAGAGCAGCTTGTTCATAGCTCAAGCTATCTGGAATCACATGGACAAGATCACCATCAAGGACACAGTATTTCGCAAAACCACCATCTGCAGCGAGGCCGACGAAGTTCAAGTTTGGATCAAGGTTATAATCACCAATCAAGTTGTGCTCTGCAAGAATTGGTTCGATGGTTACACGATCGCCAACTTTGACACGAGTCACATCACTTCCGACTTCTACAATCTCACCAGAGAATTCATGTCCCAAAGTAACCGGTGCTTTTTGACCAGAATACACATGTTCTTCAGTTGGGATGAAGATCGGTCCATCCAAATATTCATGCAAGTCCGTACCAAGATCCCTGTGAACTTAACTGCCACTTTTACTTGATGTGGTTGTACTTCAGGTACTTCCACTTCTTCGATACGAACGTCTTTTGCTGCATGCCAGCGAGCTGCTTTCATAGTAGCCATATGATGATCTCCTTGTTTTCATGCCTTTTTTGTTTTCTTTTCAGGAAACTTTATATTTAAAATTGTAAACGTTTTCCTTTTCGTTTGTCAAGGAAAAAAACAAAGAAGAAAAAGAAATAAACCTAGTGATGACTTCTTTTCCTTCCACATTACAAGATTTTTTCTGTATCCGACAAACCTCCAATCTCCATCCCAACAATCCAACCAAGGACTAAGGAGATAATTTTCAAGCGCACCGATCCCATTGACTGGCAAATGATAGTTGAAAATAAACAAATAAATGATTCGTCCCAATTCCAAGCCCACCTAGGATCAAAGCCAATAGAACCGTCCGAAGATAAAACCAATCGTATTTGAGATTGACAGCAATGAGAATCACAAGAACTGCCACATTCCAAATCCCAATCTCCCGTTGCCAACCGACAGAAACACCATATCCCGAATGACTTCCCATATAGGATGGAAAGAATAGCTGGAAGATAATCGCTCCAGACATGGCGATGATAACCAGGACAAATAAGACTCTTAAAAAATTTGTTCATGTAACTCCTCCCTAATGCCAGTTGATATGTAATGGTCTTTCCTATTCTAACACAATTTTATGGTTAGTAAAAACCAACCTCTCGGCTGGTTTTTTTCTCTATTACTCTTCTTTCAACTTCGCCAATTCTTGAGCAAGTAACTTGAGGGCTACTTGTGGGTTGGCTTGGCCTTTGGTTGCTTTCATGAGGAAGCCTGTAAAGGCCTTGTCCGCATTCCGTTTCCCCTGACTTGAAGTCAGCTACGGCTGCTTCATTGTCTGCAAAGACTTGGTGGATGATTGGTATCAAGACTTCAGGGATCTGAAATCTGTACCAATCCAGCTTTTTCGACGTATTCACGCGCACCGCCACCATTTTTCGCCAAATGAACGAAGACTTTCTTGGCAATCTTAGAAGAGATGGTTCCATCTTCAATGATGGCAATCATTTCTACCAAGTTTTCTGGTGTCAATTGATTTCTTCAAGCGTTTTACCTTCTGCGTTCAAGAATTGAGCGACTTCACCTTGGAGCCAGTTAGACACTTGTTTAGCATCGCCGCCAAGGGCTACAGCTGCTTCAAAGAAGTCAGAAGTAACTTTCGTCGCTGTCAATTGGTTGGCATCATAGTCAGACAAGCCAAGCTCTGCCACATAGCGAGCACGACGGTCTTTTGGAAACTCTGGCAACTCAGTACGCATTTCCTCGATCCACTCATCTGAGATTTCAAACAATGGAAGGTCTGGTTCTGGGAAGTAACGGTAATCCGCTGCTCCTTCTTTGACACGCATAAGAATGGTGCTCTTGTTAGCTTCATCATAACGGCGTGTTTCTTGGCGGATTTGACCACCTGAGCGAAGGATTTCAGCTTGACGTTGGACTTCGTATTCGAGACCCTTGCGAACGTTTGAGAAAGAGTTGAGGTTTTTCAACTCCGTCTTGGTACCAAATTCCTCTTGACCGTATGGGCGAAGGGAAATGTTAGCATCCACACGCATCGATCCTTCTTCCATCTTAACGTCAGAAATACCAGCGTACTGGATGACTTCCTTGAGGGCAGTTAGATAAGCATAGGCTTCTTCAGGAGAATGCATGTCGGCTTCAGATACAATCTCAATCAAGGGCACCCCTTGACGGTTGAGGTCTATATAAGAGAAGCCATCTGTTCCGTGGGTGTTTTTACCAGCATCTTCCTCTAGGTGAGCGCGTTCGATACCGATTTTCTTGGTTGTACCATCTTCTAGCTCCACTTCAATCCAGCCGTTATATCCGATTGGCTCATCAAATTGCGAAATTTGGTAGGCCTTTGGATTATCAGGGATAGAAATAGTTCTTCCGGTCAAAGTGCATGTGCTGATGGATATCCATATTCAAGCGCCAAAGCAGCCTTGATACCAGCGTCCACAACACCCTTGTTCAAGACAGGAAGCACCCTGGGAAAGACCAGTCAATCACATTGGTATTAGCATTTTGCTCTGTTTCCAAAGTGGGCAGAGGTTGGTGAGAAAATTTTTGAGTTTGTATTCAATTCAACGTGGACTTCAAAGTCCGATGACTGTTTCAAAGTTCATTAATTGTCACCTCCAAAAATCACGGGTTGTTGCTTATGGTAATCCGTTGTAGCTTCAAAAGCAGCTGCAGCTTGGTAAATGGTCTCTTCAGAATACTTAGGACCAATCAACTGCAAACCAACTGGAAGACCTTGAGCAAAACCTGCAGGAATCGAAATTCCTGGAAGACCTGCCAAGTTGACTGGAATAGTCAAGAGGTCAGCCAAGTACATGGCAACCGGGTCATGGTTAAGCGAATCCAAATCAAAGGCCACGCTTGGAGCTGTAGGTCCAAGGATGAGATCGTAATCCGCAAAGACTTTTTCGAAGGCTTGGATAATGAGGGTACGAACTTGACCAGCTTTCTTGTAGTAAGCATCGTAGTAACCAGATGACAAACTAAAGGTCCCAAGCATGATACGGCGTTTGACCTAATTGCCAAAGCCTTGACTACGAGTGTTCACGTAGATATCATCCAAGTTTTTTAGCATCTTCAGCACGGAAACCATAGCGGATACCATCAAAACGTTGTAAGTTTGATGAAGCTTCAGAAGAAGCGATGATGTAGTAAACAGCAACCCCATATTTAGAGTGTGGAAGGCTAACTTCTTCGACAGTTGCTCCCAATTTTTCAAAGTGTTTGGCGGCTTTAAGGATGGTTTCCTTAACTTCTGGGTCAATCCCTTCACCAAGATATTCCTTAGGCAAAGCAATTTTCATGCCCTTGATGTCTTGACCGATTTTTGAAGTAAAATCGGCTACGCGTACTGGTGCAGAAGTTGAATCCTTGGCATCTTCACTGGCAATGACATTGAGCAAGAGGGCATTTTCCTTAACGGTTGGAGCGAAAGGTACCAATTTGGTCGAGTGAGCTACCAAAGGCAATGAGACCAAAACGGGAAACCGTTCCATAAGTTGGTTTGAGACCAACAATCCCGTTAGAAGGCAGCCGGTTGACGGATAGAACCACCTGTATCTGAACCAAGGGACAAACGGACTTGCCCTGAAGCGACAGAAGCTGCTGAACCACTAGAAGATCCACCAGGCACCTTGCTGTGGTCCCAAGCATTCTTGGTTGGTCCATAGTAAGAAGTTTCTCCAGATCCACCCATGGCAAATTCATCCATGTTGGTCTTTCCCGATGACAATCATATCTTTGGCTTTGGCATTGGCAACAGCTGTCGCATCAAAGATTGGCTCGTAGTTATAGAGCATTTTTGATGCCGCAGTAGTCAAGATGCCATCTGTTGAGATATTGTCTTTGACAGCGAGTGGAATCCCTGACAAGAGGTTATCTGCATCGATTCCTTTTCATCAATAGCTTTTTGCTTGCGCAAGGCCGCTTCTTCGGCCACCGTTACAAAGGCATTAACCGCTTCTTCACGCGCCTTGATATCGTCAAGCGTTGCTTGTGTCAATTCCGTTGCTGAAATTTCCTTAGAAACAAGGAGGTCGTGCAACTCTTCAATGGTTTTATGGTTGAATGACATTAGGCATCTCCTCCATCTTCTAGGATAGCTGGTACCTTGATGTAGTAATTATCTTTTTTCAGGTACATTTTTAAACAAGCGGTCACGGTCCGTCCCTTTTTCAGCAACATCCGGACGCAATACGGTCTTACGATCCGCCATGGTCGTTGTTGGGGCAACACCGGTTGTGTCCACTTCTTCCAACAATTCCACCATGTCGACAATTTTTTTAAGGTTGTCGCAAACTCAGCAGTCTCTTCTGGGGAGAATTTCAATTTTGAAAGATTGGCAACGTGGGTTACCTCTTCTTGCGTAATTTTTCATCTCTTCCTTTCGTGAAATGATAATTTCCAATACCTTCTATTTTATCATAATTTTAGCTTTTTCATGTTGCATTAGTAAGAAAAAGAGATGAGACTAATTGAGAACTACACTCAACTAATTTCATACTCTTTATTTATTTTTCACTTAAAGTTTTATCTACCAAGCTTGCCCCTAAGACATGCTTGAAATGATTCAAGGCAAACTGATGATTTTCAGGAGTGAGCGACGCCACTGCAGGTTCCACGACTTCGATCTGATAGCCGAGGTTGTAGGCATCAACCGCTGTATGGAGGACACAGATATCAGTCAAGACACCTGTCAAAATAACGGTATCTACATGACGTTCTCGAAGGCGGATATCTAGGTCCGTTCCTGAAAAAGCAGAATAATGACGTTTGTCCATCCAAAAGACGCGTGGATCCGCTTTGTGCTCCCTGATAAAAAATCTGCCAAAGGGCCGTACAAATCACGTCCGCTGGTCCCAATGATATTATGAGGTGGGAAGAGCTTGCTTTCAGGATGAAATGGATCCTCTACATCATGCGCATCAATGGCAAAAAAAGACATAGGCTCCTTGGTCAAAGGCCAATTGGGTCACCTGAGCAATGGTCTCGAAATGGCTTGTGCAGGAGCACCTGCCGTAAGCTTACCATCATCTGCTACGAAATCGACAGTGTAGTCAATTGAAATCAAGGCTTTGGTCATTAGTAATCTCTTTTCTTAATTTCTTCAAAGATATCTGGAATCAACACTTTGAGATAGGTTCCCTTCATTCCAAGAGAACGGCTTTCAATAATGCCAGCTGACTCCATTTCCGAAGTGCATTGACAATCACAGAGCGGGTAATCCCAATCCGATCTGCAATGATAGAAGCAGTCAACTGTCCCTCGATTTCCTTTCAATTCACTAAGGATGGCAGAAACAGCCCGCAATTCAGAGTAAGACAAGGTATTGACAGCCATATTCACTGCTGTCCGGCGACGAATATTCTTCTCATCTTCCTCGCGTTGGTAGTTCAACATTTGAATTCCTACCACGGTACTAGCAATCTCAACCAAGATCAAATCATCGTCGTCAAACTCTTTATCATTCCGCCAAATGATCAAAGACCCCAAACGAATCCCAGAAACAGGAATAGGCGCAATGGTCGTCAAGCCATCAGGAAATTCAGACTTGGTCTCTACTGGAAAGACTGTCAAATCATGCTCGATGGGAAGGTTTGCTTCTGTATCATAAACTAAGCTTTGCTGCCTTGGCATAATCTTCTGGTAATTTTTTATTTTGAAAGAAAGCTTCTACTCGGTCATTGTTAGTCTTGTAACGCATGAAATAACCAAGAAGGGTTCCCTTGCTATTAATAATACAAGCATTACAATTGATAATATCCGCCAATTGTTGGGCAATATCATTGTAAGGCATCTCGAACTGCAACTGTTCATCAGTCCGTTTCAAGATGGATGTAATTTTACGTGTCTTTTCTAATAAGTTTGCCATAATAAACCTCGCATATAGTCAGCTCAAGTATATCATATAAGTGTGGGAATTTCAATCAAATTATTCTGAAAATTATTTATTTTTCCTACAATTATGCGCAATTCAGAAAAATGTCGATTCGATGGCATGGAATTTATAGAATGAATAACAAAAAAAAGATTGAAGACCTTCATCTTCAATCCTTCATGCTGATTAGCGTTTGTATTGTTTCAAGAAACGAGTCATTTTTTCTTGAATGTGAGCCAATTCATCCACACGTGGGAGGTAAACGATCTGGAAGTGATCTGGGTCCTTCCAATTAAAGCCACGGCCATGAACCAAGAGAATTTTTTTCTTGTTTCAAGAACTCTAAAACAAATTGTTCATCATCATCCACGCGGTACATGTCCCGATCAATCTTAGGGAAGATATAGAGACCAGCCTTTGGCTTAACAGCTGAGAGGCCTGGAATATCATTAATAGCTTTGTAAATAAAGTTGCGTTGTTCGTAGATGCGACCACCTGGAAGCAAGAGTTCATCCACAGATTGGTAGCCTCCAAGAGAGGTTTGTACAACTTGTTGAGCCAAGACATTTGAACAAAGACGCATATTGGACAACATGTTCAAACCTTCGATATAGCCCCCTTCACATGATGTTTCGGTCCGGATAGAACCATCCAACCAACACGAAAACCAGCAATACGATGTGATTTAGACAAGCCGTTCATGCTGACACAAAAAAGGTCAGGAGCCAAACTTGCGATAGCCGTATGTTTCTCACCGTCCATCACTAAACGGTCATAGATCTCGTCCGCAAATATGATCAAGTTATTTTGACGAGCAATCTCTACAATCTCAAGCAGGATCTCATCCGGATAGAGGGCACCTGTTGGGTTATTCGGGTTGATGACAACAATAGCCTTGGTGTTTGAGGTGATTTTCGACTTGATATCCTCAATATCTGGATACCAGTTTGCTTCTTCGTCACAAAGATAGTGAACCGCGTTCCCACCAGCTAGGCTGACAGCCGCAGTCCAAAGTGGATAGTCAGGCATAGGAACCAAGACTTCATCGCCGTTATCCAAAAGCCCTTGCATAGACATAACGATTAGCTCACTAACCCCATTTCCCAAGGTAGATATCATCAATATCCACATTGGGGAATTTCTTTAGTTGGCAATACTGCATGATGGCCTTACGGGCTGAAAAGATCCCTTTTGAATCCGAATAACCTTCACTATCACGCGCATTCATGATCAAATCATGGATGACTTCATCTGGAGCTGTAAAGCCAAATTCAGCAGGATTTCCTGTATTCAAACGAAGAATTTTTTTCTCCATTTGCTCGCATGCGCATCGCTTCTTCCAAGACTGGACCACGAATATCGTAAGCGACATGTTCGAGTTTGCTTGATTTATTATATTCCTTCATTTTCTGCCTCGATTCACGAAATTATCTCTATTATACCACTAGTTCAAACAGAGTACAAACCGAGGACTTTAAAAATCCTGCAAAAATATACTAGAAAAAGCGAGACTTTACCTTTACATTCTAGCCTAAAAGGGATAAAATATAAGTGTATAAAGGAATAGAGTTACCTTCTATTCTATCCATGTTTTCAAGCTATAAGGAGGTAGGATTATGTCTCAAAAATACGAAAACATTATGGTCGCTGTCGACGGTTCTCATGAAGCAGAATTAGCCTTTGAAAAAGGGGTTAATGTTTCTCTTCGCAACGGCTCCAAATTGACCATTGTCCACGTCATCGATACCCGTGCCCTTCAAAGCGTCTCAACTTTTGATGCTGAGGTCTACGAAGAATTGCAAGAAGAAGCCAACGAATTGCTCAAGGGCTACAAGGAACGTGCTGAAAAAGTCGGCGTTCAAAATGTTGTGACTGTTGTAGAAATGGGAAATCCAAAAGTCCTCTTGGCCAATGATATCCCAAGTAAAGAAGGGGTTGACCTTATTATGGTCGGAGCTACCGGACTTAATGCCTTCGAACGGTTAATGGTCGGATCCTCCTCAGAATATATCCTTCGCCACGCCAAAGTAGACTTACTAGTGGTACGTGATAAGGATAAAACCATGTAAGAAAAAAAAGTTTGGAACAAAGGTTCCAAACTTTTTGAATGTAGACAACCTATTGTTTTACATAAAACAGATAGATGATTTTCAAAAAATGACTTTTATTTTTTGAAGATTAAAAACTTTCGTGAGAAAAGTGCTAGAAACACAATTGTTTCTAGCACTCGAATTTTTGAGAGTAAAACAGTTCGGGGAACTGTTTTAGCCTGAACCTAAAAATTGAAAAGCGAAGGGGTTTTGAACACGGGTCATGGATTGTGTCAAAAGCGTAAAATACATTAGTACTAAATCAAGACACAGTAGCTGATTGAATTCTTTCTTTTAGCCCGGAGGAAGAATCCTAATCAGCCTGAAGCAATCCCATACAACAGTGCTTCTGTCCTGCTCCCTATTTTCTTTATCCGCAGACGCCCTTTGGATTGCTGAAATCATCCACTGGATCATTTCACCTAACGTCCGTACTCACCTAATGAAAGTTTTTCAGAAGACTTTATCTTCAATCTGAAGAGGCTGGATCAAAAGTCCTAGCCTCTCGATTATTTTTGGATTGTCGATCAAGACGCAGTGGTTGAGTGGGCTCTACCACGCTGATTTCATCAGCTTTTACAGCCCTACTCAACTGTGCGGAGGTGGGGGACGACGAAATCGAATTCTAACGAATTACCGATTTCTGTCCTACTCTCTTTTAGTTGTCTTTTTTGCTTCTTTTTTGTTTTGCATGTTTTTCGTAGGCCTTCAGCTGGCGATCAAGTTTTTTTTGATGGCTGGTTCTGGAGCGTATTTTTCTTCCCAATCATCTGGCTTCAGAATTTTGTGGGTTACTGGATCAAAGTGCGCCTTTCCATCTGGGAAAATCTTGCCCATATTGGCTCGGTGGACAATCTCAAAGACCTCTTCAGGATCGACCCCATTAGAACAAAGCTACCATAAGTCAGATAGAGGGTATCAATCAAGGCATCAACCTGCCCTACCATGGAGATCTCAGCTGGATGTTTGCTACGAACCTTATCTGCAGCCTTATCCAAAGCTTCGTGAAGAGCTGCTACCGAGCGGTCAAATTCTTCCTCACTTTACGGCTAGCTGCTCGGACAAATTCGACCAACTCCTCTTGCTTGAACATGGTTCGATAAAGGGCGTCTTGAGGCTGCCAAACAACTGGTTTCTCCTGGGTTTCCCCATCCATCACACCATGGAAGGTTTTGACCTTATTGAAGTGATCATCCTTAGAAAGAAAGAGTTCTTTCTCTGAAAGAATACCAAAGTGTTGCAGGGCCTTTTGAATACCATCCTTGCCATTACTAGTCGTGGTATGCTTGGCAATTGCCTTGACACTGGTCGTCCCATTTCCCATCGCAATAGACAAGCCAACACCTGAAAGCATCTCTAAGTCATTATCAGAATCACCAAAAGCCATCACTTCATCGATGTCAAAGCCAAATTCCTGACCAACGATGCGGATCCCTTCTAACTTGGAAATCCCTGGGTTGAGGACATCTGCTGCAAAAGGACTAGACCGTGTGAATTTCAGATGTGGAAACTCTTTTTCAATTTTTGCAGTCTCCTCTGGACTTGATAAGATCAACACTTGGTAGATTGGTTCTTGCGCTAGTGCATAGAGGGTGTCCTGATCTTGTGGGACGACCTTGCTGACCACTTTGTTAAATCCTCGACTGACTGTACGGGCCATTTTGCGGGGCACAAAGCGACTAGACCAGGTTGAAATAGGACTCATCCCAAAAACTCATGATCCGAGAACCAAATACCCCATCCTTGGTACCGAGAGCAATTTCCTTACGGTGTTCTCGAGCATAGTCAATTAGTTGGTGCAGACTCTTTTTTATCGATTGGGCTGGTAAACAACACGCGGTCCTTGGTCAAAATATACTGACCATTATAGGTCACTGCAAAATCAAAACCATAGCGTTCCATAAACGGTTTGACAAAGGCCGGTCCCCGCCCTGTCGCAAGGCCTACATAGATCCCTTCTTCCTTTAAAGACTGAATGGCTTTTTCTGTTGATTTTAGGACTGCTCGACTATCATTGACCAAGGTTCCATCGATATCAAAAAAGACTGCTTTTATTTCCATGTCTACTGTTTCTTTTTTCTTTTTATGATAAAATAAATTATATCACATATTCCAAGGAGCTTCACATGTTTAAGAAAATTTTAGCACTACATACTGGAGGGACCATTTCGATGGCGCAGATGACTCTGGAGCAGTGATTACCAATGAAGTCAATCCCATGACCCAAGTCACTTCACCAATTGAAGGGATTGCAGTCACCTCGGAGGACTTCTTCAACCTTCCCAGCCCTCAAATGACCCCCCGTCACATGTTAGCCCTATATCAAAAAATCAAAGAGGAAGCTCACAACTACGACGGCATCGTCATCACTCATGGGACAGATACGCTGGAAGAAACAGCTTATTTCTTGGATACCATGGAGTTACCAGAGATCGCTGTGGTCATTACAGGAGCTATGCGAAGCTCCAACGAGCTCGGAAGCGACGGTGTCTACAATTTTCTGACAGCCCTTCGAGTAGCTGCCAATCCGAAAGCACGCGATAAAGGTGTCTTAGTCGTCATGAACGATGAAATTCATGCGGCTAAGTACGTCACCAAAACCCATACCACCAATGTCAGCACCTTTCAGACACCAACCCACGGTCCTCTACTGGGTTTGGTCATGAAAAAAAGGAAATCCTCTTCTTTAAAACAGCCGAGCCAAGGGTGCGCTTTGATCTCAATACCATCGATGGGTTCGTTCCGATCATTGCTACCTATGCAGGGATGAAAACCGATCTACTGGACATGCTGGATCTTTCAAAGCTTGGATGGTCTCATTATCGAAGCCTTTGGAGCAGGAAACATCCCTAAAGAAACGGCACATAAACTCCAAGAATTCATGGATGCAGGCCTTCCAATCGCTTTAGTATCCCGTTGCTTCAATGGAATCGCTGAACCCGTCTACGCATATGAAGGAGGAGGCGTCCAACTCCATCAAGCCGGTGTCTTTTTCATCAAAGAATTAAATGCCCCAAAGCTCGCATCAAACTTCTCATCGCCCTCAATGCCGGCCTAAAAGGACAAGAACTCAAAGAATATATCGAAGGGGATACAAAGCGTAAAATGATAAGTGAAAATAAGATACAAAGCCCGTAAAATGCCATCTTCCGAGCTTTTAAGCGAAAAGAATTCAATGAGTAGAGTGGAAACAACACATTTCCACTCTACTGGGCAAAAAATTTTCAGCCTTCGATTTTTATCGATCTAATCTAAATGTTCTTGCTTTTTCTCCAAAGATAAAGAGAGAGCAAATGCCAATCTGGGTGTTCTCGCCAATCTGGAGTGGCTACGATCTGGCTAGCAACTTTCCTTGCTTCTTCAAGAATGGGATAATCTTCAACTAGGTCTGCTACTTGAAACTCTGGAATCCCTGATTGACGGGTTCCAAAAATTTCACCTGAACCCCGCATTTTTCAAATCTTCCTCTGCCAGCACAAACCCATTGACGGGTCGTCTCTGTCATGATTTTCATACGCTGTTTGCCACTATCTGTTTTAGGATTGGCCACTAGAATAGCATAGGATTGCTTATTTCCCCGCCCAACCCGGCCTCGAAGCTGGTGCAGTTGGCTAAGACCAAACCGATCTGCATCCATAATGACCATAACGGTTGCATTGGGTACGTTGACTCCTACTTCAATAACGGTCGTGGACACCAAAACATCGACTTGGTGCTCTTTAAAGGCCTGCATGATGGCATCTTTTTCTTCACTTTTCATCTTCCCGTGAAGAAGAGAAACGCGTGCTCGCTGACCAAAGAAGGCTTCTAACTCCTCCTGGAGGGCAAGGGCGTTTTTCAGATCTAGTGCTTCTGACTCCTCAATCAAGGGAGAGATAAAGTAAGGCTTGAGAACCTTTTGCGAGCTCTTTTACCAACCAGTCGAGGACCACTTCTAACTGCTCATGCTTGACCCAACGTGTGATGATTTCCTTTCGTCCCGCAGGCATCTGGTCAATGATGGACACATCCATATCCCCAAAGGCTGTAATAGCCAAGGTTCGAGGGAATGGGGGTTGCCGTCATCATCAGGACGTCTGGATTTTTGTCCTTTTTCTCGAAGAATACGACGTTGGAAACCCCAAAACGATGCTGTTCATCAATAATGACCAAGCCTAGATCTTGGTAGTGAACTCCCTCTTGAATCAAGGCATGTGTCCCCACAATCAGTTGAGCTGTTCCTGAGGCGATCTCTTCTAAGACTTCTCGTTTCTCAGCCACCTTTAATCCTCCTGTTAGAAGGGCAATTGGCAAATCTGGAAAAAGATTTTGCAAGCTTTCCTTGTGCTGCTCTGCCAAAATCTCCGTTGGAACCATCAAGGCTGCTTGCTTACCAGCACTTAAGGCTGCATACATAGCAAGACCGGCCACGACTGTCTTCCCGCTTCCCACATCCCCTTGTAAGAAGCGGTTCATATGATAAGAAGAAGCCATATCTGTCAAGATTTCATTCAGGCTGTTTTCTTGAGCTTGCGTTAGCTCAAAAAGGAAGCTGTTTTTTCGTTCTGCTAATTTTTCTGGATTCCAGGCCAAGGAAATCCCTTGGCTGGCATCGTGATTTTTTCTTCTTTTAGCACTTGGAGTTGCAGCTGGAAAAAGAGGAGCTCTTCAAATTTTACCCGGCGAAGGGCTTGCTTGTACTCTGCCAGATCCTTAGGAAAATGCATAGCTTGCACTGCTTGGGAACGAGACATGAGTTGATAACGATCTCGTAAGATGTGGGGGTACATTCTCTTCTAAAAGCTGGTCCAAAGCCCTGGTCAAACGCTATTTTTAATCAATTTCACCAGGCTGTTTTGGCTCACTCCTTTGCGTCACTCGATAAACCGGTTGCAAATCATCTTCCACTTGAGCCAGGAGTTTCATCCCTGTCAAACTGCCTTTGGCCTTGTCCCATTTCCCAAAAATCGCCACTGTCTGCTGAACCTCAATTTTGTCTGCTAGATAGGGTTGGTTGAAAAAAAAATTAACCGCAATGACCTGGTCTCCCTGTTTGATCGAAAAACGCAAGCGATTTCGTTTGTAGCCATAATATTGGACATTGGCTGGCGTTGCTACCACCCCAGAGATGACGGCTTTTCCCCATCTTCCAACTCTAAAACATTGCGCGTTTTGAAGTCTTCATAGCGAAAGGGGAAATACAAGAGCAGATCTTCTAAGGTTTCAATCCTAACTTTTAAATTTTTCCGCCGATTTTGGACCGACTCCAGGCAGTACGGATAAGGGTTGGTGTAGATTCATTTCTCCTCCTTTCTTTTTATAAAAAAGCAGGTCCATCCGGGAAAATCCCACCTGCTTCTTCTTATTCTTCACCTGTATAGTCACGAGGAATCCGATCACTCAAGAGACAGACCACTTCATAATTAATGGTCCCACGGTAATCCGCAACCTCTGTTGCCGTGATTTCTTTCTCGCCCTCTCGTCCAATCAGGGTAACCTTGGTCCCCAGAGGCAATTCTTCTGGGAGGCGAACAGTAACCTGGTCCATCGAAACGCGACCAACAATGGGACAAAACTCACCCTTAATCAGCACATGGAAAATTTTGCATCTCTCGGATCCAACCATCCGCATAGCCGATAGGAATCGTCCCGATCCATTGGAGGTCTTCTGTCGTATAGGTTGCCCCGTAGCCAATATCTTGACCAGCTTCTAACTGTTTCACATGAACTAACTCACTCACCAAACTCAAGGCTGGCTTGATTTCATAAGGCAAGGCTAGCACAGAACCGCTCGGATTCAAGCCATACATGACATCTCCCAAGCGCACAGCTGTGAAAATCGTATCCGCATGCCACAAAGAGGTGGCAGAATTACTCGCATGGACAATAGGAGGAAGGGTTTCAAGAGCAGCCAATACTTCTTTGAAAACTGGTATTGCGCTTGAAATTTTCGATCATCTGCCTCATCTGCTGTCGCAAAATGAGTAAAGATTCCTTCAATTTCAGCTCCAGCTGCTAAGAGAAGGCGTTCAGCCTCTTTGATCTCTTCGATCGTTCGGAATCCAATCCGCCCCATTCCTGAATCCACCTTGATATGGACCTTCAATCCTGAAAGATCTGCTTCTTGTCCAAGCAATTGATCCAACCAAGCAAGACTAGCCACCGTTAAGCGGATGTCATGCTCTTTGGCTAGATTCACTGTTTCACTTGGCACAACTCCCAAAATCAAAATAGGGTGTTGCAAGCCTTCTTCACGGATTTCGAGGGCTTCATCCATATTGGAAACACAAAAACCATCTACCTGAGGCGCCAATTTTTGGTTACTGCAACGACCCCATGACCATAGGCGTTGGCCTTGACGACTGCATATTTCAAAGCTTGACTCGGAATATGTTCACTGACTTGTTGCACATTAAAGGCAATGGCATCCAAATCGACTCTTGCAACAGTTGGTCTATGTTTACTTGCTTTCATTTTCTTCCTCCAAAATGACACTGGTCGACACTAGGTCTCCCTTATGACTGATCGAAATCCATACCTTCCCAGAAAAAAGGAGACTTGGAAAAATAGGGGCTCCATGGGCATCATTTAAAATTTCTAAATCTTGAAAACCAACCGGTCCAATCCCTGTTCCCATTGCCTTTGAAAAGGCTTCTTTGGCGGACCATCGGCCCGTTAAATATTCCATTTTCCGTTTTCCAGACAATTCCTCAAAGCGCTCTCGCTCAGCCTCGGTTAAGACTTTTCAGCGAATCGAGTATTCTTCGGATACGCTTTTTCAATCGCAGCGATCGATTCGATATCGATCCCATGTCCTTTGATCATCTTGTTTTATCCTTATTTATTGTTTCAGTATCGTTTTACTGACAAAAAGAGAAGGGGCTAAAGAATCACTCCTTCTGCCCCTGCCTTTTACTTATTCATCGTTGCAATTTCTTTGACCACGGCCTGTGTTTTTTTCCCAACCCAGGCAAGGGTCTGTGATGGATTGACCATAAACCACTGGTTCATTTTGACGGCCATCTTCTAGATAGGATTCAATCATGAAACCACGAACTAAAGATGCTAAATCCTTTGTTCCAAGCACGGTTCATCATGGTTTCTCTCACGATGCGTACTTGCTCTTCGAATTGTTTGCCAGAATTGTCATGGTTGGTATCCACCAGGATGAAGGGATGTTGCAAGCCCATTTCGCTATAGCGTTTTGATGCCGCTAGCAAATCTTCATAATGGTAATTTGGAATATTCTTACCACTTGCATCCAAGCCCCCACGAAGGATCGCATGGGCTACAAAGGATTTCCTGATGTTTCCACTGCTTGGGCATTGAACAAGAAAGTTTTGGGGATGTTGGGCCGCATAAATCGCATTAAACATGACAGAAAGATTTCCAGATGTTGGATTCTTCATGCCTGTCGGAGCAGAGATCCCACTAGATACAAAGCGATGCTCCTGGTCTTCAACCGAACGCGCTCCAATGGCATGATAGGAAATCAAATCTTCAACATACGGAAGACTTGCTGGATAAAGCAACTCATCCGCAGTTGTCAAACCAGTTTCTGTAATCACACGGTAGTGGAGATGTCGGACTGCTTTCAAACCGTCCACAAAGCTTGGTGCTGCATGTGTATCTGGTTGGTGCATCAAGCCTTTATAGCCATCCCCATTGGTCCGAGGTTTAGCCGTATAGACCCGCATCACAATGAAAATCTGATCTTTGACTTGCTCTTGCAAGTCCGCCAAAGCGACGGGCATAGTCCATCACAGCTTCTTCATTATCAGAAGAGCAAGGCCCGATCACAAGAAGGATCCGTTGGTCTTCTCCTTTGATAATAGCTTCCAATTCTCGATCACGCGCTTCTTTACGCTCCAAGGCTGGACCTTCCAAGCGGTAAAGCGAAGTGATCTCTTGCTCATCAATCTTATTGCTCTTCGTAATGAATACCATACGGCCTCCTTATGCTAGCTAGACCCATCCTCTTTCTATTCAGAGGAGCTCTTAAAATTTACGTCCGTGACAGTTTTTGAATTTCTTACCTGAACCACATGGACACAAATCGTTGCGTTTCACTTGTGACAAAGTCAATATCTGCTGGAATATCTTGTTGTTGCGCTGCAATGTTGCGAGTCGCAGTTGTTGAAATACTGTGTTCCGTACGTGGACGTTCTTGTTCGTGAATTTGGGCTTTCATCATGAGACGAGTTACATCAAATTCAATCGATCCGATCATATCGTTAAACATACGGAAACTTTCCGATTGGTATTCTACCACTGGGTTATTTTGCGCATATCCACGGAGTCCAACTGCATTTCGCAATTGATCTAAGGCATCAATATGGTCTGTCCACTTGCTATCTACCACTCGAAGGATCAAGACTTTTTGGAATTCTTGCACAGACTCTTCGTCACGCAATTTCGCTACTTGGCTGGCATAGATTTCTTCTGCACGTGCATACAAGTAATCGATAACTTCCTTGTCAGATTTTCCTTCAATATCGCTTTCAGAAATGGTATCTTCCGGAACCAAATTGTATTTGGCAAAGTTCAGAATCGCTTCAACGCGTTCTTCCTTGCTTGAGTGGCTGGCCCTTCAACAATCCGTTTGATGGTCCGTTTGATCATGGCCTTGATTTCAGGTGCCAAGTCACGGTTAGCTGTGATGACATCATAGCGTTCAGCGTAGATAATTTCCCGTTGTTCCCGCATCACGTCATCGTATTGAAGGACTTGTTTACGGGTATCGTAGTTGTTTCCTTCAACCCGTTTTTGAGCACCCTCTACCTGACGGGTGAACATGTTTGAACGGATCACCGATTCTTCTTCGCTCAACTTGAAGCGATCAAGCACTGCTTTGATCCGTTCAGAACCGAAACGACGCATCAATTCATCTTCAAAGAGACAAGTAGAATTGAGATTCACCTGGATCCCCCTTGACGTCCTGAACGTCCACGAAGCTGGTTATCGATCCGACGACTTTCGTGACGTTCTGTCCCGATGACACAAAGACCACCGAGTTCGCGAACCCCTTCACCAAGCTTGATATCGGTACCACGCCCGGCCATGTTGGTCGCAATGGTCACAGCACCACGTTGACCAGCGTTCATGATGATTTGCGCTTCTTTGTAGTGGTTTTTCGCATTCAAAACTTCGTGAGGGACACCTGCTTGAACCAACAATTGAGAAAGGTAATCACTGGTTTCAACGGCAACGGTACCTACTAGGACTGGTTGACCTTTTTCATGACGAGACTTGACATCTTCCACAACAGCCTTGAATTTTGATTTCAAGCTTGGGTAGAGAAGGTCTGGATGGTCAATACGAGCAATCGGACGGTTGGTTGGAATTGGAATCACGCGAATGTTATAAATTTCACGGAATTCTTCTTCTTCAGTTTTCCCTGTCCCTGTCATCCCTGACAACTTCTTGTACATACGGAAGAGGTTTTGGTAAGTAATGGATGCAGATGTTTTGGTTTCTTCTTGAACTGGAACACCTTCTTTGGCTTCGATCGCTTGGTGAAGTCCATCAGAATAGCGACGTCCTTCCATGGTCCGACCAGTAAATTGGTCGACGATCAAGAATTTCTTGATCTTCGCTGACCACATAGTCGATATCCAAAATCATGATGTAGTTTGCGCGAAGGGCGTTGTCGATAAAGTGAGTCAAAGCTACGTTTTCAATATCATACAAGTTTTCAAGATTGAAAAGTAGCTTTCGCCTTATCGATTCCTGAATCAGACAAACCGATGGTTTTAGATGGGACATCGATAATGTAATCATCCTCTGTCAAGGTCTTCACATAAGCATCTGCCATGTGATAGAGCTGGCTCGTATCAGAAGCTGTCTGACCAGAAACGATCAACGGTGTACGAGCTTCGTCAATCAAGAATCGAGTCTACCTCATCAACCAAGGCATAGTTCAATGGACGTTGAACCATGTTTTCTGCACGAACAACCATGTTGTCACGCAAGTAGTCAAACCCGATCTCTGAGTTGGTTGAGTAAGTGATATCACAGAGGTAAGCTTCTTTTTCTCAGCTGGAGATTTCGCTGCAAGGTTGATCCCTACTGAAAGGCCTAGCCATGAGTAAAGTTCTCCCATCTCTGTTGCATCCCGCTCTGTCAAGTATTCATTGACAGTAACAACGTGCACCCCTTTGCCAGACAAGGCATTCAAGTATACCGGCATGGTTGCTGTCAGGGTTTTTCCTTCCCCTGTACGCATCTCTGGAACGTCACCATGGTGAAGGACGATTCCCCCATGACCTGAACCTTGTATGGGAACAAACCAAGGACCCGTTTTTGCCCTTCACGAACAACTGCAAAAGCCTCGTACAAGAGATCATCTAAAGACTCACCATCTTGGTAGCGTTGCTTAAACTCAACTGTTTTCGCTTTTAATTCATCATCTGTCAAAGGCTGCCATTTGCTCTTCATAAGAAAAAGACCTTGTCAGCCATTTTTCAAGGCGTTTGATTTCGCCTCGATCATTTTCAATAATTGTTTTTAATAAATTTGCCATTTTTTCCTTACTTTGAAACTTCCAAAATCTAAAATGTTCTTTTAATTTTAGCATTTTTCTAACATTTTTCAAGATTAAGACTATGTCTTACAGGACTTTTGAATGGATACTATTCCTCTCAGATCATTCAAAAAATGCCTGCCAAAGCAGACATCTTATAACATAGAAAAACTATTTTTAAGTATAATAAGTTAAGTGATTCTGTATTGAAATCATAATGAGTTCTAATATTTAAAAGAATCAAAGAATATACTAAAACTTTTCTAACAGCGGAAAGTTTTTTTTGACACTTTATTTTTAATCATTGCCTCTCAAACAGATATCTTTTTCTTTATGCGATGGTTATTCAGACAAATGGTAAGAATAGCTTGCCACAACCACTTCTTCATGCCAACGAAAAGCATACTTCAATTTCAAACTCATTTGGTTGTGGAGAATATTTTGCCAATGTTTTTTAAGGGATAAATTGAGGAACTAAGACTGTGACGGTGTTCCCCTTTTCCTTGGCCTCCTCAGCTACTTTTGAGACAAATTCAACTGTTGGCTGGATAATATCCCGATAACTTGTCATGACATTTTCAAAGCGAATATGAGGGAAATAATGCTTAAATTCTTCTGCTACCTCGGCATCTTTGACCTTGGTTTCTTCCGTTGAGACGTGCATTGCCACAACATCGTTTCCTAGGCTGTTTGCATAACTCATAGCTCCCACTTACCTGAGTGACATTCCCAACAAGGACAATCACGGTATTGCCCGCATAACTTGTCTTTTCGATCTGACCTCCCAAGCGCAATTGGGCCGCAACTTTATCATAGTGATTACGGATACTCAAGAACATCCAAAGCAAGAGGCCAATAATAGGGAAGAAGGGCCAGATCTCACCCAAACGGAATAATAAGAGGATCAAGACAATCCCATAACAGATGGCTGCCCCCAGGATATTGGCAAGCGAATACTTAAGAAATCCTTTTTGATATTGGCGTTTCCAGTGGATCACCATCCCTGTTTGAGAAAGGGCAAAAGGAATGAAGACCCCAATGGTATAAAGCGGAATCAAACTTTCTGTTTGCCCATCAAAAGATCAAGAGCAAGACGATGGCACCAATCGCCAAAGGGTCAAAATCCCATTGGAATAGCCCAGACGATCCCCTTTTTTCCATATACATGTGTGGCATGTATTTGTTTTTAGCCATGTTAAAAGGCCAACATTGAAAGGCTGAGAAACCGGTATTCGCCGCAACTGCCAAGATCAAGGCTGTTGATAATTGGAAGACGTAAAAAGAAGGCTTTTCCGACTGGGGAATTCCCTAAGATAGCTTGGGCCATTTGGGCTAGAAGTTGTTACCCCTTTGCCGGAACGACACCCACCCAGTAATTGAGGAAGGTAATCCCTGCAAACATGATCCCCAAAATCAAAGCCATGATGGTCAAGGTAGAGGCTGCATTCTTTGCTTTTGGTTTCTTAAAGAAAGGAACCGAATTGGAGATGGCTTCAACCCCTGTTAGGGAAGCTGATCCACTCGTAAAGGCCCTCAATAAGAGAATGACACTAACTCCTGAAATGGTTTGACCCACATGAGCAGTTGCGTTATAGGCCAAAGTGGCCCGTCAAAATTTGGATCACACCATAGCCGATCAAGGCAATGGTACTGACAATGAACAGGTAGACTGGAATCATCAAGGATGTAGCTGATTCACGCAACCCCCCGTAAGGTTCATCAGCATCAAAATCAAGACCAACAAAATGGAAATGTGAAGATTATAAGGATGAAGAGATGGAATCGCTGACGTGATGGCATCTGCACCGGAAGAAACAGATACCGCTACTGTCAGCATGTAGTCGACTAAAGAGACTACCACCAGCGATCAAACCCGCTTTGGGAGACAAATTCTCCGTAGTCACCATGTAGGCCCCTCCCCTTGGGGGGTAGGCATGAATGACCTGACGATAAGAAATCGTTAAACTAGCTAGGAGAACCAGGACCACAATCCCAATCGGAATGGACCACCAAATGGCTCCCTGCTGAAACGGTCATCAAGACCAAGGATAACTTGCTCTGGACCATAGGCAATAGAAGAAAGCGCGTCACTAGAGAGCATGGCCAAGGCCTGCATTTTTCCCTAGCAATCCACCTTCACCTTCTGCACCAGATTTCAACGGACGGCCAATAAACCATTTTTTCAATGTTGAAAACATAAAAAACTCCTTGAAAAAAGATCATGAGGCCGGGAATTCCCTGCCTCTTTTCATAAAACAGGGGTTATTCTACTCCTTTTTTTCAAGACTGTCAACCGAAATTATGAAATTTTCATAAAGTTTTCATTGTGTTCATCCATCCAACCTCTCTTAGATCGGTCCGCTTCTTTTCAAATTGATCCAGAAAAAAACGAGGCTGGGACAAAAATCCTAGCCTCTCAATTATTTTTGGATTGTCGAGCAAGACGCAGTGGTTGAGTGGGCTCTACTACGCTGATTTCATCAGCTTTTTACAGCCCTACTCAACGTGCGGAGGTGGGACGCCGAAATCGAATTCTAACGAATTACCGATTTCTGTCCCACTCTCATTTTTTTATTTTGCTTGATTTTCGACATAAAAGGCAATGACATCCGAAGTGTACTGGGCTGTGCCAGCTCCAAACTTGTCGATGTTTTCCTTGAATTCTGGATTATAGACATAGCCTTTGCCGATATGGCCAAAAAACCTCTATAGAGCAGTCAAATCCATACGTTCGAATCGCGTCTAAAAGTTTGGCTGCTTGATCTTGGTTTTCATTTGCTGATACGGGTAGTCCATCTTTGAGGATTTTGAGCCAAAGTTTGAAAAACTTGGTTGAAGACTTCCGTAGCCTCATCTTCACGCCCTTTTTGGCGCTCGAGAGCCTGATCCATGACTTCTTGACCATATTTCTCTACTGCTTCTTGGTGGTATTTTTGAGTATCTTGGTAACTAAATCCAGTAAATTTTCCTCAATGGTCATTTTTCTTTCTCCTTTTTTGTTCTTGAATGGTTTTTTGCAAGGTAGAAATCAAGGTATCCAGACGTTGTCTTTCTTGAGTCAAATAGTCCAACTGTTTGGTCAAATGGGGCAATAAGTTAGATTTTTCTTCGGCTAAGAGTTCTGCTATTTGGTCTAAGGAAAATCCTAGATACTTGTAGTAGAGAATCACCTGTAAGCGTTCTAAATCTTCTTGACTGTATGTCCGATAACCATTTTCAGATTTCACAGGGACGAGAAGTCCTATCTTGTCATAGTGGTGCAATGTCTTGACAGAGACACCTGACAGCTCTGCAGCTTCTTTGATATGATACATGATTTCCTCCTTATACTCAATGAAAATCAAAGGATAGTATAATCCCAGGCCCTTACGGTAAGGCGACGCTGACGTGGTTTGAATTTGATTTTCGAAGAGTCAAGGATAGCTAAACATCACAAAAAATAGTTTTCAGATAAAAAAGGCTTGAGTTGTTTCACAACTTTTAACTCAAACTCTTTCTTTTTATGGATGACTCACGATCAATTCTAAACCTTGCCCTTCCAAAGTCCAAGATTCAACATCGCTCGGTAAGATAAAGTGGCTTCCTTTTTTGAATAGGATAATCCTTTCCATCTACAGTCAATTTTCCTTCTCCAGCTAAGACGCTCAACAAGCTGTAATCAGCGGTCTTTTTCAAAATCAGCTTTTCCAGTCAGTTCCCACTTATAAACGGTGAAGAAATCACTTGCAACCAAGGTGGTCATTCGAAGATCATCGATCACAACTGTATCTGGATGGCTATTGGCAGGCTCACCGATGTTCAAGACATCAATTGATTTTTCCAAGTGAAGTTCCCGCAAGTTTCCTTGAGCATCCTTGCGGTCAAAATCATAAACCCGGTAGGTAGTGTCACTCGACTGTTGGGTTTCAAGAATCAAAATTCCAGAACCAATGGCGTGCATGGTCCCACTTGGCACATAGAAGAAATCTCCAGCCTTGACAGGAACTTTTTTGTCAGCAAGGCATCCCAGTCCTTATCCTCAATTTGCTGGCGGAGTTCTTCTTTTGACTTGGCATTATGTCCATAGATAATCTCAGATCCTTCATCAGCCGCAATCACGTACCAACACTCAGTTTTTCCAAGTTCTCCTTCATGCTCCATTGCATAGGTATCATCTGGGTGCACCTGTACACTGAGCCAATCGTTGGCATCTAAAATCTTTGTTAATAAAGGAAAGACAGGCTCTTTACGATTACCGAATAATTCCCGATGCTCTTGATAGAGCTGATCCAATCCCATTCCTTCGAATGGACCATTGGCTACTTTAGAAACTCCATGTGGATGGGCTGAAATCGCCCAAAATTCACCGACATGGTCGCTCGGAATTTCGTAACCAAATTCTTCCCTCAGACGAGTTCCTCCCCAAATTTTTTCCTGCATGACTGAATGTAAAAATAATGGTTGTCCCATAATATCCTCCTCGCATTTCATGTTTCTATTATACAAAAAAAAAAAAAAAGAAAGTTTTTTGAAAGCCCTTTCTATGTTTTCCTCTCTCGCCAGAAACTTTATTTTTGTGTATAATGAAAGGGATGACACTAAAAGAAAACATTATCCAACTGGCGCATTCTATTGGGATTTCAAAAATTGGATTTACAACTGCTGATGACTTCGCTTATTTGGAAAAATCGCTCCGCTTGGCCGTTGAGGAAGGACGGAATTCTGGATTCGAGCATAAAGAATATTGAAGAGCGCATCCAACCCAAATTAAGTCTCTCCTCCGCCAAGACCATCATCTCAATCGCTGTCGCCTACCCCCACAAACTCAAGCAACAACCTCAAAAACAGCCTATAAAAGAGGAAAATTCACCCCCAACAGCTGGGGATTAGACTACCATTATGTCCTTCAAGACAAGCTCAACCGTTTAGCTGCTGGGATTGAAGAAATGACGCAAGATTTTGAATACAAAGGGCATGGTCGATACTGGAGCACTGGTTGATACGGCTGTCGCCCAACGAGCAGGGATTGGCTTTATCGGAAAAAATGGCTTGGTCATTTCAAAAGAATACGGTTCTTACATGTTTCTGGGGAATTGATTACCAATCTCGAAATTGAACCAGATCAGCCTGTCGACTATGGTTGTGGAGACTGTCGACGTTGTTTAGATGCATGCCCAACCTCCTGTTTAATCGGAGATGGCTCTATGAATGCCAAACGCTGTTTGTCCTTCCAAACTCAGGACAAGGGCATGATGGACCTAGAATTTCGCAAGAAAATTAAAACGGTCATCTATGGATGTGACATCTGTCAGATTAGCTGCCCTTATAACAAAGGGGCTAGATAATCCCCTGGCAACAGAGATCGATCCTGATCTGGCTCATCCAGAATTGCTCCCCTTTATTGAACTGTCTAACGGACAATTTAAGGAAAAATTCGGGCATGTTGCTGGAAGCTGGCGAGGTAAGAATATCCTCCAACGCAATGCCATTATCGCACTGGCCAATGCCAATGACCGCTCATCCATCCCTAAACTCCTGAACATCATCGAGACCTCGCAAAATCAGATCCATATCGCAACGGCTATCTGGTCTTTAGGGGCAACTGCTACGTGAAGTCACGGACCTTGTTGAGCTCTTACGGAATATCAAACATCCGACCGATGCTATCATAGAAGAACGAACAGCTTTCTTTAAAAAAAAAAAAAATTCGGCATTCAAGCAGATTCACAGCTACAATGAAAAACACTAAGGTTGTAAGTTCCTTAGTGTTTTTTAGTTCCTTCCAAGAAATACCAACTCCCCATCTCTACTTGGTTAAAGCTAATCTCACTGGAATAGACTTCCTTGTAGCCATTTTTTGTATAAAAATAGACATTTCCTTTGGTATTGGTATAAAAGGCTAGTTTTTTTCCTTGGATCTCTTCCAAGAAAGGCTCAATTCCTTCTGTCATAAAGCGACTGCCATAGCCCTGCCGTTGGTGTTTAGGGGCGACTGCGAGAAGCATCAAATACCAATCAAAGTCTACATTTTGCTCCAATTCCTTATCCGTGTCCTCCATAAATTTAAAAGTAGGCCAACATATTTTTCAAGGAAATAAACTTGAGCAAACCGAATCCCCCCATTTAAGAGATAGGCCCGAAAAGGAATCGGTCCCTTTTGCAACAAGGCAACTGCATAAATTTCATCATTTGTTCTGCCACAAGGCACATATGGTGCTTAAGAAAAACCTTTACCAGGATGCGCATCATCGCCTCAACAAAGGCAGGGTATTGCTTGGGATCTCGAACCAAATCCTTGATGACTTTTAAAAATAGATAGTCCTCAAAGGCTGTACTGGCTACTCGAACCACCTGATCCAGATCTGCTTTTTCTGCTTTTCTGTACTTCATCTTCTCTCCTATTCTAAGTCCATCTTTCCAGTATACACTATCCCTCGCTCTTAGACAAAGGTCAATTTTTCAGCAATTTGTTCATTCAGGCCAGCAAAAAAGTCCTCCCCAGAACGAGTCCCAACCCCCAAGCGACGAGGACATCCTTGGGATAATGAACTCCTCCAAGAACTCGGACAAGGGCTAATAGAAGAGATAGGAGCATGGAGCACATTCCAAGCGGAAGCGACAACTGGCAGACACACACATGGAGATAATGGTGGCCGAAAAACATGTCGGCTAGGAAAGGAATGTCCGGATGAATTTTTTCTAATAAGGGTTGAATCTCCCATTTCTCATAAGGTCTCGGAACATTGACCCAATGACGAAAGAGGCTAAATAAGACAAAACCCGACGCAGGAATCCAGATGAAAGACCAGATTCCTCCCATTGAAGTTTTCTTAAAAACAGCCAACAAAAGACCAGGCCGTAGATGCCTGGCATGGCAAACGTCAAAATTCGATTCATCCTTTGAAGGACCCTGTACAAGATATGGTTCTCTCGTAAAAGGGCAGGGTTAGCCAACGATAAAATTTTCGGATAATCTTGAAATTGGGCTTCATGTTCCTGTCTTTCATCTTATTTTTACTACTAGTATACGCGATCCCCAAGCCAGGCTTCTTTTTTTATCCTTTCTTTCATTTTTCACATGATTTAGCACTAAAATCTAGATTTATCATTTTTCTGTCTCCAAGAAACCTCTTTTCATTACTTATCGATAAAAACCTGAGGCTGGGACAAAGTCCTAGCCTCTCAATTTTTTTGGATTGTCGAGCAAGACGCAGTGGTTGAGTTTCTAGCTTTTTCATCACTTTTATCAGGCATCTGAAGGGACAATCGAATTCTCAACGAATTAGATTTTGTCATTTTTTCACTTTGTATGTTACGCCCTTTTGTATCTTGTTGGAATTGCGACAGGACGAAGGTGGATCGATAATCCACCTGAGGATGAGTCGTGTCGGCAAGGCACCATTGTGCTTTCCATTACACGAAAGTGAACAGAATTGCCTTGTGAGCATGGCTCACTGCAAGAATTTCCTATTTTCACTTTGCATTTTACGGGCTTTGTATCTTGTTGTTACGCCACTTCTTCTGTGAATTGGCTATTATAGAGATCAGCATAGAAACCATTTTGGCTCATGAGTTCTTGGTGGTTACCCTGCTCGATAATATTTCCATCTTTCATCACGAGAATCAGATCCGCATTACGGATAGTGGACAAGCGATGGGCAATGACAAAGGAGGTTCGGCCTTCCATGAGTTTGTCCATGGCTTTTTGAATCAACTCTTCTGTACGGGTATCGACAGATGAGGTTGCTTCATCCAAGATAAGAAGCGGGGCGTCCTTCAAGAGGGCACGCGCAATGGTCAAGAGTTGCTTTTGACCAACGGACAAGGTCACTGAATCATCTAATACAGTATCATAGCCATTCGGCAAGGTCCGAATAAAGTGATGGACCCCAACCGCTCGGGTTGCCGCTTCGACTGCTTCATCTGAAATATCGGTTTGATTGAAGACAAGATTTTCCCTGAATGGTCCCTTCAAAGAGCCAGGTATCTTGTAAGACCATCGAAAAGGCATCATGAACTTCTTCGCGGCTTATGGACTTAGTATCCACACCATCGATGGCAATTTTACCAGCTTGAATGTCATAAAAACGCATCAAGAGATTGACCATAGTCGTCTTACCTGCACCTGTCGGACCAACAATGGCCACCTTCTGCTCCTGGCTTAGCTTCAGCTGTAAAGTCATGGATAATAGTCTTATCTGGTGAATAACCAAAGCGAACATGCTCAAAGGTAACATGACCTTTTGGCACTTCCAATTGGCGTGTTTTTGGGATTCATCTTCCATTTCTTCTTCGTCTAAGAATTCAAAGACACGCCCCATAGCAAAGCACTGGCTGATTGCAATTGGGTAATGCCTTGAGCCATTTGACCAATTGGTTGGGTAAAGATGCGGACATAGGTCATAAAGGCAACAATGGTCCCGATGGTAATATCCCCATTAATGGTGAGGACAGCCCCAACGATACAGACCATGACATATCCGAAATTCCCTACAAACTGCATCAAGGGCATCATGATCCCAGAGAAGAATTGGGATTTCCACATGCTATGGTACAAATCTTGGTTGATGGCATCAAAATGATTTTTGGCCTGATGACGGCCATTGTAGGAAATGACCATATTGTGTCCACTATAGATTTCTTCAACATAACCTGAAACTTTGGCAAGATTATCCTGTTGTTGTTTAAACAAAGGCTGGCTCTTGACCATAATGATGCTGGAAAGAGCAAAGCCTGCAAAGACGGAAACAATAGCAGTCAAAGCTAGATGCCAGTCCGTCTTAAACATCATAAGGATGGAGCCAATCAATAAGACAATAGAAGAGACCATTTGAACCAAACTTTGGTTAAAGGATTGGGTCATCAAATCCACGTCATTGGTCACACGAGACAAGGTATCTCCTTGTTCATGGCTATCAAAATATTGGAGGGGCACGCGATTGATCTTTTCAGCAATGGCATTGCGCAAGCGTTCTGCAAAGCGCTGAATCATGGTTGAGATAATGAAACTACTGCTGTAGGACACCAGTGCTCCAACTCCATAAAGAATGGCTAAGGTCAGGGCAATTGAAGTGATCTTGTCAATATCAATGGCGCCTCCCATCCCTTTTGTAATGGTATCCGTGATTTCTTTTAACTTATCCGGTCCAATAACCGTGATAATACTCGATACGACCGAAAAGAGGATAGCAATTCCAAAAAATAGGTGGAAGCTCTTCAAATAAGGAGAAAGTTGTCTCCAAAGGGACGATTCTTGTTTTGTTTATGCATGTTCCAACTCCTCCTTAGACAATTGTGAATAGGCAATTTCTTGGTAGACTTCATTGGTCGCAAGCAATTCCTTGTGGGTACCTTGACCGACGACCTTCCCTTGATCCAAGACCAAAATCAAATCCGCATCCATAATGGTCGAAATCCGTTGGGCAACGATCAATTTGGTCGTATCTGCCAACTCTTCTTTTAGGGCTTGTCGCAAGATACGATCCGTTTTATAATCCAGGGCTGAGAAGGAATCATCAAAGATGAGGATCTCGGGCTTGCGAGCCAGGGCCCGTGCAATGGCCAAGCGTTGCCGTTGACCGCCAGAGAAGTTGCTTCCTCCTTGCGCTACTTCTGTATCCAAGTCCTTTTTCTTTTTGCGGCACAAACTCTTTGGCTTGGGCCAATTCAAGAGCTTTCAGATGGCTTCATCCTCTAATTTTCCTTGACTACTTTCTCCAAATTCCATATTGGAGCGAATAGTGCCGCTACAGAGCACTGCTTTTTTGGGGAATATAGCCGACTTTATTATTCAGTTCTTGGTGGCTATAATTCTTGACATTGATGCCATCCACTAAGATCTTTCCTTCTGTTGCATCGTAAAAGCGCGGAATCAAGTTGACCAAAGTGGATTTCCCAGAACCGGTTGATCCGATGAAGGCAACGGTTTGTCCTTTCTGAGCTGAGAAGGTCACATGTTCAATCACAGCACGGGAAGTCCGTCCATATCGGAAAGGAAACATCTTGAAATTCAACGGTACCCCCTCTTGGCCTGTTGTTTCTTTTTGACTCACTTGGGAAGGCTACAGACGGCTCTAAAGCTAAGACCTGGTTGATTCGTTTGGCAGATACCAAGGCACGAGGAAGAATAATCAAGATGGCCACCATCATCATAAAAAGCCAACGACAACCTGCATGGCGTAAGAGGAGAAGGTGATCATATCTGAGAAGACCTTGGTCCGATCCGCTAATGCAGGACTGGTGAAGATCTTTGTAGGATCTTTTGGCATGGCGATATCATTGATCAAGTGCGCCCCTGATCCAGTAGATAGCAAGGGTCAAGCCACTTGATACCACTGTCATGACAGGGTTCATCAAAAGACATCAAACGATAAACAAAGAGATTTAGACGGGTTAAGCCCTTTGTTTTCAGCCTGGAATTTCTCATTTTGATAAGCTTCTGCATTGTAGGCGCGAACCACTGCACCCCAGTCAAACTCTCCCGTGTCGTCGCATTCAAAGCATCGGTCAAACCTTGAACCTTTTGCTGGCGCGGAAAGGCAATAAGAACCAGAACAGATAGCAGAATCAAGACCATCAAGACCGCAATCCCAACAGACGTTGTCCAGGCACTGCTCTTCCCCCAAATCTTTGTCAGAGCCCAAATCGCCATAATGGGACCACGCGTCACAACTTGCATCCCCATGACAATCATGATTTGCAATTTGAGTCAAATCGTTGGTCGTCGGGTCAAGAGAGAGGGAACAGAGAATTTTTGATCTCAGCATCAGAGTAATCCATCACTTGATGAAAAATCTCTCCTCGAAGTCGCGTCGTAAAGCTGGCAACGACTCTTGAAGCTAAAAGCCCACAAAAACTGCCATCAAAAAGCTTCCAAAGAGAAGAGCAACATCTTGCTTCCTGGAGCTCCATAATATCAGAAACCTTGGTCCCATCCTTGGCTAAGAGGGTCGTGATATCGGATAAGTATTCAGGAGTCTTTAAATCCATCCAAACAGCCAGACAGATAAAGACCGTACTAAGGGCAATCATGCCCCATTCTTTGGCGGTTAACCGCCGAAACATATTGATCATTCCTCGCTCCTTTTTTTCATATTCTCATAAAAAATTGATGCATGACCTTGAAAAAGATGGCCAATTCTTCATCTGATACACCCACCATCATCTTCTGGTCCACTTCCTCAAAGAATTGTTTCATGTCATTCAACTTGTTTTTCACACTGTCTGTTAGGTAGACATACTTGGCCCGTTTATCGGTCGGACTAGCCTCTAAATAAATAAAGCCATTTTTCTCCATCCGCTTGATCAGGTTACTCGTCACGGATTTTGAGATATGAAGTTCCTGCTCAACATCCCGAATCAAAGTCACTTTTCCCTCTTTTTCACGATGAGATAAGAAGCTCAATACCTGACCTTTGTGGTCCTGCGCTAAATTCAAAACCACGCTTTTTGGCCTCTCTTTCTACCATGAGGTGAATGAGATGGCCGATTTTTTAAATTCTTGTAACGGTTTGTCCATCATTCCTCCAAATAGTTCTCATAAGAACTTTAAAGTTACTATGAGAACTATTTTAGCACAAAAAGATCCCTGTCAAGAAAAAAGTTTCCATAAGAACTTAAAAAATGGAGTCGAATCGACTCCATCCTTCATCTTTAGATAATAATGCCTTCTAGATGATCCATTTCATGCTGACAGATCTGGGCTGGAAAACCTGACAAACGAATCGTTTTTTTGCTTTCCAATTCACATCTCGATAGGCCACTGAAATCTCCTCATAACGAGTGGTTGGCCGACTCCCTACCAAGGATAAGCATCCTTCCTCTGTTTGGTAAGGCTTTTTTCTTTTCAAGGAGAACAGGATTAAACAGGACCAGATTTTCACTTCCCATTCGGATGATAATCGCCCGCTTTTTTCACCCCGATCATATTAGCCGCTAAACCGACACACTCAAGGAGATGAGCATTTAAGGTGTCCTGCAAATCCAAAGCCAAGGTCCGATCCTCAGGTGTCGCTTCTTCTGACTTTTGACCCAAGAATAAGACATCCTTTACAATATTCTTTTTCATTCCTTCCTCACTTCTTGATAGATAGACGAAAGAAGAGAGTGGGGCCAGAAATCGGTAATTCGTTAGAATTCGATTTCGTCGTCCCACCTCCGCACAGTTGAGTAGGGCTGTAAAAGCTGATGAAATCAGCGTAGTAGAGCCCACTCAACCACTGCGTCTTGCTCGACAATCCAAAATAATTGAGAGGCTAGGACTTTTGTCCCAGCCTCCTCGCTCTTGTTTCTAACCTCTAAGAGACAATTGCTTCTTATTTTTAAGCTTTTCGCTCACTTCTTTTGCAAGGACAAAGTTCCCCAAGGTCGCTGAACCATTGCCAGCAACTGCAGGTGTCAATATAATCTCTCACATCAGGTACAGGGAGGTAAACCGTTTAAGAGGGCAGTAAATTTCGTGCGAACACGATCTAACATATGTTGTTGAGCCATGACTCCTCCTCCAAAGACAACGACGTCTGGGCGGAAGGTAACTGTCGCATTCACTGCTGCTTGTGCGATGTAGTAGGCTTGAATATCCCATACATTGCTGTTGAGTTCAATGTTTTCCCCACGAATACCTGTACGAGCTTCCAGACTAGGACCCGCCGCCAAGCCTTCTAAACAGCCATTGTGGAAAGGACAAACACCCTTGAATTCTTTTTTCCACATCCATTGGGTGTTGAGCCACATAGTAGTGTCCCATTTCTGGGTGTCCAGCTCCCCCGATAAACTCACCACGTTGGATGACACCAGCTCCGATTCCTGTTCCGATTGTATAGTAAACCAAGTTTTCAATGTGGGCCACCCGCATTATTGCGTGCTAGTGTCTCTCCATAGGCAGAGCTATTCACATCTGTCGTGAAATAGATAGGTACATTTAAGGGCACGACGGAAGGCCCCAACGATATCTACATTGGCCCAATTTGGTTTTGGAGTCGTTGTGATGAAAACCATAAGTGTTTGAATTTGGATCGATATCAATTGGTCCAAATGATCCAATCGCAAGCCCAACTAAATCCTCAAATTTTGAGAAAAAATTCAATACACTTATCAATAGTCTCAATTGGCTTGGTTGTTGGAAATTGTACTTTTTCCACAACATTATAGTTTTCATCACCAACTGCACAAACAAATTTTGTACTGCCAGCTTCCAAACTTCCATATAATTTTGTCATGTTGGCTCCTTTTATTATGAAAAAATATCCTGTATTTATTATAGCATATTTTGTAGTCAATCTTTTTCTCTTCTCTAAAGAAAAAACACACTTTTTGAGAAATAAAATTCAAGGACTGGAGATGATAGACCAGTCCTTGAGAACTTATTTTTCGATTAAGCTTTTGACTTCGATGATTGCATCACCCTTCGCAACAGATCCAGTTGCAACAGGTGTGACAGAAGCAAAGTCAGCTGTGTTAGTGACGATCACCATAGTTGTGTCTTCAAGACCAGCTGCGGCAATTTTCAGCTGCATCAAATGTACCAAGGACATCACCAGCTTTGACTTTATCGCCTTGAGCTACTTTTGATCAAATCCTTCACCGTTCATTGATACTGTATCAATCCCAACGTGGATCAAGATTTCAGCACCATTAGCTGTTTTCAAACCGTAAGCATGACCAGTTGCAAAAGCAATGGTTACTTCAGCATCTGCTGGTGCATAGACAACGCCTTCAGTTGGTTTGATGGCAATCCCTTGTCCCATCGCTCCACTTGAGAAGACAGGATCATTCACATCAGACAAAGCAACAGCTTGACCCAACGATGGTGCAGAGATAATGGTTTCGTCTTGAAGAGACGCAGGAACATTTCCAGTTGTTTCTTCTTCAATAATTGCACCTGCTTCTTTGTCCTCTGCAGGAACTGATGAAGCTTCATCTTCATAACCAAACATATAAGTCAAACCGAAACTTAGTGCAGTTGTAAATACAACCATAAATACATATTTCAATAATTGACCGTTTAGATAGAGAAGTGTTCCTGGAATAATTGTAATACCGAATCCTGTACCAGCAAGATTTAACATAGATGCAATCCAACCACCTACAGCACCTGCTCCCAAAGCAATAACGAATGGTTTCACATAACGCAAGTTTACCAAAGATTGCAGGCTCAGTAATACCTAACAAGGCTGAGAGATAGTTGCAGGAAATGCTAAAGCTTTCACTTTTTGAGATTTAGATTTCACTGCCACTGCTAAAAGTAGCTCCAGCTTGTGCAGTCATAGCAGCTGTAATAATTGCATTAAATGGATCTTTTTTATCTGCTGTAATTAATTGCGATTCAAGAAGATTAAAAGATATGATGGACGCCAGTAACGACAATCAACTGATGAACGCCACCAATAAGAAGACCTGCAAGACCAAATGGTAAATTCAAAATAAACTTCAGTTACATTTAGTACATATTTTCGATACTGTGGAAGAATGGACCAATAATAAACAAAGCGCAAAGGAATGACATGATTGTTAATGTGAATAATGGAACCAATAACAAATCTAAGACATCTGGAATTTTCTTATGGAGCCATTTTTCAAGTTTCGCACCAATTAAACCAACGAAGAAAGGCTGGAAGAACTGAGTTCTGGAATCCAACCACATGATGGAAGATACCAAAAAGTATGTTGCTGCTTTAGAAGGATCTTCCGCTACAACCCACGCATTTGGAAGGTCGGACTAACCATCATCAAACCAATTACAATCCCAAGAACAGGATTTCCTCCGAATACTCGGAATGCAGACCATGAAATCAAGGCTGGGAAGAAGGCAAACGCGGTATCAGTCAAAAATTGTTGAATAGGTATAGAAATCAGTTGATTTAGCAGCGTCTGCTTTTGATGTTGTACCGAACAAACCAAGAACTGTATCGTTATTGATTGCTCCACGGATCACCCATGAAAAGACCAGTCGCTACAATTGCTGGTAGAATTGGAACGAAAACGTCACCAAAGGTACGGATCGCACGTTGGAACCAGTTACCTTGTTTAGCAGCTTCTGCTTTTTGTTCATCTTTTGATGCTGTTGGAAGACCATTGAGCAACGACTTCGTCGTAAATCTTGTTAACAGTACCTGTACCCAAAGATCATTTGGTATTGACCTGAGTTAAAGAAAGCACCTTGTACTTTTTCAATGTTCTCAGCAACTTTTCTTTATTGATTTTGTTTTCATCTTTAACCATCACACGTAGACGTGTCGCACAGTGAGCAACACTGCTAACGTTCTCAACCCCACCGATTGCATCGATGACCTGCTTTGCAATTTCTGTATTTGACATTTTGCAAAAATCTCCTTGTTTTTTTGTAATGTAAACGGTTAAACCGTTTCTACGTTTTCAATTGTACCACGTATTGAAAATATGTCAACCGTTTTGCAGGATTTTTTGAAACTTTTTAAACTATTTTGACAGTTTTTGATAGGATGTAAGAATTTTCATTCGTATAATCGTTTTAACAACGCTGTTAAGGGGGTACTTCTTAGTTTTTTGTTTTCAAAAACTTTCACATTTTCATTCATTTTCATTTTTAAACCTCTTTAAAACACCTTCTTGTAGATGTCAAGCGTTTGACATTTTTAGCTGTTTTTTCCATTTATCACTTGCATTTTTAATGGGAAATCTGTACTATGGAAGTAAGAAAAAATTCGGAGGAATAAAATGGAATGGACAACTGAACGTCGTTACCGACGTTACGAAGACTGGACAAGGGAGGAAAAGCAAGCAATCCAAGATCTTATGGCGAAATCTCCTTGGCATACACACTATCATGTTGAGCCAAAAGCTGGTCTCTTAAATGATCCTAACGGTTTTTCCTACTTTGATGGAAAATGGATCTTGTTTTACCAAAATTTCCCATTTGGTGCAGCCCATGGGTTAAAATCATGGGTACAAACAGAAAGTGAAGACTTGGTTCATTTCAAAGAAACTGGGGTAACGCTTCTTCCAGACACAGATCTGGATAGCCACGGAGCTTATTCTGGTTCTGCTATGCAGTTTGATGACAAACTTTTCTTATTCTATACTGGAAATGTTCGTGATGCTGAATGGGTCCGTCATCCCTACCAAGTCGGTGCTTTGATGGACAAAAGAAGGAAAGATTGAAAAATTGACAAAATCTTGATTGATCAACCGGTTGACTCCACTGATCACTTCCGTGACCCACAGATTTTTATCTTTAAAGATCAATACTACGCCATTGTTGGCGGGGCAAGACCTTGAGAAGAAAGGATTCATCCGTCTCTACAAGGCTGTAGATAATGACTATACCAACTGGGTTGAAGTCGGTGACTTGGATTTTGCAAATGACCGGACAGCTTATATGATGGAGTGTCCCAACCTAGTCTTTGTTGGAGATCAACCCGTTCTCCTCTACTGTCCTCAAGGCTTAGATAAATCGGTCCTCGATTATGACAATATCTCATCCAAATATGTACAAGATCGGGGCAAGCTTTGACCCAAAAAAAAGGCCAAAATGGTCGATGTATCTGAATTACATAATCTTGACTACGGTTTTGAAGCCTATGCCACTCAAAGGATTCAATGCACCTGATGGGCGTGCTATGCTGTTGTTAGCTGGTTAGGTCTTCCTGACGTTTCTTATCCAACCGATTCCCTATGACTACCAAGGAGCTCTCTCACTGGTCAAAGAATTAACCATCAAAGATGGCAAGCCTCTACCAATACCCAGTTGAAGCGATCAAGGACTTGCGCGCGCTAAGAGTGAGGAATTTGCCAACAAGGCACAAACCAAGAACTGCTATGAATTGGAATTGCAGTTTGAAAAAGATAGCCTGAACGAAATCGTCCTCTTTGCAGATGCAGAAGGAAAGGGCTTAGTTCTCACATTTGATCTAGCTAAAGGATTGGTTACAGTGGATCGTAGCCAGGCCGGCGAGCAATATGCCCAAGACTTCGGTACGAGCCGTAGTTGCACGATCGCTAACCAAGCGACAACTGCTAATATTTTCATTGACAATTCGATTTTTGAAATCTTTATCAATAAAGGAGAAAAAAGTATTTTCTGGTCGGGTCTACCCACATGCAGATCAAAATGGAATCTTGATCAAGTCTGGAACCCTTACTGGAACTTACTACGAACTTGATTATGGTCGCAAAGCTAACTGATGTCGCCAAACTTGCTGGCGTCAGCCCTACTACTGTGTCACGGGTGATCAATAACAAAGGGTACCTGTCTGAAAAAACGATCCAAAAAGTCCAAGAAGCCATGAGAGAATTGGGCTATAAACCCAATAATGTCGCACGTAGCTTCAAGGAAAGTCAGCCAAGTTAGTTGGCCTAATCTTTTGCCAACATTAGTCATGTTTTCTACGCTGAATTGATCGATAAATTAGAACATCAACTTTTTAAACATGGCTATAAGACCATCATCTGCAATAGTGAACATAACTCTGAAAAGAGCGCGAATATATTGAAATGTTGGAAGCGAATCAGGTAGATGGCATCATTTCAGGAAGTCACAACTTAGGAATCGATGATTATAACCGGGTGACTGCTCCCATCATTGCCTTTGACCGCAACCTCTCCCCAGAAATCCCTGTTGTCTCTTCAGATAACTACGCCGGCAGGGGTCCTTAGCAGCAGAAACCTTAGCTAAAAACAGGTTCCCAAAACATCATCATGATCACAGGAAATGACAATTCCAACTCCCCAACAGGTCTTCGCCATGCAGGTTTTGCTTCAGTCTTGCCAAACGCTTCTATCATTAATGTCTCCAGTGATTTTTCACCCATTCGCAAAGAAATGGAAATCAAACAGATTTTAACCCACCACAAACCAGATGCCATTTTCGCCTCCGATGATTTGACGGCGATCTTGATCATGAAAGTTGCAAAAAGAGTTAGAACTCCAGATTCCTCAAGATCTTAAAGTAATCGGCTATGATGGCACTCAATTTATCGAAAATTATACTCCTGAACTGACAACCATCCAACAACCTCTTAAAGATATTGCGATCCTCATGGTGGATCTTTTTACTCCAAAAATCGAAGGAAAAAAAGTAGCGACTACCGGTTATTTCTTACCTGTTAGCCTCCATTCATAAAACAACCCCTACAGTTCTATACTGGGGTTGTTATTCGTCAAAAAAAAGGCTGGGCAAAAACTAGCCTTTATATTTAATAGAAATAACTGTATGACGCAGTGGATTTGATTGCTCAAAGCACTGCTTTGAGGTGGTGGATAGGACTTGCGAAGCAAGTTTGCTAAGTATTTGTTCGCCTTTTAAGCTCAAAGATAACCTAATGAGGGGAAACAAAGTTTCCTTTATCCACAACCTTCAACAGTCTCCCCATACTGTTGAAGCTATGCGTGGGGTGGGAAAATTGAAAAGGTTTGGGGAACCTTTTCAACCTTATTTTTTTTAAGAGTTCTTTTCCCACTCCTTTTTACTTATTCTTCTGTCACAAATTGACTGAGGACACCGTTGACAAATCGTGAAGAGGTTTCATCTGAAAAGGCCTTTGGCCAATTCCACCGCTTCATTGACTGCGACGATCTGTGGTGTATCAAACTCTGTCATTTCATAAATTCCCAGACGAAGGATGATTTTTCTCTACCAAGGTCAAGCGTTCTACTGTCCAACCTGCTTTCAAATGTTGACCGATTTGTTGGTCCAATTGATCTTTAGACTGGTAAACACCAGTCACGAGATTCATGAGAAAGGCAGGAAGATCAACTTCTTTGTCTTCTGCTATGTCCTTATCATGTAGATAAGCAAAACGACAAGCTTCAACAATGTCTCCATCGTATTCCAAGGCCATCAAGGCTTGAAAAGCACGCTCGCGCAAACTCTCGACGTGATTCTAATAAAATTTCATCAGTCATTGAGGAAAGTCCTCGTTAAACAAGTCTTTCAAATCCGGTTTTGGAGATTTTTCGGTTGCGATCCCAACAACGTGAATGTTGACAGCATCCAAGGTTACATCTGCCATATCATAAACCGCTGACTTGACCGCTTTTTTTTGAATCGCTACCGCGACAGATGGTACAGCCACTCCATATTCTAAATAGAGATAGATGTCTACTGAAACTTGACCATCTTCCTCGGTATGAAGGTATACGCCACGTCCAAGCGAACGTTTTGATAAGCTATCTGAGACACTTTTATTTTCAAGTGAATAGACACCCTCTACTTTTGCTGTCGCAATCGCAATAATTTTTTCTAATACACGTGGTGCAATAACGATGTCACCAAATTGTTCAGTTGCCATAGAAGTTCCTTTCTATTTGACACCCTGAGATGTCTCTTATGCACGAACGTAAGTTCCTTCAGTAGTGTTAATGACCAATTTTTGTCCAGCTTCGATAAAGTCTGGAACGTTAACCACAAGACCAGTTTCAAGTGTTGCAGGTTTACCTGAACCTGTAACTGTTGCACCTTTGATTGATGGTTGTGTTTCAGTAACAGTCAATTCAACAGTTGTAGGAACTGTTACACCGATGACTTCGCTTCCGTAGAATTGAATTTTTACTTCTGAGTTTTCAAGGATAAAAAGCAATTCTTGTTCTACATTCACAACTGGGATTTCATATTGGTCATATGTTTCAGTGTTCATGAAGTATGCAGTATCATCCATTTGGTACAAGTATTGAGCTGGAACTGTTTCGATAATCGCTTGTTCAAATTTTTCTTCTGGACGGTAGCTTGTATCAAATGTTGAACCAGTACGGACATCACGCAATTTCATACGCATGATAGTGTTTCCTTTACCTGGTTTGTGGTGGCTAGCTTCCAAAACGCGGATCAATTTTCCATCAGCTGTTTCAAAAGTCATACCAGCTTTTCAATTTACTTGCTTCGATCATGTTTTATTACCTCTTTTTTTTAAAAATAGATTACTCTTTATTGTAACACACTATTTGATTTTTCTCAAACAGCAATCTTCTCTCTTTTTGAGAAGAAAGGATTGCTATGGACCGCCCCTGATCCATCCACATCCAAATTACCCTTTGCTTCTTTCGTGTTTTGTTATTGTAGATCCTATACCAAAATGGATAGGACTCCAAATAAGATGTCTGGGAGAAGAATTACTCTACAATTCATTTCATAGTCTTCTCTTCACATCTCTGTCTAAACAGAAGTTAAGAAAAACGTATATTTTATAGGACAATCAATTCTTTAGGAGCAAGGGTCAAGACTTCACAGCCTGTTTCTGTGATCAAGAGGTCATCTTCGATCCGCACACCAGAGAGACCTTCGATATAAATACCTGGCTCATCTGTTAAAACCATCCCTGCTTGAATCGCTTCTTTAGACGTTTGGCTGAAGTATGGCTCTTCGTGGATATCTAGCCCAATTCCATGACCGATTCCATGAGTAAAGTATTGACCATAGCCGGCTGCCTTCGATCACATCACGTGGGATTTTATCAAAATCTCGGAAGCCAAGTCCATCTTTAGCAGCAGCAATCAAGGCTTGATTGGCTTTCAAAACTGTTTCGTAAATTTCTCTTTCCTTGTCGCTGACATGTCCTGCATAGATAGTCCGTGTCATATCGCTGACATAGTGATCATACAAGCAACCAAAATCAAGGGTCAAGGCATCTCCTGCTGAAATCACCCGATCACTTGGAGTCGCATGAGGCATGGCAGAGCGTTCACCAGCTGCTGAGATAATATCAAAAGATACACCAGAAGCTCCCAACTCCCGCATTCTAAAATCGAGGAAAGTCGCTGCTTCCAACTCTGTCGTTTTCCCTACCTTGATATAATCCAAAATATCATGGAAGGCTTGGTCAGAATGCTACAAGCTTTTTAATGGCCGCAATCTCCGTTTCATCTTTAATCAAGCGTAATTCCATCACAAAGTTCGCTAGGGATTGAAGGCTAATGCCATTGAAAACAGAAGCCATGCGGGCATGGTAGGCTACTGTCACTTCGTCCTCAAAACCAAGTTCTTTGATTCCAAGATCTTTAACGATCTCTGCAGCTGCAGTCAACTCATCGCGGGTTTCCACAATCTCTACAAAGGGAAACAAGTCGCATGGGCATGGATGGTGTAGCGCGAATCCGTAAAGAGGACCACGCGTTCTTCTGTCACCAAAGCAGTCCCGTTTGAACCCCAAAAATTGGTCAAATAATAAACGTTTTTCAAATTGTTAATCAAAACCGCTTTGAGGTTTTTTGGGCTTTCATTTTGTTTCTTAAGTTGCTGATCCGTTGATTCATTGTAGTTTTTCCTTTCAAATATTGTCCTGTGTAGCTGGCAGGATTTGCTGCTACTTCTTCTGGTGTTCCGGTCGCAATAATGGTTCCGCCACCGACACCGCCTTCAGGACCCAAATCGATGATATGGTCTGCGGTCTTGATAACATCAGATTGTGCTCAATCACGAGAACAGTGTTGCCATCATCCACAAATCGCTCTAAGACTTTGATCAAGCGAGAAATGTCTTCGGTATGGAGACCCGTCGTAGGTTCATCCAAGATATAGAAGGATTTCCCTGTAGAGCGCTTGTGCAATTCAGAAGCCAACTTCATCCGTTGCGCTTCCCCTCCTGAAAGGGTGGTCGCTGGTTGCCCCAGCGTTACATAGCCCAAGCCCCCATCTTGGATGGTCTTGAGTTTGCGTTCAATTTTTTGGAATGTGCTTGAAGAATTCAACTGCCTTGTTGACCGTCATATCCAGCACTTCTGCGATATTTTTTTCCTTGTAGTGGACTTCTAAATGTCTCACTATTGTAACGACGTCCATGGCAGACTTCACAAGGAACAAAGACATCCGGCAAGAAGTGCATTTCAATCTTGATGATCCCATCTCCTGAGCAAGCTTCACAACGCCCACCCTTGACATTGAAACTAAAGCGGCCTTTTTTTTATAGCCCCGAATTTTAGCTTCATTGGTTTGAGCAAAGAGATCGCGAATGTCATCGAAGACGCCTGTATAAGTCGCTGGATTAGAACGAGGAGTCCGACCAATCGGGCTTTGATCAATGTCGATCAAGCGATCGATGTGCTCAATCCCCTGAATGGTCTTGTATTTCCCTGGTTTTTCCGAATTGCGGTTGAGCTTTTTGAGCGATGGCTTTTTTTCAAGATGCCATTGATCAAGGTCGATTTTCCAGAACCGGAAACTCCAGTGACTGCGATGAATTTGCCCAGAGGAAAACGAGCTGTGATGTCTTGTAAGTTGTTCTCACTGGCCCCTGTAATTTCAATAGAACGGCCATTCCCGAACGGCGTTCCGTTGGAACCGGAATCTTGCGTTTGCCGGACAAGTACTGTCCAGTGATGGATTTGCTGTTGCGCGCCACCTGCTTTGGAGTTCCTCTTTGCAACGATCTCTCCCCCAAAGACACCGGCACCTGGGCCAACATCGATCAGGTAGTCTGCCTCTCTCATGGTATCTTCATCATGTTCGACGACGATCAAGGTGTTGCCTAAATCGCGCATCTTCTTGAGACTGGCAATCAGGCGGTCATTGTCCCTTTGATGGAGGCCGATAGACGGCTCATCCAAGATGTAAAGGACACCAGAAAGGTTGGAACCGATCTGGGTTGCCAAACGAATGCGCTGGCTTTCTCCACCTGATAAGGTCCCAGCCGATCGTGACAGGGTCAAGTAATTGAGCCCCACATTGTTTAAGAAGGTTAAGCGATCTTTAATCTCTTTTAGGATCGGTCTTGCAATCGTGGCTTCATTGTCCGTTAAGACCAGCTTGTCCACGGCTTTTAAGTGGTCCGCAATCGATAGATCTGACACTTCCCCGATATGCATCCCCTTCTCTCCTCCGACACGAACTGAGAGAGCTTGGTCATTGAGACGGTAGCCATGGCAGGTCGCACAGGTCAATTCGTTCATATAAGAACGCATTTGGTTGCGGGTAAAATCGCTATTGGTCTCACGGAAACGACGGTGAATATTGTTTACGACCCCTTCAAAGGAATCTCGATATCCCGAACCCCACCAAACTCATTTTCATAGTGAAAGTGGAATTCCTTGCCATTTGAACCATAGAGAACCAAGTCCTTTTCTTCTTGAGAAAGATCGGAAAAAGGCTGGTCCATATCAACACCAAAATGGATCATGGCCTGCTCCAACATCTGTGGATAGTAGTTGGAAGAGATCGGATTCAAGGAGCAAGTGCTCCTTCCCGAAGGGTTAAGCGATCATCTGGCACCACCAAATCCAAGTCTACCTCTGGCTTAATGCCCAGCCCATCACAGTCTGGACAGGAGCCGAAAGGCGCATTGAAAGAAAAAGAGACGGGGCTCTAATTCAGGAACGGTAAAGCCACAGACTGGACAAGCATAATGCTCCGAAAAGAGCAGTTCCTTTCCATCCATGGTATCAATCACCACATAACCGTCCGCTATCCGAAGAGCTGCCTCAATCGAATCAAAAAGAGACGCGAGCGGATGCCCTCTTTGATCACGATCCGGTCCACCACCACTTCAATCGTGTGCTGCTTGCTTTTAGACAGTTCTGGAACCTCTGTCACATCATAGATCTCCCCATCAACCCTCACCCGGACATAGCCGTCTTTTTGCACCTTTTCAATGATATTCTTGTGCTGGCCTTTTTCTTGCGAATAATGGGGCTAGAATTTGCAGGCGTTGGCGTTCTGGTAATTCTAAGACTTGATCGACAATTTGCTCAACTGAAGAAGCTGTAATCGCTCCATGCCCATTGATACAATAAGGCGTCCCTACACGCGCATAGAGCAAGCGCAGGTAGTCATTGATCTCTGTTGCCGTCCCCACTGTAGAACGGGGGTTTTTACTGGTTGTTTTTTGGTCGATGGAAATAGCTGGACTCAAGCCGTCAATGGAGTCCACATCTGGCTTTTCCATATTTCCCAAGAACTGCCGGGCATAGGCCGATAAGCTCTCCACGTAGCGACGCTGACCTTCTGCATAGAGGGTATCAAAGGCCAGACTGGACTTTCCAGAACCAGACAACCCCGTCACCACGACTAATTTGTCCCGTGGAATTTCCACGTCTATATTTTTTAAATTATGGGCGCGTGCCCCATGAATGACAATTTTATCTTGCATGTTCTTACTCTAATCACCTTTTGTTAACCTCCATTATAACAAATTTTTTAGTATTCTTTTTATCCAAAAACCGTCCCTTTTTCTGATATAATGTTAAGGTGTAAAAACAAGGGAGGCACCATGAAACAGGTCTTTTTATCGACAACGACTGAATTTAAAGAAATAGAGACGCTGGAACCCGGTAGCTGGATCAACCTTGTGAACCCTTCTCAAAGTGAATCGATGGAAATCGCCTCTGCTTTTTAATATTGATATTGCAGACTTGCGGGCCCCACTCGATGCGGAAGAAATGTCCCGTATGACCATCGAAGATGAGTATACCTTGATCATCGTCGACGTTCCCATCAAAGGAAGAGCGGAACAATCAGACCTACTACGTGACGATTCCGCTAGGGATTATCCTAACAGAAGAGGCTATCATCACGACTTGCTTAGAGAAATTGCCACTTCTCGATATCTTTATCAACCGACGCTTGCGGAATTTCTATACCTTTATGCGATCGCGCTTTTATCTTTCAGATCCTCTATCGCAACGCTGAACTCTACTTGTCAGCGCTTCGTACCTTGGATCGCAAAAGCGAACAGATTGAAAGCCAATTGCACAAATCAACGCGTAATGAAGAGCTGATTGAGTTGATGGAGTTGGAGAAAACCATCGTCTACTTTAAGGCCTCTCTAAAAACCAATGAGCGCGTGATCAAGAAATTGACCAGTGCCACTAGCAATATTAAGAAATACCTTGAAGACGAAGACCTACTGGAAGATACCTTGATCGAAACCCAGCAGGCCATCGAGATGGCAGATATTTATGGAAATATCCTGCACTCTGCATGACCGATACCTTCGCATCAATCATCTCAAACAACCAGAACAATATCATGAAAACCTTGGCCATGGTGACCATCGTTATGTCTATCCCAACCATGATTTTCTCGGCCTACGGAATGAACTTCAAGGACAATGAATTACCGCTCAATGGAGAACCAAACGCCTTCTGGCTGATTATTTTCATCGCCTTTGCCCTGACCGGGTCTCTCGTCGTCTACCTCATCCATAAAAAAAATGGTTCTAACAAACTTGTAACATCAAAGGAGTATTTATGTCTCAAACCGACCTTGAATCAACTAAGTAAGAAAAACCAAGAATTTATCCGCATCGCCAAACACCAATTGCTTGAAAACGGGAAATCAGAGGAAGAAGCAGAAAGCCTCATCCAAGAAATTCTTCCAGCTATCCATGAAAACCAAGGAAAAGGAATTCCGGCACGGACCCTTTTTGGAGCTCCAACTGTATGGGCGAACTCTTTCAGCGAGAAAGAACGCTATGAAAAAGAGCATCCGAAATTAAACGATGCTCCCTCTCTCATGATTTTGGATTCCTTCCTCTTTATCTTTGGTGTTTTTGCTGCGATTAGCGCCTTTATGAACTTGGTTGCACCGCGTCGTACAGGCTATGGGTTGATCACCTTGATTCTTGAAGTTTGACAGGGGCCCTGCTCTTGTATCTCATGTACTACTTCTTCTATCAGTATATGGATGGTACCAAAAGATCGCAGTGAGCGTCCCTCTCTTTGGAAATCCATGCCGATTCTTGTTGGAGTCATGTTCCTTTGGGTCATTGTCTTGTCCTTTACTTCCCTTACTCCCACAGGTCCTCAACCCAACTATTCCAGATGTTTTTGCCATCGTTTTAGGAGCTCTAGCACTTGTCCTTCGCTTCTACCTCAAGAAACGCTTTAATATTAAAAGTTCGAGCACAGCACCCGCAACTCGACGTTAAAAAGAAACGGATGAAGTTTTCATCCGTTTTTGTTTTACTGTATTTCCCTGTTCAACCTTTTTTGAAAAATAGAGGACTAAATCATCATTGTTTTCACAAGAACTGTAAGGGGCCAAGGGGTGATCCCTAAAAACCAAACCCCAGATCCATCTGGGATATAGCCCCGTTTGACATACAGTCTTTGAGCTGGGCCATAACCCGAGTGTAAACCAACCCCTAAAGTAACAATCTCTGATAGTAGCCAGACTCTTTTTCTGCCTCCTCTAAGAGTTGATTCCCAATCCCTCGATTTCTAAATGGTTCAAAAACATTAAAATCAGATAGTTCAGGATAGACTCCACAAAGGGCTAGGTAAGCTTGGCAACAGGCAATATAGTGATATAGCCTGCCACAAATCCATCCGACTCAGCTACTAATACGTCCCTCTCTCTATTCTCCTGCTCCTGAAAATAGCTAGTCAAGATATCCTCTCTACCTGGCCACCCTTGGTGGATAAAAGGCTTGAGAGATGTGCTCAATATCTGCCTTTTATCATCCTCCTGATGATTACACCTTCCTTCATGTTGCGCTCCTTGATACCTTTCTCCCTCATTATAGCATAATTAGGCTTGGGAAAGGTCCAAAGAGTCACACGGACCTAACTCACTATCACATTTTCTATGCTCGCAAAAAAAGATCCAAAAGGGTCCTTACTCGCTTTTTTGTTTTCAAGCTCGTGAAAAAGGGTCCGTTGGGTCCCCTTGACCTGAAAAAAAGACCCGTTAGGGTCTTTTTTTAATCTTCGTTTACAAGGCATCAAAGCCATTACGCGAGCACGTTTGATAGCTGTTGTTACTCTTACGTTGATTTTTAGCCGAAGTCCCTGTCACACGGCGATGGAAGAATCTTACCACGTTCTGAAACAAAACGACTAAGCAATTCAGTATCTTTGTAATCAACATATTCAATTTTATTTGCTGCGATATAATCAACTTTTTTACGGCGTTTGAATCCGCCACGACGTTGTTGAGCCATGTTTATTTCTCCTTTATATATTTAATTCGTTTTGTCCATTCTTAGAATGGAAGATCGTCGTCTGAGATATCCATTGGATTCGCTCCAAATGGATTTTCTTCACGACCAAAGTTTGGCGCTGCATTGCTTGGTTCAGATCCACCAAAGTTGGGGTTGCATTTCCAGCAAAACCACCGTTGCCTGATGAATAGCCACCACCTGCATGCCCTTCGCGTGCTGCACGGCTTTCCAATAGTTGGAAGCTGTCTGCTACGACTTCAGTGACATAAAACGTTGACCTTGCTGGTTTTCGTAGTTACGTGTCTGAATCCGACCAGTAATCCCAATCAAAGCACCTTTCTTAGCCCAGTTGGCTAAGTTTTTCTGCCTGCTGACGCCAGATCACACAGTTGATGAAATCGGCTTCGCGCTCTCCATTTTGACTCTTGAAGTTGCGATTGACAGCTAGGCTGAAAGTAGCAACTGCTTGATTGCTTGGAGTATAGCGAAGCTCAGCATCACGGGTCATGCGACCCACCAGTACAACATTGTTAATCATAAGTCACCTCTGATGATTTCTTATGCGTCAAGTTTGACGATCATGTGACGAAGAATGTCAGCGTTGATTTTTGAAAGACGGTCGAACTCTTTAAGAGCTGCATCGTCGTTTGCTTCAACGTTTACGATGTGGTAAAGTCCTTCACGGAAATCTTGGATTTCGTATGCAAGACGACGTTTTTCCCAATCTTTTTGATTCAACAACAGTTGCACCGTTGTCAGTCAAGATAGAATCAAAACGTGCTACCAAAGCGTTTTTAGCTTCTTCTTCAATGTTTGGACGAATAATATAAAAGAATTTCGTATTTAGCCATTGATAATGTTCCTCCTTTTGGACTAATGACCCCCTGTCTTTGCAAGGGGTAAGTGAGGTTTACTCACAAGAAACTATTATACCAGACTTTTCGAACAAAGGCAAGAATTATCTTTAGGATTTAAAAAATGATTTTGGACGTCCCCTTCTAGAAAAAAGGAAAGAAATGTCCTAAAAAATGATATTTTTATAGAAGAAACTATTCCCACTCTTCCTCTCCTTTCCTTAAAGAAAACTGATATCAGTTAGCTTTAAGCTTGAGTCTTTATACTAGCTACAACAAATCTCAAGAAACGAGGAACGATTATGAATTATCTTATCATCCCCGCCTATCAACCGGATCTGAATCTTGTCAAACTGGTTCGCTTGGTCCACGCTAAGAGCGATCTCCACATCATCGTGGTCGACGATGGGAGTGACGCTGACAAGAAAGCGATTTTTGACAAATTAGAGGGTCTTGCGACAGTTCTGACCCACGAGCACAAACCAAGGAAAAGGGCAAGCTCTCAAGACTGCTTATGCCTACATCCTAGAAAGAGGCACCTATGGAAGCATTGTTACAGCTGATGCAGACGGTCAGCACAAAATTTGGGATATTTTCAGGGTTGTTAACCAATCTCAAGAGCATCCTGGAGCACTTATTTTAGGAGCACGCGCCTTTTTTCTGGCAAAGTTCCTTTGCGTTCTGCTTTTGGAAATAAATTGACCCGTTTTCTTGTTCAAACAACAAACAGGAGTGGCAGTCAGCGATACCCAAACAGGCTTACGAGCTTTTACTACGAATCTCTTGCCTTTCATGCTTGAAGTTGAAGGACAGCGCTATGAATATGAAATGAATGTTCTCCCTTGCAGCAAGCAAGTCCTTCCCCATCGTGGAAGTTCCCATCGAGACGGTCTACATCAATGACAACGAAGGCTCCCATTTCCGACCTATTCGAGATGGCCTCATGATCTACAAGGACATGTTTCAAGTTTGCCCTCTCCTCTCTGAGTAGTTTTATCGTTGACTATCTGGTCTACGCCTTCTTCCTTTTCGTGATGATGGCCGTGCCCATTAGTCTGCGTATTCTCCTAGCAAATGGGATTGCTCGTGTGACGAGTTCCATCTTTAACTACTCGACCAATAACACCTAGTCTTTAAGAACAAAGACAGCGTCGCTAAAACCGGAAGTGGTTACTTTGGTCTAGCTCTTGGCCTCTTTTATTCTCGATACGCTCTTGATTCGACTCTTCTATACTGCTTTCGGGCTCAATCTCCTGATCAGTAAGATTGTCGTCGGCTTCCTCCTCTTTCTGGTCTCATGGGTGATCCAGAAAAAAGTGATCTTCAAAGAAAGGACTGCTCCCCACCATGAAATTCTTTAAAAAATCTATATACCTATCTTTGCCTGCTTTGGCCTTCTTTTGACCAGCAGTTTTAGCTACTCGATGCTCAAGACCTTTGTCTTATCTGATGCCATCAAACCGTAAAAGGCTACGACTACGGACACTAAGGCGGCCAAAAAAGCAGCTGCATCGGCTACAACGACGGATACTAGCTATTCAGATGACAATATCCAGGTGAGCCTCACAGAAAAAACGGTTGAAAATACCCAGGTTTACATCGCAGATATCACAGTCAGCTCATCTGACTACCTCAAAACAGCCTTTGCACAAAACACTTACGGAACCAACGTGACAGCCAAGACCTCTGTCACAGCTGCCAACAACCGTGCCATTCTGGCAGTGAATGGTGACTATTACGGGGCTAACAGTACAGGATACGTCATCCGAAATGGAGTGGTCTACCGCGATACCGTTCAAGGGAAGATTCAAGCAATGGTGACCTGGCCATTTACAAGGATGGATCCTTCAAAATCATCTACGAAGATGAGATCTCTGCGGATCAATTGGTCAAAGACGGGGTCGTCAATCTCCTCGCTTTCGGTCCTTCCTTAGTTGAAAATGGGGAAATAACTGTCGATACCAACTCAGAGGTCGGGCAATCTATGGCGTCAAATCCACGGACAGCGATTGGGATCATCGATGAAAACCACTACATTATCGTCGTGTCAGACGGACGGACTTCAGAAAGTGAAGGCCTGTCTCTCTACCAATTAGCAGAAGTGATGAAGTCTTATGGCGTTAAAACAGCCTACAACCTAGACAGGGGGTGGATCTTCTACACTTTACTTCAATGGCCAAGTTATTAATAAACCAACAACAAATGGTACTATATCTCAGAAAGGGCGGTGAGTGACATTGTCTACATCGGTTACTAATCCTATTAAACAACGGTTGAAAAAAACGATTCTCTGGTATTCTCTAATTTCAGCTTTCTTCTTTCGTTGGAAGTCGCATCTATGAACACTTTAGTTTTGGCGAAACCTCTGCCTTCATGCACTACCTCTTCTTGATTCCTTTAATCGGTGGCGCCCTACTAGTGGCTTCTACAGTTGATGGTGAAAGGCTTCTCTCGCCTGAGTCTCAATCTTTGGAATTCAGGAGTGGCTACGCTCACAGCCGGAGCCCTCTACCGAGGGATTGTCAACCTCTCTGGTCGATCTACCACAATGGATCAACCCTATTATTACCTTGGAGTTGCCTTTCTAGCACTGGCTCTGATCAGCCTCTTCTTTGTCCGCAGTGTCTGGGTGGAGAAGGCATCCGCTTAGTCAGAAAACAATCTTAAAAAGAAATCAGATTTCCAGAAAGGCTCCAGCTTTTATACGAGATAGCTATTTTGCCAAGGATGCTATAGAGTTTTCATTCTTTAAGGATGATTTCCTATAAAATACGAAAAAAAACGAGCAGTTCTATGTATAGAACCGCTCGTTTTTGAGGTTCTTTATTTTGCAACTTATTCCTGTCGCATTTACTTGACCCGTTTAAACTTTGCAAATTTGGATATAAGAGAGCGCCTGTTCGTCCGTAAGATCAACATTATCCCCTTGAAAAGTTAATACATCTCCCTCAATTTTGTATCTCACTTTTCGTCATTTTCTTTAGAGGATATCAACTTCTGCTTTTGATCTACTTTTAAATCTACTGATTTTTCTGTCTTGTTACCAAGTATACTAACAAAACCAGATATTTTTTCCCTTTCTCACCCTTTATTTCAGGGTGAGTTTAATTTAAGTTGATCAATGAATAGTTCTGCTCCTTCTATGGAATTTCCTTGTTCTTTTAAGGATACTTTTTATATCTTCTGTGCTAGGTTCAAATACATAAACCCCATTATCACTGCGTGTAAAACTGGAGCAAGCTACGAGAATTACAGCAACAAAAGCTAATAATGTGGCAAATACAATACGCTTCATATGTTTTCATAGAGAATCTCCTTTTCTAATCAAGACAATTTTATCACAAAAAATAAACCGTTTTCAACACTGCTTATCCTTCTTCTTTAGAAAGGCTAAAGACTTTCTTGTTACTACCAGCATGTTCTTGTTGTTTTCCTTTTAGTTCCATCTGTGATGAGTTATCTGATATCATTTTTATCGTTTCCAGCTATGAAATAGAAAACGAGCAGTTCCAACTATAGAATTGCTCGTTTTTCCGACATAATCAACAATTTTATTTATGTTTACAAATCTTCACGTTTTTTTTTGCTAGCTACAAAGCCTGCTAAAGCTAGTGAGGTCATACCAAAGAGGCTAAGGACGGTTGAAGCCAATTCTTCTTGACCTGTTTTTGGAAGACCAGTTGCTGGTGTAGCTGTTACTTCTGCTTGTCCACCCGTATGATAAGTGACAGCGACTGGTTTTGTTTGTTGCCACTTCTTTTTGTTTCGCTTGCAACTGGTTGAGCTGGAGTTACTGGAGTTTCGGATACCGCTAGTTGGTCTGGGGTCACTGGGGTTTCTGCTTGACGACTTGGCACTTCATCTATCACTAGTGTCGGATTTTCTGGTTGAATCCATGGTTCACAATCGCTCCACTATGCACCTCTGGGGTTGGCTTGATAACGTCTTTGACCAAAGAGAGAAGATGGTAGTTGATCCGATTGCTCACTTCATAAAGGAAATCATTTTCCCGCAACACGATAGCCTGCCGGGAGATCCACATGGACACGATAGGAGCCATTCATCAGCATCGTCTCAAAGCCTTGACAGATCATAGATGCTTTGTGGGAGAATCGGCTGATACCGTCATTCCCTACCACTTTTACAACCGTTCCTGCAGGGACCGGCTGATCAAATCAATGGTCAATTTGTTTTCATCTAAATAATGGAAAGCAAAGGTTACTTTTGGATGTGGATTTTCAGGTGAAACGATCACCTTTTCACCAGCTCTGTTCCCCAATCATAATGGTAATCAGATAGGGTGATCTTGGCTGTATAAGTACCAAAAGGCAAGTCTGGGAAGGTACCTTTCATTGTAGGAAGCATTGAACTCTCCTTCCACTACACGTCCTTGGTCGTCCACCACTTGGTAACGAACGACGGATGGATAATAAGAAATGACTTCGCCACTGCTATCTGTGAAGACGACTTCTAAGGTCCCCTTTTTCAGCCTTCGGTTTTTCAGACCCTGTCTCACTAGGTTGTTCATCTGAACCGGCTTCATTCGTCGAGTCGTCTCCTCTACTTTCTTTCCTTCAATGTCCATCTCAGTGGTATTGTAGACCTTATCCCAGATGGTATAGCGAACAGTAGAAGGGTCCACCCTTCTGGAAGAAGATAGCTACCGTCCTCTTGGGGTTCCAAGGCCACTGTTTCCCCGTCCTTTGACATAGGACAGATAAGTCCCTGCTAAGCCACTACCGGTTTCAAGTACCTTACCTGGGCGGAAAATCCGTGTTGCTGGATCGTACTGAGCACTTCCAGACTCGATACTTGGAGCCGTATTGTCAATCTTAACCTTGAAGTTAAGCTCTTGTTGCTTGGCACCTGAAGCAGTTGGACGGTAGGTGATCACAAATTGGTATTCCCCATCTGGTAATTGCTTGCCGTCTTTGTCCAAGCCTTCCCAAGAGATTTCATAAAACTCTTCACTGCGATTCCCAATCCGGTAACTCCAGTCCGTCTTACGGTGGACTTCATTTCCAACCTCGTAAATCGGGTTGGTACGAGTTGTGTCATCCTTCTTGTAGACTGATAGGTGTACATTTTCAACATTGCGAAGCATGACGGCTTTACCTTGATACTATCAAAGCTGGAATCATTATTTGGAGAGAAGTAGAGTTGATCCCCGTCAAAGCGATCCCCATCCTGACCAAGAGTTTTGGCTACGGATTCTCCATTTTCATAGACATAACTAATCAAAAGGTAAAGTGATTGTCTGGATGACGCTCTGGAGTTTCTGGGACTTTTCCATCTGGATAATCGGTCTTATCCTTGTAGTAGTAAAACGGCTTGTCGCTACCTGTATATTCGTAGATAGGCTTTTCAATGCCACGAAGATTTTGGTAATCCCCATGGAAACCAACATATGGGAGGCTGACCAGATGTTTTTGACTGCTGGCATCTTTAACCAGTACAAAACCTTCTAAGAAATAACCATTTGGCATTTGCTTGCTGAGCTCTTCCTTGTACTTGCTTTGTATCAACTGCTACGTGGATGGTCCGCTGACCATTGGCTGGGATAGTCACCGTTTCCTTACCGTCTAAAGTTTCTAATAGACGAGGATGGAGGGTGAATTTGCCATCTTAGACTTGATCTGTCTGAAGAGTGGTTTCATATCGGACAGACTTATCTTGATTGGAAAGATTGTGGATGGTCACATCAAATTCAAAGGTATCTGTGACATTGCCAAGTGTCAGGCTACTTTTAGCATCTTTTGCTGTCACATAGAGGTCTCCCTAGAGCTTTGCTGTGACGTCCATGACCCCGCTCCTTGCTGACGAACAGAGGAATAGGCATGCGTTTCCTCATCTACATGAGGGATCCTTTGTACTCATAGTCATTTGTTTGACTAGAACCTGTAGTTGTTCTGGGCTAAGATGAGGGAAGCCTCCTTCAAGGCTTGTTTCACCAGTGCAGTGGCTCCCGCGGCATGAGGAGGGAGGCCATGCTGGTTCCCCCTATCCATATAGTACTCTCCATTATTAACAGATGAGTAGATCATTCCTCCTGGAAGGGTGACATCCGGTTTGAGATCCCCATCAGCTGATAGCCCCCAAGATGAAGTCAGATAGTTGATTGGCTGCATCGTAAGGCACACGTTTGAATTTATTGGCAATATGGAGCTGGTAATCATTGGCATGCTGAGCCAAAACAAGTCCAGCGGCGTGGCCAATAACCCCAACTGGGAATCGTTCTCGAGCCCTTCTAAATCAAAGCCTACAGGATTATTTCCCTGTTCCTCTGTTTGGTAAAAAGATCACACCTGTAGCACCAGCTCTTTTGAGCTCTTTGACCTTGTCCACATCCGAAACTTCGCCGCCTCGCTCAGTAAGAACTAAGTGCCCATTGATACTATCTGCTTGGTAGTGGTTGATCCCTCCCTTGTCCACATGGAGATAGCTTTGAGGGATGGTTGTCCAGCGTCGCGTTCTACAAAAGGAATGCATCGGAATCTTGCCATCTGGGAAGTCCACGGAACCTTTTAACGCATCTACGGTCAGGCTTGCTTCTGTCGACTCATGCTTGGTGAGACTATTAATAGACGCGACTGAGATGACATTTGGATTGACGGATGGCGTCCCTGTCATTCCATAATCTGGTGTGGTAGCCAGTGGTTTGCTGTGCCGAAGCCATTAGTCGCCATATTGGTAGAGGCAACTGTAATGGTTACTCCCGCCTTTCTTGCTGTATCAAAGGCCTGGCGGGTGATCTCTCCAACATCATAAACAGAACCTGATGCTGTTCCCAAACTCATATTGATGGAATCCGCCCCTAATTTGACCGCATCTTCTACCGCCTTAGTGTAGATGAAATTTTGAACTTGACCGCCCTTGGTATCTGAGAAAACACGTAGAAACATCAGTTGGGCTTCTGGAGCAACACCACGGATAATTTCACCATTTGGAGAGGGTTGAGAAGCATTTCCCACAGCAGTTCCTGCTACGTGAGCTCCGTGTGAAATTGGATCGTCTTCTTTGACATTGTCATCCATATCACTGTAGTTATGAATGTAGACGATTTTATTGTTGTACCATTTACCGTAAGTGATCCCCCGCTTTTTTCTTAGCCTCTTCAATTTCCGCCTCACTCTTGTACTTGGCCTTACTGATATCTGTTAGACGGAAAACATCATGGGCAGGGTCCACACCGGAATCAATGATCGCAACTACCTGCCCTTGACCCTTGATTCCCTTATCCCAGAGTGGTTGTAAATTGATCAGACTATTTTTCTTCACTGACCTTGGTCATAGTTGAAGTCGGTGATGCAGGTGCGGGCTGTGTTTCCGCCACTCTGGTCCGACCAAGTGGAGCATAATCTACAGCATCCACACGCGCTAGTCCTCGAATCTTTTTAGCATCTCCATAAGTCGTCTCTAGAGCCAAGCCGTTAAAAAGCAGATTAAAGTCATACAATTTTTGAATTGAATGGATTGCTTTTCGAGCTCTTTCAAAAACTGCTCATGATCCTGATTGGTTTTTTCAATGCGAGTTTCTTTTGAAGTCGGAGATACCTCTCCAATCCCATCAGAAACCTTTTCTTTCAAGCGAACCAGGATCTCAACTGGGCTTGTTTCTTCTAAATTTTCCTTTACTGGTTCAATAGGGGTCGTAATTGGAGCAAAGCAACCCCCATTTTCGTTTGGTGCTTCCGCAACTGAAGGTGAAGCCTTCTCTGCCTTTACTTGATTTGTAGTCGAACTGCTTGTATCGATTGAAGATGAAGGTAGAGACTGATTTGTCTTTCCTTACTCTCAATCTCAGCTGTAGCAAGGTTCTTAGAAGCAACATCTTCTATAACTGAAGTGGGCATACTGTCCTTTAGTAGCCGAAAGCGGTTCTGCTGTTTCTCATCTGTTGTCGCGGTTTCTGGCACCACTACAGAAGGCTCTACGATGGACGGTGTTGGTACGATCGCATCAGCTGAAACCGCTGAACCCATTGAAAGGTACCAATCAAAACAGAAGCGACTCCAATTGCGTATTTACGAATGGAAAAACGCTGTTGTCGATGAAATTCCATAAAACTCCCTTTTATACTAGGTTAAGGTAGCTTCACACTACCTTAACCCTTATATTTATCCTTGCAACTAAACTAATAGAAGATTATCCTTGATCTGGACGATTTTTCTTCAAGCGGATAGCACCAAAAGTGAGAAGAAGAACCATCAAACCGATCATTCCTGTTTGTTCATTTTCTTGTCCTGTATTTGAAGAGAAGGTGATGATTGTCTTGTAACCTCCTTAGTCGACGGATCCATTTCTGATACTCTTTCAAGATCTTTCTGGAACATTGGACGGATATCTGTCTGTTTCGCGAC
>VOFI01001464.1_pt1 | contig 104000 bp, 124 predicted proteins | sample 5384131 | NCBI WGS metagenome assembly VOFI01 (sample SAMN12384728, study PRJNA508395) | human gut metagenome | isolation source: healthy gut H | host: Homo sapiens
GAGGAAGCTACGGCTAACTACGTGCCAGCAGCCGCGGTAATACGTAGGTGGCAAGCGTTGTCCGGAATTATTGGGCGTAAAGGGAGCGTAGGCGGGAAGACAAGTTGAATGTTTAAACTATCGGCTTAACCGGTAGTCGCGTTCAAAACTATTTTTCTTGAGTGAAGTAGAGGTAGGCGGAATTCCCAGTGTAGCGGTGAAATGCGTAGATATTAGGAGGAACACCAGTGGCGAAGGCGCCTTTCTGGACTGTGTCTGACGCTGAGATGCGAAAGCCAGGGTAGCAAACGGGATTAGATACCCCGGTAGTCCTAGCCGTAAACGATGATTACTAGGTGTGGGGGGACTGACCCCTTCCGTGCCGGAGTTAACACAATAAGTAATCCACCTGGGGAGTACGACCGCAAGGCTGAAACTCAAAGGAATTGACGGGGGCCCGCACAAGCGGTGGAGTATGTGGTTTAATTCGACGCAACGCGAAGAACCTTACCAAGGCTTGACATTGAGTGAAAGACTTAGAGATAAGTTCTTCCTTCGGGACACGAAGACAGGTGGTGCATGGTTGTCGTCAGCTCGTGTCGTGAGATGTTGGGTTAAGTCCCGCAACGAGCGCAACCCTTATCATTAGTTGCTACGCAAGAGCACTCTAATGAGACTGCCGTTGATAAAACGGAGGAAGGTGGGGATGACGTCAAATCATCATGCCCCTTATGACCTGGGCTACACACGTACTACAATGGTGATCAAACAGAGGGAAGCAACACAGCGATGTGAAGCAGAACCCGAAAAATCATCTCAGTTCAGATTGCAGGCTGCAACTCGCCTGCATGAAGTCGGAATTGCTAGTAATCGCGGATCAGCATGCCGCGGTGAATACGTTCCCGGGTCTTGTACACACCGCCCGTCACACCATGAGAGTCGGTAACACCCGAAGCCAGTGGCCTAACCGCAAGGAGGGAGCTGTCGAAGGTGGGATTGATGATTGGGGTGAAGTCGTAACAAGGTAGCCGTATCGGAAGGTGCGGCTGGATCACCTCCTTTCTAAGGAGAACTGAAGAGAACAGATCCGGTCAGAACTTGATTCTTCGATGAAAAGTTGACTTAAAAGCATGTTGTTCAATTTTGAAGGTCCAGAAGGATCTTCAAAAGCGGTGAGAGCGGCAAATCCGAGGGAAACCCTGGATATGGGGGCGTAGCTCAGCTGGGAGAGCACCTGCCTTGCAAGCAGGGGGTCAGGAGTTCGATTCTCCTCGTCTCCACCACGGGTTGAGGAGGAAAAGAAGAACCGAAAGCTCTAAAAAATGGGCTCATAGCTCAGGTGGTTAGAGCGCACGCCTGATAAGCGTGAGGTCGGTGGTTCGAGTCCACTTGCCCACCCACTTACAAAAACAGGGAGGGAAACTTCGGAAAATGTCTTGAAAAAAGCAAAATCAGATCATCTGTTGATATCTGTTCTTTGAAAAGGACAGAAAAAAGTGCAGCTTGAAAACAGAATAATGAAAAGCAAATGCAAGTGAAAACTACGAAGTAAAGTAGAAACAACGACATGAAGGTGAATAACCAAAATGTTGGGTAAAAAATACTACAAATAGTTGGACGCGAAAATTCTGAGAAGAATTCAAACGAACAAAATGGTAAAGCAAAAAAAGAGCGCAGAGAGAATGCCTTGGCATTAGGAGCCGATGAAGGACGTGGTTAAGCTGCGAAAAGCTACGGGGAGCCGCAAAGCAGGCTTTGATCCGCAGATGTCCGAATGGAGCAACCCACATGAAGTAGTCCATGTCATCCATACGTGAATCCATAGGCGTATGGAGGGGAAACCGCCTGAACTGAAACATCTAAGTAGGGCGAGGAAGAGAAATCAACCGAGATTTCGCTAGTAGTGGCGAGCGAACGCGAAAGAGGCCAAACCGAGAGTAGAAATTCGGTTTTCTGGGGTTCGACTGCAGGAAGTATTCTTGATCTTTAGTCGAACAGTCATGGGAAGGCTGAGCCAAAGAGCGTGATAGTCACGTAGGCGAAAGGCAGAAAGGGCGGGCAGTATCCAGAGTACCGCGGGACACGAGGAATCCCGTGGGAAGCCGGGGGGACCACCCTCCAAGCCTAAATACTCCCTAGTGACCGATAGAGTATAGTACTGTGAAGGAACGGTGAAAAGCACCCCGGGAGGGGAGTGAAATAGCACCTGAAACCCTGCGCCTACAAGCACATAGAGCGCGTCAAGGCGTGATATGGTACTTTTTGTAGAACGGTCCGGCGAGTGTATGTATGCAGCAAGGTTAAGCGCTTAAGGCGTGAAGCCGCAGGGAAACCGAGTCTGAATAGGGCGTCTAGTTGCATGTATATGGCCCGAAACCGGGTGACCTATCCATGTCCAGGTTGAAGTGGGAGTAAAATCCCATGGAGGACCGAACCGACCTCCGTTGAAAAGGCGGCGGATGAACTGTGGATAGCGGAGAAATTCCAATCGAACTTGGATATAGCTGGTTCTCCTCGAAATAGCTTTAGGGCTAGCCTTGCGATAGATTTCCGGAGGTAAAGCACTGAATGGGCTAGGGGCCGAGAGGTTACTGAACCCTATCAAACTAAGAATGCCGGATAATTGAATCACAGCAGTCAGACAGTGTGAGATAAGTCTCATTGTCAAAGGGAAAAAGCCCAGACCCACAGCTAAGGTCCCAAAATGGATTTAAGTGGAAAAGGATGTGGAATTGCAAGACAACCAGGATGTTGGCTTAGAAGCAGCCACTCATTAAAAGAGTGCGTAATAGCTCACTGGTCGAGTGACTCTGCGCCGAAAATTCAACGGGGCTAAAATTCATACCGAAGCTTGGGCTTGACAGAAATGTCAGGGGTAGGGGAGCGTCGTATACGAGGTGAAGTCATAGCGGAAGCGGTGGTGGATTGTATACGAGTGAGAATGCCGGAATGAGTAGCGAGAATTATGTGAGAATCATAATGGCCGAAAGTCTGAGGTTTCCGGGGGCAGGTTCGTCCGCCCCGGGTAAGCCGGGAGCTAAGGTGAGGCCGAAAGGCGTAACCGATGCACATACGGTAGAAATTCCGTAGCCTCCGAAGATTTAAGCACAGGGACACTTTTGAAGGGCTGAGCCGGGCGTTGGTTGCCCCGGTCGAAAGGGACACGATTGAGTGGAAGTCAGTTTGGAAAGAGGCGAGAAAAGCTGTGTGTATATGAAAGGAGCCCGTACCGCAAACCGACACAGGTAGACAGGAAGAAGATTCTAAGGCCAGCGGGAGAAGGGTTGTTAAGGAACTCGGCAAATTGAACCCGTAACTTAGGGATAAGGGTTGCTCACGAAAGTGAGTCGCAGTGAAAAGGCCCAGGCGACTGTTTAGCAAAAACACAGGTCTCTGCTAAATCGAAAGATGACGTATATGGGGTGACACCTGCCCGGTGCTGGAAGGTTAAGAGGAGATGGTAAGTTCTGACCCGCACGAATGGTGTAACGATTTGGGCACTGTCTCAACAACCCACCCGGCGAAATTGTAGTACCGGTGAAGATGCCGGTTACCCGCGACTAGACGGAAAGACCCCATGGAGCTTCACTGCAGCTTAATATTGGATTTCGGTATTTCATGTACAGGATAGGTGGGAGACTGGGAAATACAGGCGTCAGCTTGTATGGAGTCATTGTTGGGATACCACTCTTGAGGTGCTGGAATTCTAACCTGTGGCCTTGAATCAGGTCAGGGGGACAGTGTTAGGCGGGCAGTTTGACTGGGGCGGTCGCCTCCAAAAAGGTAACGGAGGCGCTCAAAGGTTGGCTCAGCATGGACGGAAACCGTGCATAAGAGTGTAAACGCAAAAGCCAGCCTAACTGCGAGACTGACGGGTCGAGCAGTAACGAAAGTTGGAGTTAGTGATCCGGCGGTATATGTGAGTGGAAATGCCATCGCTCAACGGATAAAAGCTACCCTGGGGATAACAGGCTGATCTCCCCAAGAGTCCACATCGTCGGGGAGGTTTGGCACCTCGATGTCGGCTCATCGCATCCTGGGGCTGTATTCGGTCCCAAGGGTTTGGCTGTTCGCCAATTAAAGCGGTACGCGAGCTGGGTTCAGAACGTCGTGAGACAGTTCGGTCCCTATCTGTCGTGGGCGTTGGAGATTTGAAAGGAGCTGTCCCTAGTACGAGAGGACCGGGATGGACGCACCTCTGGTGCACCAGTTGTCACGCCAGTGGCACAGCTGGGCAGCTATGTGCGGAACGGATAAACGCTGAAAGCATCTAAGCGTGAAGCCGCCCTTAAGATAAGATCTCCTTTAAGACCCCTTGTAGACTACGAGGTTGATAGGTCTGATGTGTAAGCACGGTGACGTGTTTAGCTTGCAGATACTAATCGGTCGTTCGCTTTGCCTTTTTGTTCATTAGCGTCAATCGGCATTTGAGTTCATTGTTTTGTTTGAAAGTTTTTAAAGAAAAATGGGTTTTACCCCTTGACAAAATGGATCTTATATGCTATAATTTAATTATAGCAAACGCACCATTAGCTCAGTTGGTAGAGCAGCTGACTCTTAATCAGCGGGTCCCGGGTTCGAGTCCCTGATGGCGCACCAAATGAGGCCCGTTGGTCAAGCGGCTAAGACGGCGCCCTCTCACGGCGGCATCACCAGTTCGAGTCTGGTACGGGTCACCATTTTTTCTTTAGTCGGTGTTTATGGCAAAGAGGTTCCACCCGTTCCCATTCCGAACACGGCAGTTAAGCTCTTTTGCGCCTACGATACTTGATCATCTCGATCTGGGAAAATTGGTCAATGCCGACACAAGAGCATATGAAAATATGCTCTTTTTATATTCCTCTATAGCTCAGTCGGTAGAGCATGCGGCTGTTAACCGCAGGGTCGTTGGTTCGAGTCCAACTGGAGGAGCCAGAAAATGAAAGCGAATCACGAAAGTGATTCGCTTTTTTTTCTGTTTTATATGCCAAAGGAGGTGCGGGAATGCTGCGAATTGCGATCGTGGATGATGAAATGGCAGAAATTCAAAAATTGCAGGAGCTGGTGGAACAATTCTTCCGGGAAAAGCAAGTGGCGTATCAAATCACAAGTTATATCAGCGGAGAGACTTTCTTGGTGGCGCAGCAGCAGTGCGATTTGATTTTCCTGGATGTGCAGATGACAGGAATTGACGGCATTGCCACAGCACGAAATATTCGGCAAAACGACCGAAAGGCTGCGCTGATCTATGTCAGCAACTTTTCAGAGAAAATGGCAGATTCCTTTGCGGTGCATCCTTTTTGCTTTTCTGGAAAAGCCGGTCATGCGGGAAAAGCTGTGGATGCACTTGCAGGATTACCTGGATTATTACGAGTCCCAGCCGGTTTGCCAGAACGATGCGCTTACGCTGAAAGGCGAGCATGGCAGCCTGATCGTCCGCGTGCAGGACATCCTTTATCTGGAATATGCGGGGAACCGCAAGGTGCAGATACACCTGAAACAGGACGAAAAAAACGGTTTACGGCAGCATTACAAAATTTCTGCAGCTGCTGGAGCCGTTTCACTTCATATCACCACACAAAAGCTATATCATAAACCCCAGACAGATTCAGTCGGTCTGCCAGCTGGACATTATTTTGACCAACCAGGACAGAATCCCCATTGCGCAAAAGCGCCAGAAACAAATCGTGGCGCAAATCAGCGACTACCTGCATCAGCACTTAAAGGAGAATCTCCGATGAACCTGTTTATGGACGTCTTTTTGAACATCTGTACGCTCCTCTCCGGCTATCTGGCGCTGTGGAAACTGCTGGACAAGCGTGAAATGCCCAACCGCTTTCTGTGGAACTGCGCCAAGTGGGGCTATGTGCTGCTGGCGGCATTTTTGCAGGCGTTGGTGAGCCAGCTGCATATCCCGTGGCTGAACCTGGTCACCATTGCGATTTCGTTCGTAGGCATGACAAAGCTGTTCTTCCGCTGTAACCTTGTGCCACTTTTTGCTGTACGACACGGCGGTAATGGTCTGCCTGTTTGCGGCAGATATGGTCTCCAGCCTGGCGGTCTCTGTGTCGCTGGGGGATTCCGTCTCGGAAACGCTGCAACGAACAGACGTGCTGCTGGCCCGCTATTTGCTGTGCATCATTTTGTGTTTTATGCTTTGCAGCATCTTTCCCCTGTTTTTCAAGCGCCGGGAACTGTACGAGATCTACTGGTATGAGGTGATTGCCTACGGGCTGCTGGCGGCGTTCGAGATCACTTCGGCGGCATATATTGTGCATCGCCTGCAGTTCTTTTCCTCGGGGCTGTTCGTGATTCTCTTCACGATGGGCTGCCTGGTGCTGGACATCTATCTGGTATTCGTGTTTTACCAGCTGGCGGAGAGCCGGAAACGGGAAAAAGGAATACTCGCTGATTCAACAGCAGTCCAACATCCAGCTTTCCGTATACCGGGAGCTGTCACAGAAATACGCCGACTCCGTCCGAATCGCCCACGATGCCAAGAAACACGTCCGTGCGCTGGAAGATCTTGTGCAGAGCGAACAGGCGAGCCAGTACCGGGACTCCATCTGTGCGGAGCTGAACAAGCTTTTTACCCGGCGTTCGAACACGAGAATCCGCTGTTTTCCGTCCTCATCAACCATGCGCTCTATCGCTCGGAGCGAAACGGCATCCGGCTGGATCTGCGGCTCCATGATGCAGACTTGTCCATGCTTTCAGACATGGATCTGACCATCCTCTTCGCCAACCTGCTGGACAACGCCATTGAGGCTTGCGCAGCACTGCCGGCAGAAAAGCGAAAGATCCAGCTGATTCTGGAACAGGAAATGGGCTTTCTCATCATCCATATCACCAACCCCTTTGCGGAGCTTGCACCGCTGCCGCACCATAAGTATGGCTCTACCAAGCCCGGTCATATGGGCGTGGGACTTTCGAATGTGCGGCAGACGGTGGAAAAGTATCACGGCGTTTTCTCGGTGGATACGGATGCTGAGGTGTTTGCCGTTGCGATTACCATTCCGGTGGCACAAAATGAAGGAACTATTTCCCAAAGGTGAGGAAAATTGCAGGAAACCAGCGTTTGATGCAGATAAAAAGCGTTTGGTGGAAATGCCTTGCAGAATGCTGGGAAACCTGCTATACTGAAACCATAGGGAAAATATGAAAAAGTGAAAAACGTTTTGCGGCAGTGATGCCGTAATAAATTTCGGGCAGCACCGTATCTCCTTGTACGGCACTGCCCGATTTTTTATGATACAATCAACAAAAAAGGCTTGACTGCAATTTACAGTCAAGCCTTTTCCAATTTGGCAGGGGCACCAAGAATCGAACTCGGGACACGTGGTTTTGGAGACCACTGCTCTACCAGCTGAGCTATACCCCTATGATAAGATGTTTTATACAGGAAACCTGCAACATAAATTATTATAGCACAAAAAAATACGCTTGTCAACCGGTTTTTGCAATTTTTTATTTGACATTTGCACAAGATGTACACATATCCGAAAATGTACGGAATTCCGGCACAAACGGGGCAGAAAAGGGAAAAACTGCCCCACGGTTTCGACAAAAGCTGACACCGGAATCTGCTATAATAGACCTGTCGGAGATCGAAGGACACCTTGTGCCGCAGCGACTCCGGCAGGTCTGACAAAAGGAGGCTTTATGATGCAGGATCTTTGGAAACAGGTAGCAGAACAGTATCATGTCTCGGCAGAGGAAGTACAGGCGGAGATCACCAAGGCGATCGAAACCGGAATGCAGACGGCGGAACATTCTGTGCGCCGGGCGTGGGCGGAGATTCCACGGCGCTGTGATGTGCCGGAACCGGAAGAGGTTGTGGCATGGCTTGTCATACAGGCGCTGGCGGCAGGCGTGCTGCCGGACGGTGCCGCAGAACGGCAGGAATATGCCGTAAAACGGTGACACAGCACACAGCGCCCCGGAAAAGAAACCCGGCGATGATACATCTTCTGACAATCCCTGCAAAAGGACGGCAAAGCGCCGTCCTTTTTTGCGTTTTCGACAACCGCTTTTTCTGGAAGGAATTTTTTACCGGTTCACAATAAATCCAAAGAAACCGCCGGAAAATCCCTTGCATCTTCCGAGAAACTGTGCTATACTAAATAGTATACAGTATCGCCGCCGGATAGAACGGCGGATGGAAAAAAGCATTCCGGATACTGACATTGAAGAGAAAGAAGTGCAAAATACAATGACAAAATTACAATATTCTCCGGCTTTCTGGGCGCCGGCAAAACCACTTTGATTCAAAAGCTGATCCGTGAGGGCTATGTAGGCGAAAAGGTGGTGCTGATCGAAAATGAGTTTGGAGAGATCGGCATTGACGGCGGCTTTTTACAGGATGCCGGCGTAGAGATCACCGAGATGAATTCCGGATGTATCTGCTGCAGTCTGGTGGGCGATTTCGGCAAGGCACTGGAAAAGGTGCTGGAACAGTATCATCCGGATCGTATCCTGATCGAGCCGTCCGGCGTCGGCAAGCTGAGCGACGTTATCCGTGCCGTGCAGAACATCCACGCCCATGACGTAGAGCTGGACGGCTTTACCACAGTGGTAGATGCCAAGAAGTGCAAGATGTATCAGAAGAACTTCGGAGAATTTTTTCAATAACCAGATCACATATGCCAGCTGCCTGATTCTGAGCCACACCGCAGGTCTGTCACAGGATAAGCTGGATGACTGCGTGCGCCGTCTGCGTACCTGCAACGAAAAAGCGCCTATCGTCACCACAGACTGGGATCAGCTCACCGGCAAGCAACTGGTAGAGGCGATGACCCAGAAGAACACCCTGGATGACGAACTCCAGGAACTGCTGGCTGAGGCTGCAGAGCATGACCACCACCATCATCACGAGCATGATGACCACGAGCATGAACATGAGCATGAGCATCATCACCACGACCATGAGGAGCATGACGAGAACTGCACCTGCGGCTGCCATGACCACGATCACGACCATGAGCATGAACATCATCATCACGACCACGAGGAACACGACGAGAACTGCACCTGCGGCTGTCACGATCATGACCACGATCACGAGCATCATCATCACCATCATGCAGATGAAGTGTTCACAAGCTGGGGCGTAGAGTCTGCACAGAAGTATACCCAGGAGGAGATCACCAATGCGCTGAAGGCACTGGAAGATGCAGACAAGTACGGCATGATCCTGCGTGCAAAGGGCATTGTCCCGGCAGAGGACGGCACATGGATCCACTTCGACTATGTACCGGGAACCCCGGATGTCCGCACCGGCAGCGCCGGCACGACCGGACGGCTTTGCGTTATCGGCTCCGGCATTCATGAGGATGCCCTGGCAGCCCTGTTCCACGCAGAATAAAAGGAGGACAACAACATGGCAGGAGGACAACAGCCCCAGGAAAACGACGTTCCGGTATACCTGTTTACCGGCTTTCTGGAGGCAGGCAAGACCAAGTTTATTCAGGAGACCTTAGAGGACAAGCGGTTCAATTCCGGCGAAAAGACCATGCTGCTGCTCTGTGAAGAGGGCGAAGAGGAATACGACATTTCCGCAATGCCCTGCCAGGATATCTACATCCGTACCATCGAAGAGCCGGAAGAGCTGAACCCGGCGCACCTGGAGGAACTGCTGAAAGAATGCGGCGCAACCAGAGTGGTGCTGGAATACAATGGTATGTGGCAGCTCCAGCAGCTGTTCCAGAATCTCCCGGACGACTGGGCGGTATACCAGGAAATGTTCTTTGCGGATGCGACCACATTCCTACAGTATAACGCCAATATGCGTAGTCTGGTAGTGGACAAGCTGAACACCTGTGAACTGGTGGTATTCAACCGTTTCACCAAGGACATGGACAAGATGGAATTCCATAAGCTGGTGCGTGGCGTCAGCCGCCGGACGACATCGCCTATGAATACACAGACAACCACGTAGAATACGACGAGATCGAAGATCCGCTGCCGTTCGATGTTAACGCACTGGTGATCCGCCTGGCAGACACAGACTTCGCTCTGTGGTACCGGGACATTATGGAAGACCCGAAGAAGTATGACGGCAAGACGGTTTCGTTCCGTGGCATCGTGGCAGTAGACCCGACATTCCCGCCGAATACCTTTGCGGTGGGCAGACACGTGATGACCTGCTGCGTGGAGGATATCACTTACAGCTGCGTTGTGGCAGAGTGGGAAAAGGCAAATATGCTCCAGACACGGCAGTGGGTGCAGGTAACGGGTAAGATCCATGTGCAGAGACATAAGCTGTACCGTGGAAAAGGCCCGGTGCTGCAAGTGCAGGAAGTCGTGATGACCAGCGCACCAGAGCAGGAAGTGGCAACGTTCTATTAAGGCGAAACATACACATGGTGGAAAACTGCGCCGGACAATAAAGTTTTTCGATCCAGCAGTTTTTCAAAAATGCTGGCGAGGACTAGGGCGAGAAGCCCTGGTCGCTGTCCTCGATAAAGTAGGGGGGCGATGCCCAGCCCGTTGCCCAGCGGAAATGGCAACGGCAGACTTGCCCAAGGATAGCAAGCCACATCGCCCCGGTGTCTTATGAGGAAAACGGGTTCGGTATAGCAAAGCTGCGTTCAAAAAGAAATATCTTGGAAAAGTCCCAGCGGGATTTTTCCAACGTATGTTTCCACCCATTCCGCACAAACTCCCTACAGCTGCAAATGCAGCCAAGGGAGGCGAATGCAGATGAAAAATCGTTGGACAGCCGGCTTGTTGTCCGGTCTGCTGACAGTGGCGCTGCTCCCGGTGACTCCGGTCAGCGCCGTCAGCGGCGAAGTGATCGGCTATGGACAGGGAACCGCCGTGGACAGTGAAAACCGTCCTCAGGATGCCGTGGCATTCGACGCACAGTATGCGCAGTACGGCGCCTATGCTACCACACCCGACCGCAGCCGCATCCTTCTGACCTTTGACCAGGGCTATGAAAACGGCTATACCGGACAGATCCTGGACACGCTGAAAGAAAAACAGGTGAGCGCCGTCTTTTTTCCTCACCGGCGACTACGCCAAAAAGGAAACTGACCTTGTGAACCGCATGATTGCGGAGGGACACGTTCTGGGCAACCACGGCATGACCCACGCCAGCCTGCCCACGCTGACCGAATCCGAGGCAAAGGCAGAGATTCTGGATCTGCACCAGTATGTACTGGACAATTACGGCTATGAAATGCAGTATTTCCGGTGTCCCTGCGGGGAATACTCCGAGGCAGCGCTGGAGACGGCACAGGAATGCGGCTACCGCACCTTGTTCTGGAGCGATGCCTATGTGGACTGGAAAACCGATGCACAGCCCGAACCGGCACAGTCGCTGGAACGGCTGAAGGCACACGCCCACGGCGGCGAGATTCTCTTGCTGCACTCGGTGTCTTCGACCAATGCGGCGATCCTGGGCGACCTGATCGACGCACTTCGTGCAGAGGGCTACACCCTGTAGCGATTCGCAGAAAATGACCGAACAACCCGGCTTTTGTCCGGGTTGTTTTTGCACAGGACACGGGAACTTGTACATATCCTACAACAATGCTATGATTTCACAGGGGAAGCTATGTGCAATACATCGAAAATTCAAAAAGCATAGAAAACCTATTGACACCATAGGTGAAATGTGATATAATACAACCATAGCAACGAAACCGAACCGAAAAATGCCGGAAACGGCAGCGGACATGATAGAAAGGAATATGGATTATGGCAAATCAGGAATATCGTTTTGAAACCAAGCAGGTACACGTGGGACAGGAACAGCCGGACCCGACCACTGACGCAAGAGCAGTGCCGATCTATGCGACCACCTCTTATGTGTTCAAGGATTCTGCACAGGCAGCAGGCCGTTTTGGTCTGACCGAACCGGGTAACATCTACACCCGTCTGATGAACCCGACCAACGACGTATTTGAAAAGCGTATCGCAGCACTGGAAAACGGCGCAGCAGCACTGGCAACTGCAACCGGCTCCGCAGCCATCGACTACTCCATCCGCAATATCGCAGGCAGCGGCGACCACATCGTTTCTTCCCAGACCGTATACGGCGGCACATACAACCTGTTTGCAAACACCTACGCAGAGATCGGCATTGAGACCACTTTCGTAGACGCACACGACCCGGCAAACATCGAGGCTGCCATCCGTCCGAACACCAAGGCAGTTTACGTTGAGTCTCTGGGCAACCCGAACTCTGACGTGGTTGACATGGAGGCAATCGCAGAGATCGCACACAAGCACGGTCTGCCGCTGATCGTGGACAACACCTTCGCAACACCGTTCCTGTTCCGTCCGCTGGAACACGGCGCAGATATCGTTGTACACTCCGCAACCAAGTTTATCGGCGGTCACGGTACTGTAATGGGCGGCGTTGTTGTAGACGGCGGTAAGTTCGACTGGGCAGCAAGCGACAAGTTCCCGGGACTGTCCAAGCCGAATCCGTCCTATCACGGCGTTGTTTTCACTGAGGCTTGCGGCAATATCGCTTATATCATGAAGCTCCGCACCACACTGATGCGTGATACCGGTGCGACCCTGTCTCCGTTCCATTCGTTCCTGCTGCTCCAGGGTCTGGAGACCCTGTCCCTGCGTGTAGAACGTCACGTGGAGAATGCGCTGAAGGTGGTAGAATATCTGAAGAACCATCCGATGGTCAAGAAGGTAAACCATCCGTCCCAGGCAACCGGCAAGGCGCTGGAACTGTACAACAAGTACTATCCGAACGGCGGCGCATCCATCTTCACCTTTGAACTGAACGGCACCAAGGAGCAGGCACAGAAGTTCACCGAATCTCTGAACATCTTCTCTCTGCTGGCAAACGTAGCAGACGTAAAGTCTCTGGTGATCCACCCGGCATCTACCACACACTCACAGATGACAGAGGAAGAACTGCTGGCAGCCGGCATCACACCGACCACCGTTCGTCTGTCCATCGGTGTCGAGCATATTGACGATATCCTGGCAGACCTGGAACAGGGTTTTAAGGCAGTACAGTAAGAGAAATACCGATAGCGATTTCGTAAGAGAGAACTGGTTATCAATAAGAAAAGCGGGGAGCGCCGGAAACCAGCGGCAGTCCCCGCTTTTTTGTTCCGTTTTCTCTATGAGAAAAAGTTTTATGAAATAGTCTCCTCTTCTAGAGGAGATGCCCGATAGGGCAGAGGAGTCTGTCGATTTTCTCACCCTTTTCTCCGTGCGCCAAAAGCATGGCGCAGAGATTTCGCTGTCTGCGGACAGCGACCAGGGCTTCTCACCCTGGACCTCGCCAGCATTTTTGAAAAACTGCTGGAGCGAAAAACTTTATTTTCTTTGAACAACGAAAAATGTTGAAAATCTTATTGCACGCAAAGCAATTTTTTAGGAAAGTCTTCTGTGAAAAAGAGCAAGTCAGTGTATACTGATAGGGGATTAACCCCTCAGTCAAGCCTACGGCTTGCCAGCTCCCCCTGTTAGGGGGAGCCTTAAAAGGCTACCTCGTGAGAAATATTTTTTAAGAGAAACAATTATAAAATTGGATTTGTGTGTTCCCACCGGGACATTTTCAACCAGAAACGGAGGAATCCCATTGCAAATATACGCAGACAATGCAGCCACCACAAAGCCCCCTGCAAGGCAGCAATCCAAGCCATGGTGTCCTGCATGGAACAGAACTACGGCAATCCCTCCAGCGTCCACCACATCGGACAGGCAGCTGCTGAGGCACTGCTCCAGGCTCGCCAGGACATTGCCGCCTGCCTGGGCTGTTCGGCACGGGAAATTTACTTCACCTCCGGCGGCAGCGAGGCGGACAACCAGGCGCTGCGCTCTGCCGCCTATGCCGGTGCAAAAAGAGGGCAAAAACACATTATCTCTACCGTGATCGAGCATCACGCCATTCTCCACACGCTGAAACAGCTGGAAGAAGAGGGCTTTTCCGTGACGCTCCTGGAGGTCTCCAAAACCGGTATCGTCACCCCGGAGCAGGTCGCCGCCGCTATCCGACCGGACACCTGCCTGGTGAGCGTGATGTTTGCTAACAACGAGATCGGTACCATCGAACCCATTGCGGAGATCGGCGCAGTCTGCCGGGAAAAGGGCGTGCTGTTCCATACTGACGCTGTCCAGGCGGTGGGGCATATTCCGGTAGACCTGGCGAAACTGCCGGTGGATATGCTTTCCCTGTCCGGGCATAAGTTCCACGGTCCAAAGGGCGTGGGCGTGCTGTACGCCAAGCGTGGCACACCGCTGCGCAGTCTCATCTGCGGCGGCGCACAGGAGCGCAGCAAGCGTGCCGGAACGGAGAACCTGCCGGCGATCGTGGGCATGGCGGCGGCGCTGAAAGCGGCGTGTGCCGACCTGGAAAAGAACGCTGCCTATGTGGCAGACCTCCGGGATAAGCTGATCGCCGGACTGGAGCGGATTCCCCACAGCATCCTCAGCGGCGACCGGGAACAGCGCCTGCCGGGCAACGTGAACTTCTGCTTTGAGGGCATTGAGGGCGAGGCACTGCTGCTTCTGCTGGATGCCAAGGGCATCTGTGCCTCTTCCGGTTCGGCGTGTACTTCCGGCTCCCTCGACCCAAGCCATGTGCTGCTGGCGGTAGGCGTGCCGTATGAGGCGGCGCACGGCTCTCTGCGGCTGTCGCTGTCGGAGGAGAACACCCCGGAGGAAGTCGAATATCTGACGGAGACCATCCCGGAAGTGGTGGCATATCTGCGTGGAATGTCGCCGGTGTGGCGTGATCTGGAAGAAGGGAGAAAGCCCCATGTTATATAGCGCAAAGGTCATGGATCACTTTATGAATCCCCGGAACGTGGGAGCGATGGAGGATGCGGACGGTGTCGGACAGGTGGGCAGCGCACGGTGCGGCGACTCCATGAAGATCTATCTGAAGATCGAGGACGGCATCATCACCAAAGCCACCTTCGAGGCCTTCGGCTGCGGCTCTGCCATTGCGTCCAGTTCCATGGCGACGGTGCTGATTACCGGAAAGCCGCTGTCCCAGGCGCTGGCGCTGACAAACGAGGCAGTTGCCGAGGCGCTGGATGGTCTGCCGGAGAAAAAGCTGCACTGCTCCGTGCTGGCAGAGCAGGCAGTCCGGGCAGCTGTTCGGGACTATTACGACCGAAACCACATCCCATACGACCCGGCGGAACTGCCGGTATACGAAGAGGATTAAAGGCAACACCGCACAAAGCCCGCCTGACGGCTTTGCACGCAATCTGCTTGCTGATTTTCCGTCATACCGCACAGAAATTTCTTGAAATACGACTGCGTTCGAGGCAGGATTCTGCCCGAGAACAAAGGAGTGTCGCACTAGGATTGATTGCGACCGACAGTATGCCTGCGAAATTTCTGTGCAATCTGCCGAAAAATTCGACTGCGCATCTTACGCACAAACTCTGTGCGGTGTTGCCTAAAGAAAAAACGCTCTGTATTCGGAAAACTGTGCCGAATACAGAGCGTTTTCTATGTTAGGTTTATGCGTTCACTGCCGCCATGATCCGTTCTGCCATCTCTTCCGGCGAAACGCCGCCGGGAATCACGTGAGAGGCGTGCGCCCGGTAGGTGCCGGAGCGCTTGTCGAACAGCTGGTGCAGCTCTTCCCTGGTGCTGCGCTGGACGATCGGGCGGTTGGTGTCGCCCTGGATGCGTCCATAGCAGGTGTCAAAGGACTCGTCCAGCAGTACTACTGCGCCGTTTTTCCGGGCGTAGTCTGCGCTGTCCGGGTTCAGCATTGCGCCGCCGCCGCAGGAGATCACAGCATTCTGTGTGCAGAGCGTCCGGATCGCCTCAGCCTCTTTCTTCCGGAAATACGGTTCGCCGTCCTGGGCGAAAATGTCCGGGATGGACTTGCCTTCCTGTTCTACGATATAAGCGTCTGTGTCGATCAGCGGCAGCCCCAGCTTTTTCGCCAGGATCTCGCCCACTGTGGTCTTGCCGCAGCCCATAAAGCCGCAAAGAAAAATCGTCATGCTGTCCCTCACTTTTTTGGCGTTCTGTTCGTCGATCAGTTCTTCCATGTCGCAGATGATGGACTCGATCTGCGCATCGCTGTAGCTGTCATCGTTCCAGATCTCGTGCGCCCGGACTGCCTGGAGTACCAGCATGGCTGCGCCGCCTTTTGCCACCTTGCCTTTTTTTCCAGCGCCTTGCGCAGGAACAGGGTCTTGGTGGGATTGTAGATCACGTCGAAGAAATAGTCTGCGCCGTCGATCAGCTCGTCCGATACCGGGCAGGCGTCCACCTTGGGGAACATTCCCACCGGCGATGCGTTGATGATGACATCGAACTTGTCGTGGATGTCTGCGGTCACCGCATACTGTACCTTGGCATCCGGCATGGTCTGCTTTGCCTCTCGGATAAACTCTTCCACCAGTTCCTTGTCCTGGGGAATGATGCCGATGGTCAGATCTGCCCCGTGGCGCAGTGCCTCGGTGGCGATCATTCTGCCCACGCCGCCGCAGCCGATGAGCAGGACCTTGCCGTCCATGGGATAGTCCTTCACCGACATGGTGAAGCCGTCGCAGTCCGTGTTATAGCCCACCAGCTTGCCGTTCTGGTTCGCCACGCAGTTCACGGAGTTGTACCGCTTTGCACTTTCGTCCAGTTCGTCCACCATGGGGATAATTGCCATCTTGTGGGGAATGGTAATGTTAAAGCCCTGTAAGCTGCGCAGGAAAGGCTCCTTGCCCTCCAGATGCTCCGGAGCAATATCCGTCAGCGTATAGCTTGCCTCTCTGCCTGCCATGGCAAACAGGCGCTCGTGGATAAACGGGGACATGGAGTGTCCCAGGGGATGTCCGATCAGTGTGTACTGTTCCATTATGCCAGCACTCCTTCCAGTGTCTCACAGTTTTCCACATTCTTTGCGGTAACACCCTTGAGGGTCTTTTTTTTTCACCAGACCGGTGAGGACGCTCTTCGGACCGAATTCCACAAAGGTGTCGATGCCGGCTGCCTGCATGGCTGCCAGTTCGTCGGTAAAGCGCACCGGAGAGACGATGTGTTCTGCCAGCGCCTTGGGCATATCGGAGAAGTCTGTCCGGACTGCGCCCAGCACGTTGGAGTAGAAGGGAACAGCGGGTGCGGAGAACTTCACATCCTGGATTGCTTTATAAAAGGTATCCGCAGCCGGCTGCATCAGCTTGGTGTGGAATGCGCTTGCCAGAGCCAGCGGCACTGCTCTTGCCTTCAGCGCAGCGCAGGCAGCAGCTGCCTTTTCCACAGCGTCCCGGTCGCCTGCGATCACGGTCTGTACGCTGGAATTGTAGTTTGCCGGGATAACATAGCCCTCGGTCTCGCTGCAAATGCGCTCCACTTCTGCCGGGGCAAGTTTCAGAATGGCACACATTGCGCCGTCTGCTGCCTTTGCTGCGGCATCCATTGCCTCTGAACGAGCCTTGATGACCTTGAACCCGTCCTCCAGGGAGAGCATTCCTGCGGCTACCATTGCGGCATATTCACCCAGAGAGTGACCGGCAACGGCGTCATAGGTAAAGCCACGCTTTTTTGGCTGCCTCCAGGCAGACCAGAGAGGTTGCCATAATTGCCGGCTGTGCATAGATGGTGTGCGCCAGTGTCTGGGCGTCGCTGTCTGCGATCACTGCATACAGGTCAAAGCCCAGCACCTCGGATGCGACCTCGAAAATTTCCTCCAGCGCAGCGTCCTGCTGCACCAGATCCAGTCCCATCTTCTCATACTGTGAACCCTGTCCGGAAAAAAGTGCGATTGTTGCCATAACGACCATTCCTTTCTCATAAGAGTGTACAAAGATGTACAAAATAAGCCTCTTGAATTTGTGCAAAAGATAGTATTTCCTCTTTCGGGACTTGAAAAACCACCCGGAAACATTGCAAATTGCGTAAAAATATTCTATAATAGAAAGTGTATCCTGTGATTGCAGGGGAAATCTAAATTTTACAGGGCGTGCCGAAACCTCTGTCTGCGGTACGTTCCCTATCTATCATACCACAAAATGAGGAAAGTGACAAGAGGAACGGAGGAATTTTTTCCATGGGAATTCATGTTTTAGGAACAGGGAGCTATACGCCTGCATTTCAGGTGACCAATGAAGATATGGCAAAGATCGTCGAGACCAACGACGAATGGATCAGAACCAGAACCGGTATCGGCACACGCCACATCTCCGACGGAGAACCCACCTGGTATATGGGCGCACAGGCTGCCAAGCGTGCCATCGAGGCGGCAGGCATTGATCCGCTGGAGATCGGTCTGCTGATCGACACTACCATTACGCCGGAGTACTGCACGCCGTCTATGTCCTGCATCATCCAGCGGGAGACCGGCGCAGCCAATGCTGCCTGCTTTGACATGAATGCCGCTTGTTCCGGCTTTGTCTATGCTATGGACACGGCGCACCGTTTTCTGAAAACAGACCCCACCATGCGCTATGCCCTGGTGGTGGCAAATGAGAGCCTGTCCAAGATCACCAACTACAATGACCGTTCCTCCTGCATCCTCTTCGGTGACGGCGCAGCTGCTGCGCTGAGCGAATACAAGGAAGATGCGCTGTACACCAGCCATCTGGGCGCAGACGGCACCGGCGCAAAGTTCCTCTATGCCCACAGCGCACTGCCCCAGTCTCCGTTCGTAAAGCCGGAACGTCTGGCAGAGTATGACGACGGCATCGGCGCAGCTCCGGAGGGCTGGGAACACGCCATGCTCCAGGACGGCAGAGAGGTGTACAAGTTTGCCACACACGCTCTGGCAAAGGCTGCGACCATGGCGGCAGAGAAGATCGGGTTCGATCTGAACGACCTGGACAAGATCGTGCCGCACCAGGCGAATATGCGCATCATTGAGACTGCGATGAAGTTCCTCAAGCAGCCTATGGAAAAGGTCATCACCAACATTGAATATCACGGCAATACTTCCAGTGCCTCGATCCCCATCGCTTTCGATGAGGCAATCCGTGCCGGAAAGATCCAGCGCGGCGAAAAGGTCTGCCTGGTCGGCTTCGGCGCAGGTCTGACTTATGCGGCGCTCATCATGGAATATTGATCGAAAGAATACATATTAGTTAGGAAGGAAAATAGCTATGGAAACCAGAATCACAAAACTGCTGGGGTGCAAATACCCCATGATCCAGGGCGGTATGGCATGGATCGCAGAAAGCACACTGGCATCTGCTGTCTCCAACGCCGGCGCAGTCGGTCTGATCGCAGGCGGCAGTGCACCCATCGACTATCTGCGTGACCAGATCCGCACCTGTAAAGAAAAGACCAAAAACCCGTTCGGCGTGAACATCATGCTGATGAGTCCCAACGCCGATGATCTGGCACAGCTGGTCATTGACGAAAAGGTGCCGATCGTGACCACCGGCGCAGGCAATCCGGGCAAGTATATGGAGGCATGGAAAAATGTCGGCATCAAGGTGATCCCGGTAGTGCCGTCTGTGGCACTGGCAAAGCGCATGGAGCGCTCCGGCGCAGATGCCCTGGTGGCTGAGGGAACAGAGTCCGGCGGCCATATCGGCATGAACACCACCATGTGTCTCGTGCCGCAGGTGGTGGATGCAGTAGACATCCCGGTCATTGCAGCCGGCGGTATCGCTGACGGCAGAGGCATCGCCGCAGCGTTCATGCTGGGCGCAGAGGGCGTACAGCTGGGAACCCGTTTCCTGGCGACCGAAGAGTGTCAGATCTCTCCGAAGTATAAGGAACTGGTGCTGAAGGCAAAGGATACCGACAACCAGATCACCGGTTTCTATTCCGGCAGCCCCTGCCGTGGCATCAAGACCAAGTATACCAAAAAGCTCCAGGCAATGGAAAAGGCAGCCTGCCCGCCGGAGGATTTCGAGGCAATGACCGTCGGCTCGCTCCGCAAGGCAGTGGTAGACGGTAACGTGGACGAAGGCTCGTTCCTGTGCGGTCTCATCGCCGGCATGATCCACGATGTCAAGCCCTGCAAGGAAGTCATTGACGAGATGTGGGCACAGGCATACAAGCTGCTGGGCAAAGAATAAGAAGATATCATTTGAAAGATAAAGGAGAGACCATTATGGCAACAGCATTGATTACGGGTGCATCCCAGGGAATCGGCGCTTGCATCGCAAAGCGTCTGGCAAAGGACGGCTATAACGTAGCCATCAACCATTTCCCCAGCGATTCCGATAAAGCAAACGCAGAAAAGGTAGCGGAAGAATGCCGCAGCTTTGGCGTAGAGGCAGAGCTTTTCGCTGCAAACGTGGCAGACTATGCCCAGTGTGAGGCAATGACCAAGGCAGTCAAGGAGCGTTTCGGCTCGATCGACGCACTGGTCAACAACGCCGGCATCACCAAGGACGGCTTGATGGCACGGATGTCCGAAGAGCAGTACGACGCCGTTATCGCAGTCAACCAGAAGAGCGTGTTCAACATGATGAAACTGGTGGGTACTGTGATGATGCGCCAGCGCCACGGCAGAATCGTCAGCCTGGCATCTGTAGCTGGTCTGTACGGCAATCCGGGACAGATCAACTATTCCGCATCCAAGGCTGCCATCATCGGCATGACCAAGACTGTAGCAAAGGAACTGGGCGCAAGAAACGTCACCGTAAACGCTGTGGCACCGGGCTTTATCAAGACACCCATGACCGACGCCCTCACCGAAGAACAGCGCAACAAGATGCTGGAGCTGGTGGCAATGAAGCGCTACGGCGAGCCGGAAGAGGTTGCAAACGTGATCTCCTTCCTCTGCTCGGATGACGCAAGCTATGTCACCGGTCAGACCATCGAGATCTCCGGCGGACTGATGATGTAATTTAGGGCAGCACTAGGAACCCAGTTTGCCGCAGTACGGCGGCAGAGAGCGAGGAAATATGAAAAGAGTAGTAATCACCGGACTGGGTACGGTAAACCCGCTGGGCAGCACCGTAGAAAAGTTCTGGGAAAATATAAAGAAGGGAACACTGGTGTTTCCAAGATCGACAGCTTTGACACAACCGAACTGGGTGTCAGCGTAGCCGGCATTATCCGTGACTTCGACCCGGCAGAATACTTTGACCGCAAGGACATCCGCCACATGGAGCGTTTCACGCAGATCGCTGTGGCATCTGCCATCCAGGCACTGCAGGATGCCGGCACAGACTTTAAGGATATGGATCCGTACCGTGTCGGTACGATCATCGGCTGCGGCATCGGCGGCATTGGCAGAATCGAGGAAGAGCATGACAAGTACCGTGCAAAGGGCCCGGGACGCATCTCTCCGTTCTTTGTCCCCATGATGATCGGCAACATGGCGGCTGGCCAGGTTGCCATCCGCACCGGATTCCGTGGCGACAACTTCTGCACCACCACCGCCTGCGCATCTGCGACCCACGCCATCGGCGAGGCGTTCCGCAAGATCAAGGACGGCTATCTGGATGTCTGCCTGTGCGGCGGCAGCGAATCCACCATCACCGAATTCACCCTGGGCGGTTTCCGCACCATGAAGGCACTGACCACCGAGACCGACCCGGCAAAGGCATCCACCCGTTCGATCTGAACCGTGGCGGCTTTGTCCTGGGCGAAGGCTCTGCTGTGCTGGTGCTGGAAGAATACGAACACGCAAAGGCACGTGGCGCAAAGATCTACTGCGAGCTGGCTGGCTACGGCGCAACCTGTGACGCATACCATATGACAGCGCCGGCAGACGAGTGCGGCCCATCCTCCAAGGCAATGATCGAGGCATACACCGCGGCTGGACTGAAGCCGGAGGATATCACGTATATCAACGCTCACGGCACTTCCACACATCTGAACGATATGCTGGAGACCAAGGCAGTGAAGATCGCCCTGGGCGAAGAGCAGGCACGGAAGGTCAAGATCAACTCCACCAAGTCCATGACCGGTCATATGCTGGGCGGCACTGGTGCAGTGGAGGCGGCTGTCTGCGCCCTGTCCATCCGTGACGGCTTTATCCACCAGACTATCGGCTATACCACCCCGGACCCGGAGTGCGACCTGGATTACTGCGTAGACGGTCCGGTAGAAATGCCGGTAAATGCCGCACTGTCCAACTCTCTGGGATTTGGCGGTCATAATGCCACACTGTGCTTCAAGAAGTGTGTGGACTAAGGAGAATCAGACATGAGTGAAAAGATTTATAACATGGTGGATCTGGAAACCATTGAAAAGCTGGCGGATATCGTATCCGCAAAGGATCTGGGCGAGATCACCATTGCGGACGGCGAAAAACCATTACCGTAAAGGGCAAAAAGTGTCCGCCGCCGATGGGCGCTCCGGTGATGCCTGCGGTTCCGGCAGCAGCGCCGGCTGCTCCGGCAGAGACCCCGGCAGCCCCTGAAAGCCCCGGCAGGCAAAGCCATCAAAGCACCGCTGGTCGGCACATTTTACGCTGCGCCGTCTCCGGATCAGCCGCCGTTTGTACAGGTGGGCGATACCGTGAAAAAAGGGCGATGTGGTGCTGATTATCGAATCCATGAAGCTGATGAACGAAGTCACCAGCGATGTGGAAGGCGTAGTACAGGAAATTCTCGTGAAAAACGGCGATGCGGTAGAATATGACCAGCCGCTGATGATTCTTGCGTAAAGGAGTGCAGACATGGCAGAAGTATTGTTGAATCAGGAACAGATCAAAAGAGATCATTCCCCACCGTGACCCGTTCCTCCTCATTGATGAGGTTCTGGAAATGGAAGTGGGCAAGCGTGTTGTGGCACGGAAATATATCAAGGCAGACGACTTTTGGTTCAAGGGACACTTCCCGGAAAAGCCGGTAACGCCGGGCGTTCTGATGATCGAGATGCTGGCACAGGCAGGCGCAGTCTGCATTCTGTCCCAGCCGGAATTCAAGGGCAAGATCGCTCTGTTCGCCGGCATCGACAAGGCGAAGTTCCGCCGCCAGGTCGTACCGGGCGATGTGCTGGATCTGGAAGTAGAGATCATCGCACAGCGTGGTCCGGTGGGCGTGGGCAAGGCGATTGCCAGCGTAGAGGGCAAGCGTGCCGTGACCTGTGAGATCAAATTCGCAGTGGAGCAGTAAGGCGGCAGCGATATGTGGAAAAAGGTTTTAATTGCAAATCGTGGTGAAATTGCCGTGCGCATCATCCGTGCCTGCCGTGAGGCAGGACTGCAGTGCGTGACGGTCTATTCCACTGCGGATAAAACGGCGCTGCACGCAGAGATCGCCGATGAATCGGTCTGCATCGGACCGCCGTCGGTACAGGACAGCTATCTGAACATGAATGCGCTGATCTCTGCCTGCCAGAACACCGGCGCAGAGGCACTGCATCCCGGATTCGGCTTTTTGTCCGAGAGCGCAGAGTTTGCGCAGCTGTGCATCGACAACGGCATCACCTTTATCGGTCCGTCCCCGGCGTCTATCTCCATGCTGGGCGACAAGGCACGTGCCAAGGAGACCATGAAGGCAGCCGGCGTTCCGGTCATCCCCGGCTCTGACGGCGCTGTGACCTCTGTGGAAGAGGCGAAGAAGATCGCCGCAGAGATCGGCTATCCGGTATTGGTAAAGGCATCTGCCGGCGGCGGCGGACGTGGTATCCGTCGGATCGACCGGGAGGATCAGCTGGAAGAACAGATGTCCGTGGCAAAGGAAGAGGCAAAGCTGTTCTTCGGCAATGATGAAGTCTATCTGGAAAAGCTGATCGTGGGACCGCATCACGTGGAAATCCAGATCATCGCCGACCAGATGGGCAACACCGTGGCGCTGGGCGAGCGAGACTGCAGTATGCAGCGCCGCAATCAGAAGGTGCTGGAGGAAAGTCCCAGCCCGCTGATGACGCCGGAACTGCGGAAAGCCATGCAGGAGGCGGCTGTCCGTGCGGCAAAGGCGTGCGGCTATTATAACGCCGGAACCATCGAGTTCCTGGTGGATGATGACCGGAACTTCTACTTTATGGAGATGAACACCCGTATCCAGGTGGAACACCCGGTCACCGAGTGGGTCACCGGCGTGGATCTGGTGCAGACCCAGCTGCTGGTGGCACAGGGCAAGCCCCTGCCGTTCACCCAGGACGACATCGAGGTGCGTGGTCATGCCATCGAGTGTCGCATCAATGCGGAGAATCCGGAACAGGGCTTTCGTCCGTCTCCGGGCAAGATTCGTTCGCTCCATATCCCCGGCGGTCCGGGCATCCGGGTGGACAGTGCCGTATACCAGGGCTATACCATTCCGCCGTATTATGATTCCATGATCGCAAAGCTGATCGTCCACGCTCCCACCCGGAGCCAGGCGATCATGAAAATGCGCTGGGCGCTGGCGGAATTTATCGTGGACGGCATTGACTCCAACATCGACTTCCAGCTGCGGCTGATTAAGAACAAGGATTTCGAGGCCGGTACATATGACAACACTTTTTTGGAGAAATTCCTTGCGGATTCCAAGAATGACAAGGACAACGGAAAGTAAGGTGAAACTGTAACTATGGCATTGGAAGAATTGTTCAAGAACGTCACCAAACGTTTCAACGACGATGCACCGGAGGAACATGAACCGGTGTTCAAGTGTCCCCGCTGCCAGCAGACCACGCCGGAAAGCAAATTCCAGGAGCTGAACAAGGTCTGCCCGCACTGCAACTATCATGCACGTCTCACCGCAGCTGAGCGGATGCGTCTCACCGCAGACAGCGGTTCGTTTGTGGAATACGATGCAGAAATGCACAGCGCCGATCCGCTGGGCTTTCCGGGCTATGCCAAAAAGGTGGAATCGCTCCAGACCATGACCGGCATGAAAGATGCGGTCATCACCGGAGAATGCACCATCAAGGGCTCCCGCACCGTCATTATCGTGATGGATTCCCATTTCATGATGGCGTCCATGGGCAGCGTGGTGGGCGAAAAGATCACCCGTGCCTTTGAGACGGCGACGGAAAAAGGACTGCCGGTAGTGGCATTTACCGCATCCGGCGGCGCCAGAATGCAGGAGGGCATCATCTCTCTGATGCAGATGGCAAAGACTTCGGCAGCCGTGGCAAACGATGCCGGACTGCTGTATGACAGTCATCAGACCCCACCACCGGCGGCGTGACCGCATCGTTTGCGTCTCTGGGGGATATTATTCTGGCGGAACCGAAAGTGCTGATCGGCTTTGCCGGCAGACGTGTCATTGAAGGCACGATCCGCCAGCGCTTGCCCGACAACTTTCAGCTGGCAGAATTTTTACAGGAAAAAGGGTTCGTGGACATGATCGTGGAACGCCGCAGTATGCGCAGTACGCTGTCGCATCTGCTGAAGCTCCACGGCTATGACCGGGAACAGGAAGCAGGAGGTGCGTGACAATGGAAGAACAGCAGCAGCGCCGGACGGCGTGGGAACGCCAGCTCCTGATCCGGGACAAGAACCGTCCCACAGTCCGGGACTATATTCCACGGATCTTTACCGATTTCTATGAGATGCACGGTGACCGGAACTTCGGCGACGACGGCGCCATCATCGGCGGCATCGGCAGACTGGACGGCATTCCGGTCACCGTTCTGGCACAGGTGAAGGGCAGAAATCTCCGGGAAAACAAGGCGTCCAATTTTGCGATGCCCCATCCGGAGGGCTACCGCAAGGCACTCCGCCTGGCACACCAGGCAGAAAAGTTCCACCGTCCTGTGATCTGTCTCATCGACACCCCGGGCGCATTCTGCGGTGTGGAGGCGGAAGAGCGTGGACAGGGCGAGGCGATCGCCCGGAACATCGCAGAGTTCATGATGCTGAAAACCCCGGTGATCTCCGTGGTGCTGGGCGAGGCTGGCAGCGGCGGCGCACTGGCGCTGGGCGTATGCGACGACCTGGCAATGCTGGAGAATGCGCTCTACTCCGTGATCTCGCCCCGTGGCGCAGCGTCCATTCTGTGGAAGGATGCGTCCAGAGAGCAAGAGGCGTGCGAAGTCATGCAGATCACTGCAGAAGATATGGTGCGGTTTGGCGTGGCAGAGGCGATCATTCCGGAGCCTGAGGCAGGCGCTCAAGGCGATATAGACAAAATCTCGGCAAATATCAAGGAATATTTGTCAAAAACGATAGCAGAAAAATTGCAAAAAGATATTGACGTTTTGCAAAAAGAACGGTATACTAAGTTTAGGAAAATTGGCGTGTTCGAGGAAGTCTGAGAATGCGCTGATTTGGAGAGCGGAAAAGCTTGCTTTTTTGGCTCTGACGCCGCCTTTCCGACGGAAAGGTGCAACATCAATTTTTGGAGGAAGAAAAATGGCAAAAGAAGAAATTTTCGACAAGCTGAAGGAACTGGTCGTAGATCAGCTGGGCGTTGAAGAGGACGAAGTAACAATGGAAGCTACCATGCAGGACGATCTGGGCGCAGACTCTCTGGACCTGGTAGACCTGGTTATGTCTGTAGAAGAAGAATTCGGTGTAAAGGTTGCTGACGAAGATCTGGAAAACATCAAGACCGTTGGCGACATCGTAAACTACATCGAAGAAAGAGCGTAAGCTTTCACCAAAGACAGATCTTTTTGAAGAAGTCTCCCTTGAAAAGGCACCCGTAGGGCATGCCTTGTGCTGAGATGTCAGCGTGAGCTGACAGAGGATTTTCTCTCTGATGCTTTATGCTGCTTTTTCAGGAGCGGCGTAGTGAAAAAATTGATTTGTACGGCAGAAATACGGAGCGTTATATCTGATATAGATGCCAAAAAGGAAGAGCCGGGGCAGATTTGATCTGCCTCGGTTTTTTTGTTTTTGGTGCGAGTACTGGATTTTTCGGAAAAAACGGCATATTCTCCCGTGATTTTGCCGGATGTGGTGGAAAAACATTGACTTTTCCGGCGAAATCGGTTATAATAAAATGTACGTGTATTCTGCACAATTTCGGCAGTACCGCAGAAAGCCGCCTGCGGAATTTCTGTGCAGTCTGCCGAAAAAACGAACGGCTCGTCTCACGCACAGGCTTTGTGCGGTGCAGCCTTACTTTCAATCGGGTCTGTTTTCAGGCAGACCCCGGACAGGATGTTTCTATGAAAATTTGTAAAGAAATCTATCAGTACCGCCAGATGATCTTCAGTCTGGTGAAAAGGACCTGCGTGGCAGATACAAGGGTTCTGTGCTGGGCTTTCTCTGGACGTTCATCAATCCGCTGATGCAGCTGGTGGTGTATACGTTCGTGTTCACCTATATTATGAAAGCCGGCATTGAAAAGTATTATCTGTATCTGTTTGTGGCGCTGATCCCGTGGATCTTTTTCTCCTCGGCGATCACCGGCGGCTCCAGCTCCATCGTGGCGCAGAAGGATCTGATCAAGAAGATCTACTTCCCACGGGAGGTCATCCCCATTTCCTACGTGACCAGCTGCTTTGTCAATATGCTGCTGTGTTTCCTCATCATTTTCCCGGTCATGGTGATCTCCGGCATTTCGCTGAATCCGCTGGCGCTGTTGTGCCTGCCTGTGGTCATGGTGGTGGAATACTTCCTGGCGCTGGGCATGGCGATGCTTTCCTCGGCGATCACCGTGTATTTCCGTGACCTGGAACACATTCTGGGCATCGTCACCATGGTGTGGATGTACATGACACCGATCTTCTACTCCATCGATATGATCCCGGAGAAACTGCGGTTCGTCTATCACATCAACCCCATGTCCTCTGTCATCAGCTGCTACCGGGACGTGCTGTACTATTCCCAGGTGCCGGATCTGACCAGCCTGGTGGAGGCAGTCGTGCTGGGCGCATTGTTCCTGGTGCTGGGAATGCTGGTGTTCGGACGACTGAAAAAGGGATTTGCGGAGGAATTGTAAATGGCGGCAGAAAGCAAACAGGAAAATGCAATTGTAGTAGACCATGTGAAGAAACACTTCAAGGTCTTTTTTGGACAAGGGGCAGAGTTTCAAAGAGCGGCTGCTGTTCCGAAAGCGCCGGCGCTATGAAAACCGCCAGGTGCTGCGGGACATTTCCTTCACGGTAAAGCGTGGCGAGGCGGTGGGTCTGATCGGACACAACGGCTGCGGAAAAAGCACCACGCTGAAACTGCTGACCCGTATCCTGTACCCCGACAGCGGCACGATCACCATTCAGGGACGTGTTTCCAGTCTGATCGAACTGGGTGCAGGCTTTCACCCGGATATGAGCGGCAGAGAGAATATCTATACCAATGCCTCTATCTTCGGGCTGAGCAAAAAGGAGATCGATGCACGACTGCAAACCATCATCGACTTCTCCGAACTGGAACCGTTTATCGACAATCCGGTGCGAACCTATTCGTCCGGTATGTATATGCGTCTCGCCTTTTCCGTTGCCATTAACGTGGATGCGGATGTGCTGCTCATTGATGAGATCCTGGGCGTAGGCGATGTCAATTTCCAGGCGAAGTGCTTCCAGAAACTCCAGGAGATCAAGGCGGACGGCACGACCATCGTGATCGTCTCCCACTCCATGGGACAGATCGAGCAGATCTGCGACCGCTGTATCTGGATCGAGGACGGTCTCATCAAGGAAGAGGGCATCCCGAAATATGTGGATGAACACTACCTCTCCGAGATGGAACAGCTCCGCCTGGCACGAGAGGAGGCAGCACCAGAAAGAACATCGGGAAAAAGGAGACCGACTCGGAACAGAAACCGGAAGGCAAGTCAGAGGATGCTGCCGACCAGGAGACACTCTCCCGGCAGAAACTCCCGGCGTTCTGCGAAAAATCCGCAGTGCGCCTGGGGACGGACAGGTACAGTTCACGGATGCTGCCCTGTTGGCGGCAGACGGCACGGCACAGTATGTGTTCCGCACCGGAGACGAGATTACCCTGCGGCTGAAGTATCACTGCGCAGAACCGGAGAAAACGCCCAGGGGCAACTTTGGCTACGGCATTTTCCGGGAGGACAGCGTCCACTGCTACGGCACCAATGTGGAGATCGAATCCGATTCCTGGGTGGCGCTGCAAAAAGGACGGCGAGATCCAGGTGCGGTTCCGAAACCATCTGCTGCCGGGACGGTATTTCCTGGATGTTGCAGTTCATGCACCGGATGGCACCTACTATGATGACATCCGCCGCATCCAGGCGTTTGCAGTCACGTCAGAACACCGGGACATCGGCGTATGCCGCCTGGAATCCCGCTGGTTCGTAGACGGAACAGAACTGGAGCGCAAGACAGGAGAATAAGAAAAGCTATGAGCGATATTGTGAAAAAGGTTTTTTCCGCCGCTGCATCTACCGGGCGACCGGGGCATATCTGCTGGAACAGCATATCCAGCAGTTGGAGCAGCAGCTGGAACAGGGGATAGAAAGAGAAAGGAAAATGGAGGCGTGCATCCTGTCCTTACAGGAGCGCACCGACCATATGGAGGTGCATTCTGACGCACAGGATGCCCACCGGAATGCGATCGATGCCCGTTTGCGGCAGACAGACGCAAGTGCAGATCAGACACGGATCCGTCTGGAAAAGGCGGAAGAGGCGCTGCGTGAGGCAGGGCTGCTGGCGTCGGAACTGCACCTGTTCAACAAGAAAAGCTATTCCCAGGCAGGCGAGGATGCTATTCTCATGTACATTTTCGTCATGCTGGGTGTACCGCTTTCACAGTGTACGTATCTGGATCTGGGGCAAATCACCCCTGTGATATGAGCAATACCTGGTTCTTCTACCAGCAGGGCGCAAGAGGTATCCTGGTGGATGCCAACCCGAAACTGGCGGAAGAACTGCGGCAGGCACGTCCGGAAGACCGGGTCATCAACGCCTGCGTGGGACCGGTGTCCGGGGAAACACTGGATTTCCACGTGCTGAGCGCTGACGGTCTGTCTGCGCCGGGCGATGTCTCGGAGGTACTCGGGAAAATCCGTCTGTCCGGGTGCTGGAGACCATCCCCATGCAGACTGTTGCAGTAAACGATCTGATGGAACAGCTGGGCGGTGCGCCCAAGATTCTGAACCTGGATATCGAGGGCATGGAAATGGAGATCCTGCGGAGCATCGACTTCGACAAATATCGTCCCACTGCCATGATTATTGAAATGATCCCGTATTCCAAGCAGCTGGTGGCAGGGCAGAAAAACCAGGAGATCCTGCGGTTCATGCAGGAAAAGGGGTATGTGGAATATGCCTTCACCGGCATCAATTCCATCTTTTTGGATATGAAGTTTTATGAAAAGGTAACCGGCGTTTCGCTGGAAAAGTAAAGGAGTGTCACACGAATGAGTGTCAATGTAGAAGAGATCATGTCCGGTATCCGGGCAGAAATTCAGGAAAAGGGTTACAGCAGTGATATGCTGTCATTTGCCGATGTGCCGGCAGATGCCGATGCCGGGATCTATGTGGAGCGGTTTGATGCCGATATGCTCCGTGGAAACGTACAGTATATCAGCGAACACCACCGGGTAGACCCCTATCGTCCGCTTTCCGGAAATCCCGTCGCCGTCTTTTTTCAAGAAGGTGCTGCGGAAGTTCATGAGCTTCTATGTCGAACCCTATGCGGCAGAACAGAGCAGCCTGAATGCGAACATCGCACAGGCAGAACAGCAGGTGGAACTGTACATTCGGGAATCCCGGATGCACAGCACCAAGGAACTGCTGGAAAAGGTGGAGGTACTGGAACTCCAGCAGAAGAATACCAAGATCGCCATGGAGCAGATGCAGGCACAGATCGCTGCGCTCCAGGCAAAGCTGGGTGAGGAGGGCGCTCGATGAAAGTATTGCAGCTTTTGCCGACGCTTGCTATGGGCGATGCCATCGGAAACGATGTCCGTGCGCTGGAAAAGGTCATTCGTGGCATGGGCTATCAGACCGGCATCTACGCCGAAGTCATTGACGGCAGACTGCCGGAAGGCACTGCACAGCAGGTGGAAAAAATGCCCCGTCTCTCCGGCGAGGACGTGATCCTGTATCATATGTCCACCGGCTCGGAGCTGAACTTTTCGCTGGAAAAGTACCCCTGCCGAAAGCTGATGGTGTTCCATAACATCACACCGCCACGCTTTTTCAAGGGCTATAACGATGCGGCAATGGAATCCGCCGAATACGGGATGCGTGGACTCTGCCACCTGGCAGACAAGGTGGACGGCTGTATGGCAGACACTGCCTATAACGGGGATATCCTGCGGGAACTGAACTACCGCTGCCCTTACCGTCCGTCCGATTCTGATTCCCTTTGCGGATTATGCCAAAGAGCCGGACGCATCGGTCATGGAACACTACAAGGATGACGGCTATACCAACTTTATCTTTGTGGGACGTGTTGCACCGAACAAAAAGCAGGAAGATGTCATCCGGGCATTCTACTGCTATAAGAAGTACTGCAATCCCAAGTCCCGGCTGTTCATCGTCGGTTCTTATAACGGCATGGAGCGGTATTACCACCGCCTGCGCCGCTATGTGGGTGCGCTGGAATTGGATAACGTGGTATTCACTGGACACATTCCCTTTGCGCAGATTCTGGCGTATTACCATCTGGCAGACCTGTTCCTGTGCATGAGCGATCATGAGGGATTCTGTGTGCCGCTGGTGGAGGCGATGTATTTCAACCTGCCCATTCTGGCATACGATTCGTCCGCCATTTCGGACACCCTGGGCGGCAGCGGCATTCTGCTGCCCACCAACGATCCCATGGAGGCAGCCCTTGCAGACCGGGTGCTGCGGGATTCGGAGCTGCGCCGTGAGGTGATCGCAGAACAGCACAGACGCCAGCAGGAATTTGCGTATCCGGAGATCCGTAAAGTGTTTGAGGGACAATTGCAGCACTTTATCGATACCGTTCCGCCGGTTTCTAAAAAACGGAAGTAAGCGGAGACACGGCAGTGCCGGATCCCCGGCAGAAAAACAGAGGATAAACAAAGGATTTATAAGAAAGGTATTGCCGGTAAGGCACATTGGCAGGAGGTTTCAACATCATGCAGAAAATAGGTTTCGTCATTCCGTGGTTCGGGGAAAACATCCCCGGCGGTGCAGAAATGGAACTGCGGGAAGTCACAGCACACCCTGCAAAAGGCAGGGATGGAGGTAGAGATACTTACCACCTGTGTCAAGGAGTTCACCGCAGACTGGAACGAGAACTACTACGCCGCAGGGACGGCAGTGGTAGAGGATATTACAGTCCGCCGTTTCCCGGTGCGCCGGCGTGACACCCAGGCATTCGACCGGGTGAACCGAAAGCTGATGGACGGCAAGCAGATCTCACCCAAGGAAGAGCAGATCTTCGTGGAAGAGATGGTCAACAGTCCGCAGCTGTATGAGTATATGCGGGATGCGCAGGACGAGTACGGTCTGTATGTCTTTATTCCGTATATGTTCGGCACGACCTATTACGGAATGCAGGTCTGCCCGGAAAAATCTGTGCTGATTCCCTGTTTCCATGATGAGGCATATGTGTATATGCGCCTCTTCCGCCAGGCATACGTAAAGGCACGGGGCATGATCTATAACGCCATGCCGGAAATGGAACTGGCGAACCGGGTCTATGACTTCACCACCACAGAGCAGATCTGCATGGGCATCGGCATGGACACCAAGATCCAGTCGGATGCGGATGCGTTCCGGAAACAGTTTGGCATCGACAAGCCTTTTTATCCTGTACGCCGGCAGAAAGGACGTGGGCAAAACGTCCACACCCTGCTGCGGTATTTCGCCGAGTGGAAACACCGGAAACAGGACGACCTTCAGCTGGTGCTGATCGGCGGCGGCGATATCGCCATTCCGGAGTCGGTGAAGGATGACGTCTACGACCTGGGCTTTGTCTCCAAGCAGGATAAGTACAATGCCATGGCGGCGGCGTCCCTGCTGTGCCAGCCGTCCCACAACGAAAGCTTTTCCCTGGTCATCATGGAGAGCTGGCTCTGCGGCAGACCGGTCCTGGTCTCTTCGCAGTGCGCCGTGACCAAGGACTTCGCCAAGCGTTCCAACGGCGGACTGTACTTCAAGGACTATTTCGAGTTCGAGGGATGCGTGGAGTATATCCTGGAGCATCCAGAGGCAGCCGCAGAACTGGGCGCAAACGGCGGCGCATTCGTCCGGGAGAACTTCGAGTGGGATATTATTGTAGAAAAGTACCGGACATTTTTCCAGAAGCTGATGGGAGCGTGAGAAGATGAAGCGAATCGCACTGGTGCATCCCCGGTATGGACGAGATCAGCGGCGGCAGCGAGACCTATGCCCGGAAGATTGCCGAGCATCTTGCCAATCGGTATGAGGTGGAGGTGCTGACCACCAAGGCAGTGGACAGCGCCACCTGGAAGGACTGGTACGTCCGTGACGTGGAGACCATCCACGGGGTCACGGTGCGCCGGTTTTCGGTGCAGCAGATGCGTGTCAGGGATTTCCAGGCGTTTGACGAGGCATACCTGGCGGAGCTTGCCCAGGGACGGCAGAATCTGGTGACGGAGAAAGAGTGGTTCGAAAAGCACGGACCCTATGCGCCGGACTGCATCCGCTATCTGCGGCATTACCGGGATACCTATGCGGCGATCCTGTTTTTGTCGGATGCCAACTATCTGACCTATGCCGGGATGCCTCTGGCAGGAAACCGGGCGGTGTTTATCCCCATGGCGCAGAACACGTCGTTTTTGCAGTTCTCTTCGCTGGAAAGCCTGTATCAGAGACCCAGGGCGTTCGTGTTTTTGTCGGAGGAAGAGCGCCTGCTGGTGCGCCGCCGGTTCCCACGGACAGAACCCATTCCCTGCGCCGTGATGGGGCTGGGGATGGATGTGCCACGCCAGACCGATCCCGGTACATTCCGGCGGCAGTACGGGCTGGAGGACGAATATCTGCTTTTATGTGGGACAGGTGGACGAAAAGAAAGAATGTCCCATGCTGATGCGCTATTTCATGGAGTTCCAGCGGCGGACAAACAGCCAGCTGAAACTGGTGCTTGCCGGAAAAAAGATCTGCCGCATCCCGGAGCATCCGGACATCCTGGCGCTGGGCTTTTTGCCGGAGAACAAAAGTTCAGCGCCATCGCCGGGGCAAAGGCGGTGGTGATCCCGTCCAGACAGATGGGCGTCTCCATGACCCTGCTGGAATCCATGGCGATGTCCGTGCCGGTGCTGGTGAACGGCGGCAGCCCGGTTTTGCTGGGACACTGCAAAAAAAAGAGCAACGGCGGTTTGTTTTATCAGAATTATTTTGAGTTTGAGGGTGCTGTGCGCTATCTGATGCAGCATCCGGTAGAGTATATGCAGCTGTGTTCCAACGCAAGGGCGTATATCACAGCGAATTATGATTGGGAGAGTATCATGCAGCGCTTTTCACAGATCATCGAGTGGGTCAGTGCGGAGAAAAACTGACAGCGGCGCTGGAAGAAAGGCTTTGTCTGCCGGGATGCCCGGCGAGGTGTGCCTTTTAAGGAGGAAATTGAAAAAGGGATGAGTTTATTTACAGGAGTAGTACTGCTGGGCGTTGTCCTGGCAGCATTGACCATAGGCATTTGGTGGAAAAAAGACCAATGTGGTGGAGATGCTGGCGTTCGGCGTGATCTACTGGCTCTGCGCATGGGTCGTGACCGCCATGGGCTTTTTGTGCTGGATGTGTTTTCTCTGCTGCCCTGTGCCGTCGGAACGGTGGTACTGGAACTGGCAGTGGGCGCTGCGGCACTGATCGTGCGGAAAAAACGGGACAAGACACCCTGGCGGGAACTGATGACGGTTTCCTGGGACATCCGTCCCTACTGGCTGCCCATTCTGGTGTGCGCCGGCGGATTTGTGCTGGTCGCCATGAAACACGAGCTGTTCGGCATGGGACAGGACGAGGGCGTCTATCAGACCGTTGCCATCAACTTTCTGAACGGTGTCACCGACCGCCAGCAGGATTTCCCGGAATACCATACACTTTCCGAGGCACAGCAGGAGACCTTCCGCAACAGCGTGTATTCCTATCTGGTGGGCTATGACATCGGCAGCCGGGCATACCCGGATACGGTGTATGACCTGAGCGTCAGCCCGGTTTCCGGCATCTATCACGGCATCCCCACGTATGCGTCACTGCTGGCGATGTGGGGAAAGCTGTTCGGCATGGCACAGATGCAGGATGTGCAGACCGTATTTTACGGCTGCACCATTTTCCTGGTGTTCTTCCTCTGCCGGAATCTGAAGCTGCGCCGGAGCAGCACAGCCCTTGCGTGTGCAGCGGCGGCGGCATCTCCGGTGGTGATCTGGGTGGCAAAGTCTGCGCTGACTGAGGGATTTCTGTCGGTGCTGATGGTGCTGTTCCTCTATTTCCTGACCGATGAAGAACATCCCCGGCGGCAGTGGATGTCCATTTTGCCGGTGGTTGTTTTTTCGTGCTTTCACGTGTCGATTTATACGATTCTGCCTCTGTTTGTGGTGCTTTACGGCGGAATGTTCTGGCTCACACGCCGGAAAAGCTTTGCCATTCTCATGCCCCTTTCGGTAGTGATCTACTGCATCAGCTTTTTTCGCCATGCGCCACGTCCAGCCGTTCTACACCATGAACAACTACAGTCCGCTGTTCGGGCTGGGCATCTCCCAGGCAGATCTGCCTACACTGATCCCGGCAGTCTGCGCCGGAGCGCTGGTGCTGATCGGACTGTACCTCTTCCTGATGCACCGCCTGGTACACCGAAAATACCGGGACATCACCCCGGAGAACTATCTGCTCCGGGTACAGGACTCCCGCCTGGGCTTTCTCCTGGTGGAACTGCTGCTGGTGCCGCTGGTGATCTACATTGTCCTGAAGTGCGTTACTGCAGAAGAGCCGCTGGCGAAACTCCAGGGCAGCGCATTCTGGGGCTTTATCTGCGGCACAGGGCTGCTGCTCCTGCCGCTGGCGTGGGGCATGGGCATTGTCCGTCCGAAGTTTTATCTGGAATCCGCAAAACGCCTGGTGGTTCTGGTGGCGGCATTCTACTGCGTCCTGTTCTATTCGGCATTTCTGCGGTTCGACGTGGAATACTACTATTATTACGGACGGTATCTGGTGCCGTTTCTTCCCATCGCTGTGGTGTTCGGCGCAATGACCATCGACCGGCTGCGTGCCAGGGTGACGCTGCCGGTCATGGCAGCAGGGCTGCTGTTCGTGTCGCCCTATGACCGCTTTTTTGATGAACCACGTGGACGACACCCGTCTGCAGTGGTCGGTGCTGGAAGATGTGGCATCGGAGATCGGCGAAACGACTGCGTGATCGTGGACAGCGAAAAATATGTGGACCATGTACCTGCCGCTGCGTGCCATGACCGGCGCAGATGCGTATCCGGTGATGGCGGATCCCCAGACCCAGGCAGAACAGCTCCAGGAGAAATACGACCATGTGTTCTATCTGGGCAGCGGTTCGTGGAATGACACCTTCGACCAGCAGTTTCGCCTGGTTTATGCAAACACGGCGGAGCGCAGCACGGATGAAAACTATACCAACCGGGGCAGCCAGGTGGTGATGTTCCCTCTGGAATACTCGGAGAGCAGCCGGACCGTATCCCTGTATGAGTTCTGGCAGGAGGAACTTTCTTATGCTGCGGCGGACTGCGCCGGAACGGAATACCGGGGCTTCTATACGCTGGAGGGCGAGTTCTGCTGGGCATATTCCACCAATGCGGCGGTGCGCTGCAATCTGGAAAAACAGGATTACACGATGATTGTATCCCTGGGCTGTACCATTCCGCTGAAGGAGATCGGACAGGAGACCTATCCGGTGACTGTTCTGGTAAACGGCGAAAACGCCGGGACAATGGTCATTGACGATACGAACAACGGTCAGTCGGTCTCCCTGGACATTTCGGGAGATCTGCTGAACGAGGGTGCAAATGTGATTACATTACAGTCCGAGCTGTGGTCGGCAAGCACGGTCAACCCGGCTGATGTGCGGCTTTTTGGGAATCCCGCTGAAAAATCTGGAATTTGCGGCAGCGTAAGGCGAAAGGAACGGAGAAAAATGAAACTGATTATACAGATCCCATGTTATAACGAAGAGGAGACGCTGGAACTGGCATACAACGACCTGCCCCGGCATATTGACGGCATCGACACCATCGAATACCTTATCATCAACGACGGCAGTAAGGACAACACCGTGCAGAAGGCACGGGAGCTGGGCTTTCACCATGTGGTATCGTTCCGTCGGAACAAGGGGCTGGCACGTGGCTTTATGGCTGGACTGGATGCCTGTCTGCGGCTGGTGCAGACATTATCGTCAACACAGACGCCGACAACCAGTACTGCGGCGCAGATAGCGAAAAGCTGGTACGCCCGATCCTGGAACGCAAGGCGGATATGGTGATCGGCGAGCGCCCCATTGATGAGACAGAACACTTCTCCTGGAAAAGAAGAAGTTCCAGCACCTGGGCAGCTGGGTGGTGCGTGTGGCATCCAAGACGGATGTGCCGGATGCGCCGTCCGGATTCCGTGCGTATTCCCGTGAGACTGCCATGCGGATGAACGTGGTCAACGAGTACACCTACACCCTGGAGACCATTATCCAGGCAGGCAAAAGCAAGATGGCAGTGACATCCGTTCCGATCCGCACCAACCCGGAGACCAGACCGTCCCGTCTGTTCTCCAGTATGTGGCGGTATATGAAACGCTCTGCATCCGTCATCCTCCGTTCTACGGCGATGTATCGCCCCATGCACTTCTTCGGCGTTCTGGGGACAGTGCTGTTCCTGCTGGGTCTGGCAGTGGGCATCCGGTTCCTGGTGTTCTTCTGCATGGGCGCAGGCGGCGGCCATGTGCAGTCCCTCATCCTGGCGGCAGTGCTGATGATGATCGGTTTCCAGACCATCACCATCGGACTCCTGGGAGACACCGTAGCGGCAAACCGCAAGATCCTGGAAGATGTCCAGTACCATGTGCGGAAGATGGACTATGACAGCAATCCGGAAACACAGACCCCGGATGATGTGGCGCTTGCGGAAGAGAACAAGTCCTGATCGAAACAAAACAGAGAAATTTCAGCCCGGTTTTTTTGTGCAGTGTGTATGAAAAAGCCGGGCTAATTTTATGGTTTTATGTCACTTTAGAATAATCATAATATGTTGCATTTCCAATCGAAGATTTTCTTGTGAAATGTGTGTCGGAATAATTTTATAGTGTGAACAATATATTTTTGAAACGCCGAGAAGCTATTGACAAAGTTATAATATGTGCTATAATAAAAATTGAAAAGAGCTTTTTTCATTTATCGCAGATGGTTTTAGAGGCGCCCAATGGAAAGTTGAGTACGACTTATTTAGATCAGCAATTGAAAAATAAGAATAGCAGTTGGTATAAAGAATATTCTTTTTATGAAATGTGCGGCAGTTGCAGATATTGACCATAACGCTTATATTGAATCAAAAGATAAAGACAGTTTGATGCGATATGTAGCAGAAAAGGGTGCTGGTGCAACGATAACTAACAAGGAAATCAATACATTGTTCCCAGTAACAGTGATATATGATAACTAATTTTTAAGGGAGGAATTCTTATGAAAACAAGAAAGGGTATTGCAGCAGTTCTGGCAGGCGTCATGGCATTGGCGGCGTTGCCGTTTTCCGCACTGAGCGCAGGCGCTGAGAGCGCATATGCGCCGGGCGACGTGGATATGGACGGCTATATCACGGCACACGATGCCGCAGTTGTCAGCCGTGCGCTCTATGTGGACGAGACGGCGCTGAACGACGAGCAGAAACAGCTGGCAGACGTGAACGCGACGGCGTTGTCGATCAGACGGACGCAGACTGGATCTACGAGCATTCGGAATACAAGCTGGGCGCTGTTAACCAAAAAAAGAGTATATGAGTTCCACGACGCTGTTCTATCAGATGTACTATATTGCCCGAAAGGGCGCAGGCTATCATGATGCGCTTTTGACAGACGGTTCGATTCCGGAAAGTTCCGCAGAGGAGAATGAAGTGTACCATGACAACTGTATCACCCAGGTGTGCTACAACCTGCTGGACGTAAACGGAGACGGTGTGCTGGATATCGACGATGTCTATGTGACTGCGTTTACAACTGCACGCTGCGGCGCTGGTCTCTCGAACAGCTTTTATCTGGTGAAAGGACGCTATGACCTGGATGCGGATACCATCAACCGGGTATGCGAGGCAGACCAGAGCGGCTATGAAGTGAGCAACCGGGATTATCTGATGAAAGAACTTCGTCTGAGTTAAGGAAACACTGAATACACCGCAATAAATGACCCTTGGCGCCGCCGGCAGAGATGTCGGCGGCGCTTTTGCGTGGGAATGCGGAAAAAGTCTCAAAACCCATTGCAAACTTGCCACATCTGTGCTATAATAAAAAATGTATATACCCGGTAAAATGCCGGGAAGAGAAAAAGGAGCTTTTGACTATGGACGCAAGTACATTCCCCATTTCATTGACGTATCATCTGGTTTTTGCCCTGATCGCAGGCATTTTTTCTTTTTGGTGCAGTTTATCCGGCTGCGCCGGCCGTACCAGCTGCTGCTGGCAATCGGCATCCTGGCATCTCTGCTGATCCACGTCGGCGATCCGCACAACAAGGTCTGGTTCAACACCATCGGTCTGTTTGAACTGGTGATCCTGGTAGGTGCTGTTGTTTTGTCCGTGGCTGCACGGGTGAAGGCAAAAAGGCGGCAAAGGATACGCCGGAAGATGCAAACGGTGCGGCAGAACCTGCTGACGGCACGGAGAAAACGGAATGAAACTGGTAGTCACAGACGGCTACGCTGTCCGGCGGCGGTGTCTCTCTGACGGCTTTCGCCGGTTCGGGGAACTGGTGGTCTATGACCTCACCGCCCCGGAACAGCTGGCGGAGCGTGTGGGCGATGCCGATGCAGTGCTGTGCAACAAAACGCCCATCCCGGCGGAACTGTTTGACCAGTGTCCGAACCTGCGCTATGTGGGCGAGTGTGCCACAGGGTATAACAATATTGATATTGCTGCGGCGAAGGCGCACGGCGTGACCGTCTGCAACGTAGGCGGCTATTCCACCGATGCGGTGGCACAGCATACCTTTGCCCTGATCCTCCACCATTACAGCCGGGTGGCGGAATATGACACAGCGGTGCGGCAGGGTGCATGGAAACAGGCAAAGACATTCTGCGTGATGCCCTATCCCATGCAGGAACTCGCCGGAAAGACTCTGGCAGTCGTCGGCTATGGCAGTATCGGCAGAAAAGTGGCTGCCATCGGTGCGGCGTTCGGGATGCGCCCGGTGATCGCCACCCGGACACAGCCGGCAGACTGCCCGTATCCGCTGGTGACGGTGGACGAGGCGTTTCGCCTGGCGGATGTGCTGACGCTGCACGTGCCGCTGACGGAACAGACTGCCGGCATGGTGAATGCCCGGCGGCTTTCTGCCATGAAACCAACGGCACTGCTGGTGAACACTGCCCGTGGCGGACTGATCGTGGAAACAGACCTGGCGCAGGCACTCCGGGACGGTGTGATCGCCGGAGCGGCGCTGGACGTGCTGACCGAAGAACCGATGGGAGACACGCCACTGGCTGATCTGGAAAACTGCACGCTGACCCCTCACGTCGCCTGGACACCGCTGGAGACCCGGCAGCGTCTGCTGGAGCAGGCAGTGGAAAATGTGCGCTGCTGGCTGGACGGCAAACCGCAGAATGTAATCACTGCACCATAAGGAGAAAAGTCGAAAATGATAGATGTATCCAAGAAAAAGCGCATTGTCCTCAAGCTGGGGACTTCGACGCTGACACATAAAACAGGAAAGCTGAACATTCGCCGCATGACCAATCTGGTGCGCATCCTGTCCGATCTGCACAACGAAGGCAGAGAACTGCTGCTGGTGTCCTCCGGCGCTGTGGGCATGGGTGTGGGCAAGCTGAATCTGTCGGAACGCCCCAAGGACACTCCGTCCAAACAGGCGGCGGCGGCAGTGGGGCAGTGCGAACTGATGCACATTTATGATGATATGTTCGCCAAGTATAACGTGACTGTGGCGCAGATCCTGCTGACCCGTGCCACGCTGACCAACGAGCGCCTGCCCCACGTGCAGAACACCATCGGGCGGTTGCTGGAGATGGGCGTTATTCCCATTGTCAACGAAAATGATACCGTTGCCATCGACGAGCTGGAACTGGAGATCGGCGAAAACGACTCCCTGTCCGCTACGGTTGCGGCGGCAGTGGGCGCAGATCTGCTGGTAATCCTGTCGGACATCAACGGGCTGTACTCTGCCGACCCCCGTACCAAATGCGCAGGTCATCCGGGAGGTACACAAGATCGACGAGCATATCGAGCAGATGGCAGGCGGCGCAGGTTCGGCACTGGGCAGCGGCGGCATGGCGACCAAGATCAACGCCGCAAAAATTGCCACAGAGGCTGGCGTGGACATGGTCATCATGAACGGCAGAGACCCGGAACAGCTGTATGCGCTGTTTGACGGCGAACCGGTGGGAACGCATTTTATGGCGGAGTAAGACGTTTTTTGCAGTATGTGTTGTAATACGCAGTGAAAAAGTTCTTCATATCAGTAAAGTTTTTTGATCCAGCAATTTTTTTCAAAAATGCTGGCGAGGTCAGGGCGAGAAGCCCCTGGTCGCTGTCCGCAGACAGCGAAATCTCTGCGCCATGCTTTTGGCGCACGGAGAAAAGGGTGAGAAAATCGACAGATTTTCGAGGGAAAGCGAACACGACCGCTTTCCCTGGCTGCCCTTTGCAATCAGAAAAATCTGAGAAATATTCCGGTGGAATATTTCTCACGAGATATTTAAAACAAGACTTGGTGCAGTATAAACATGGACAGCATTTTTAGAAAAATAGCTGCACTAAAAAAATCTTCTTATCAACCTTTATCATCTGGAAAGGAGCATGACCATGAACGCTCTACTGACCTACCGCCGTCTAACAGAAACAGACATTCCTACATTTGTGGCAATGCGAATCACACAGCTGAAAGAAGAAGGGGCACAGTCTGATCTGGACTTAGAGCCGGCACTGACAACATACTACCAGAAGCATCTGACAGACGGCACTTTCGTATCCTGGCTGGCGGTGGACGGAGAACGCATCATCGGGACAAGCGGAATGTCCTTTGTGGAAAAGCCGCCGTATTACAGCAATCCCACAGGAAAGATCGGATTGCTGTCCAGTATGTATACCCATCCGGACTACCGCAGACAGGGCATTGCCTGGAAACTGCTGGATTGCGTGGTAGAAGAGGCGAGAGCCTGCGGATGCGGCGCTGTGTGGATCACCGCATCCGAAATGGGTGTGCTGTTGTATACTGCGTATGGATTCGAGAAAACGGACGTTTTTTTGCAGTATGTGTTGTAATGCGCAGTGAAAAAGTTCTTCATATCAGTAAAGTTTTTTGATCCAGCAATTTTTCAAAAATGCTGGCGAGGGCTGTTTCTAAAACTTTACAAATTTTAGCTTTCGCATATTCGGAGAGTACAATATCGTAAAACTCTAAAAGTCTTTACAGATTAGGCTCCCTTGAAAGGGAGCTGGCAGCCGTAGGCTGACTGAGGGATTTTTCTGTGAAATCTGTAATTTAAGAAAATGGTTTTGCTGAAATTCCTCCACCAGCTGCGCTGGTTCCCCTCCCTTTTCAAGGGAGGTTAATTCCCTCGAAAATCTGTTGATTTTCTCACTCCTTTTCTCCGTGCGCCAAAAGCATGGCGCAGAGATTTCGCTGTCTGCGGACAGCGCCCAGGGCTTCTCGCCCTGGACCTCGGCAGCATTTTTTTAGAAAATTGCTGCATCAAAAAAATCTTCTTTTTAATCGTCAATTCTACTTTTTATCATTCGGAAAGGAGCATTCCCATGAACTATGCAGAAACCCTTGGCGTCAAGGCAAAGGCTGTGGAATCCGCCATTGCCACTGCCGCACCCCAGGTGAAAAACAACGCCCTTGCCGCCATTGCCGATGCCCTGCTTTCCCGGCAGGAGGAGATTCTCGCCGCCAATGCCAAAGACCTGGAGGCGGCTGTGCAGAATCACATGACCGCATCGCTCCAGGATCGCCTGCGGCTGACACCTGCCCGTATTTCCGGTATGGCAGATGCGGCACGTCAGCTGATCGCTGCGGAAGATCCTATCGGTTCGGTGGACAGCGGCTCTGTCCGTCCCAACGGTCTGCAAATCCTCAAGACCCGTGTGCCGCTGGGCGTTATCGGCATTATCTTTGAGTCCCGTCCCAATGTTACCGTGGATGCGGCGACCCTTTGTCTGAAAGCCGGAAATGTTGTCATTCTCCGTGGCGGCAAAGAGGCGATCCATTCCAACACCGCACTGGCGGAGATCATGCGGGATGCAGTGGAGACCGTGGGACTGCCCAGGGATATCATTCAGCTGGTAGAGGATACTTCCCGTGAGACAGCGGCAGACATGATGCACCTTACCGGATACCTGGATGTGCTGATTCCCCGTGGCGGCGCCGGTCTGATTCAGGCGGTGCTGCGCCAGTCTACCGTGCCGGTCATCGAGACTGGTGCCGGAAACTGCCACGTCTACGTGGACAGCTGCCTGCACGGCGAGCCGGATTATGAAATGGCAGTGCGCATCATTGACAATGCCAAGACCCAGCGCCCGTCCGTCTGCAACGCCATCGAGGGACTGATCGTCCATAAGGACGTTGCCGCAGAGATTCTGCCCAGAGTGCAGGCGGCGTTCCGTTCGCACGATGTGACCATTTACGGCGACGAAAAAGACCCGGGAGATTCTGGGCGATGCGGTTCAGCCGGTGACCGAAGAACTGTACGACACGGAATTCAACGACTATAAGATCACCGTCAAGGTGGCAGACAGCCTGGAGGATGCAATGGCGCATATCGCCAAGTACAGCACCAAACACCTGAGTGCATCATCACCCGTGACCTGGACGTTGCCCAGAAGTTCCAGCGTACTGTGGATGCGGCTGTGGTCTATGTGAACGCCTCCACCCGGTTCACCGACGGCGGCGAATTCGGCTACGGCGCAGAGATCGGCATTTCCACCCAGAAACTCCACGCAAGAGGTCCTATGGGTCTGCACGAGCTGACTACCGTGAAATATCTGGTCACCGGCAGCGGACAGATTCGGGAGTAACCTCATGCTGCCCATTCTCTGCGGCATTGCCTGTGCGGTGCTGGTGATTCTCGATGTTTCCGGAAAACTGCATCCGGAACGCACCCGTTCCCAGGTCTTGCTGCATCTGTTTTCTCTGTCGGGCGCATTGCTGCCGCTGATGCTGGCGATGCTTTCTCCGGCGGCATTTCTGGACGATGCCGCAGCTATGAATCCGGTCTTTCGTGTTCTTTGCACGCTGCCGTCTCCGGTGCAGTGGGTGCCGGGCGTGGGGATGCTGCTGTGCGCCATGACCTGGTGCTATACCATGGTGCGCATCTGTACCTGCGTCCCCGTTTCCCGAACCGGCAGTACCCCAAAGCTGGCGGCAAAACAGCAGCTGACTTTTCTCTGGTTTTCCCTGCCGTTTTTCCTGCTGATGCTGGTTTCCGGCGTGGTTTTGCTGGTGTATCTGCTCAGTGTCTGGTGGATGTTTGCGGTGTTGGTACTGCTGTTCGGCATTATCTTCCTGCCAGCAATTATTTTCGGTGCTGTGATGCTGGGCTATGTGACACTTTTGATGTGTCTGTCCCTGCTGCTGTATTTGATTGCCCTGTTGATTCCCTACGTCATGGGCATTGTTTACGGCAACCGGTATCTCATCGCCTGTGCGCCCTGTCTGGGCTGGAAAAGCCCTGGCGCATCTTCCTGCAGGTTGTCATGTTCCTGCCCTGTCTGCGGTGGGTGGTGACGGCAATCACCATGGAAAAGATGCGGAACGTATCATAAATACAAACGCCCCGGCAAACGGTGAAAAGTTCCGTTTGCCGGGGCGTTGCTTTTTTACTTTATAGGATTAGCCGACCGCATTGTCATCGTTCAGCTGTGCCAGTTCCTTTTGGTATTCCTCCAGCGACTGGGCGGATTTCGCATCCTTTACCTTGGGGCTTTCCTTATAGCGGTAGTCCTCAATGCTCTGCTCGTCCAGCCGGAAGAACCCGTCTCCGGCGGTGAGGTCATAGTAACCGTAGGCGGACTGCGCCTCGTTCGCCATCTCACCGGAATAGACCTGGACTTCTTTCAAGTCGTTGCCCTCGGTGAGATAGTACTGTGCGATGTACTCCGTGTCCATGTGACAGCTGTTGATGAAAAAAGCCGATCTCGTTTTCTGAGCCGTAGATCTGGGTGTGCGCACCGTTTCCCGAACCGTCCACCTGGACCGGCTGCTTGTCTGCGTCCGTTGTCCAGACGTAGAGGGCATAGTCTGCCTCGCTGTAGCCCGTCCGGACGATCAGCTCCGGCGTGCCGTCCTTGTCCATGTCGTAAAGCACATAGGTGAACGGCAGGAGCGTGTCGTCGTTTTCCTTGTCCTTCTGATACTGCTCCGTATAGTACTTTATCACGTTGGCATACGGGTCAACGCCGTCGGCGGAAAAGTTCAGTTCCGGCGTATCTGTAAAAACCGGCGTAGTCTCCGGTCTGGTGTCCTGCGTCAGTTCATCTGCACTGTGAATTCGGGTGCAGCCGCCGGACAAAACGCCGGTCAGCACCGCCGCCGCCAAAAGAATTGCTTTGGGTCGCCGCATGAAAAAGCCTCCTTATTCCACCGGTTTCCGCACCACACTGCGTGCCGGAAAAGCCTGGTCACAGCAGATGGAACACTGCATCATGGCGTGATTTGCGGTCTCGATGGATTCGCCGTCCTCGTTTTGCAGTCCCTGCGCCGTCACCGTCACCGGCGGCTGTCCCGGCGAGACGATCTCCAGGGTGTCGCCGGCGAAGAACCGGTTGCGCTGGGTGAGATAGAGCCTGCCGTTTTCCCAGCGGTTCACCACGGCGACGACATCACAATTGCGCACATAACTGCTGTCTGCATAGCGCTGACAGGCGTTTTCTCTGCCGTAGAAAAATCCGGTGCAGTATTCCCGGTGGCTGACCTGCACCACCTCATCCAGCGCCCATTCCGGCGCCGGCTTTCCAGCCATGGCGGCATCCAGCGCCGCACGATAGGCGTTGGTCACGACGGCAACGTAATAGGCGGATTTGTTCCGTCCCTCGATTTTCAAGCTGTCCACGCCGGCGTCCAGCAGTTCCTGGAGATGCTCCACCATGCACAGGTCCTTGGCGTTGAAAATGTACGTGCCTTCGTCGGTCTCCTCGATGGGGAAATACTGTCCCGGCCGTTTGGATTCCACCAGCTGATAGTTCCAGCGGCAGGGCTGTGCGCACGCACCCCGGTTGGCGTCCCGTCCGGTGAGATAGGCGGACAGGAGACACCGTCCGGAAAAGGACATACACATTGCTCCGTGGACAAAGACCTCCAGCTCCATTTCTGCCGGGATCTTCGCCCGGATGCCGGCGATCTCTTCCAGGGACAGCTCCCGTGCCAGCACGGCACGTTTCACGCCCATGTCATACAGCGCCCGGCAGGTGCTGTAGTTGACGATGCCCGTCTGTGTGGACATATGGATCTCCATATCCGGCGCAAGCTTTCGTGCCATTGCCAGCAGTCCCAGGTCTGCCAGGATGAGCGCATCTGCGCCGGCATCCTGTGCCTCCTGCAAAAACTGGGGGAACATGGGAATCTCCTCGTTCCGTGGCAGGGTGTTGCAGGTGAGATATACCTTTTTGCCGTACTGGTGCGCCAGGGCAACTGCCTCGTGCAGCTGCTCGGCGCTGTGGAAATTGCTGGCGGCGGCTTCCCGTCCCAGATAGACGGCATCAGCGCCGTAGTCCAGCGCCGCCCGGAGCCGTTCCAGATCGCCGGCAGGCGCCAGCAGTTCCGGTTTATTCCTCTGTGCCATCGCTGTCCTCCTCGCTGTTTTTCCTCGGCGGCAGCAGATTCCTCTGCCGCTGCCTGCTGACCCTGTACCTTCTTCTGATTTGCCTCGTGTTCCTGGATGGTCTCGGCGAAATAGGTCTCCTTGGTGTCGATGTTGGAGTAGAAGAAGTAATAGTTGGTGTTATCCGGATACAGCGCCGCCTGGATCGCCTCAATGCCCGGATTGCAGATCGGACCTGCCGGGAGACCGGTACACTGATAGGTGTCGTAGGATGTGTATAGATCCTCGTTGTAGGATTCGCTGTGGGGCTTGATGACCTCTTCCACATACTTGGTGGTGGGGTCGGACTGGAGCAGGGGATATTCGGTGGCGTTGTTCAGACGGTTCCAGAATACCGAGGAGATAGTCGCCATCTGTTCGGTGTTGCCTGCCTCTGCCTGTATCATGGATGCCAGGGTGATGGTCTGATCCAGGGTGACGTTCAGTGCATCCATGCGGTCGTACATATCCTTGGTGATCTTGTCGTTGAAGTTCTCCAGAATCTTCTGGCAGACCAGTTCCACGTCCATTTCCTGGTAGAAGGTATAGGTGTCCGGGAAGAGATAGCCCTCCATCTGATAGAATTTTTTCGTCCTGGAAGCTGGGCAGGTGGTCTTCATAGGCATAGCCGAATTTGCTGTCATGGTTGAAGTGGTCCAGGAACTCGTCTGCGTCGCAGACGTTGTTCTCTTCCAGCAGGTCTGCCGCATCCACCAGACGAATGCCCTCCGGGAATGTGACGGAGACGGACAGGGAACTGTCCAGAGGCTTGCTGACCAGTTCGCTCAGAATGGTCTCATACGCCATATCCGGACGCAGCTCGTGGTCGCCGGGCTTGATGTCCTTGTCCTTGTCGCTCATGCCGGCAATAAAGACAAAGAAATCCGGCTTGGAAATGATGTCCGCCTGCTGGAGCGTCTCGGCGATCTCCTTCATGCTTGCGCCCTGGGGGATGGTGACGATCTTGGTGGAACTGTCACTGTTGATGCCCAGCAGGTCTCTGCCGTAGACGATCAGCGCACTGGACAGCAGGATCGACACGCCGATGATGACGATAATCATAATGAGGGCGCTGATGATCCGGTGCTGTTTCCGCTTTTTCCGGGGACGCTTTGCCGATGTACTGGCATTGTTATTATTATGTACCGGCTCCGGGTGAAAGGGTTCGCTTTCGCCCTCCAGGTCGGCGTACAGGGGATCGTCCTCGATGGCGCTCCGGGATGCGGTTTCGCCGCCGGAGAGCATTTCCCACTGCGCACTGTCAAACAGGGTGGTCTGGGTGGTGCTGTCCGGGTCCGGCTGAGCGTTTGCCGGCTGACATGCCTGTGCTGCCGGCTGGGATGCAGTCGGCTGGCTCTGCCGGGGCGCAGCCGGTTCCGATGCGGGACGTTGTGCCGGCTCGGATGTTCTCGGCGGCGGTGTCGGGGCAGACTGCCGTGGTGCAGCAGCGTCTTTCTGTGCAGCCGTTTCCCGCAGAATGTCGTTCAGCAGCTTGTCACGGTTAAAGTCTTTGTTATCCATTCCATACCTCCAGAGATATTTCCGTAGCGATACCGTCCAGACGCTGGTCTGTCGGTTCTGTTGGCACGCAGTCCGTCACAAAAGAGGACAGCGCATAGCCGATTTTTTCGCAAAAGGGATATGCCCGCAGAAAGCGGTCATAATAGCCGGCACCGTAGCCCAGTCTGCCGCCGTTTTGATCGAAAGCAAGTCCCGGCACCAGGCAGAGCGGCGCTTGTCCGGCATCCGGCAAGATCACCGGCAGAGTTTCCAGCGGCTCTGCCACGCCGAAACTGCCGGAGACCAGCTGACTTTCCAGGGGCTGTTCCGGGGAGAGCCGGTGAAACGCCATGCGCCGTTCCGGGAGACATCTGGGTACGGCAACCGTTTTTCCGTCCGCCAGCGCCCGGCGCAGGAGTTCCCGTGTTTCCGGTTCCTGGGGCAGGGCAACGAAACAGAACAGCTGGCGGCAGTCCGCATAGAGACTGCTTTCCAGAAAGCGGCGGCAAAGGCGCTGTTCCCGGCTGACTTTTTCTGCCTGGGGCATTGCTTTGCGGCGGCTGCGCATTTCCTGCCGGAGCGCCTGTTTCGCCGCAGCCTGGTCAATCACAGAGGATCGACGCACGGATCTGCGCCTGCGCCTCCTTGCCCAGCATAGCGCCTACCAGTTCCAGACCGAAGTCTACGGCAACGCCAGCGCCACGGGCAGTGATATACTTGCCGTCCTGGATCACGCCGTCGCTGCCGATCTCTGCGCCCAGCAGATCTTTCTCAAAGCCGGTGTAGCAGGTCGCTGTCTTGCCCTGGAGCAGACCCTTGTGTCCCAGGATAGACGGGGCAGCGCAGATCGCACCGATCCAGCGGTCATTTTGCGCAGTAGTCGATGGCAGCCTGTATGGTCTCAGATGCCTCTTCGTTCAATGTACCCGGCATACCGCCCGGCAGCACGATCATTTCCATATCTGCGCCGATCTGTAATTCTTCGGCGGTGATGTCTGCGGTCACCGGGATGCGGTGCGAACCGGTGACGATCTTTCCGGTGACACCTACGGTGGTCACGTCCAGCTTGGCACGGCGGAGCATATCCACCGGCGCAAGCGCCTCGACTTCTTCAAAACCATTGGCAAGAAATACATAGATCATAGTAATTATCCTTTCTGTATCTGATAAAACAAGTTTGTCCCGGGGCAGCACCACACAAAGCTTGTGTGTCGCTTTCCTGGGTTCACAGCAGCTTTTCCGGGGTATCGCAGGTCGCCGTCCATTTTTCCAGGAGCAGTTCCGGATAGTAGGACAGCTTGGACTTGCGCAGTCCCGGAATGCCCAGATCCTCTTCCCGGTTCAGATAGGTGTAGTCCATGGCAAAATGCGCCGCAAACGTCTGCGCCATTGCCGGATATGCCCCGTGAAAACGGGTGTCCGCCTTTTCGATATGCACGCCGAAGGTGTTGCTGCAAATTGGTTCGCCGATGGAAAATGCCGCCAGCTCGCCGTCCACCCGGAGCAGACCGCCTTTCAGTTCCAGCGCCTCGAAGTTCTGGAAAAAGGTGTGGATGGCATACTGCTCCGCCACGCTGGATGCGTCCGAATAGCCGTCTTTGGCGTTGTAGCTTTCTGCCGCAAAGGTGATGCACTCGTCAAAGTCGTTGGGCGTGATCTCCGAAAAAACAGCCCCGTATTTGGAAAACTGGGCGATGTGGTTTCGCTTTTTGTGATACTTTTTTCCCGGCGAGCGCCACGAAATCGGCGGTGCGGTAGAGATAATCCGCATCATCCCGATTGTTTTCCAGGGTGAACACGCCGGGGAACAGCGCCTGTATCTCCGGCAGCGTCTGGCTGGTCAGCCCGAAGATGACCAGCGGCTTTTTGCCGTTCTGCCGCAAAGTCAGCCATTGCAAGAATCGCCTTCCGCAGGTCGCCGCTGCCGCAGGGATAGGAAAAGTGGGGTGCGCCGTCCTCGGTGTCGAAACTGCAGGTCAGATAGAAGTTTTCATATTGGCAGATCTGGGAGTCTGCCGCCCGGCACCATGCCAGGTTGTTGGCAAAGCTGTATTCACAGCCCATAAAATCAGACTGTTTCAGCGCCTCCTGGATCCAGGGACGGTCTGCCAGTGTGATCTTCCGGAAATTCAGCATTCCAAAGCCTCCTGTATACGCTGATATAGGTTGTCCCGAATCTGCTCGATGGGGTAGAGGTGTTCGCCGTCGGAAACTTCCACAAACTGCCAGCCCAGCTTTGCCCCGGCATATGCGGCGGCACGGCTGCACTGTTCCAGATAGGCGAGGTCTGCCTCGTGGATGTCCTTTTTGGCGGCGTCGCCGTCATAGCGCTTGGACAACAGTTTTTGTGAAAGCGCCAGCTCGGCAGTTCCAGCTTGTTGTACTCATAGTCCTCCAGCCAGCGGAGATAGTCGTCCCACTGCTCCGGCGGCAGCTTGCTCATCTGATGGATGGCGTTGGAGGTGGTATAGCGGCTGGCGAGAATGATCTCTCCGGCAGCATAGTTTTTCTCCCAGTCCAGCTTGTAGTTGGCGTAGCGGTCTACGGCATAAAAGCTGGATGCGGCATAGGCGTTGACGCCGCCGGGCGTGTCGGAAAAGTCGCCGTGGAGATACATTTTCACCAGGGCAGCCGAGGGCTTGTCGTACATGGGAAAGCTGATGGACTTTACGGTTTTGCCCTGTTCTGTCAGCAGCTTGCCCAGCGCCTCGAACTGCGTGGACTTGCCGCAGCCGTCCAGCCCGTCCAGTACAATGATCTTACCTTGTTTCACCATGGATCACCTCAAACTTTTTCCCGTACTTCCTTTGCCTTGCCGCAGCTCATCTTGCCCTCGGTACATCCGCCGCAATAGCAGGACGGACCGGCGGTGCGGAACAGCGCCGGAGAAACTTCACAGCAGAGCCGGAGCATTTCCGTCGCAACTGCCCGGATCTCCCACTGCGCCCGGTTGCAGCACCGCAGCCGGAAAAAGTTCCGGAGGCTGCGGACGTTCATGGTCAGGATCATCTTTGTCTCACAGGCGTTGGGCAGCACAAAGCGGGCATCCTCGATGGCTTTTTTCTCCGCCTTGGTGCGGGCTGCCTTTTCGGAACATCCCTGCGCCAGAAATTCCGGCACATACTTTGCCGCCAGGGCATCTGCCAGCTGGTTGTAGCTGTCGATGGACTGCTGCATGGCGCTCTCATAGGCTTTCAGCAGCTCCGGATCAGCGGCGATCGCCGGCGGTGTCACGAAAACGAAGTGATCCTGGCGCACATAGCGCTGGCTCTGCACGGAAAACGATGCAATGCGGTGACGTGTCACCTGTGCCAGGAACGACCGGGAAACGCCCTCGATGCCAAGGTAAACGTCACGTGTTCCACCGGGCTTTCGTGTCCGAATCCAGCCAGCATTTCCACGAATTGTTCCGCTTTTTCCTGGGAGATGGACTCCCGCAGTGCCTCTACGTCTGTATCTGAATAACAAAGCCGGGCTGCCGCAGCGACAGTCTGTTCCGGTGTTGGGGTATGCGCCAGCAAAACCACTTTCATTCTATCACACTCCTGCATTTTCATATGATCTGATATCATCTCATTATAACACACAATAGGGCAAAGTGCAAGTCCCTAGCTGGAAAAAGAGAACTTTGGCATACCGTAGGGGCGAACATCGTTCGCCCGTGACTTCTCAGCCAGTCTGCGGCTTTCAGTATCTTTAAGAGCGGTATCAATTTTGCCTCCTCTCTTAGAGAAGGTGTCCGAAGGACGGAGGAGTCGTGGAGTCGGGGATGTCAGTTCCTTTGTACAAAAATATCGAGCTGCATCTGCCGGCGTCACATCATAAAAAACAAAAAAAGCGCTCCGATTCAAAAATCGGAACGCTTCTGTTATCGGAGCTGTCAGATCAGCTTAGTCGCTGACATACGGCAGCAGTGCAATGTGTCTTGCACGCTTGATTGCAGTTGTCAGTTCACGCTGATGGAATGCACAAGTGCCAGTAACTCTGCGGGGCAGAATCTTAGCACGTTCAGTCATGCACTTCTTGAGCTTGGCAACGTCCTTATAGTCGATGCGCTCTACACGATCTATACAGAACATACAAACCTTTTTGCGGGGGCGCTTGCCGCCACGCTGAGATCTTTCTCTCTCCATGATGATTTATCCTCCTATCTGCAATGCGGTATTTTCATTCGCTTGATCAGAAGGGAACTTCGCCGTCGCTGAGGATCTCTTCGAAGTCGCCCAGGTCGCCCAGCTGTAAAGAGCCGGGAGCATTGTTGGATGCCGGTGCCTGGGGAGCCGGTGCTGCCTGGGGGTGCAGGCTGCTGGTATGCCGGGGCAGACTGTGCAGGCGCTGCTTGTGCATAAGCAGGCTGCTGATAAGCGCCCTGGTATCCGCCGCCGTTTTCCTGTGCGGCACGCTTGGACTCTCCGAAGGAAACATTGTCAGCCTGAACGTCCATGCTGTAGTGCTTGACACCGTTCTGGTCTGTATAATCGCTGTTGCGCAGACTGCCTTCCACAATGATCATACTGCCCTTGTGGAAATAACGGCTGACAAACTCCGCTTGCTGTCTCCAGCAGGTAACACTAATGAAATCAGCTTCCCGTTCGCCGGTCTGTTTGTTGGAAAAGCGCCGATCCACTGCCACACGGATGCGGCAGACAGCGACGCCGCTCTGTGTCTGCCGGAAATCCGGATCCGCACAAAGCCGTCCCATCAAAATCACTTTATTCAGCATATCGTTTCCCTTTCTGAAATTGGTCTTACTTTACGGTAACCAGAGAACGCAGAACGCCGTCTGTGATGTTCAGAACACGCTCTACTTCTGCCGGAACATCCGGAGTGGACGTAAAGGTATACAGTGTGTAGTACCCGTCCGGCTCATCGTTGATCGGATATGCCAGCTTACGCTTGCCCCACTCGTTTACTTCGTCCAGTGTGGCAGAAGATGCGATCTTCTCACGGAACTTTTCAACCAGCTCCTTAGCAGCTTCCTCACCGTTCTTCAGACTGAAAACCGTCATCAGTTCGTAGGATTCCTGTTTCTTTGCCATACTCAATACACCTCCTTTTGGATTTCGCCCATGCAGCGCATGAGCAAGGATAACACACCTATTATACCAAACCCGACAGAAAAAGTCAAGCCCTTTTGCAAAAAAAAATCGCACCGAAAATCCCCGGCTTTTTGTACACTTCTGTCAATGCCGGAAATATCGGTGCGATGATCCACAATTGATTTTACGCGCTTTGCATACCTCGCATATAAAAAAGAAATAATCGTCTCAAACTCCAATCACGGCGATTATCCTTTTCACCAAATGTGGGGAGCAGACCGTCTGCCGGCGTGCCCTTTTCTATTCTTATGATACGTCATTTGCTCGGATTTGTCAAGCAAAAATTTTGTTTTGGTCGTTATGTTTATATAATAGTATCCCACTTATCCCAGACCCTCCGCCTGTGCAAAGGTCATGCCGGGATGCAGCGCCATGTTGAGAGAACACGCCAGCAGATCTCCGGCGTGGTCGATGAGCCGGTCGATGTCCCTTGGCGTGACCATCATATTGGGGCGATCTTTCGGGACGCTTTTCCCGTAGATGCCCTGGACGGCGGTGTGCAGGTCTACCACCGTAGGGATTCCCAGGGCAATCACCGGTACGCCCAGGGTGCGCCGGGAAAGCTCTGCCCGGCGGTTCGCCACGCCGCTGCCGGGAGAGATGCCGCTGTCGCTCATCTGAATCGTTTTTCCCAGCCGGGAAAGCTCTGCACAGGCGAGGGCATCCACAGCCACCACTGCCGCCGGCTGGATCTGTTTGCAGACCGCCTCAATCAGTTCCGCCGACTCCATGCCGGTCTGCCCCAGCACGCCGCCGGCGAGGACACAAACCGGGCGCAGCTCCGGCAGATAGGAAAGTTCCTCTTCGGACAGCGCCGTCCGGAGATGGCGTGTCGCCAGAACCTTCGACGCCACCCGTGGACCCAGTGCGTCCGGCGTAATGGCACGGTTCCCCAGCCCGGCGAGAAAGACACAGCCCTCTTCCGGCAGAAAATGCCCCAGCTCCTCCGCCAGTTCCTCTGCCATTGCCTCATAGTCGGCGCTGCTCCGGGATATGGCGGCTGCCTCTAATGTAACATAGCGTCCGGCAGGCTTGCCAATGGGTGCGCCGCAGACGTCGTTTTTGATGCGGATCTCTGTGACGGAAAATGCTTTTCCACGGGTCTCCTGGGTGATTCCCGGCAGGTCGGGTGCGGCGGCGGTGCGTTCTACCGCAAGGTCGGTGCGAAACTGCTGTGTCATGGCGAAACCTCCTGGATTTTGTGCAAACTGCTGGCTTTTCACGGGAAAAAATTGTGGCGTTCCTCGAAAATACCTATTGCAATTTGTGACGGGCTGTGTTATAATAGAATTTAGTCACGGCGTTCTCATCGATGAGCGCCAGCATTTGGTCGTTCCAAATTGCGGGGAAATTTCCCCACTGAATGGCAGTACCGTGTCAATGCTGTCATTAGTGTATGACGTACAGAATCCGGTGATTCGAGGGAATTCTACCCATTATTTTGATTGTTGAAAAAGGAGATCTGAACTATGCCGAATATTCGTTCTGCTAAAAGCGTGTAAAAGTAAGTGCAACCAAGACTGCTGCCAACAAGGCTCGCAAGTCCAATCTGAAGACCATGATCAAGAAGGCTGACGCAGCCTGCGCAGCAAACGCAGCTGACAAGGAAGCAGCTGTACGTGTTGCAATCAAGCGTGTTGACCAGGCTTGCGCAAAGGGTCTGATGCACAAGAATGCAGCAGCTCGCAAGAAGTCTCAGCTGGCAAAGAAGCTGAACGCTGCAAAGTAAGCGGTCGCTTATCATTTTCACAAAAAAGAAAGAGCGTATGCCCGAACGGGTGTACGCTCTTTTTGCGTTACCTATCATTAAGGCAATACCGCACAAAGCCCGCCTGGCGGCTTTGCACGCAATCTGCTTGCTGATTTTCCGTCATATTGCCCAGAAATCCCTTGCCATACGACTGCGTTCGAGGCAGGATTCTGCCCGAGAACAAAGGAGTGTCGCACTAGGATTGATTGCGACCGACAGTATGCCTGCGGAATTTCTATGCAATCTGCCGAAAAATCCAGCTGCGCATCTTACGCACAAGCTTTGTGCGGTATTGTCTTAAAGCGGAAGTCCGAAACTGACCTGTAGTGCATGATCTACCCGTGTCATGGACGGCTCATCCAGTTCGCCCATGCGGTCTTTCAGCCGCCGCTTATCCAGGGTGCGGATCTGCTCCAGCAGGACGATGCTGTCCTTGGTGAGTCCGCAGGTCGCTGCCTGTACGTCAATGTGGGTGGGCAGCTTTGCCTTTTCCCGGCGGCTGGTGATTGCCGCAGCGATCACGGTGGGGCTGTGCCGGTTTCCGACATCGTTCTGCACAATAAGTACCGGTCGGATACCGCCCTGTTCGGAACCTACGACAGGACTGAGATCTGCATAATAAATTTCACCACGCCTTACCAGCATGGAAATCCCTCCTTTTTGTCATAAAAAGCAACAGCAGCAGAGTTGGTGCTGCGAGTGTTGTTGATTCTGCGGCGCAGACACGTTCTGAAAACGTCTGCTGTTTCTATTATGCCCGTGAACGGATAAAATAAACATGGGCTTCTGTTTTGTATTTTTATCATCATATTCCGGGAGGGAAAAATGGGTGCGTCAGCGCAGATAAGACGGGAGCAGAAATTCCAGTCCGGGCAGATTCCGGAGAACGCCGAAGAGCAGCAGTACCGCCACGCTGCCCCAGAGCAGGATGTTTTCCGCCCGGCTACCTTTGGAAAACCAAGCTGGATTCCACAGCGCCCGTATCAGAATGCCGGCGAGCCAGAGAGGAGCGAGCAAGGCGGCGGCAAGGTTTTCGCCGGCTGCACCGGCAAAGTCCAGCCGCAGCAGCCGCATACAGAGATGGGTCATGCCGCAGCCCGGACAGGCAAACCCTGTGATTTTCTGGAAAATGCAGGGGATGCGCAGCGGCGTCAGCTGGGTGAGGAGAAAATATGCCAGCCCCAGCAGCAGAAAAACGCCTGCCGTCTGGAGCTGCTTGCGGTAAGTGCGGAAAAAAGTACGCAGATTCTGGAGCAAAAAGACACCTCCGAACAGAAAAAGCTGCACGGAAACTCCGGTGCAGCTTTTTATTTCAACTTTTGTTTTGGATTATGCCAGCTGGTTCAGCTCGTTCTGCATCAGTGCATAGGAAACGATGCTCAGTCCGACGATCGCCAGGATCAGATACAGAATGCCGCTGTTTCCGGCAGGCAGTCCACGGATGCCTTGATCTGGTCGAGGTTGTCGCCCTGTTTGTAGAGCCAGTACCACATATAAATGCCGCAGGTGATGATGCCCAGCAGGATCACGATGCCGCCGGAGGTTGCATTCGGGTCGCCTTTCAGTGTGTTCACGTCTTCTGTCAGCTTATAGATCCAGTACAGACCGTAGATGCCGCAGGTGATGATGGACAGGATGATGCAGAGCGCAATGTTTCTCTGTTCAATGTGTCCGCCCGGGAACGGGTTGCCGTTAAATACCGGAGGCGGTGTCATGCCGCCGTTGGGCGCACTGCCCTGGAAATTCGGCTGTGCCTGAGGCGGAATCGCACCGTTGTTCGGGGCGCCGTTGGAAACGGAGAACCGCAGTTCGCACAGAACGCTGTGCCGTCGGGATTGTTGCTGCCGCAGTTAGGACAAATCATAAGTAAACTCCTCAAAATGTATTTCTGACCATACCGCACAATCTTGTGCAATACATCAGTCCGATATCATACATCTAGTATAGCACAGTTCACTGCAATTGTCAACGAAAAAGATGGAAAAAAAGAACATAAATTTCTATCTGATTTTTCAAAAGGCGGAGTACAGCGCCGAAAGCACACTGCGCCGGACATTTTCACAGAGATTCCGCCGCTCTTCCACGGATTTTCGCCTTGCTTGTCAAAAAATTAACAGCTTTCTACCCGGATTTTGCACATATTTCCGAAATGTGCGCAAAAGTAGTGACAAATGGGAACGGGTATGCTATACTAAAAAGGGAAACGTGGCGGCGTGAGCCGCTGTGGAGGAGATACTGCTGCCCGGCGTGCGAATATCCTGCTGTCGCCGGCGCAGAAAAAAGATTCTGCGGCAGAAAGATGCCGCAATAAAGGATAGGAAGCGTGAACGTTATGGAAAACAATTTTGACGTGATTATTGCCGGCTGCGGTGCTGCCGGACTGTACGGTGCGATCAATCTGCCATCGGACTGCCGTGTCCTGCTGCTGTGCAAGCAGGAACTGACCCTCTGCAACTCTGCGCTGGCGCAGGGCGGTCTTGCCGGGGTGTACAAGTCGCCGGAGGATTCCATCGAACTGCACGACCACGACACCATGGTTGCCGGCGGATTTACCAACAACCCGGAGACGGTGCATATTCTGACGACCCATGCCGCCCATGAGATTCAGGCAATCCTGGATTTCGGCGTGGACTTCGACCGGACACCGGACGGCGAACTGCACCGGACGCTGGAGGGCGGACACAGCCGTCACCGGATCTTCCATCATAAGGATGCTACCGGCGCAGAGATCCTGGACAAGCTGATTAAAAAGGTAAAGACGCTGCCCAATGTGACCATTCTGGAACACGCTATGATGATGAGAATGCAGAAAACGGAGACCGGTTTCTCGGTGAATGTGATGCAGGGCGGTTCCTGCACCGTTTACAGCAGCCACTTTATGATGCTGGCGACCGGCGGCATCGGACGGGTCTACCAGTTCACCACCAACTCCAAGATCGCAACCGGCGACGGCATTGCGTTTGCCTATGAGAACGGCGCAGAGATCCGGAACCTGCATCTGATCCAGTTCCATCCCACCGCTTTCAACGACCACCACACCAGAGAGTGCTTCTTGATCTCGGAGGCTGTCCGGGGTGAGGGCGCATATCTGCTGAACTGCAACAAAGAACGCTTTAGGGACCGCTATGACGAGCGACTGGAGCTTGCGCCCCGTGATGTGGTTTCCCGTTCCATCATTCTGGAGAGCCGGGGGAGACCCATTCGGACAACTTCTATCTGGACATCTCCTATAAAGACCCGGAATTTGTCAAGAACCGTTTCCCCATGATCTACGAAAAGGTCATGGAACAGGGCTATGATATGACCAAGGAGCCGATTCCGATCTTCCCGTGCCAGCACTATCTGATGGGCGGCATCCAGGTAGACGACAACTCGGAGACCACGGTTCCCAATCTGTACGCTGCCGGCGAATGCTCTCATACCGGCGTAGACGGCAACAACCGCCTCGCCAGCAACTCCCTGCTGGAGGCGCTGGTGTTCTCCAGACAGGCAGCGCTGGATATTGCGAAGAAGCTGCCGGATGCCCCGAAGGAATACCAGGCGGCAGAATTTCCGGCAAAGCCGGGCGCTGTGAAGATTCCCAAGGGACTGCGCACCGAGATCCGTCAGATCATGCAGGACAACTTCTTTGTTATCCCGAACAAGGAAAAGCTGCCGGAGGGATTCCGGCGCATCACGGAAATTCGGGAGCAGCTGCTGAACGGCAACTATATCCTGGATGCAGACTATGTAGAGGCAAAGTCTCTGGCGACAGTTGCATATATTATTCTGAAAGAAGTACTTTAAGAAGTACCTTAGATGTGTTTTAAGCAAGACGAAAGGAAAAAATACCCATGTTACAGCAAACCTATATTGACCGACTGATTACTACGGCACTGGATGAGGACATCCACTATATTGATGTGACCACCGACAATCTGCTGGACGACAGCCACACCAGCGAGGCGTATTATCTGGCAAAGGACAGCGGCGTGCTGTGCGGCATCGACATCGCCAAGCGTGTGTTTGAACTGGTGGGCGGCAATTTCTCCATGGACATCCGTATCCATGACGGCGAGCAGGTCAAGAAGGGCGATATCATCGCAACCATGACCGGCAGCACCAAGACACTGCTCAAGGGCGAACGGACGGCGCTGAACATTTTGCAGCACATGAGCGGCATTGCCACGGCGACGCACCAGTGCGTGGAGCTGGTTGCCGGAACGAATGCGCAGATCACTGACACCCGAAAGACCCTGCCGGGACTGCGTCCGCTGCAAAAGTATGCCGTGACCGTGGGCGGCGGCAAGAACCACCGCTATAATCTGTCGGACGGCGCTATGCTGAAGGACAACCACATTGACGCATACGGCGGCATTACGCCGGCAGTGGCTGCCCTGCGGAAGAAAATCGGTCATATGGTGAAGATCGAGGTAGAAGTGCGGACGCTGGAAGAACTGGAAGAGGCACTTTCTGCCGGCGCAGATATCATTATGCTGGACAATATGAGCTGTGAGGATATGACCAAGGCGGTACAGCGTGTGAACGGCAAGGTGATGCTGGAGGCATCCGGCAACGTGACGGCGGAGACCATCCGTGGCATTGCGGAGACCGGCGTGGACATCATCTCCCTGGGCGCACTGACCCATTCTGTGAAGTGCTTTGATATTTCCATGCGCATTTCGGAGAAGAAGTAAAAAACGGACTGATCCGATACGGCAAGCCGGCGGTGGCATCCCATCGTCGGCTTTTTTGTATGCCTTGCAAGAAAAAATGTGAATCTTTCTGCAAACGTCTTGACAATTTCACGGAAACAGTGTAAAATAAAAGTGTTGTATCAAATTACAAACGATTCCCGGCGGTGATGCCGGGTTGACGCTGCGTTTTATCGTGTGCGTTTTGTTTTATTCATGAATCCCGTTCCGGTCGGGCGGTGTGCCTGCCGGACGAGTTCCGATAGAGTATGAAGGCTCTTAGAGCGTGCGCCCTATAAAAAGAAATGCACGTTTTTTGTGGGGTACACTTGAATAATGAGAATTGCCTTTTTCTAGGAAATGGGCTTGTAGTGGCACAAGACCGGGCAGGAGAACCGGCTGTGCGGCATACATGAAATGAATCTTCCGGCAGAGAACGCCGCAAAAACCGCAGAATCGGAGAATGCTGCGGCTTTTTCCGTGATGCACGTGAAGAGAACAAGTGAATACGAGACGCACATACCCCTTTGGGCGAAAAAAACGCTGCTGTGTTGTATACAGATAGACACTGAGGGATCGTTTTCTCAGGAGGACGCTCCCTGCAAATCAGCATAAGGAGGTAGTGCAGAGAGATGCAAGAGATGAATTGGGCGCTGGTAGCCGTGCTGTGTCTGGTCGCTCTGCTGATCGGTGCGGCGGTCGCCGGATTTCTGGCGTACCGCAAGGGCGTAGCCAACGGCGCCGAACAGCGGAAACAGCAGGCAGAAGCAGCCATCGGTTCCGCCGAAAAAGAAGCCGGACGCATTCTGGAAGATGCCAAAAAAGAGGCAGAGGCAAAGCGCAAGAATGCCATGGTGGAAGCAAAAGATGAGATCTATAAACTCCGCTCTGAGGCGGAAAAAGAAATCAAGGACAGACGCTCTGAGATCGGACGGCAGGAACGCCGCATCCAGCAGAAGGAAGAGAATCTGGACAAAAAGACCGACAACCTGGATCGGAAAGAAGAGTCCCTCAAGCAGCGGCTGAAGAATGCAGACCGCAAGCTGGCAGAGGCAGAAGAAGTCAAGGAAAGCCAGCTGAAGGAACTGGAGCGTATCTCCGGTCTGACACAGGATCAGGCGAAAGAGTACATTCTCAACTCCCTGGACAGCGAACTGGTACACGAAAAAGGCAGTCAAGATCTCCTACTATGAGCAGCAGATCAAGGACGAGTGCGAAGAAAAGGCACGGAGCTATATCTCCCTCGCCATCGCAAAGTGTGCCGCAGACCAGGTGTCCGAGACGGCGGTTTCTGTTGTGGCACTGCCCAACGACGAAATGAAGGGTCGCATCATCGGCAGAGAGGGCAGAAACATCCGGACACTGGAAACACTGACTGGTGTAGACATTATCATCGACGATACGCCGGAGACAATTGCGCTTTCCTGTTTCGATCACGTCCGCCGGGAAGTGGCACGTATCGCACTGGAAAAGCTGATCGCAGACGGCAGAATCCACCCGACCAAGATCGAGGAAATGGTGGAAAAGGCGCGCCGGGAAGTGGAACACCGCATCCGCCAGGAGGGCGAACGTGCCGTTCTGGAGACCAATGTACACGGTCTGAACAACGAACTGGTAAAGCTGCTGGGACGGCTGTATTACCGCACCAGCTATCGGCAGAATGTGCTGATGCACTCCATCGAAGTGTCCAAGCTCTGCGGCGTTCTGGCATCGGAGCTGGGCGTAGACGCAAACCTGGCACGGCGTGCCGGCTTGCTCCACGATATCGGTAAGGCGCTGACCGCCGAGATCGAAGGCTCTCACGTACAGATCGGCGTAGATGTCTGCCGGAAGTACAACGAGAACAACGAGGTCATCCACGCCATTGAGGCGCATCACAACGATGTGGAACCGAGAACGGCGATCGCCTGTATCGTACAGGCAGCGGATGCCATCTCCGCAGCCCGTCCGGCAGCGAGAAGTGAAAACTATGAAAACTACATCAAGCGTCTGCAAAAGCTGGAAAGCATCTGCGCATCCTATGAGGGCGTGGAGAAGTGCTATGCACTCCAGGCAGGCCGTGAGATCCGTGTAATGGTAGTGCCGGAAGTCATCAACGATGAAAAGATGGTGCTGGTGGCACGGCAGATCGCAAAGCAGATCGAGACGGAAATGGATTATCCGGGACAGATCAAGGTAAATCTGATCCGGGAAAGCCGTGTCGTGGACTATGCGAAGTAACAGAAAACAAAAATGACGAGCCGGGTGTTTCTGCGGAGACACCCGGCTTTTGCTTGAAAATTGATTTTGCTCTTGACAAATTTTCCAAAATATCGTATGATAAAAATATATTGTCTTATCAAATGCGGGACAATGCAGAAAGGGGAACGAGACATATGGAACACGATCATTCTCAGCATCCGGCGGCGATCCCGGCGCAGATGCCGCCGGAGTCACAGCTGGCAGACGTGGCAGAGCTGTTCAAGATCTTTGGCGATCTGACACGGGTACGGATCATTTTCGTCCTCTTTCAGCACGAAGAATGCGTCCGGGATATTGCGCAGAAACTGGAAATGACCCAGTCCGCCATCTCCCACCAGCTTCGTGTTTTTGAAACAGTCCCGGCTCGTGGTCAGCCGCCGTGAGGAAAAACCATTTTTACTCTCTGGCGGATGCGCACATTTCCTCCATCTTCGGACAAGCGCTGGAACATATCCAGGAATAGCCGGAAAAATGTTTGGAAAACCTCTTGCTTTTTTGCATGGCATCTGCTATAATAAAGAGTAGCAGGGTGTGTCCCTGCGGAAACATACACGGAGGTGAATTTCCATGGCATATAAAATTACTGACGCCTGTCTCAGCTGCGGCACTTGTAAGGATGCCTGTCCTGTAGACGCTATCTCTGAGGGTGCTGACAAGTACGAGATCGCTGAAGATGCTTGCATCTCCTGCGGTTCCTGTGCTTCGGAATGTCCGGCAGACGCAATCGAGGCTGACTAAGCCTTGTTGGAACAAACAGACAAAAAAGCTGTCCCACTCCGGCTTCACACTGGATATGGGGTGGCTTTTTCTTTTTGAGGCGAGCTTTGCACAGACAGAGCCGCCTCTGGATAGAAAAGGAATCGGAATATGAAAACAACATTACAGCGTGCAGTCTGCCTGCTGCTGAGCAGTGCTTTGCTGCTCTCTCTGGGTGCCTGCGGCAAAAAAAGAAGGAAAAAGGAAAACTCGGTGCGTGACGTGGCAGAAGAAACCTCTGCGGAGACCACGCAGGAAATGCGGAAGGTGGAGAGTCACGAGGGCAAGATCGGAGAACAGGTCACAGACCAGGAAGTCGTGGCAACGCTGAAAAAGGCGTATGTTTCGGACTATACCTTTACGGAAAATGACCAGGAGATCGGGCTGACCTTCTTCGAATTCGAGATCCAGAACAACAGCGACGAGGAACTGGTCGCAGATATGCTCTCCCGGACGTTCGGTTTGTCGGCAGACGGCGAGGCATATGCCGGCATCAGCATCCGTGGACCTCGGTTTATCTACCGGCAGTTCGGCGAAGAGGGCGGTACATTCGATGACCCGATCCAGCCCGGCGAAACCCGTGACGGTTGGATCTGCATGGAAGTGCCGGCGGATTTCCAGACCCTGCGCATCACTTATTTCCCCAGAGCCGGTTTCCTGGACTGGGATGAGGCGTATCTGTATGACATCGACCGCTCTGACATGGAGGCTGCACCGCAGCCGGTAGAGGCATTTCAGTAATCCGGAATCATTGGAAACGGCAGGCGGTACCTTGTGGCTGACCTGCATGTTTTTCGTAAGCAGAGAAAAAATGTTCTGTTTTTCAGAATTTACACTTGACTTTTTGCAAAACATCCTGGTAGAATCCCGGTTGACAGAGAAAATCTGCCGGAAAGGAGCTACAGAAAGATGGATATGCAAAAGATGTGGAACGCTTATGCGCAGGAATGCCGTGTGCTGCGGGAGCGCATTGCGGCGCTGCGGCAGGCGCTGGAGGATGAAAAGCTGATGCCGATGGAACGGCACGAGCTGGATCGGAGAAAACGTCTGCTCAGCGAAGAGGCACGGGATCTGGAATGGAGTATGCGGAGCATTGCCGTCTATGCGGCGCAGGAAAAGGCAGGGGATGCCGTATGCGCATGACCGCCAGAACCGCATGGGAAGAGATGTTGTTTCCGGAGGATCTCCGGGTGGAGCGCTGGGAAAAACAGCGTGTCGCTTGTCTGATCGCAAAAAATATTATGGAAAACGAGATCTCGGCGAGACAAAAACAGATCCTCGTGTTATACTATAAAGAGAAGAAAACCATGCCGGAGATCGCACGGCAGCTGGGTGTCTGTATCTCTACTGTTTCCCGGACGCACCGCCGTGCCTGTGAAACGGTGCGCAGCCGGCTGCGGTCGTATGGACTTTTGGGATGAGGTTTTCTTCGAAAATTGGAGAATCACACGATCATGAATACACCAGTCTATGACTTTTTGATAAATTACGCACAACAAGATCCGGTTCGGCTGCATATGCCGGGGCATAAGGGCAGATTCGGCGCACCGGCGCTGCAAAAGGCGACGGCGCTGGACATCACGGAGATCACCGGCGCAGACAGCCTGTTTGAGGCATTGGGCATTCTGGCGGAGAGTGAAAAAAATGCGTCGTCGCTCTATGGGACGGCGTATACGTTCTACTCCTGCGGCGGCTCGACCCTCTGCATCCAGACCATGCTGCTGCTGATGAAACAGCAGGGGCGCAGGGTGCTGGCGGCGAGAAATGTACACCGGGCGTTTCTGAACGCCTGTGTGCTGCTGGATATTCCCGTGCAGTGGATCTATCCCAGGAAGAGCGACGGCATTTTGTCGGGAACATACGATCTGGCAGATTTTGAGGCGGCTTTGCAGGCACAGACCAGACCGGCGTGCGTCTATGTGACATCGCCGGATTATCTGGGACGGATGGCGGACATTGCCGGACTGGCGGAGCTGTGTCACCGGTATCACGCCAAGCTTTTGGTGGACAATGCCCACGGCGCTCATCTGGCGTTTTTGCCGTGGCAGTGTCACCCCATTCAGCTGGGTGCGGATTATTGCTGTGACTCGGCGCATAAGATGCTGTCGGGTCTGACGGGGACAGCGTATCTCCATGTGCGCAGCGACATTGACACCGAGCCGGAACGTGTCCGGGATGCGATGGCGATGTTCGGCTCGACCAGTCCGTCCTATCTCATGCTGGCATCGCTGGACTGGTGCAACCGGGAACTGGCGTCGCCCCTGTTCCGGAAACAGCTGGAAGAAGTCCTGAACCGCATTCAGCAGCTGAAATGCCGGTTTTCTCCCCGGTACTGCTTTACAGACGGAGACCCCATGCACCTGACCATAGATGCTTGTGCAAAGCAATTTGGACGGGCAGGAGCTGGCGGCGCATCTGGAGCAGCACCAGGTCTTTGTGGAGTATGCTGACCGGTATCATGTGGTGCTGCTCTTTTCGGCGGCAAGTACGGACTTCGATTTTGAGACGCTGGAGAAACTGCTGGAGAATTTTGTGCCGACCAGAGTCGCCGCAGAGGAAAAGTTTTCGCTGCCCCGTCCGGAGACGGTGTGCGGCATCCGGGAGGCGGCGCTCGCACCCCAGGAGATCGTCCCCGTGGAGGAGAGCGTCGGGCGCATCTGTGCGGCGGTGAAAGTACCCTGTCCGCCGGCTGTCCCCATCGTCCTCAGCGGAGAACGCATCGACCGGGACTGCATTGCAGTGTGCCGTGGATATGGTATTGCGGAGATCAGCGTGGTGCAGTAGGAGGCGCATATGGAACGATTTTATGGAAATGCACAGGTGCAGGAGACGCTGCACCAGATGCTGAAAAAGAGACCGTGCGGCACACGGCTTTCTCTTTACGGAGAAGCCGGGCTGGGAAAAAAGACGCTGGCAAAGCGGTTCCTGGCAGAACTGCTCTGCACCGGGGCGGAAAAGCCCTGCGGTGTCTGCAAATCCTGCCGGATGCTGGCGGACGGCGTGCATCCGGATGTGCGCTTTGTGGAACACAGCGGAAAGCGTGGCGGATTCTCGGTGGATACGGTGCGTGAGGTCTGCATGGATCTGGCATCGCCGCCCAACGAGGGGAGACGCCAAGTGCTATGTATTCGGGGACTGTGACCACATGGACACCCGGACGCAGAACCTGCTGTTGAAGGCGGTGGAAGAGCCGCCGACTTACGGCTACTTCATTTTTACGGCAACGTCGCCCACGGCGCTTTTGCCTACGGTGCGCTCCCGTATCGTGTCGCTGGCGGTGTCGCCGGTCACGGAGCAGGAGTGCCGGACGGCGCTGGAGGAACACGGCGTTTCGCCGGAGGATGCGGCAGAGGCAGTAGGGGTGTTCCACGGGAACATCGGGCAGTGCTTAAATTTTTTGGAAAATATGCCAATTCGTGAAGTCGCCGGATTGACAAAATCCGCAATCAATAGTATAATAAATAAGAATGAATACGCATTTTTACAGGCAGTTTCTCAGCTGGGCAAGGAACGGGAACGGACGGCGCTGTTTCTCAGCCTGTTTGACCGCACCATCCGGGATGCGATGGTGTGGAAGTATGATCCCCGGGCAGAGGGCATCGGCTGTGATGCGCCGGGCGCAAGAAAGCTGGCAGAACGGCTCTCCAGCAGCGCCGGACAAGCCATGCACCAGGCAGTGGACAGAACATATGCTGCCATGGAGGCGAACGTGAATCTGCCTCTGGCGCTGGCGGCGTTTTGCGCAGACTGTATGGACGGCTGAGCGCTTGATACGGTATTGCCTTAAAATAGAAAGGAATCGTGTATGATTGAAATTATCGGCGTTCGGTTCAAGAACGGCGGCAAGGTGTATTATTTTTCTCCGGGGAGCTGGAAGGTGAAAAGCGGAGACCTGGTCATCACAGAAACTGCCCGTGGCACGGAATGCGGTGAAGTGGCGATCGCCAACAAGCAGATCCCCAAAGAGCAGGTGACGGCGCCGCTGAAACAGATCCTCCGGGTGGCAACCCGGGAGGACCGGCGCACACTGGAACAGAACCGGAAAAAGGAAGAGCGGGCATTCCAGGTATGCCAGCAGAAGATCGCCTATCGGAATCTGAAAATGAATCTGGTGGACGTGGAATGTACGTTTGACAACAGCAAGCTGCTGTTCTATTTCACCGCAGACAACCGGGTGGACTTCCGGGAACTGGTAAAAGATCTGGCGGCAGTGTTCCGTACCCGTATCGAGCTGCGGCAGATCGGCGTCCGGGACAAGGCGAAGATCCTGGGCGGCATCGGCATCTGCGGCAGAGAGTTCTGCTGCAAGGGACATTTGCAGGACTTCCAGCCGGTCTCCATCCGCATGGCAAAGGAACAGGGTCTGTCCCTCAACCCCACCAAGATCTCCGGCTGCTGCGGCAGACTGATGTGCTGTCTCAAGTATGAGCAGAACGTCTATGAGGAACTGCTCCGCATTACGCCGAAGGTGGGCGCTGTCGTCACCATGCAGGACGGCACCAAGGCGAAGGTCTGCGAGACCAATCCGCTGACAGGCGACTTAAAGGTCATTCCGGAAAAATCGGATGTACCGGTCAAGGTGAAACGGGATGATGTGACGCTGCTGCGTGACGGAAAGATCAAGGTCAATCCGGCGGAACGCAAGGCACTGAAATCTCTGGAAGATAAATAGCATTTATAGGAGGTAATTCTTATGGCATCCAAAAGCAACCATCGTCGTGTCCGGTATGACCGCATTCTTGCGGTACTGCTGGTTCTCATTCTGCTGATCGTTCTGCTGGTGAAGTGCTGCTCCAGCTGTTCCAGCAACAAGAACAAGAAGAACAACGGCACGGACCACCACACCCACCCAGGAGACCACTACGGCTCCGACCGAAAGCGACTACAGCAAGACCGTTTATCTCAGCCCGTCCAACCAGGAGGACAACGCCTTTTTATGTGGGCGATACCAACGAGGCTGCTGTCTGCCGTATTCTGGCGCAGAAAACCGCAGCGATTTTGGAACAGTCCGGCGTGACCGTCATCGTGGCTGGAGACAACGACAGCATCCAGACCAAGACGGCAATGGGCGACAAGAACCTGGCGGCATATGTGGCGATCCACACCAATGCCGGCACGGGCGTGGGAACAGACTGCTACTACAACGCATCTTCGGAGACAAGCAAGAATCTGGCACAGGCAGTATATGATCCGGTGGCAGCGCTTACGCCTACCGCAGACCAGGGTCTGATCGACGGCTCGCAGAGCGGTTCGGACAACTATCAGTATGAGATCGGCGCAAACAAAAGCCCCAGCTGCCTCATTGAAGTGGAGTATCACGACGGCCCGAACGTGGCACAGTGGATTCTGGACAACGAGGACAACATTGCGGCGGCACTGGCACAGGGCATCTGCAATTATTTGCAGGTGACACCGTCCAACAGCGCATCCGCAGCAGCCACCACAGCACTGGGCGGTGACAACAGTGCTGCATCCACCGATACGACAGCAGCAGAAACCACGGCATCCGGTGCAGCCGGCGCCGCTGATGCAGGCACACAGAATGCAATCCAGAATCAATTATCAGTTGGAAACTGACCGGATTCTGGCGCAGCTGCCGGAGGATCATGTGCCGGCGCTGTTCCTGCACAGCTGCTGTGCGCCGTGCAGCAGCTATGTGCTGGAATATCTGAGTCAATATTTCAACATCACCCTGTTTTTCTATAACCCGAACATTTCGCCGGAGTCGGAGTATCTCCACCGGAAGGCGGAGCTGAAACGTCTGGTGCAGGAGCTGCCCCTGGGGCATCCGGTGCGCATCGTGGACGGGGACTATGTGCCGGAACGGTTTTATGCTCTGGCAAAAGGTCTGGAAGACCTGCCGGAGCGTGGGCTGCGGTGTCAGAAGTGCATCGGGCATCGTCTGGAAGAGACGTTCCGCATTGCCTTGCAGCAGCCGGAGCGTCCGGACTATGTCTGCACGACGCTGACCATCAGTCCCCACAAGGACGCCGTTTTCATCAATACAAAGGGAACGGAATTGGCGCAGCAGTACGGCATTGCATGGCTGCCCACGGATTTTAAGAAAAAAAGGCGGCTATCAGCGCTCGATCGTACTGTCCAGAGAATATGACCTCTATCGGCAGAACTTCTGCGGCTGTGTGTACAGCCGTCTGGAGGCGGAACGCCGGGGAAAAGGAGATGGCATCATCATGAGCAGCTGGGATGCAGCGCAGTATCTGAAATTCGTCGCACAGCGGACACAGCCGTCCAGAGATCTGGCGGCACGGATTCCGCTGGAACAGCCAAGGAAGATCATCGACATTGGCTGCGGTCCGGGAAACAGCACGGAGGTGCTGCGGCAGCGGTTTCCGCAGGCGGATATCCTGGGCGTGGACAGTTCGCCGGAAATGATACGGGCGGCGGCACAGGCGCATCCGGAAATGCGGTTTCAGCTGTGCGATGCCGGCACGGAACTGGGGACGCTGGACAGGGATTTTGATGTGGTGTTTTCCAACGCCTGCATCCAGTGGATTCCGAACCATCCGAAACTGCTCCGGGAAATGATGCAGCTGCTCCGTCCGGGCGGCATTCTGGCGGTGCAGATCCCGATCAACCAGAAAGAACCCATCCACCAGATCATCCAGGCACTGGCGGCAGGGGAAAAGTGGAAAGCGCATTTTCCGTCGCCTCGTATCTTTTACCAGCTGACGGTTTCGGAATATTACGACCTGCTGGGGGAGATCACGGACAGCTTTGAACTGTGGGAAACGGTCTATATGCACGCTATGCTATCCCACGATGCCATTATGGAGTGGTATCGTGGCACGGGACTGCGGCCGTATCTGGCGGCGCTGACCCCGGAACTGCAGCAGGAATTCGAAAAGGATGTGCTGGACGGCGTGAAGCAGGCGTATCCGGTACAGAAAGACGGCAGCGTGATCTTTCCGTTTCCACGGCTGTTCTTTTTGGGGGAGCGGTGAGTCGGGGAGAATGTGCGTTTGTCTGAGAGGATAATCCCTCCGGCTGCTCCTTATGGAGCAGCCACCTCGTACCGAGCGGTCCCCTTTGTCACCTACGGTGACATTTCCCCCCCGTGGGGAATCACCCTTTCAAGGGAGGCATTCACCATGTCCCCCTTGAAAAGGGGGGATGTCCCGAAGGGGCAGGGGATTATATTTCAAGGAACCTTCTAAAAATTTTTCTGTGCGTTTTGTGCAAAAAAGCAGTTGACAAGCTCCGGCATTTGTGCTATACTAGTTCTTACGAAAGCGTTGAAGGGAACGGCACATTTCGCCGGGGCTTTTTTGCAGAGAACCGCTGTCACCGGCTGAGAGCAGCGGCAAAAGCCAAGAAATGCGCATACCACTCCCGGAGTCTGCCCAATCCGCAGCGGCTTGTCCCCGTTATCGGACACCACGAGGTGTATGTGCCTTTGACACGTACATGAAACAAGGGTGGAACCACGATAGATTTTTCATCGTCCCTTGCACAGTCCTTTACTGTGTAAGGGACTTTTGCATTTACTCATTCTGGAAAGGAAGATGGAAGTATGATTCAACTGACATTGAAAGACGGCAGCATCCGGGAGCTGGAAGCACCCACCGCTGCGGCAGAAGTTATTAAGGGCATCGGCATGGGACTGTACAAGGCAGCCTGCTGTGTCAAGCTGGACGGCGAGGTCTGTGACCTGCGCACCGTCATCGACCATGACTGCACATTTGAGGTCATGACCTTCGACAGCGAAGAGGGCAAAAAAGACATTCTGGCACACCGCATCTCACGTGCTGGCGCAGGCAGTCAAGCATCTGTATCCGAACGCAAAGCTGACGATCGGTCCGGCGATCGACACCGGTTTCTATTATGATTTTGACGTAGAGCATCCGTTCAGCCAGGAGGAACTGACCAAGATCGAGGCTGAGATGAAGAAGATCGTCAAGGCAAACGAAAAGCTGGAACAGTTCTATCTGTCGCCGGAAGAGGCTGTGGCAAAGCTGAAAGAGATGGATGAGCCGTACAAAGTGGAACTGTGCGAGGAACACGCCGGAAACGGTGAGCCGATCTCCTTCTATCAGCAGGGCGATTTCACCGATCTGTGCGCCGGTCCGCACCTGATGGCTACCGGCACGATCAAGGCGTTCAAGCTGCTGTCCTGCACCGGTGCATACTGGAGAGGTTCAGAAAAGAACAAGATGCTGTCCCGTGTGTATGCTGTGGCATTCCCCAAGGCGTCGATGCTGGAAGAGCATCTGGCAAAGCTGGAAGAGGCAAGAAAGCGTGACCACAACAAGCTGGGCCGGGAACTGGAATACTTCACCACCGTTGACGTTATCGGTCAGGGTCTGCCGGTGCTGCGCCCAAGGGCGCAAGAGTGGTTCAGCTGCTCCAGCGCTGGGTAGAAGACGTGGAACAGGCACACGGCTGCCTGCTGACCAAGACACCGCTGCTGGCAAAACGGGAACTGTACAAGATCTCCGGTCACTGGGATCACTATCTGGACGGTATGTTCGTGCTGGGCGATCCCCACGATGAGACCAAGGAATGCTTTGCCCTGCGTCCTATGACCTGCCCGTTCCAGTATCAGGTATATCTGAACCGTCAGCGTTCTTACCGTGATCTGCCGATGCGTCTGACAGAGACTTCTACCCTGTTCCGCAACGAGGATTCCGGCGAAATGCACGGTCTGATCCGTGTCCGCCAGTTCACCATTTCTGAGGGTCACTACATCCTGCGTCCGGATCAGCTGGAAGAGGAGTTCAAGAACTGCTTGCAGCTGGCAAAGTATTTCCTGGATACCGTAGGACTGCTGGACGACTGCACCTTCCGGTTCTCCCAGTGGGATCCGGCAAATCCGGGCAACAAGTACGAGGGTACACCGGAGCAGTGGGAAGAGGCACAGCGTGTGATGGGCAATATCCTGGATCACCTGGGCGTGAAGTACGAGGTTGGCATCGACGAGGCGGCGTTCTATGGCCCGAAGCTGGACATCCAGTACAAGAATGTATTCGGCAAGGAAGATACTCTGGTTACCATCCAGATCGATATGCTGCTGGCAGAGCGGTTTGGTATGTACTACAAGGACAAGGACGGTCAGAAAAAGCTGCCGTACATCATCCACAGAACATCCCTGGGCTGCTATGAGCGTACGCTGGCATACATGATCGAACACTTCGGCGGCGCAATGCCGCTGTGGATCGCACCGGAACAGGTTCGTCTGGTACCCATCGCAGACCGTCATCTGGACTTTGCGTATGAGGTCAAGAAGGAACTGGAGGCTGCCGGTCTCCGTGTTGAGGTGGACAGCCGTGCCGAAAAGGTGGGCTGGAAGATCCGCCAGGCAACCATGGAAAAGGTGCCGTATATGCTGACCATCGGCGACAAGGAATGCGAGGAAAAAAGACCGTCGCAGTCCGCAAGCGCAACGGCGAGGATCTGGGCAGCATGAGCGTGGCAGAGCTGACGGCAAAAGCTCACCGAAGAGGTTCGCACCAAGCAGAAGTAATTGCAGAAGAAACCGGACGGCGTGTCCGGTATTGCCTGAAACAGAGAAAAGCGGGTACTGCGGTATCCGCTTTTTGTGCAGTTTTGTGAAAAATCAACATTTTCCAGTTGACAAGGTCGGTGGGATACGATATAATAAGAATAGTCGTATTTTTTGGGTGAAAGAGAGAATAAGGAGAATGGGTAATACAAAAGCCAATCTGACAGAAGAACAGGTAACGGAGATCACCCTGTCCTCCCTGAAGGAAAATCCGGAGGGCGTGACAGAATATCCCATCCTGGAATTTGATGATCGTGCGCTGCGGCTGCTTTCTTCCGGCGTGGCGGAGACGCTGCGCTACAGCGAAGTCAAGCCCGCGGCGGTCTGGGTTATCGCTTTGTGAAGCGGCTGTTTGACATTGTGGTTTCGGCGCTGGGACTGATCCTGCTGGCGATCCCGATGGGCGTTGTGGCGCTGGTGATCTATCTGGACGACAAGGGTTCGCCGATCTTTTCGCAGGCACGCCTTACGGAAAACGGAAAGGTCTTTCGGATGCACAAGTTCCGCTCTATGTGCGTGGATGCGGAGAAGAAGTTCGCAGAGGTGCAGAAGGAGAACGAGACCGACGGGCTGGCGTTCAAGAGCGAGAACGATCCACGCATCACCAAGATCGGGCGGTTCATCCGCAAGGCGTCCATCGACGAGCTGCCGCAGCTGTGGGATGTTTTCTGCGGTCATATGTCGATCATCGGTCCCCGGCCGCCGCTTCCGAGAGAGGTTGTCCTCTATACGCCGCACCAGATGCAGCGGCTGATGGTAAAAGGCGGTCTGTCCTGCATTTGCCAGGTAGAGGGCAGAAGTGACATGGAATTCGACAAGTGGGTGGAATCCGACATCGAATACATAAAGACACGCAGCGCCGGACTGGATCTGAAACTGCTGTTCAAGACCATCGGCGTGGTGATTATGAAAAAAAAGGCGCAAGATAAGAGAATAAGGTTCTGGAGAGCCGCCGGGCAGGGATGCCTGGCGGTTTTTTTGTCGTTTTCCCGGGTGATTTCTGCTTTTCAGTCTTGTAAACCCATCCCCATTTATGCTATAATAGAAACAACACTTTAGGCAATGTCACGCAAAGTCCGCCGGACGGCTTTTGCGTGGTGCTGCCGCATCACAAACAAGCGAGGTGAAAAGCCGTGTCCCTGCGCCACGGTGAACAATGAAACGATTGGTTGTGGGCATAACTGCCCATGTTGACTCCGGAAAGACCACCCTTTCCGAGGCACTGTTATACCGCACCGGAGAGATCCGCAAGCTGGGACGGGTCGATCACCAGACTGCATTCCTGGACACCCACCCTATGGAACGGGACCGGGGCATTACTATTTTTGCGCACCAGGCGAGCATTGACTACGGCGGCGCATCGTATACTCTGCTGGATACGCCGGGACACGTGGACTTTTCCGCAGAGACCGAGCGCACCATGCAGGTGCTGGACTACGCCATCCTGGTCATCAGCGGCACGGACGGGGTGCAGTCTCACACGGAGACGCTGTGGAAACTGCTGGAACGCTACCACGTGCCGGTGTTCCTTTTCGTCAACAAGATGGATCTCGCCGGGGCAGACCGGGCGGCAGTTCTGGAACAGCTCCAGACCCGGCTCAGCAGCCGCTGCGTGGACTTTTTCCCGGGACGGCAGTGACGGCTTTTATGAGCAGGCGGCGCTTTTGGAAGAGTCCTGGATGGACACCTATCTGGAACAGGGCAGCATTGCGCCGGAACAGCTGGCACGGGGCGTGGCTGCCCGGAAGATTATCCCCTGTTATTTCGGGGCTGCGCTGAAACTGGAGGGCGTGGATGAATTCCTGGAAGGGCTGCACCGCTATACCCTGGAACAGGCGTATCCGGCGCAGTTCGGGGCAAGGGTGTTCAAGATCGCATCGGACGAAAAGGGAAACCGGCTGAGTTATCTCAAAATCACCGGCGGCAGGCTCCGTGTCCGGGACGGCATTTCCTATGCGGCATCCAACGGCAAGGAGATGCAGGAAAAGATCAGCCAGATCCGGATCTATGCCGGGGCAAAGTTTGAGACCAGAGACGCTGCGCCTGCCGGGACAGTCTGCGCCGTGACAGGTTTGAGCCGGACGTTTATCGGGCAGGGACTGGGGAGCGCCGCCGACGGCATTGCGCCGGTGCTGGAACCGGTGCTGCGCTATGGGGTGCAGCTGCCGGAGGGCGTTCATCCCACAGATGCGCTGAAACAGCTTGCCCAGCTGGAAGAGGAAGATCCGGCGCTCCATGTGGTGTGGAACGATCACGCCGGACAGATACAGATGCAGCTGATGGGCGAGGTGCAGCTGGAGGTTTTGCAGCGGCTGATTGCCCAGCGGTTCGGCATGGAGGTACAGTTCGACGCCGGACAGATCACCTATAAAGAGACCATCGCTGCGCCGGTGGAGGGCGTGGGACACTATGAGCCGCTGTGCCACTATGCGGAGGTGCATCTGCTGCTGGAGCCGCTGCCCCAGGGCAGTGGGTTACAGTTCCGGACAAGATGCCGGGAGGACGATCTGGATCGGAACTGGCAGCGGCTGGTGCTGACCCATCTGGAAGAGAAAAACCCACCTGGGCGTACTGACCGGTTCGCCTATCACCGATATGCGTATCACGCTCTGCGCCGGAAAGGCACACGTGAAGCACACACCGAAGGCGGCGATTTCCGCCAGGCGACCTATCGTGCGGTGCGCAACGGACTGCGGAAAGCGGAGAGCGTTCTGTTAGAGCCGTGGTATGACTTCTTACTGGAACTGCCCACCGGGAATGTGGGACGTGCCATGACCGACTTACAGCAGATGGGCGCAAAGTTCCAGCCGCCGGAGACGGAGGGCGACCGCTCGGTCTTACAGGGCAGCGCACCGGTGGCAAAGCTCCGGGGCTATGCCGCTGAGGTGACCGGTTATACTCACGGCATGGGTCGGCTGGTCTGTTCCCCGAAGGGCTATGCGCCCTGTCAGAATCCGGAGGAAGTGATCGCCGCTGTGGGCTATGACTGTGACGGCGATCTGGAAAACACGGCGGATTCCATCTTCTGTGCGCACGGCGCCGGGTATGCGGTGAAGTGGGACGAGGTGGAACAGCATATGCACCTGCCCAGCTGTCTGACGGCACAGCCGGAGGAAGTGGATGTGCCGGAAACGCCGGTGCGTTCTGCGGGCGCAGCCTATCACGGCAGCCTGGCAGAGGACAAGGAACTGATGGCGATTTTCGAGCGCACCTATGGGAAGATCGAGCGCAGTCCCCGGCAGGCGCTGTATACGCCGAAGGAAGAGCCGGCGCAGTATCACGGAAAGCCTGACCCGGCGTATGACGGCGAGGAGTATCTGCTGGTGGACGGGTACAACATCATCTTCGCCTGGGACGAGCTGAAAACCATTGCCCGGGACAACCTGGACGGGGCGAGAGGACAGCTGATGCACATTCTCAGCAACTACTGCGGCTATCGGCAGTGCCGGCTGATCCTGGTATTTGACGCATACAAAGTAAAGGGACAGCACGGCGAAACGGAGCAGTATCACAACATCACCGTAGTGTACACCAAAGAGGCAGAGACGGCGGATTCCTACATTGAAAAGGCGACGCTGGATCTTTCGAAAAAGCACAAGGTGCGTGTGGCGACTTCGGACGGCATGGAACAGCTTATCATTCTGGGGAACGGTGCGCTCCGGGTGTCGGCGGAGGAGTTCCGGCAGGAGGTGCTGCAAACCGAAACGGCGATACGGGCGTATGCGTCGCAGCTGAAACAGGGGAAAAAGACCATTACGGAAAAGCAGACGCCGAAGAAATAGGGTGCATTGCCTGCCGGTGCATTCCGGCGCTTTCGCTGAATTTATGCCCCGAAAATAGGCGCTTTTGTCAATTGTCTGCATGGGAAAAATATGCTATAATGAAAGAAAAACAGGCGGGTGTGGGTGGTGACTGAATCCGTTTTATGATTGGTTAAGTTGACGGTGGATTACCCCTCAGTCAAGCCTACGGCTTGCCAGCTCCCCTGTTAGGGGGAGCCTATTGTTAGGGGAGTCTATATTAAAAACTATCTCAAGGACAGAAGGATTCATACTGCATTCAACGCTGTGTGCATATACAAGGAGGGATCTTGACATGAAATTGGGGAAAAGGCTGCGTGCGGCAGCGGCGCTTTTGCTGTCGGCGGTGATGCTGCTGTGGACGGGACTTCCTGTGACGGCGGCGTATGAGAACACGCACAACAATACCGGAAAGCCCTCACAGGATATCCTGGCTGCGGCGGAATCCCAGCTGGGCTATACCACTCCGGCAGACGGCGCAAAGTATAACCGCTGGTACGGGGCGGTCAACGGGAATTACACCTATTCCTGGTGTCAGACGTTTTTGTCCTGGTGTGCGGAGCAGGCGGAGATCGGCACGGATGTGATCCCGAAAGAGGCATCTGTTTCTGCCGCCTGGGGCTTTTTCCAGGCAGACAAGCGATTTTTGAAGAGCCAGTCACAAGGCGGCAGCGATATGCCACGTGCCGGAGACATTGCCTTTTACAGCGAGACCGGGGATGCGGCGGCGCTGACCCATGTGGGGCTGGTGACCGGTGCGGAAAACGGCACACTGTATACCATTGAGGGAAACGTCTCCAACCAGGTCATGCGCTGTGAGCGGCAGCTGGATTCGGTGCAGATCATCGGCTATGGCTGTCCGCTGTATGCGGATCTGGAAAACCAGATCGTGCCGGAACTGCCGGTGATGACGGTCACGCCCGGAATGACCAACCTTGCCACCAGCATTTCCTGGACGGCATCTGCCCATGCGCAGAAGTATCTGCTGGTGATCTGGGATGCAGACGGGAACGAAGTGGTACGGGAGGAGACCACCGGCGTCCGGTTTCAGAAACTGCTGCCGGACGGGGACTATACGGCACAGCTTACCGCAGAAAACAGCGGAACGACTGTCACAACGGAAAAGCAGGCGTTTACCGTGACGGAGAATCATAATCCGCTGCCGTTTTCCGCTGTGGTGAATGCCGGGACGGATGAAGAGCCGTCTACGGTCAGCTGGACGGAGTCCGTCGGGGCGCTTTCCTATCGGGTGTGCTTTGTGAATGCGGACACCGGGCAGACGGCGGAGACGCTGGAAACTGACAATACAGTACGCACCTGCGAAAAGCAGCTGGAACCGGGGAATTATACCGTACAGGTCACGGCGTGCAGCGGCAGCTATGAGACCGCATCGCCTGTGCTGTCGTTTACGGTGAAATACCGGCGTCCGGTGACAGCGCCTGTGCTGGAAGTGAACGGCGGCACATACAACACGTCCACCACGATCACGTGGGATGACGGAGAGCGTGCCGTGGGATACCGCATCAGGATCATACGGGAAGAATTCTGCTATGAATTCAGCCATCTGGTTTGTCCGCCCGTGGGCGTGGACAGCTCGCTGAATCTGGTATACCAGAATGACATCACCATCGTGGAAGAGGATATGGGAATGCAGCACAGCTGGTCCGGCGTGCTGACCGAAGGCTTTTATTGGGTGTATGTCACTGCCTACAATGCCGCCGGAGATACGGCTGAGGCATATCATAGCTTGAACGTTCGTGTGCCGCTGGAAGGCGACCTGGACGACGACGGCAAGTTGACGCAGCAGGACGCTGTGCTGTTGGAGCAGTATCTGCTGGGCGATCTGGCGTTTTCTCGTTATGGAATGACGCTGCGTGCGGATATGGACGGAGACGGCAGAGTCAACGGGTTCGACCTGGCGCTGCTGCGGCAGAAGATCGTATAAATACAGGAGGAAAACCGTATGAAACTGGGAAAAAAGCTGCGTGCTGTCACAGCCGGACTGCTGACGGCCGCTCTCTGTGGGAATGGGTGCGTTTCCGGGAACGGCGCTGGAGACAGGCACTGGAGAAATTGCCGGATTACAGGCGTTTCTGCTGGGAAACAGCGAGACCGGCGGGGCAGACTATAACGGCGACGGCGTTGTGGACGGCATGGATCTGACGCTGCTGCGGCAGAAAGCCGGAGCGTCCGGCGAGATACAGGACGGCTATACCGGCTTTATTCACGCAGACGGAAAGCAGCTGGTGGATGAGGACGGAAAGCCGTATACGATAAAGGGCATGGCGTTCGGCAACGAGGTGTGGTCGAATCCGTCGGCAGAACCGACACGGCATCACGATGCGGAAAGCTATCAGGAACTGGCGGAGATGGGCTTTGATTCTGTCCGGTTCTATCTGAACTACGGGCTGTTCGAGTCAGACAGCAACCCGTATACCTATCGGGAAGAGGGCTTTGCGTGGCTGGACAAAAACATTGCCTGGGCAAAGGCGGCAGGCATCCGGCTGGTGCTGAATATGCACTATCCCCAGGGCGGATATCAGTCGCAGGGTGACGGCACGGCGCTTTGGACAGAGCCGGAAAACCAGAAACGGCTCTGCGCCCTCTGGACGGAGATCGCCCGGCGCTATGCGGACGAGCCGGTGATCCTGGGATACGGGCTGGTGAATGAACCGGTAGTTGCGGCAGCCAGCGGCGAAAAGAGCCTGGAACTGTGGCAGTCTGTGGCGCAGACGCTGACGGATGGCATCCGCACCGTGGACAACAACCACATGATTTTTGTGGAGCGGATGTGCGCATCCCAGGATCTCGCCGGGACGCAGGAACAGTGGGTCAATTTCAACGACGAAAACAACTACGTCCGGCTGGACGATGACAATACGGTGTATGAATTCCACTACTACGATCCCCATGCCTTTACCCACCAGGGCTTTGACTGGGCAGGGACGCTGGGGAATGATGTAACGTATCCGGACGAAAGCTATCTGGTGTCCGGCGGCAATACCCAGTGGAGTACGTCTACCTTTGCCGGCGATAAGGCGGACACCTCCGATACCGAGTGGCAGTATCTGAAAAGCGGAAAGATCACGCCGAAGGCAGACGGTACGCAGGTCATCAGCCTGGTGTTCCAGGCGGAGAATGTGGGCAGCTATGGCTATGCCCGTGCGGATGAACTGCGTCTGGACGAATACGACGAGGACGGCAACTGGGTGCAGACCATCTATGCGGAGGACTGCGATGATACCACAGCGCTGAACTTCTGGTCCAGCGACAAGTCCGGCGGACTGTACTACACTTCCGGCGAGGGACACTTGAAAAAGGGCTGTCTCATGATTACCGGCACCACAGACGATGCCAACGGCGGCACACGGTATTTCTGCCCCACGCCGGGACACAGCTATGAGGCAAGCGGCTATTTCCAGGTGAACACGAAGAACGCTGGGGCGATCGTGCGGCCTCGTGTGGATGTGGGATGTGGATTCCATCGACGTACTGAACCGGGCGTATCTGGAAAGACCATTGCGCAGAACATTGCATTTTCCGACAAGTACAATGTGCCGGTATACTGCGGCGAATTCGGCGCAGGCATCCACTGCTTTGAGAATGACCGGGGCGGTGACCGCTGGCTGGATGATGTGATGGACATTTTCCACCAGAATAATATCAGTTTCAACTATCACTCGTTTAATGAATACTCGTTCGGGCTGCACAACGGCAGCGGTCTGCCAACGGCGGAGAACCGGAACGACACCTTGTACCAGGTACTGGTGGACAAACTGAAAAAATATGCAGAATAAGTGAGAGGAATACAAAACATGACAAACGCAGAAAAGCAGTTAAAGGAAATGGAAGAGCAGATGCGCCGGGAACAGGCGTCGCAGAAACAGGAGAAACAGGGCAGATCGGCGAAACCCTATGCCGTGAAAAAGGAGTCCCATCCGCTGGCATCGTTTCTCATCGGGCTGGTGCTGCTGGGCGCCGGAATTTACTGGGTGCTGAACTCTTTCGTCGTTTCGTTCTCCTGGGGCAGCCTCTGGGGCGGATTCGGGATGAACACCTCGCTCGCCACAGGGCTGATGCTGGTGCCGCTTTTGATCGGCATCGGGTTGTTGTTCTTCCTGGATCGAAAGTGGATCGGCTGGGTCGTGGTCGCCATTGGCTTGCTGGCGATTCTGGTGACACTGCTGACCTCGGTGCGGGTTCGTCCAATCACGGCGTCGCTGTGGCAGTATGTGGTCATGTTCGGCATGATCGCCGCCGGCTGCGGTCTGGTGGCACGGGGCTTGCTGAAGAGCAGGGATTAAGGCAACACTGCACAAAGTTTGTGCGGTAATGAAAAGGCGTATTGTCATGGGCAGTACGCTTTTTTTCGAGTCTGTTTCATAAGGAGTAAATGCCGATGAAAAGAAACTTTCCCGCTGGACGGCGGTTTTTACGGTGCTGCTGCTCTGCATGGGACTGTGTTCGGGGCTGCCGGTCAGTGCGGCGTATGAGAACACCCATGTAAACAGGAAATCCACGAGTCGATATTGTGGAGATCGCAAAGACGCAGATCGGTTATCTGGAGGGCAGTCTGGAAGGGACGGTCAAGGGGAATAACAACTACACGAAATACAACGTGTGGAACGGTCGGATCAGCGGCTACGGCTCGGACGGCTACGGGTATCCCTGGTGTCATACCTTTGTGTCTTGGTGCGCCAATCAAGCCGGCATCGGTACGGATGTGATCCCCAGAACCGCAGGGACAGGCACGGGAAGATCGTTTTTCGTGAGACAGGGGACATATCAGCAGAGTGCGGCGAACGGCGGCAGCTATGTGCCGCAGGCAGGGGACATTATCTATTACGGCTCCGGCTCTTCGCCGTCTCATGTGGGAATCGTCTCCGGCTGCAACGGCAGCACGGTCTACGCCATAGAGGGCAACTGCTCGGATATGGTCACTACGAGAGCCATCGGACTGTCGGATGGCTATATCATCGGGTACGGCGTGCCGAATTATAAGAGTGTGAATCTGCCCACGACGGCAGTTCTGTCCAAAAATCAGAATTGGTATGATATCAGTGGTACTGTTGTTTTGACGGTATCTTCGGATAATGCTACAAATTATTTTTTGTCTATTACAAAAGACGGAAACAGCGTAGTGCAAGGAATTGAGATACCTGGAACATATAGCATTTCAGCAGCTGATTTGGGCTATGGGGATTACTATGCCTGGGCATCTGCCGCCAACAGTTCTGGTGGTGTTGATTCAAATGGTATCACTTTTTCTATTGTTGGCGGAGCGGCTTATTCTAGCGTGGAAACAGCGAAAAGTATGTATTCACTGACAGATACTGTTTCAATTTCAGTTAGCACAATTTGTGCAAAAGGGCAAGTAATCGGAATTGATAAAAATGATACGACAAGAGTTGTAACAGAAGACTGTGATTCCACATATCAAATTAGTGCCAGTCAACTTGGTGTTGGAAAATATAGTGCCTATTTTTCTGTTTATAATGGTTCAGGTGCTGTTGATACAGAACGAGTTGCTTTCTGCATCTATGCGCCGGAGGATCTGGGAACGGATTTTTGTGCTGAAATCGTTCATGTGAAAACGGAGAAAATGCTGACTGATGCGGCGGATGCGTCTGTGGATGTATGCAATGCGGCAGGGGATGCGGCGCAGGTATGGCAGTTCATAAAAAACAGAGACGGCAGCTATAAAATCACAAACAGCAAGACCGGAAAGGTGCTGTCTCCCGGCGGCGATGCACAAGACTGGTATATCTGCGGAGAATCCGGAGCGTATTATTTGAAATCGAAAAATGCGGATCAGGTGCTTACTGTGGCAGATGACAGCGAAAATGTGCAGATGAATGACTGGAACGGGACTGCCGCACAGAAGTTTCAGATACGGAAGCAGGCGGTTTCCGGTGACCTTAACAGTGACAGCATTCTCACCGTCACCGACGCCGTTCTCCTCCAGCGGTACATCCTGGGCGAGAAAACGCTGACGCAGACCCAGCGGCAAGCCGCCGACCTTAACGCAGACGGCGTGGTCAACGGGTTTGACCTGGCGCTGCTGCGGCAGAAGTTGGTGGTATGAAAGGAGTAGGTGCCGATGAAAAAGAAACTTTCCCGCTGGACGGCGGTTTTTACGGTGATGCTGCTCTGCATGGGGCTGTGTTCGGGGCTGCCGGTCAGTGCGGCGTATGAGAACACTCATAGAAACAGCGGAAATCCACGAGTTGACATTGTGGAGGTTGCAAAGACGCAGATCGGCTATCTGGAGGGCAGCCTGGAAGGGACGGTCAAGGGGAATAACAACTACACAAAATACAACGTGTGGAACGGTCGGATCAGCGGCTACGGCTCGGACGGATACGGGTATCCCTGGTGTCATACCTTTGTGTCCTGGTGTGCCAATCAAGCCGGCATCGGTACGGGCGTGATTCCCAGAACCGCAGGGACAGGCACGGGAAGATCGTTTTTCGTGAGACAGGGGACATATCAGCAGAGTGCGGCGAACGGCGGCAGCTATGTGCCGCAGGCAGGAGACATTATCTATTATGGTTCCGGCTCTTCGCCGTCTCATGTGGGAATCGTCTCCGGCTGCAACGGCAGTACGGTTTACGCCATCGAGGGCAACTGCTCGGATATGGTCACTACGAGAGCCATCGGGCTGTCGGATGGCTATATCATCGGGTACGGCGTGCCGAATTATAAGAGTGTGCATCCTGCGCCGTCGCTTGGCGTGACGCCGGGAAACTCCTCTACGGAAACGGTTTTCTCCTGGAATGGTCTGGACGGTGTCACAAGGTATGATCTGAAAGTGTGGAAAAACCAGGTCTGGGACGGCGATGCGTACTGGGTAGCATGGGGCGCATCTTCGCCTTGTTCCACCGTTCTGCCGGAGGGTACGTACCAGGCGTATGTGGACGCTTGCTTCGGGGACGATGTGCAGATGAGCAATGTAGTGGAATTTACGGTGAAAAAAGGGCTGCCGGCTGGAAGTGCAGGCAGGAAATTCGCTGACGGGAACGGCTTTTCTCTGGAACACCGCAGACGATGCCACCAGGTATGACGTTAAGGTGTGGAAAGACAAGATCTGGGAAGGCGATGCGTACTGGATAGAATGGGGCGCATCTTCGCCGTGTTCTGCCGTTTTGCCGGAGGGAACGTACCAGGCATATGTGGACGCTTGTTTCGGGGATGATGTGGCAATGAGCAATGTGGTGACGTTTTATGTTGCGGCGGCACTGCCCGGCGACCTGGACGGTGATGGTGTCCTCACCGTCACCGACGCTGTACTCCTCCAGCGGTATCTCCTGGGAGCGGACACGCTGACGCAGGGGCAATGGCAGATCGCTGACTGTAACGCAGACGGTGTGGTCAACGGGTTTGACCTGGCACTGCTGCGGCAGAAGTTGGTGGGATGATCCAATTTGTATTGCAGGGCAGTGGGCCGATGCGGGCATCGACCCCTACAGTATCAGTCTGACAAAAAAGCCGTATCCCGGGGAAGGTTTCGCTCCGGGGTACGGCTTTTTCTATTTTACACGGATGATTTCGTTTCTTTTTGCGGGCTCTGCTGTTCGCAGAGGGTGTCCAGGAACAGTTCCAGCTTGCCCTTGTTCCGCTCGGTGAGGGCGCTGTATTTTTGCAGGACATCCATCACGTCCTTCGGCAGGGAAATGACAGAACCGTTTTTCATGGTGTTCGTGCGTCCGGCGATGTAGTCGATGCTGACATCGTAGAAATCTGCCAGAAGTACGGCAAAATCCAGCGGAACGGTATGCTTTCCCTGTTCATAGTTGGTATAGGTGGTCTTGTGCATATACAGCTTTTTGCACAGTGCCTCCTGGGTCAGATCGTTGTCCTCTCTCAGATCACGTATTCGCTGGTAATGTTGCATAGCGGCGACTCCTCCGATTTATTGATTTCACCAAAATTATACTACAAATACGGACAAAGACTTGACTTTTTACAACGAATGTGGTACTATAATTTTAGGAATACATTGATTGTTGTATTTTTGGCATAAAAGATACACAAACGTTGGTCAGCGGCTTGCCCGGTATTTCCCGAACTGCGGCGGCAGAAGTGAATGGCAAAGCATCTTGCATGATTTGCAAAAAGACCGAAATTCTGCAAAAAACAGTTGACTTTATGAAATGTTTGTAGTATACTAAAGATAGGGAAATATTTTTCCGCAATGACGCACACATAAATTTGGGAAATTTTGTGCAGAAGGAGGAATTTTTTATGAGAAGAAAAGAATGGATGAGAGTTGTTGCGGCACTTGCGGCGTTTGCAGTGCTGGGGACAGGCTCGGCGGTCACGGCGGCAGCTGAAGAGACCTGTACTGTGGTCTCGGAGACGGACAGCACAGCGGATAAGACGGTGTTTACCGGCAGCTGCGGTGAGGACGCCACATGGACTTATGACAAATCCAGCGAAACGCTGACGATTATGGGAACAGGCAGCGTGGAGGCATACGTCAAGGCTGGTGTTATGATAAAGACGCCGGGCTGGCAGGTGGTCAATGATTATGCGGCAAAGCATATCGTGATCGGAGATGGCATCACCGAAGTGGGCGAGGGCTTTCTGGACACCTGCATTTACGGCAACACAACAGAACCCAGGAAGTACGGTGACCAAGATGGTCACCCGGCGCAGTGACGTTTTGCACAAACCAAGATGGAGGTCTATGAACCAATCGTTTTGTGGACATTTCCACCGGTGAGCCGGACAAGGTCCCGACTTCCGGTACATATTCGGACGGCGCATCCTGGAACTATGACGAAAAATCGGAAAGGACCGTCAGCGGTGACGGCGGCATCTGAAAGAGAAAGGTTTACCACTTATTTCGGCTGGGATCGCCCGGTAAAAAATTGTGATCAGAAAGAGGTCAAGCTGCCGGACTGGAATTCGGATGTCAGCGGGCTGAATCTGTTTTCCGTGCGCTGATCTCAGATGCAGAGACCGGAAACGGTCCGTTCCTGTCCATCTATCCGGACAGCGAGGCTGGAAAGGCTTATGAAGATCTGGTGGCATATCGGGTCTCCAAAGGGCAGTACGGAAGAGGAAGTAAGAAGCGGACTGGAAGAGGTCGTGGCATTCCTGGATGCGGATATCGCATATACCGGGGCGTGCGGCGCAGAGGGCAGTGAGATCACCTGGAGCTTAGACCCGAACACCAATACGCTGACTTTCTCCGGCACCGGCACCATCCGCACCTATGACGGACCCAACGCAAAGTTTGAGAATCCGGCGTGGAACGACTGCAATGTGAGCATCAACCACATCGTAGTGGGCGAGGGTATCACCGATATCGGCTCGTTTACTGACGATATGTTCTATTATAATTCGGACAGCGGCTGCGCATGGCAGGATCGGACAATTGAAATTCCGGACAGCGTGGAGAGCTGGGAGCATCTTTCCCCGAACTTCCTGTATGAGACCAAGTACGGCACGGCGTTCTACTATAGAAATGCCAGCCAGAAATCCATTCGTCTCAGCTGCAGCGGTGTCACAGATAACCCGGTATATCTGGTAGAAGGCACATCGGCGCTGGGCGGTTCGTGGCGCTTTGATTATGAATCCAGCACGCTGACAATTTCCGGACCGGGATTTGTGGAGTATAAGGATATTGAGATGTATCCTTTCACCAAGGTCGTGATAGACAGCAGTGTTACCATTGGAAGTACTTATCAGGATCAGGATTTCAGCACGGCACTGCTGATGTGGTTCCAGCGGCTGAATACCATTTCGGATACAGAACCAGGTCGTCTGGAGATATCGGTACTCTATGACGAGAACAGCGATTTCCAGCAGGAATTTGCAAAGCTGCCGGAATCCGTTCGTTCTGAGGCACAGCGTGTTTCTGCACTGCACAGCGTTGCAGTGGGCGATGTCAACCAGGACGGCAGAGTGGATGTGACCGATGCGGTACTGCTCAGCAAGGCAGTTAACGGCAGTGTCACTGTATCCGATGCGCAGAGAGAGACCAGGGACTGCAGCGGAGACGGCGACATTACGGCGAACGATGTGACTACGCTGATGCGTTTCCTGGTTCACCTGGAAACAGAACTGCCGCCGAAACAGTAACATTAGAACCTGTCTTCACAAGCGTATACAAGTGTCTTTTCGGCAAATTTTGCTGCATACTGCGTTAAAAATACTTGCCGGGCGACTGCGTTCGAGGCAGGATTCTGCTTGAGAACAAAGGAGTGTCGCACTAGGATGGATTGCGACCGACAGCCCGCCTGCGTATTTTTTGCCTTGTCTGCAACAAAATTATGCTCGAAAATCCACATATATTTCTTGCGAAGACAGGTTCTTATTTAGCGCCTGGCGTTCAGACGCTTTCGGATAGGAGAAAGGCGCATCAGAAATGGTGCGCCTTTTCCGTATGCGTCACAGAGAAAGGAGTTTGTATGAAACAGAAATTTTGCCGGTGGCTGGCGGTTCTGCTGTCTGCCGTGATGCTGCTGTGGACGGGGCTGCCCGTTTCGGCGGCGGAAAATACCTTTGTGCATACAGGCAGCCCTTCTCAGGATATCCTGGCGGCGGCGGAATCCCAGCTGGGCTATACCGCTCCGGCAGACGGGGCAAAGTACAACCATTGGTACGGCGCAGTCAACGGAAGTTATACCTATTCCTGGTGTCAGACGTTTTTGTCCTGGTGTGCGGAACAGGCGGAGATCGGCACGGATGTTTTCCCGAAAGCGGTTTCGGTGGCGAGTGCCTACGCCGCTTTCGCCGGACAAAAGCGCTATCAGAAAAAGCGCTGCGCAAGGCGGCAGCTATACGCCACGTGCCGGAGATGTAGCGTTCTACAGCGAAAACGGGGATGCGGATGCGCTGAGCCATGTGGGGCTGGTGACCGGGACAGCAGACGGTACCCTGTACACCATCGAGGGAAATGTTTCCAATCAAGTCCAGCGCTGTGAGCGGCAGCTGGACTCGGTGCAGATCATCGGCTATGGCTGCCCGATGTATGCCGACCTGCCTAACCAGATCGTGCCGGAAGCGCCGGTCGTGACGGTTGACCCCGGCACATCCGAGTACCGCACCAAGATCGACTGGGCGGAGTGCGCAGATGCACAGCGCTATCTAGTGGTACTCTGGGACAGCGCCGGGAAAGAGCTGGTGCGGCAGGAGAGCACGGACTGCTACTATTATGATTATCTGACAGAGGGCAATTATACGGTACAGGTCTCCGCCTGCAACGGTGAAAATTATGCCGATTCGGAAAAGGTGGCGTTCCGTGTGGAGGAGCATTCTCAGCCCGGTCGGTTCGACATCCAGGTGCTGAGCGGTTCGGGAACGACGCCGACACGGCTGCACTGGAAGATCACGGACGGCGCAGAGGGTTACCGCATCTGCATCCGGAACAGCGTGACCGGGGAAATCGTCGCCGAAGAGGAGCTGGGGCTGAACACATGGTATCCGGTCTCACTGCCCGGCGGCAGCTATGAGGCGGAAGTGACGGCGTACAATCCTTGTTTTGAGCGGACGGTGACAAAGCAGTTCCAGCTCAGCGCCGGGACGCAGTTACAGGGCGATTTCAACAATGACGGCGTTGTCAACAGCGCCGATGTCAGCGAACTGCAAAGCTGTTTGCTGGGGAAGAAAGCGGTTTCTGACCCGGCGGCTGTGGTGCGGTCGGACATGAACGGTGACGGCGTTTTGAACGGGTTTGATCTGGCATTACTACGGCAGAAGTTAGTGGGATAATAAAAACTCCTCCACCAGCTACGCTGGTCCCCCTCGTACTGAGCGGTTTCCTCTGCCCTGCGGGCATCTCCCCACCCCGTGGGGGAGTCACCTCTTTCAGAGGAAGCACATTCGCTGCAACATCTGTTGCGCATCAGTAGGGGGCAGATGCCCACATCTGCCCGAACACCATGCTATGATATCGGGTAGATGTGGGCGTCGACTCCTGCAAAAACTGCGGCAGACGATATCACTGCCCAACAGAAAAAGCCGTACCCCGGAACTTGTTCCACTCCGGGGTACGGCTTATTTTTTCTATTCGTGTTCTGTTCGCTCAGCGGATCTTTGCGCCGACCGGCAGGCTGTCATCCGGGAAGATGACCTTGACGTCGCCGTTGGGCATATCTGCCGCACAGATCATGCCGCAGCTCTCTACGCCGCACAGCTTTGCCGGTTTCAGATTTGCCACCAGCATGATCTTCTTGCCGATGAGGTCTTCCGGCTTATACCACGGTGCGATGCCCGAAACCACCTGTCTGCCGCCCATGCCGTCATCCAGCTGGAGCTTTAACAGTTTCTTGGACTTCTTCACCTTTTCGCATTCCAGTACCTTTGCCACACGCAGATCGACTTCGCCGAATTTTTCGATGCCGATCTCGTCTGCCAGCGGCTGGGGCGTGAATTCCGGTTCTTTCGGTTCTTCCTTGGGCTGTGCCGCCAGGATCAGCCGGTTCAGCTCGTCGATTTCCTTTTCCACGTCGATTCTCGGAAAAATGATATTGCCCCTTGTGTACCGTCACATTTGCCGGCAGTGTGCCGAACTGGTCTGCGGTGCTGTATGCCACATCTGCCTCGGATGCGCCGATCTGCTCCCCAGATCTTCGGCATGGTCTCCGGCATGAATGCGCTCAGCGGAACGGTGACGATGCGGATGGTCTCCAGCAGGTTGTACAGGACGGTTGCCAGACGGGTGCGGTTTGCCTCGTCCTTCGCCAGAATCCACGGTGCAGTCTCGTCGATGTACTTGTTGGCACGGGAAACTACCTGGAAGATCTCCGCCAGCATACGGTTCAGCTGGGTCTGATCCAGCAGTCCCTCCAGCTTTTCTTTCAGTCCGGTGGCTGCGGCAATCAGCTCGTCGTCGAACTCGCCCGGCTGACGCTCTTCCGGCAGTGTGCCGCCGAAGTACTTGTCCACCATGGCTACGGTACGGGAAACCAGGTTGCCCAGACCGTTCGCCAGGTCGGAGTTGATGCGGTTAATCATGATCTCGTTGGAGAAAGAGCTGTCTGCGCCCAGTGCCATTTCCCGGAGGATGTGATACCGGATGGCATCTGCGCCGTAGCGGTCTGCCAGCAGGAACGGGTCAACCACGTTGCCCAGGGACTTGGACATCTTCTGTCCGTTGAAGGTGATCCAGCCGTGAACTGCCAGGTGCTTGGGCAGCGGCAGATCCAGCGCCATCAGCATGGCGGGCCAAATGATGGCGTGGAAGCGCATGATGTCTGGCAACCATGTGGACATCTGCCGGCCAGTATTCGTCGAAGTCGTGGTATGCGCTGTTCTCATATCCCAGAGCGCTGATATAGTTGGACAGCGCATCTACCCACACGTAGACCACGTGCTTGGTGTCGAAGGTGACCGGGATGCCCCAGGTGAACGAGGTACGGAAACGCACAGGTCTTCCAGACCGGGCTTGATGAAGTTGTTGACCAGTTCTACCGCACGGGTCTTGGGCTGGAGATAGTCGGTCTCCAGCAGCAGCTTTTCGATGCGCTCTGCAAAGGGTGCCATCTTCATGAAGTAAGCCTCTTCCTTTGCCTCGGTGACCTCCCGGTGGCATTCCGGACAGCAGCCGTTTTCGTCCAGCTGGGACTCCGTCCAGAAGCTTTCGCACGGTGTGCAGTACTTGCCCTTATATTCGCCCTTATAGATGTATCCCAGGTCGTACAGGCGCTTGAAGATCTTCTGTACGGTTTCTACATGATAGTCGTCTGTGGTGCGGATATAGCGGTCATAGCTGACGTGCATTTTTTTTCCCACAGTGCTTTGAAGGTCTTAACGACCTCATCTACATATTCTTTCGGCGTGATACCCTTTGCCGCCGCTTTCTGTTCAATTTTCAGACCGTGTTCATCTGTTCCGGTGAGGAAAATGACATCATAGCCCTGCATTCGTCTGAACCGGGCGATAGAATCGCAGGCAACCGTTGTATAGCAATGACCGATATGCGGATTTCCCGACGGATAGTAGATCGGTGTCGTGATATAATACGGCTTTTTTGACATACAAGGTCCTCCTTAACATTTGTTTGCCCGAAGGCTCTACCTCTTATTATAGCACAGTTTTACGGCGTTGTCCATGTTTTTTTGAAAATTTTAGGGGTGGGTGAGGGGAAATGTGGGGGAGTTCTGGGCATGGTACCAAACAAATTGCTGGTGTCAATTTTGCCATCGGTGTGTGTGCCAGACTTAACATTAGGAATATGATTCCTGTATTATCTCTTGGAGAAACAAAAATATCGGATTTTAGGGGGCTTTTTGCACTTTGTTAGTTATGTGTTAGTTGTTGAGTTGTTCGTATAGAAGTGAAATGCACCGAAAGTTTTTGAGCAGGCATTGTGAGCAGTTGGCGTCATGATGCTTTTTTTTTCTGTATAGAATCGATTCCAGCGTGAAATCATAAGATTGACCGCAGGGGAAATACTTGACTTTTTCTATTTCTTATGCTATATTTGTGAAAGAAACGAAAGAAAGTAAAAAAGAAAGAGAAAGAAAGGGGGTATATGCTTTTGGACGACAGCAGTACTAAATTCAAGAGAATCTATGTAAATAAGGCAGACTTACGAAATATGTGGTGGACTAGAGGGAACATTGCACAGGCTGAATTACTTGCGGAGGAAGACTTTATATGACAAAACAAGCACGCCAAAACTATAAATAGTGGGTTCTTGGCGTGCTGTTTTATGAGAGAATGGGATTCCAAATACGCTATATTTCAATATGCTTCTGAATGAGTTTGCAATGCGACTTTGGACATCATTTCCTGGAATTTTTTTGTTTTTTAGCATTCCCTTGAATACATCTTTCGGCGAGCCATAGAGATGCAGAAAAAGCGATCAGCTGCTTGTCTTAGCTTTCCGATCATGAACGGGAACAGCTTGCTAAACGTCCAGAAAATTGATTCACTGGCACATTTGATTACCAGTTCCTCGCTATAAACCTTATTTTTTACAGCAACTGCAAAAATTCGAATTTAGAGAGCATGATTTTATATTCTTTTTCTTGTAGATCTGATTTGATTTCATAGAGTTCAGGACAATATATTTTGCTCAGGACCTCATCTTGCAGCTTGTTTAGTGCATCTATTGTCAGGCGAGTTCGTTCATTATCTTGCTCATGATCGGATATATTTCTGGAAACGTCAAAAGCTTTGTACGCTAAACAGACTGCCACTAGACTTCCTACTGCTGAAGCAGTATCAACAATTGCTTGATATATTTCTAAAGACATACAACATCCTCCTTATTCTCCATAAACCTCAAAATACTACAAAAAGGACAACCTCGAATTGAAAAAACGAACTTGTCCTTCTGTCATAATGATTTGTCTGTCTAACATGGCATAAGTTTGTAAAATATGGGCTTACTTCACGTATCCCACATACTCACCGTAATGCCAGCCTGCCACATCATAAGTCAAACCTGCACCAGTAGCTGCGGCGTAGTTCAGGAGCTGTTTTACATCAGAATAATTTACATCATCGCAGTTCATGATTCTGCCGTCCTTGTTTCCATCTGCTGCCTCTACTTTTTTGCGGAGTCCAGTTTATATTTTGCCGGATTCATCTTTGCAATAGAAACCATCAGAGCTTTTCCGTTTGCTGTTGTCAGCAGGCTGCCGTCAGCCTCTGCGATATTGTATGCAGACAGCATGATCGCAGCATCCTTGGAGTTGACCTGTTCATCGCTGTTCAAATCGCCAATTACGTAAAAATCATACTGCTGACTGGTATAGCAGCTGATCTCATTGTTCTTTACAGATTCGAACGAGGCATCTTCTACGGTTACTTCTGCGTCACTGGTAGTATAGAAGGTTACCAGAGTGCCGTCATCCTTGGAATCGTCCAGAGATGCACTGGTGATAACAACCTTGCTGCCGTTCTGTACAGCAGATACGATAGCATCACCATAAGCACTGCCGTTTGTTGCGGCAACCATACCGTCCACAGCCAACAGGTCTGCGGTTGCGTTCAGCGTGATGTCAGATGCTGAAAAACCGGTGTTGTTCTCGATGGACAGTGTTACTGCGGTTGCACCTTCCGGAATAACTGTGCCGTCAGCGGCGGTGAATGTTTCTGCTACAGTGCTGTAGGAAACATTGACTGCGTTTACTGCCTCAGCTGCGCTTGCAACAACGCCTGCGCAAGCAGATACCATTGTAGCTGCAGATAAAGCAGCAATAATTTTTTTTACAGACTTCATAAGTAGTACCTCCCTTTCGGATATGTAATGATTTTTAAGTTGTCTCCTTTCTTTTTGCTCTCCTGAGAAATCAGCAAAGCAAAAGTTACTTTTTCATTTTCAAGAACAGGACTATCTCTATTTTTTCAGTCCTGCTCCACGCAGAGCGCACTCGTACATAATGTCGAACAAGTCGCTGGTGTCAATGTTGCCGTCGTTGTCTGTATCAGCCTCAATATTGGGAACATAGCCCCTATAATACCGCCTTACACTGTGAGGTGCAACTGCTTTATCAGCAATATGCAGCATGGTCCAGTAGATGTCATTGACTTCATATGGTTTTCCATTTCCGTCTGCATCGCCGAGCATAGGAGCATCGTCAAACACACCGTCGCTGTCAAAGTCATATACCAGTTCACTGCACCCTTTTTCGGTATTGAATTGCAGCAGAACATTTTTCGATCGGATAAAATTAATGTAATAACTGCCAAACCAGTCGAGGTATTCTTCGTAGCTATGGCTGCCGCCAAATGAAGCTTGCTCTTTTTGTGAGGCAATTGGAAATGCCTGTACATATACTTCTCCATCACCAGTGATTGCAAATCCAGTATCCTGTTTTGAAACCGTCACCGTTTGATTCGGTAAGACTTCAATATCAATAGTACTGCTGGCTACTGGCATGAAATTGTAATTGCCTTCATCGTATGAAAAAATATATGATAATGCGATTTTTTTGTGTATCTGTATTGGTATAGGTCACGCCATCTTTAGAGAAATCGATTTTGCACTTTGAACCAACACCTTTTAGTTCAGGATCCTCCCGATCATATTGTTCCATTCTGAGACGATAACCTTCACCGTCAATACTAAAAGCAAATCCCGACGCACGTTCATTCTTTTCCAAGTGGAAAGAAGAACCTTTGCCAAAGAAAATATACTCTCCGTAATTGACTTTGCCTAATTTCCAAAAATCGTACGTCTGTCCATCCTCTGTGGTAGAACTTAGATCCATCTGATCTTTTCTGCCATTGAAGAATTCTAATTTCACGATTTCTGAAACATCAGTGTTAGTTTTTGTAGTACCACGGATCGGTGCCTTATAAGTCAGCAGAGAATCATCATCTGAGGCATACAGTAAGACATCACCATTCTCCGAAGAGGCTTCATATGCCGGGATGCAGAACTGTTTGGTCTCCGAATTGATATAGATGCAGGCATCATCCTTAAAAAGCCGATGTTTCTGTACCTTGCTTCACACAATTGCTGTCATAAGTGACAATGCAGGTGTCATAACTGATGCCGTCGAATGTCCAGTTACCGGACAGTTCATCCATGCCAACGACAGCGTGTGTGCCGCCTTTTTTGGTAGCAATACCAGCCATAAAGTAAGTGCCTTTTTCCTTGCAGCGTGCTGCACAATCCAGAAACATATCCGTATGCTCTTCCTTGGACAGCATCGAAGGTGCTGCAATAATTGCGAGTTCCACCGCTTTATATAGCTGCAGAGAGTTGTAACAAGTAATCAACGCATCCACATCATCAGTCAGCGTTACATCGTATAATGTTTCTGCACCCTCTTGCAAATCGCTCGAGTCAGTTCGCCATTGTGGACCAATACCGAAATGGCAGCCATACCGAAACAAAGACCGCTTTTTATAAGATATATCGGGAATATGTTTACCGTAACCTGAATTTATTTCCGATTCCGTCATATTATCCCTTACTGGATCGTATACTCTTTCTGTAAAATCTTCTTGCGATAAAGTACACAGGTGATTCACAAATGAAAAAGTATCTTTGTACATTCCCTTCTCGATCGCAGCCTTTTCCAACTCGCTTTGCGCCGATGACGCATCCGCTTCGTAAAGCGGGATTTCTCCCCCTGTCACCGAATCATAAAGTGCATCTCTTAACTCGTCCGTGTTGTCTTCCAATGCCTCCTGTACCAGCTTATCCGTATAGTCCAGAACAGAGTATTCTTCTGCTCCGACTGCTGTCGGCTGATAGGTCAGTATGCACGTTGCGGCGGTAGACAATGCCAATAATGTTGCGGCAAGCAAAAAAAAAATGATAATCAAAAAAAAAGTGAGCCAAAAATAATACCGAAAAAATCCTGTATCATAAGAGAAAAGAACTGTTTTTGCATATACAGGAGGAATAATGGAGTGAAAATAGCAATGGAGATCTATGAAAAGATCAGATATTATCGAAAGCATACAGACTTCAGCCAGCGTAAAATGTAGCTGAGGGAAAAAGATAATGGGGATCTCACGAAAAACACAGGTAAAGAAATACAATGGGAATCATGAAGTGCCTGGATTCTGACCAGAAAGCACCGCGGAAGCAGCAGCATACAGCACATAAGATATACACACGCCTGGTTGCCGAATGTGGTTTTGATGGCTGTGAAGCTTCTGTAAGACGGACGGTGGCAGAACTCAAAGGCAAAGGTGAGCAATGTGTTTGTACCATTGTCCTATGACCCAGCCGAAGCCGTTCAGGTGGATTGGGGTGAAGCAACTGTAATACTTGGCGGGATCAGGCAGAAAATCCAAATATGGTGTATGCGTGAATGCCACAGTGGGGATATCTTTGTTTCCGCTTTTTACCGGCAGAATGAAGAAAGCTTTCTGGAAGGGATCGTAAAGGACTTGAACATTTTGGCGGAACACCGCAGAAGATCATTTTTGATAATGCTCGTGTTGCTGTAAAAGAAGGCTTTGGATGTCATGCAAAAAGCAACAGACAAATATCTTTCCCTGTCGGCACACTATTCCTTCAAACCAGTATTCTGCAATCCGGCACAGGGGCATGAAAAAGGGCTTGTAGAAGGTCTGGTAGGACTTGTCAGAAGAAATTTCTTCGTGCCTGTCCCTAACATATCGACCATAGATGAACTGAATGAAAAGCTTCTGGAATATTGCGCTGTGTACAGAAATCATAAGATACCCGGAAAAAGATCTGACGGTAGGTGAAATGGCTGAAAACTGTAAGGATCATTGGATCCCCTTACCGCCGTACCGATATGATACATCAAATACACTTCAGATCAAAGCGGATGATTTCTCACTTGTGAGATTTGATCACAACAAATACGCAGTGCCGTATCAGTACAGTTCCAAAATGATAACGGTCAAAGGAAGCGGCAATCAGGTCATAATGCTGTTCCGCGGTAAGATCATTGCAAAAATATGATCGTGATTACCGTCATAACCAGACCCATTATCGTTTAAGCATTACATCGGATTGATCGAAAAGCGTCCGAGAAGTGTTTACAATGCTGCACCGATCAAGAAAACTGTTCCAACCGAACTTTATCAGTTTTTGATGAAACTGAGCAGTCCCAAAGAAATTGTCAAGGTGCTGCGGCTGTACCTGGATATCGGAAATGCGGTATTGAAACACTTGCCTTATGCAGATTCCTACAACACGCTGTATGCAGGAGTGATCGGCAGTCCGGTAAGAGAAATGCCGATAGAATCCTTCATCGGGATCGTACCGCCGGATCTCAAACGATATGATTCACTTCTGAAAGGCGGTGATGCGGTATGAACAGCGTACAGAAAGAAATGATCAGGCTCTATGCAAAACAACTCAGACTGCCGACTTTCAATAACTATGAAAAAAGTCATACGACAGCTTTCTGCTGACGATGGTTATGCACAATTTCTGATAGAGCTGATGAAACAGGAGCTTGCAGAACGTTCAGCAGCGGGTCAGAAACGCAGGATAAAAGCTGCGAAATTCCCAACACTGAAAACGCTGGATGCGTTTGATATGGCAAGACTTGAAAACGTCAGTAAAAGCACCATACAGCAGCTCGCTTCCTGTGATTTCATAAAGCAGCGTCAAAACATTGTCATGATCGGAAATCCCGGGAGCGGAAAGACGCATCTTTCGATCGCACTTGGCATGAACGCCTGTGAGGCGGGGTATCGGGTAAAATTCTATACGGCTGTCAATCTTGCTGCTGAGCTTGCAGAAGCAGTTCAGATGAACAGGCTTTCCAAACTTGAAAAGAGTCTCAGTAAGATAGATCTTCTGATCATCGATGAACTCAGTTATCTGACTTTTAACAGGTATCAGTCAGAGATGCTTTTTTCAGATCATATCAGAACGTTCAGAAAGAGCCAGTGTTATCATAAGTACAAATCTTGAATTTTCACAATGGACACAGCTTTTTGAAAATGAAATGCTGCTTGCTGCACTCATAGACAGGGTCACCTTCCGATCCTTTGTTCTGAACATGAACTGCAGCTCGTCTTACCGCATCGACTCAACCTTGAATCACGATTAGTGGCTCAAAATTTTTTATCACAACTGGCTCACTTTTTTTATTAGCGAGGTGGCTCAGTTTTTTATTGACAAAGGCATATAATTCCTTTTCTTCTGGTGGAATCACTTTTTTTCAGCAAATCGATCTGCGATACGATTAGAAATTCGATAAAACATTAGAACTTACGCAGCTTTTTTTGCCTGTTCCGGCATATCTTCCTGGTACAATGTATAAACACAGGTAGAATTCGCTGTAACAATTGTGAAAGCAAGTGCAAGAGATGCGAGTAAACCGCAGTATTTTGAAAAGAATTTCCGCATAAAAAAGACCTCCCTTCACAGATTATCTTTTTCGGTATTGCTATTATACCATAAAAAAAGTACCTGTGCGAGAAGTCTACGAAACTTACAGTGTTTTCGACGAAACTTACAGTTTTCATATTTTGTCTTTATTTATTGGCCGCATTTTCTTACAAAATAAAGTGCTACTTCGGCATCAAAATAGACATCATTATGGTGGAGTTGACAGATTCCATCATATTTTTCAGCTGCTGATTCTACATTTTTCAATCCATATCCATGTGATTCTGTATCTTCTTTTGTTGTTACGATTTCGCCATTTTCACAATGAACCTTTCCTGGATAGGTGTTTTTTACAGCAACAAAGAGCATACCCTTTCGATAAGTCATTGCGATTTTCAACTCACGTTTTCCGTCGGTTTTTGAAGTGCCTGTACTGCATTGTCCAGCAGATTTGTCAGAATTGTGGAAAGGTCTACAATTTCTATGGGAAGTTCTGTTGGTATAACAATGTCTACGGTTACAGCAACATTCAATCAGAAACGGATCTTAACTTGTAATTGATAATGCTGTCTATCACAATATTTCCTGAAGTAGAATACAATACAGACTTTCTTTTCTTCCTTCTGTATCAACTCCTGTAGATATTGCGAAGCCTCGTTGGTTTTGTGATCTTCAAGAAAAGTTTCTACAATAGAAAAATGATTGGAAATGTCATGGTGAAATCTTCTGGTGTCTTCCACTGCATTCTGCATCAGCTGACACTGGTTCTGGTAGTAATTTTTTTTCTTGCTCTGCCGCTGTTGCTTTTGCAGCCCGTGCATATGCAATTGACAGTGATTCATACAGAAAAAATACTACAATATTGATGATAAATAAGAGAATCATGGAAACTGTGACTGATTGTGCTGTCACTCCAGAAACAGTTGTAAACAGCAATTCGACGCCAATTGTCAGGATTGGTATGCACGGAGAAACAAACATTGTCCATATGGGGAGAATCTTTTGCTCATTTCTGTGATGAGAAAAATATCCTAATAGCAGTACAACCCAAAAGATTACCATACGGGATAAGAAGATTCCAATTTCGTTTTCATATTCATATTTTTGGAGGGGTTCTATATAGGCGTTTTTTTTTGTTACTACAGATACAATCAATTCCGCTGCAAATGCTAAAATAATATATTCAAATATAGCAAGGAAGCGCTTTGGAAAAGTGGTAGTATAGCATAATGAGATAGAAAAAAGTGAGACTATTGTGAAAATCAGATTCAAAAAAGGAATGTTTGCAACGAAATGAATCCCAATTGTCAATACAAAATAAAGTGCATAAACGCTAATTGTAATTGCCTTATTTCGTATCTGTACTCCAAAAAGTGATCGGAAAAAGTAATAAATAATATAGATAGAAAATAATTCTGAACAAGCGTATACAATATCGTAGTTGGATAAACTCATATGGACTCCTTTCGATTGATAGCAAATTGTTCGGCTCTGATCTCTTTTCGTTTTGACTGTGCGATTGGCAGTTCAATTCCTGTAGATAGATATACTTTATCATAGGCATATTTACGCACATATAGGTGATGAACCAGATATGTTTTGTGAATACGTAAAAATTGAAAGGATTTTAACTGCTTTTGCACATGATCCAGCAAACCGTAAAAACTGTCTTTATGATATTCGTTCTGGGTGTAATAGTGTATGATAATCTGGTGATCCTCACTCTCAAAATAAATAATATCTTTGATTGGTATCTTCACAATGTCATGTCCCGTTTTGTATGTAAATGCATCGGCTTGTAAATGCAATCGATGAATCAAGCGTTCAAATACCTTTTCAATTTTTTCTTTGTTGATCGGTTTATGTACAAAATAAAGTGGATCATATTCAAAAAATTTCAATGGCATACTCCTTATTTCCTGAGATATACGCAATCTGTGTAGAATCGTTTTTTAGGTTATCCCGAATCATTTTACTAACATCAATACCAGTAAATTCAGGCATTTCAATGTCCAGAAAAATCAAATCGTAAAATTCACCGTTTTGTAAATGCTCGCATAGTTCTTTCCCACTGTAATAGATGTCGGTATCAATTGCAATGCCCTTATTGGTTGTAATTTCAATTAAAATCGCTTCAAGTTGTGTGCCAATTTCGACAGCGTCATCCACGAGTGCAATTCGAATCATACAATATACTCCTCTCACTTCTTTTTTCGCTTTATTTCCATCATACCATAAAAAGTTTTCAAAAAGCAAGAATTTATTTTGCTAAACAAAAGAAACGGTATGCCCACAAAAAAGGACATACCGTTTTCTTGTATAAGTAGGGAAGAGCCTATCATCAGAAATTTGATATTTGCCTGCAAAACGTGATGCAAAGCAAATAGTATCCGAACAAAAGTCACTTTTTCATTTTCAAGAACAGAACTATCTCTATTTTTTTCAGTCCTGCTCCACGGAGAGCGCATTCATACATAATGTCGAACAAGTCGCTGGTATCAATGTTGCCATCGTTGTCTGTGTCAGCTTCAATATTGGGAACATAGCCTTGATAGTATCTTCTTGCACCGTGAGATGTAATTGCTTTATCAGCAATATGTAACATAGTCCAATAAATGTCACTTGGTTCATATGGCTTTCCGTTTCCGTCTGTATCGCCGAGCATAGGAGCATCGTCGAATACGCCGTCACCATCAAAGTCGTATACCAGTTCGCTGCATTCTTTTTCTGTATTGAATTGAAGCAAAACATCTTTTGAGCGAATAAAATTAATGAAATAACTGCCAACCCAGTCGAGAAATTCTTCGTAGCTATGGCTTTTTGCTAAATGCAGTCAGATCTTTATGTGCAATCATTGGCATTGTCTGTACATATACTTCTCCACCGCCGGTGATTGCAAATCCAGTATTCTGTTTTGAAACAGTCACTGTTTGATTTGGTGCGACTTCAATAGCAATGGTACTTCTGGATACTGGTGTAAAATTGTAATTGCCTTCATCGTATGTGAAAATATATGACAGTGCAATTTTTTGTGTATCTGTATTGGTATAAGTTATACCATCTTTAGAGAAATCGATTTTGCACTTCGAACCAACGCCTTTTAGTTCAGGATCCTTCCGATCAAATTGTTCTATTCTGAGACGGTATCCTTCACCAAGAATACTAAAGGCAAATCCCGACGCACGCTCATTCTTTTCCAGATGGAAAGAGGAGCCTTTTCCAAAGAAAATAAAATCTCCGTAATTGACTTTGCCTAATTTCCAAAAAATCGTACGTCTGTCCGTCCTTTGTGGTAGAACTTAGATCCATCTGATCTTTTCCGCCATTGTAAAATTCTAATTTCACGGTTTCTGAAACATCAGTGTTGGTTTTTGTAGTACCACGGATCGGTGCCTTATAAGTCAACAGGGAATCATCATCTGAGGCATACAGTAAGACATCACCATTTTCCGAAGAGGCTTCGTATGCTGGGATACAGAACTGTTTGGTCTCCGAATTAATATAGATGCAGGCATCATCCTTAAAAGCCGATGTTTCTGTATCTGGTTTCACACAGTTGCTGTCGTAGGTGACAATGCAGGTATCATAACTGATGCCATCGAATGTCCAATTGCCGGATATTTCATCCATGCCAACCACAGCGTGTGTGCCGCCTTTTTTGGTGGAAATACCTGCCATAAAGTAAGTGCCTTTTTCCTTGCAGCGTGCTGCACAATCCAGAAACATATCGGTATGCTCTTCTTTGGACAGCATTGCAGGTTCTACAATGCTTGCGAGTTCCACCTCTGAATATAGCTGCAGAGAGTTGTAATAAGCAATCAACGCATCCACATCATCGGTCAGTGTCACATCGTATAACGTTTCTGCACCTTCTTGCAAATCGCTCGGAGTCAGTTCACCATTGTGGACCAATACCGAAATGGCAGCCATGCCAAAGCAAAGTCCACTCTGATAAGCTATATAAGAGATATCTGTGCTATAACCTAAATCTAATTCCGGATCTGTCATATTAGCACTTACGGGATCAGATACTCTTTCTGCAAAATCTTCCCGTGATAAAGTACACAGGTGATTTGCAAATGAAAAAAGTATCTTTGTACATTCCCTTCTCGATCGCAGCCTTTTCCAATTCGCTTTGCGTCGATGCCGCATCCGCTTCGTAAAGCGGAATATCTCCCTCTGTCACCGAATCATAAAGTGCATCTCCCAGCTCGTCCGTATTGTCGTCCAGTGCCTCCTGTACCAGCTTATCCGTATTGTCCAGAACAGAATATTCCTCTGCACTGATCGTAGCTGGTTGGTAGGTCAATGTACACGCTGCGGCGGTGGACAATGCCAACAATGTTGCGATTTGTTTTTTCATAAAAATCTTCCTTTCATGTATAAATTACAACAATACACCTCATGTGTGTTGCTGCGATTACCCCTTACAATTCAATTATTACCTTATAGATATAAGGTCTCCCTCTTATCAAGATTATAACATATTTTTGCAAATAAGTCAATGTCATTTGCGTAGTTGGTATGTTTTTTTGCGTAGTTGGTAGTTTTACAGCATTTTTTTGCATTAAAGCATCCAGGATTAACCAGATTATTTTGTTGAGCAAAGAAATGGTATGCCCATAAAGGACATACCGTTTTTTCATGTTCTCATCCTCATCTCTACATACTTTTCCACTGACTCAACCGGCACCTTATATCTGTTACCCTCTTTGAACCCTTTTTAACTGTCCTGTTTGCAAAAGCTTATAAAACGTACTCCTGCCAATCTTCAAAATCTCCATGACCTCTTCTCTTGTAAGTATCTCCTTTGTTGTAAGCATATGCGACCTCCTATTTCCGTTAATGCTCATTGACATATCTCTCAATTTCTGCCGCAGGGATCAGCGTTTTTCTGACGCTTAATCTCTTACACTACCCTGTTCGATCAGTCTGTAAACGGTATGCACACTCAATCCCAGCATATTTGCTGCTTCGCTAACTTTCAGCAAGTATTTTGTTTCTGTATACTGTAGAGCTACCATAATTCTCACCTCCTGCTCTTTACGAATATGTTCGTATTTTTTGGAACATTTGGTGTTTTTTTTATACGGCTTACTTGGATACACTGGCTTTTTTACAGAATGTTGTGTGTAGTTTCAAATTATATCGGATTTCCACAAGTTATCCCAATTTCCACGAAAAGAAAAAAATGACTGAACCGCTCGGAATTTGAAAATCAAAATAATCCGATACAATTCAGTCATTTGGCTACCCTATTTCTCGTACCCTTCATAATAATACGATTGTTCGATTCCTTTGAAAATTACTTCTCTGTCATTGACCTTATCCGTCAAATTCTGTTGTATCAGAAACCGCAGTTCCAGGTCGTTTACCGTACTTCTTTCCATTGCCTGCAAATACTGTACCTTATCAATTTTCGCCCAGTCCGTTACTTTCCCCAGACGCTTTTTGAGAATCATGTCCAGCCAGATTCTCGTACTTCTGCCATTGCCCTCCATGAATGGGTGTGCCACATTCATTTCCACATATTTTGCGATAATTTCCTCAAATGTGTTTTCAGGCATCTTCTCTACTGCCAAAAGAACCGCATCTAAGTACAAGCTGTTTGCAAAGCGGAAATTGCCCTTTGCAATATTTAAAGTTCTGATTTTTCCGGCAAAGTCGTACAACCCGTCAAAAAGTGCCTTGTGGATTGCCTGCAAACCTTTTATTGTACCAACTTCTATTCTATCGATCTCACCGCTTATAAATAACTGCTTGGCTTTCTCAAAACTCTCTCGGTCAATTTCTCTTGTCGTCATTGTTGTTCCTTTCTCTGTAATATCAGAAATCACTCTATCTCTATTATACCAGAACTCTATCATTTACACAACAATATTTTCAATTAGACCTCCCACAACCAACTCCATACCCTCACTGAGAACAAGCCATTTCGCCACAATGCAGCCAAAACCAAAACAGGCTCAATCACACTGCCACAGCATCAGAAATGCCTTGATGCCCAGTTTCTTTCTCAGAACCATATTGCGTCACCCAGGATTTATCTCCTGTAACTCGTTTGATATAGTTTAGAAAAGCATATATCTCTGATCTGTTCCCTGAGAACATTACTCCGTCCATATAGCTGACCGAGTTCATAACAAAATGAGCATGATAGACAGAGGCACAACCGCCATATCTCTTAGAGCAGGGTTTTCGGTGTATTGCATAAACGATCTGATACTTGTCCGAGAAATAAGAGGCAATGCTCCGGCTCATAGATTCCGCCCGCTCATAATTATCACCCCAAGTCGATCTCGCATCATACACAACAATAAAATGAAATGCCGGGTTACCGCTTGTCTTACCGAAATATTTCTTCACAGAAAGAAACTGCTCGTAAGCATTGTATATATCCACGTTTATGCTCTTTGTAATGGACTTCTTCTCTTTTTCACTTCTCATGATAATTCCTCCTTTTTGGTTATGAGACGATATACGATACAATCATGTGATAGTGATATATGCTGTATACTCTATTATGTTATATATCACAACAATATATATGTATACTACTATATATATCTACTATGGTTGATTACCAGACTAAATTTTATTGATTGATAATGATTACTATTTGTTATTTAGTAAATTCTGCAAGACAGAGGTAATGGTAATACCTCTGTCTCCCTGCATCTGATTTGGCTACATTTGTATCGATATGGCTGTATAACAGCTGATTTATCTCGATTCAGCTTTACTTTTATGTTCGGTCGTTTGTAGAAAAAAGTAATACTTTCTTTCGTGAATTATATATTATTATGGTGAATCTGTGCCAGGTACTGATGATACGATCATGTCGACCGCATAGAAAAACCGCCTTCGGGCGGAGCATAGGGACATAACAAATCAGCGAAAGGAGGTATACGAATGTTCCAGAACAAGCGATTTTTGACCAGAGGTGTGCAAGCAGAACTACCAGTGGAGTTACAGCTATTCTTATGGAACTGCATCGACCAGTTACCAGAAGAACGGGACTATTTCCAGGTGTTCAAGCTTGATGTAGCTAACGGAAAACAGCACATCCACCACTTTTCCGAGCAGCCGGAATACAGCAAGGAATATATGATTGACCTTGACAATCCAGTCAATCAAAAGGTCTATGTCATTGACGACACCGACCACTCGACCATGCTCCTGGCAGAAGAATATTAACCCCAAACACAAAGCCCTACCGATTCCATTCGGTAGGGCTATTTTCATTTTATGGAGGAAAATCAAATGAGCGAAGAAGATAAAAACCGAAGAAACCTTGTATTGTGAGTGCTGTGGCTGTCTCATTGATGATGATGACTACACCGAGTGGAACGGGCAAATTATCTGTTCCGAC
>VOFI01001120.1_pt1 | contig 103463 bp, 148 predicted proteins | sample 5384131 | NCBI WGS metagenome assembly VOFI01 (sample SAMN12384728, study PRJNA508395) | human gut metagenome | isolation source: healthy gut H | host: Homo sapiens
GGAGGGAAAGCGGGTCTGTTGTATTGTGATTGCCGGCGATCGGGGCCTGGCGGGCGGCTATAACAACAACGTCTTTAAACTGGTGCAGCAGGAGATGGAGGGGAAAGGAACTGTCTGTTTTGCCCATGGGCAAGCGGGCGGTGGAGCATTTCCGCAGCCGGGGCGTGCCCATTTTTACGGGAGGCTTACGGTGAAGCGGCCGATGTCTCCATCGGCGATTGCTTTTCCCTGTCCAAGCAGCTGGCGAAAGCCTATCTGGCCGGGGAGCTGGATGAAATCTGCGTGGCATTTACCAACTTTGTCTCTGTGTTGACCCAGACTCCGGCGGTGCTGCCGTTGCTGCCCCCTGTCTCTTACGGCCTCTTCCCGGCCCCAGCCGGAGGCGGCTGCGCTGTACGAGCCAGACCCCCAGACGGTGTTTGACGCCATCATCCCGGAGTATTTGGGCGGCGTGGTCTATGGCGCGCTGTGTGAGTCTGTGGCCAGTGAGCTGGCTGCCCGGCGGACTGCTATGGATGCCGCCACCAAGAACGCCGATGAGATGATCGGGAACCTGAATCTGCAATTCAACCGCGCCCGCCAGGGCGCCATTACCCAGGAGATCACCGAGATCGTGGCAGGTGCAGAAGCCTGACCGGTCCGGACGCAAGGAGTTGACCCCTATGGCCAAAAATATCGGTACTGTGATTCAAGTGATCGGCCCCGTGCTGGATATCCGTTTTCCTGAGGGATGCCTGCCGGAGCTGCTGAACGCCATTGAAGTGCCCAATGGCGAGGCCACCATTGTGGCGGAAGTTGCCCAGCATCTGGGTGACAACGTGGTCCGGGCCGTCGCCATGAGCTCGACTGACGGCCTTCAGCGGGGTGTCCCCGCGACAGACACCGGCGCGCCTATTTCCGTCCCTGTGGGAGATCGGTGCTTGGGCCGGATGTTCAACCTGCTGGGCCAGCCCATCGATGAGCGGCCTGCTCCCAAGGTAGCTGAACGCTGGCCCATTCATCGCCCGGCCCCCCTCTTATGAGGCCCAGGCCAGCACCACGGAGATTCTGGAGACCGGCATCAAGGTGGTGGACCTGATTTGCCCCTATGCCAAGGGCGGCAAGATTGGCCTCTTTGGCGGCGCGGGAGTGGGCAAAACGGTGCTCATCATGGAGCTCATCAACAACATCGCCAAAGAGCATGGCGGTATTTCTGTCTTCACCGGTGTGGGCGAGCGCACCCGGGAGGGCAATGACCTGTACAATGAAATGAAACAGTCCGGCGTTCTGGCCAAGACCGCCCTGGTCTATGGCCAGATGAATGAGCCACCCGGAGCCAGAATGCGGGTGGGCCTGTCGGGCCTCACCATGGCCGAGTACTTCCGGGACGTTAAGCACCAGGATGTGCTGCTGTTTATTGACAACATTTTCCGCTTTACCCAGGCCGGCTCTGAGGTGTCGGCGCTGCTGGGGCCGGATGCCGTCTGCCGTAGGCTATCAGCCGACGCTGGCAACCGAGATGGGCGCCCTGCAGGAGCGGATCACCTCGACCAAGAAGGGCTCGATCACCTCGGTACAGGCTGTTTATGTGCCTGCCGACGATTTGACGGATCCGGCTCCCGCCACCACCTTTGCCCACCTGGATGCAACCACCGTTCTGGACCGGGGCATTTCCTCTTTGGGCATTTACCCGGCGGTGGATCCCCTGGCCTCTACCTCCCGGATCCTGAATCCGGAAATTCTGGGCCGGGAGCACTATGAGGTGGCCCGGGATGTGCGTCATCCATGATCCTCCAGCGGTACAAGGAGCTCCAGGACATCATCGCCATTATGGGTATGGATGAGCTGTCTGATGAGGATAAGCTCACGGTCAACCGGGCCCGGAAGGTCCAGCGTTTTCTGTCCCAGCCCTTTACTGTGGCAGAGGAGTTTACCGGGATGACCGGTAAATATGTCCCCTGAAGGAGACCATCCGCGGTTTCCGGAGATCATCGAAGGCAAGCACGACAGCCTGCCCGAATCGGCCTTCCTCTTTGCCGGGACCATCGAGGCCGCAAAGGGTGAGCGCCATGACGCCCTTTCATCTAAAGATCGTCACCCCCGACGGTCTTCCTTTGACGGTGACGCCTGCTCCCTCACGGTCCGCACGGTTTCCGGGGACGTGGGCATTCTGGCTGGTCACCTGGACCTGGTTTCGGCCCTGGGCATGGGTCGGCGGTGGTGACGGAGCAGGGGACCCGATATGCCGCCTGCATTGGGGATGCTATCGGTGCAGAAGGACTTGGTGACGCTGGTTGCCACGACCTTTGAGTGGGCCGAGAGGACATTGACAGCGCCAGAGCCCAAGCTTCCTACGAGCGAGCGCAGAAGGTTCTGCACAACAAGGATGCGCTGGCCGAAGCCCGGTTCAAACGGGCCCTGGTCCGCCAGGGCGTGGCTTCCGGGCGATAGAACTGAAATTCACAAATGCCGCAAAGCATCAAACTTCCCCCATAAGAGACTGGAAAGTCAGGCTCTTATGGGGGAATTCCTTTGGAAGAGGGAGAAAGGGAATTGGCCTGCATTACACCAGCCGGGCGATGACCGCTCCAATATCGCCATGAATGCAGAGGGTGCGGTCTGCAATGACATGGGGGACCGGCGTCTTTTGCAGGTTGATGCTGACATAGCGGGCATTTGGATTTTGGAAGGTGTACTTCCAGAAGGGATACTTGATAATGGCGGGTGTGTTGCCCCCACACCAAGCTCCAGATACAAGATCCGTTTCCCTTCGTACTGGCTTAGGAACGTTTCGTAGCGGGAATGAGCCTGATCCCATCCGTCATCTTGTACAAAGGTGTCATCGCAGCGCAGATTCATCGTCATGGGCCCGCCGCAGCAGGGCAGTGGGGGAACCAGCGCAGTGGGGAATCCGCATGTTGGTTTGCTCTGCAACCATCTGTCGTACGGAACGTTCGTTGGCATAGGTTTGGGCGTGACACGGTGTAGCACACTGCCAAAGGCCGTAATCTCCCTGGGTCTGAAACAGCCGGTCCGGGTTGAAGCCTGCCAGCTGGAACTGGTGGTCCACATTGGTGGTGAGGATAAAATAGTTTCGATTTCTGACAAGCTCCAGCAATTCTGTATAAACCGGTTTGGGCGCACTGGTAGCGGTTGAGAAGGATGTGCCGGCTCCACCACGCCCAATATTCTTCCCTGCGTTTCGTAAGGATAAAATCCCCGGTGTACATATCCCGGATGCCATACCGGTCTTGAAAGTCTTTGAAATACCGCAGGAATCGCTCCCCGGGTATGTCAGCCCGGCAGAGGCGGACAGACCGGCTCCGGCGCCGATGACGACAGCGTCCGACTGATCAAGCGCCTGCAGAAGCTGTGGAATCAGGGCCGAGGAGATACCGGTAGATTTGTGCGTCCAAATCTGTGAAAACATTCAAGATCACCCCCCTTTGAATGGAGGTATGCGTTGGCAAAACGTCCGTGACGGTTTTCACGGCGATCTCGGCGGCCTCCTGGTTTGGAAAGTGGAATTCCCCGGTGGAGATGCAGCAGAACGCGACTTTTTGCAAGTCCATGGCGGGACGCCAGTTCGAGGCAAGAGCGGTAACAGGAGGCCAGTGCTTCCCGGTCCCGATCTGTCACATGGTCCTGGATGATGGGACCCACGTTTGGGTGTGGAGGACGTACCTGGCTGGGAGATTGTAGCCAGGTGTGAGCTTGGCCCCTCCGGTTGGTTCTGGATGTCCCTGCGCGTTTATAAGGTGATAGCAAGCCATATGGGTGTAAACTGCGTTGATCTCCGGAATCTCCACATCAAAGGCCTCCTGGGTCTGATGGATGACGAAGTCGATGCCGCCGATGCGCAGAGCGCCTTCTTCCATCACATGGGTGATCGGGTGAATGGAGGCATCAAAGCTTGCTCCAAAGGCAGCGGCGAACTGGTCTACCAGGGCCTTTCCACCACCTTGTGTGGCATAATCCGCCGCATTGGCTGTGGCGTACTTGGGAACCTCCGGCAGGAATGTGGCGCCTGCGCCGTGGTAAGCCACCAGCATGCCGACCACATGCTTGTTCTCCAGGTATTTGGTCAGGGCGGCGATGTTGCCAAAGAAGCAGGGGGGCTCCAGAATGACGATGTTCCCCGTCCTTTTCTACCAGGAAGGTTTCCATCGCTCAGTGGATCGCAAGTTTGATACGCATGCAGCTTCAAATGGCCGAAATCGTAAATGTGCATTTCTGCCTTGTTCCAGTGCCACGGTCGTAAAAAGTATTCTTATTCATGATTGATTCCTCCTAAATCAGGGTTCACATTGGTTTCACAGGGTGTTTCCTCCTGATGTCTGCATTGTAATACAGGATCTGCAATTCCACAAGTACGCACAATATTGTGGGATAGGAACCTGCAGGTAACAATTGGCCGCTTCCAGGTCTCTCTTGACAGCGTGCAGATCTCACCGTACAATAGGGAGGTACTGGTTTATGAGAAACCACTGTGACTGGAGGTAACAACGTGGAGACGAAAAAACTTTGCCAGCGTGCCCGGTGGAGACTACGCTGATGCTGATCAGTGATAAGTGGAAGGTTCTGATTTTACGTGATCTGCTTCCGGGGACGAAGCGGTTCGGGGAATTGAAACGGTCTGTTGGCAATGTCAGTCAGAAGGTGCTGACGGCGCAACTTCGCCAAATGGAGGCCAGCGGCCTCCTGGTTCGGGAGGTGTATCCCGAAGTGCCGCCCCGTGTGGAGTATACGCTGACGGATCTGGGGTATAGCTTGAAACCGATCTTGGATGCTATGTCCAGTTGGGGAGAGGCCTATCAGGCGAAAAGCACCTGATTTTTCTGTGCCCTCTGTCCGGCCCCCGGGGTACCTGCCACATGTGGAGTCGCTTGGATTCCGAAACGCAGCAAACGACTGGTGGATGGATTGGAAATCTGCCAATGAAATCGGAGCCGTTGTCAGTACCAAGGAGACTCAGGCTTGGAACAAGAGATTTTGGTACCTCTGGGCGTGACTGCCTCCGTTTAGGCTGCTGCGATTTTTTAAGGCGCAGTCTGAAAGCTGAATTCCAAAGTGTACCCTAAAATCGGGGAAAGCAGCATAAAAGCCACTTAGATTTAAAAGGCACCAAACTGTATGCAAATGCTGCAGTTTGGTGTTTTTTACGAAGGGGCAAGGGGCGCCCCATCTCCTTGCGCTTGGGAGGGAATCGTAGGTTTTTGGTAAAGGAAACTTGAAAGAAAAAGTGCTCAAATGGGACTGCTGTATACCCTTTGCGCACTTCCAGTTTCCGGAAGGAATGGTAGAATATATCAAACAGCGCCGGTTTCTTGAGAGATTTTGTACATATTTGACAAATGTATTTGTACAAATGGACTTAAAAAAGCGGCGTGGTCCGCAGACATGCGGATCTTAACAAGGAGGGAAACCAATCCATGAAAACCAAGAAAACCTACCGTATGCTTGCCGTGCTTCTGGCGGTTGTAATGGTCTTTGGCGCTTTGCCTGTGACCGCAACGGCCAGATCCGCCGGCGACGATGGATCTGTGGAGATGAATGAGGCCTATGCGGCCCATGAGTCGCTGATGCCCATCGGTCCATCTTTTAATGTGGACACTCTGCTGGAGTGGACCCCGGAGTCTGACCCCGATGCAGCCTACAGCCGGGCCAGCATTGCGCTGGCTGATCGGGTAGGCGGCTTTGTGGTCAACCCCCTGGCCAATCCGGAGGCAAAGCTGATGCTTTGCTCTATGGCCAATTCCGATCATGACAATACCAACGCGCAGGGAAGCGAAAGCTTTTTCACCTACGCCTTCAACTATTGGCAGTATGCCGATTCCTTTGTGTATTGGTCTGGCTCGGAAGAGGGTCTGGTCTGCTGCCCCACCGGGGAATTTACCGATGCGGCCCACACCAACGGCGTCCCTGTGGTGGCAACCCTGGGCTTCCCCTGGGGCTACGGTTCCACCTATGTGGAGCAGGTTCGGAAGTTTGTTCAGAAGGCTGCCGATGGCTCGTTCCCGGTGGCGGACAAGCTGATTGAGGTCATGGACTACTATGGCTTCGACGGCTATTTCTTTAACCAGGAATCCTATGGCTGCTCTGCCACCGAGGGCGCGCTGATTGATGAGATGATGCGTTATATGCATAAGAAGCGTCCGGATATGCTGATCAGCTGGTACGATTCCATGCTGCCGTCTGGCGGTGTGTCTTATCAGGACGCTGTGAACAACAGCAACAAGCAGTTCCTGACGGATTCTGAGGATGGCACCCGGGCAATTGACGAGTTCTTCATGAACTACAACTGGAACCCCAGCAAAATCGATACCACCATTTCCACCATGAAGTCCATTGGCCGCAGCCAGTTTGACGCATTTGCAGGCTTCAATGTTCAGGCAAATGTCTATGGCGACCGGCTGGCAGACCATCTGCTGGTGGATGAGGACGGATTGGCCCGCCTATCCCTGGCGCTCTTTTGTGCCAATATGTCCATGAGCCTGGCCACCGATGGCGAGGAATTCCATGAGACGGAAAAGGGCTACTATGTCAATGCCAAGGGGGATCCCAGAGACACCTCGGTCAATGTGTCTGATTCTACGGTTACGCAGTGGGCCGGTCTTTCTCGCTTCTTTGCCGACAAGTCCCCGGTTGTGAAGGTTCCCTTTGTGACCAACTTTAACACGGGTCACGGCAAGGGCTACTATGTGGATGGTCAGCTTTCCCGGGATGGGGAATGGAGTTATCAGTCCAACCAGGATGTGCTGCCCACTTGGACCTGGATCATTGACTCCCAGGGCGAGAAGCTCACTGGCGGCTATGATTTTGACGATGCCTATCACGGCGGTAACTCCATCCGGTTCTATGGCAATCTGACTGCCGGTCAGGCCAATCAGATCATGTTGTATAGCACCAAAGTGACAGTCGAAAGCGGTATGAAGCTGGGTCTCACCTATAAAGGAGACCAGGGCTTTGTGAGCTTGGTTGCCTATACTGGAGACGCCGGGACTGACAGCTATGAGGCGTGCGAAAAGACGGTGTTCCCCCTTGACCCGGGGAGCAGACGGCGTCTGGACCACTGAGCATGTGGACCTGTCTAACTTGGCGGGCAAGACGCTGTACGCCATCGGCCTTCAGGTTGAGTCCGCTGATGATGTGACCGACTATCAGGTGAACCTGGGTCAATTGACCCTCACGGAGAAAACCCGGGCGGCCCTGAACGGTCCTGCACAGGTGACCTTGGATGAAATTCTGTACCGGGATGCCTATACTGCCGAGGCGAGTATACTGGACCCCGGTGACAGGTGCAGCCTCCTATGAGATTTATCAAGTCAATCCCGATGGCTCCAGAGCCCTTGTGATGGAGACTCCCAACACGGCGTATTATATTCCCACTCTGAACCGGGATGAGGCAGAAGAGGACGTGACCCTGGAGGTTGTGCCCATCAACCGCAACGGCGTGCGGGGCAAGGCTGGGACTCTGGTCATCGACTGGGCCTATGGCAATGCAGATTCGGAGAAGGTTGTCACAGCCGATTTTGAAAATGTCTGCCTGAATGCAGAAGTGACTGGCTTTACCGAGCAGGGCGATGGTGCAGAGTGCAGCAAGGCGCTGGATGGCACCTCCGCCAATAACTCCAAGTGGTGGGCCAGCGGCGCACACGACTGGATGTCCATTGATCTGGGACGGCCCTGCACCATCCGGCGTTGGCGTGTGGAGCATGCAGAAGCTGGCGGCGAAGACAAAAAGCTCAATACCGACACCTTTGCACTGGAGTATAAGAATGCTTCCGGCTCCTGGGTTGAGGCAAAGCGTATCACTGGCAATACCGATGCGATTACCGACGTGCTTCTGGACGAGCCTGTGACAGCCCAGGAGTGGAGACTGTATATTTACAAGTGCGGTCCCTCTCTCTGGACGGCGGTCAACATCTACGAGTGGCAGATGTTTGAAACGGCAGAGTTCCCCAGACGGTACCGGTTCCCATGCACTTTGTTTCGGCTTCTAACGGGGCGGGAGCAACGGACACGGTGACGTTACAGCATGTGCCTGTTGGGAATACAGTGAAAATTTATTTGAAGTCTGACGATACGTATACGTTGATTGGAGAAACGGTGGCAGCCTCTGCCACGGTTCAAATCACCGGTCTGGATTTTGGTACCACAGAAGCTGGCCGCGTGTACTACACCATTACCTCCAGCGGCGCTGCTGAGAGCGCGAAACTGAGTGTTCCCTTTGAGGCGGAGCATGCAGAGAAGTCCACACCTGCGGAGAATGTGTCCTTCCAGAAGTATTCTCATCCCGCCTCCACCACGTCTTCCAATGGAGATGACATTTACACCACCCTGACGGTGAGAGATCTGGCGCCTGGCGACGTGGTGTACGTTTATGAAAACGGTACGGCTGCGGGATATACCAAGGCGTCTCTGCCGGTCTCCCAGGGTGCGACGGAAATTGTAGTGAATGGCGTCCGGGTGGCCCGTGCTGGGGAGCCTGGCGCTTCAGGTAAAGCGGGCCGGGAAGACCATTTCCGATGTCTATACCGTGAATACACCTCAGTTTGCGGAGCCTACAGCCGTTGTGGTCCTGTATGCAACCAATGAATCTGGGGAAAGCCTTACCGGCGTGCGTTACGGCGTGTATGGCGAAGATGGGAACAAAGGTGACAGAGCTTGGTACGACCTCCGATTCCGGTGGCAAGGCCACATTGCCCCTGGGTACCTATACGCTGAAATGTGAGGCAGTACCTGCCGGATACCTGCAAAAATTCAGTCACGGAGATGCGGATTTTGCGGATTGAGAACTGGACCTATGAGGTCCGTGTGACGCTGCAGAAGGGCGATCAGATGCCGGAGAAAATTGCAGCTGCCAAGGCAGAGCTGCAGGCATATTATGATGCCCTGGTTGCGGGCAACCGGTACAGCGGCGAAGGAACAGCCCAGCTGCAGGAGACGCTGTCCGCAGGAATGACTGTTCTGGAAGCCTGCACGACAGAGGAGGATCTGTCCGTTGCATTGGAAGAGGCAAAAGCCGTATTGGACGCTGTGCCGACCTACGAAGAAGAGCTTCATGCAGTGAAGGCTGCCGCTGAGGCCGCCCAGAAGGCTGCGGAAGAGGCCCAGAAGAAGGCGGAGGAGGCCCAGAAGGCCGCCGAAGCCGCCCAGAAGGCCGCCGAGGAAGCTGGCTGCTTCCACTGCCGAAGACAAGGCTGCCGCCGAGGCTGCCAAGGCCGCTGCCGAAGCTGCCCAGGCCAAGGCCGAGGCCGCCAAGGCTGCCGCTGAAGTCGCCCAGACCGCCGCAGAAACCGCGGCCCAGGCTGCGGAAGCCTCCAACCTGGCCGCTGCCCAAGAGGCGCCAAGGCTGCCGAGGAGGCTCTGAAGGCCGCCCAGGAGGCCAGCAACGCCGCCCGGTCCGCCGAAGCTGCCGCCGAGGCCCAGAGAGCCGCCCAGGCCGCCCAAGCTAAGGCGGAGGAGGCCCAGGCCAAAGCCGAAGAGGCACAGAAGGCCGCCGAAGAGGCTGCCGCTTCTGCCGCCGAAGACAAGACCGCTGCCGAGGCTGCCCGTGTGAAGGCCGAGGAAGCACAGGCTCAGGCGGAGGCTGCCCAGGCTGCCGCTGAAACCGCCAAGACCGCCGCTGAGGCCGCCTCCGCTGCTGCCGAGCAGTTCCAGCTGGCCGCTGCAGAAGAAGCCCGGAAGTCCGCTGAGGAAGCCGCCAAGTCCGCCGCTTCGGCCGCTGCCGCTGCGGAGAGCGCCGCCCAGGCCGCTGAGGCCATGGTGAAGGCCCAGGCCGCCCAGGCGCTGCCGAGGCCGCCGCCAAGACCGCGGAAGAGGCCCGGAAGAAGGCGGAGGAAGCTCAGACGAAGGCCGAGGAGGCTGCCCAGTCCTCCGCAGAGGACAAGGAAGCCGCCGAGAAGGCCGCCCAGGAGGCGAAAGCTGCCAAGGAAGCCGCCGAAAACGCCCAGAAGTCTGCCGAAGAGGCCAAGCGGGCTGTACAGACGGCCAAGGAAGCCGCTGAAAATGCCAATGTGGAGAGCCGCCGCTGCCGCCCTGGCTGCGGAGTATGCCCAGAAGGTGACAGAAACCTACAACGAGATCGTGAAGATCAAGGCCGAGATGGTGGAGTTCCTGGCCGAGGCTCAGAAGGCTGCTGAAGCGGCAGAAGCCGAGCGGAAGGCGCGGAAGAGGCCCAGAAGAAAGCAGAAGAAGCGGCTCTGCAGACTGGCAAATATTACGCACTCATTGAGCTGTCTGCCTACGCAGACAAGAGCGACTACGCCCCACCCAGCAGGAGGCGCTGGCCGCCGCCATCCAGGTGGGAAAGGAAGCCATTGACGCCGCCGCCAACCTGGAAGAGGTAGAGGAAGCCCTGGCTGCCGCCAAGGCCGCCATTGACCGCATCCCCACCCTGGCAGAGCTGATGCCCTTCACCGACGTGAAGGAAGACGCCTGGTACTACGAGGCAGTGCTGTACGCCATGCAGGAGGGATACTTCAAAGGGCGTGACCGCCACTACCTTTGCCCCCGAGAGCAAGCTGAGCCGCGCCATGGCCGTGACGGTCCTGTACCGGATGGCCGGGGAACCGGAGGTGACGGGAACCGTGACCTTTACGGATGTGAAGGAAGACGCCTACTACTACCAGGCGCTGGTGTGGGCTGTGGAGAACGGAATTACAACCGGTATGGACGACACCCGGTTTGCGCCCAACGCAAATGTGACCCGGGAGCAGATGGTGACCTTCCTGTACCGGTATGCCAAGGCCAGCGGTGCCGACGTGAGCAAGCAGGCAGACCTCAGCCAGTACCGGGATGTGAAGCAGGTATCCGAGTATGCCGAGAAAGCCATGGCGTGGGCTGTGGGAAGCGGCATTCTCCAGGGCATGGAGCAGAACCTCCTGGCGCCCCGGGGCACTGCCACCCGGGCACAGGCTGCAGCTATCCTCATGCGGTGCGCAGAGGCCTAATACCAGAACAGACCCCAAACCGGGATCACCAGTAAGAAAGATCATTACATGAAGCAACAGGGGCGCCAACCTGCATGCAGGTTGGCGCCCTTATAATCGTCATAGTATGTTGTAATTGCAAAAAATATTACGGTTTATGTTACCGCCACCGGTCCCCACCGGTCCCCACCGGACGTACATATAGAACAGCTCCTATGTAATGCAGCAAGACGGTGATTCTATGACGGCATCCACAGCTGTTATCCCATAATGCCGGAAAAGCGCCAGGGCCTCTGGGGTGAAGCGTTCTCCGGAGACGGTGATGGGAATGGCAGGAGGGCAGGCGACGGTGGGAGCGCCGCAGATTCTGCCCAAAGCCTGATTGACAGGAATGGTTTCCTGCGGAGAAAAGAGGGCCTCCCGGAGAGTCATCACCTGGATACTGGACGTCCCAGACAGTACGGGAGCCGATGGGGAGGGGGGCCGGCCGGGGGCACGGCCTAGGGCCTGCAAGACCCGCTCCAGGTCCTGAGGCGGGCTTTCCGGGGTGACCATCAGCACCAGCTCGTCCTGGCTGGCAAATTCGCATTCCACCTGATTCTGCCGCAGAAGCTGGGCAATCTCCCTGCCGGAGCAACCGGACCGGGCGGTATGGAGGGTCAGGCGAAGGGATCGGCGTCGGGAGGCGCCACCCCAACGCCTGCAGCTGGTGACGGAAGTTTTGGAGCCGCTCCAGTGTCAGGCGGAGCCGCTCCCGGTAGCTACCCGCCAGATAGCGGTTGCACAGGTCCAGAGAGGCGAGGGTGAGGTAAGAGGGACTGGTAGAACCGAACATAGCCATGGCACTTTTGGCCCGGGAGAGAGCCGCCTGGGGCGCCTGGTGGGAAATGTGTAGATAGGCCCCCCCAGTGAGGACCGGCAGCGTCTTGTGTGCCGAATCGCAGCACAGGTCTGCACCCAGATCCATGGGGTGGCAGGGCTCCGGCAGGAAGTGGAGATAGGCCCCGTGGGCATTGTCCACCAGCAGGAGGGTCCGTGCCGGTGGCACACCTGAGCCAGCTCTTCAATGGGCCGCATCCACCCCAAATAATCGGGACTGGTGACGTACACCGCCGCCGGTGGCTGGGGCAGGGAAGAAAGAGCCTGGTCCAGGTCTTCCCCGGTAAACGGGCAGGAGCAAAGGTCGCCACCAAACTTGGGCCAAAGCCACTGCACCGGCAGGTCCAACAGGGCGGCGGCATAGACAAAACTCCGGTGTACGTTCCGGGCTGCCAGAATCAGAGGAGCAGTCCCGGCAGGGCGGCAGGTGAGGGCCAAAAACAGCATAGCCCGGATACACAGACTGGAGCCCTCGGTGGAGTACAGGGTCCGGGCGGCGCCGAAGAGGGCGGCGGCGTGTTCCTCGCTCTGCAGCAAGATGCCATCCGCCTCAAACAGCGCATCTGCCCCCTGCACCTCCGTGATGTCCAGGGCTTCACAGCCCAGAAAGGGCTGCCCCTTGTGTCCGGGCATGTGGAGGCGGCTCACGCCGCTTTTGGCATATGCCCGGACAAAATCCGCCACGGGGGTGTTCACGGCTGTTCCTCCCCCAGGGCCTGGGCAACTTTCATCATGATGGCGCATTCGATTCGCTTCCGGAACAGCTGGCAGCCCGGTTCATAGACGCCCCGGATGGAGCCGGTGGCATGGAACGCATTGGCAGCGACAGCCGCCGGAGCAGTACAGCTGCGCCCAGCATTGGGCGCACTCCGGCCTGGCGTAGGCGTTGCAGCTGCGGAACTCCTCCGCAGGGCGTGGTTTGTGACGCCGTCCCAGATGTTGCCCAGGCAGTAGGCCTCTTCGCCCACGAACTGATGATGGGGGATAGAGGTCCCCCAGGGGTGACCGCCATGTACTCTGTGCCGGAGCCACAGCCGGAAATCCGCTTATAGATGCAGGGGCCGCCGGTGAGGTCCAGCATGTAGTGATAGAAGGTAAAGCCCCGGCCTTCCCGGTCCCGGCGGAGCATTTCCTTGGCCAGGAGCTCGTATTGTTCCTTCACCACTTCTAAATCTTCGGGGGTAAGGGGGCGGCGGGATCCTCGGGGGCGCAGACGACCGGCTCCATGCTCAGCTCCCGGAAGCCCAGGTCGGCCATGTGGAATACGTCCTGGGTGAAGTCCGGATTTGCATGGGTGAAGGTGCCGCGCAGGTAGTAGCTCTTGTCTCCCCGGGCCTCCACCAGCTTCTGGAACTTGGGGACGATCCGGTCATAGCTGCCCCGCCCGGCGTAATCCACCCGCAGACGGTCGTGAATTTCCTTGCGCCCGTCCAGGCTCAGGACCACGTTGTCCATCTCCCGGTTGGCAAAGTCGATGACGTCGTCGTCAATGAGCATCCCATTGGTGGTGAGGGTGAAGCGGAAGTGCTTGTTGTGGGGTTCCTCCTGGGTGCGGGCGTAGGCCACCAGGTCTTTGACCACCTGCCAGTTCATCAGCGGCTCGCCGCCGAAGAAATCCACCTCCAGGTTCCGCCGGGCGCCGGAATTGGCAATGAGAAAATCCAGCGCCTGCTTGCCCACGTCAAAGGACATGAGGGCCCGGTCTCCATGGTATTTTCCCTGGCTTGCAAAGCAGTAAGAACAATTCAGGTTGCAGGTATGCGCCACGTGCAGGCACAGCGCCTTCACCACGTTGCCGGAACGCTGCTTCAGCTCCCCGGCCATGGGGGCAAAGTGGTCGGGGGAGAACAGCTTTCCCGCCTGTTTCAGTCCCTCGATGTCCTCCAGACACTGCCGGAGGTCGGCCTCCGTCACATCGGGCTGGCCGGCGTATTGTTCCAGGAGTTGATCCAGGATTTCCTGGGTAGAGTGAGTTTCATATAGAGAAATGGCGTCATAAGCCACCGGGTCCACGGCGTGGACCGAGCCGGAGCAGGTGTCCAGCACGATGTTGTAGCCGTTGAGTTGATATTGATGTACCAAAATGGCGCCCTCCTTTGCAGGTAAAGGGGCCTGTTGCAAAACAACCAGGCCAAGACTTGCCCCCTACAGCATCCTGCATGGAGCCTTCGCATCCTGCGCAAGATCCTGTAGGGAACGGTCTTGACCGTTCCGCTTTGCAACAAGCCCCGTCCATTTTGCCCCGTGGGGCATGTGTTCCATGAGACGGTGGGGGAAACAGACGCCCCCATACACCGGAGGCTGTCGGAAGAGTTCCCCATCCCCCATGGGGGAGGGAAGGCCCCACTTACCGGTCAGCCTTCTCCTTGTTCTCGCACTTCTGATTTGCCACGCCGCAGCTGGTCTTGCAGGCAGACTGGCAGGAAGTCTGGCACTCCCCACAGCCGCCATGCTTCGCGCTGGCGCACAGATCCCGGGTCTCGATGGTCTTGATTCTTTCCATAATACGGTTCTCCAATCTGGTTGAAATGGATTTCTGCCACATAGGGCTCGAAAAGTAATGCAAATATACCACATATGGGGGGGTAAAGTCAAGGCTGGCGTTCCGATATTGAATCAGCTTCGTTGACCTTGACGCATGATCTTATTTATGCTATACTCTCTATTAAATGCAGTATAGCACAAGGAACTTCCAGGATAAAATGCGAATCCGCAAGGTGTAGGGATGTGAATAAAGATTCTGAAGGTGCGGGCACACAGAAGCAGATGTATATTATGATGGTTAAAAATATTAAAAACAAGATATTAAAAAAGAGTTTTGCAAGTGAAGTACAATTCAGCCACAGGTACATACTTGAAGGACGAGCGAGTTGGTACGGAATGTGCGCTACGACTATCATATTGGGTAGGTGCTTTGCACGACTGCGGAATGGCGTATTTGCCTGCATATACAGTGAAGCTTTTGATGAGCGGGAATCTAGGAATGTTCTGGATAATTGCTGCCTATATACTAGCAATCTATCTGCTAGCTGTCGTATTGAATCGTGTTGAGAGCAATACGAATAAAATTGTAAATAATTATAGAATAATTAAATCACAGGAATATTATGCTAAGATATGCGAGATTCGCTATGAAGATATCGACAGCGCTAAGTTTAAGACCAAATATGAAGCGGGGCAAGAGTCCTTTTATGACGGTTTCCATAGTGGCTTCCATAACATGATTCTGGATTCTCGAAAGCTCCTTCTTGGGATAACAGGGTTGGTTGTTTACTGTGTTTTGGAGGCAAGAGTAGATTTTCGGATTGCATTGCTGCAGGTGGCGTTATCTTCGATATCTTTGTGGTTGAGTACGTTACAGAAAAAAGTGGATATCAGACAACCAAGTTGAGTGGCAAGGCTTGGAGGCGAAAATAAAGCATATAAACAGAGATGCAATAGACATTAAAAATGCAAAAAGACATAAGAATATATCAAATAAAGTCATGGATATTGCAAAAGTGGGATGAGTTGACAAAGTCTCACATAAAGTGGCATAGGAAAGAGCTAACCTATTTCTTTTTTGGTGAAAGCTGCAGGCCGCCTCTTGTTAGCAGTGAAATATTTGACTGTATACTTACTGGTATTGAGGCAGGTAGAAAACGGAATGGCTGTAGATGACTTTGTGTTTTCAATCGGGCTGGCGTTTGGAATCAACAATTGATTGAGGAGATCTTTCATAACATCCGATATTTGCAAATAAACAGTATCCATGTTCGGAACACACGGGAAGTTCTGAGCGATTGCTCTGGTCAGGGAGAGGGATCTCCATCAGCACCGGTTTTTGAAAATGTTGCGCCCGAGATTTGCATGGAAGATGTTTCTTTTACGTTTCCCGAGGCGGAGAAGCCAATTTTTGAGCATTTTAACTTAACAATTCACCCTGGTGAAAAAGTTGCGATTGTGGGGAACAATGGAGCCGGAAAGACGACTTTGATCAAAATGATATGTGGGCTTTACCGGCCAACTTCCGGGAGACTGCTCATAAATGGGTTTGATACATCCAGATTTACACCGGAAGAAATGTATCAGTGGTGTACGGCAGTATTTCAAGACTTCCATCTGCTGGCGGCAACTTTGGCTGAAAATATATCTTGCATGCCTGAGGAAAGAACAGATTACCAGCGCGTCCGTTTTTGCCTGGACAGGGTGGGCCTTGGATCAAAAGTTGCGTCTTTTCCTCAGGGTCTAAATTCAAATATGACAAAAGAATTAGATGCAGAAGGCATTGTTTTATCTGGCGGAGAATTGCAGAAGCTGATGATTGCCCGCTGTCTATATCGAGACCGCCCCATTTTAATTTTAGATGAGCCAACCTCGGCGTTGGACGCTGTTGCAGAAAGCAAAGTATACCAAGAATATTATGAGTTAACAAAGAAGAAGACCAGCATTTTTATTTCTCATAGACTCAGTTCTACGAAATTTTGCGACCGAATCATTCTTCTGAGCAATGGGCGAATTGTGGAAGAAGGTACCCATGAGCAATTACTTGCCCGAAAGGGGAAGTATGCCAGTATGTACACAATCCAGGCATCCTATTATCAGGAGGGGGATCGGGATGCATAACAAACGTCTACAGATATCTCACCATCGCTACGGTATACAGGCATTGATCCAAATCCACAAAGTAGAAAAGGGGTTGCTTGTACTTTCTGTGTTGCAGGCAATCTTGGAAGCTGTGTTTCCATACATAGAGCGCTTTGCGCTGCTCGTATCATAGACTTGCTCATAGAGGCTAATTTTGCAAAAGCTGTGCAGATCACTGTGGTGCTTGCAATCTTTATCTTCTTGGGTGGTCTGCTGCTGGATGCACTGAGCAAAGCATCCATACTTATAAGTCAGACAGGGCGCATCGAAAGATGCTGCGGCGCGTGAATCAGAAGGCAATGGAGCTTGACTATGAAGAGATGGAAAACACAGAACTACTTCATAAAATATCTGATTCGGTGTACTCGATGAATCATATTGGTGGATACAATGTTTTTTTAGGATACTACAACAAGTTGCTGAAAAATGCGACACAAGTCCTGATATCTTTTGCGGCGGTGCTGCGCCTAAGCAGTTTGAATCCTTCAGTCGGGTATCAAGGATGGGTTTCTTGGGTTTCTTCGCCGGCGGTTTCTTTTTTTGTATTCTGATGCTTGTGACAGTGGGGAATTTCCTGCTGAGCAATGAAATTGCTGCGCGATTCAAGAGGTACAGCAGCAGTGGATATCAACAGAAGATGAAGGTGGAACGGAAACTGAACTACTTTGCTGACAAGGTATTTATGAATGGCGAAATGGGAAAGGAAATTCGCCTATTTGACATGCTGGAGTTAATTATCCAAAAACACAGCAAGGCGCTGAATGATTCGCTTAGATTTTATAACAAATATTATGATGACGCCGCAAAAACCAAGAGACATTGCACACGATCACCCAGGGACTCTGTACTTTGGCCGCGTATGTTGTGGTAATCTGTAAAGTATTGTCGGGGGCTGCCAGTATTGGCGAATTGTCTCAATATATTGGCTCAATTGTATTGCTAAATCAGGCAATCCGTATGTGCTTGACTGTGAACCAGAAAATTGCTTTGCAAACCGGGTTTGTAAAAACATTCCAGGATTTTATCAAAATAAAAAACAAGAAGGATTCTGGTAGTATCAGAATACAGCAAATGCCTGGAGAGTCCTATTGCATAGAATTTCACCATGTCTCTTTCCGCTACAAAGGTACGGAAACAGATGCAGTAAAAGACATCTCTTGCAAGATCACATCCCACACTCGGGTGGCAATTGTGGGAAAGAACGGCGCCGGAAAAACGACCTTTGTGAAGTTGCTTTGCAGGCTGTATGAACCTACGGAAGGCAGAATCACTCTGAACGGCGTAGATATCAGAGATTATTGCTATGAAGATTATTTGGCGCTGTTTTCGGTGGTATTTCAGGATTTTAGTCTGTTTTCATTCCCTATAGGTGAAAACGTGGCGCGGGCACGGAAGGCCATGAGGAAAAAATATGGGATTGCCTGAGAAAGGCTGGGATCCAGGGGCGCGTTCAGCAAATGCCTCATCAATTGGATACAAATTTATATAAGTATGATGAGGACGGTTGTAACATCAGTGGTGGGGAAGCACAGAAGATTGCCATTGCCAGAGCATTGTATAAGGATGCACCGTTTGTGATTTTGGACGAGCCGACGGCGGCGCTTGATCCGGAAAGCGAATATGAAATCTTTTTCCACATTTGACCGTTTGGTGCAGGGCAAAGGCAGTGTTTTCATTTCTCATCGTATGGGAAGTTGTAGATTTTGTCAAGAGATTTTCGTGCTAGATCAAGGGAAAATGGTACAGTGTGGAAGTCATGAAGACTTGATCCAAGAAGATGGTCCTTATCAGGAGCTATTTTCTGCTCAGGCAGATTGCTATGTAGAATGACACATGGCATGCAAGGACTTGACATGCTCAATTATAATTTTACATCAATTCTACGTTTTTGCAACAACAAATGTGCAAAACAGGCCCATTCGATTTCGGTAGAATGGGCCTGCTTCCTATATTGCCGGCATTTACAAACTTGCGTTCTGATCCGTAAAAGAGAATTACCGCAAGTGATATTTTCGAACGGGATTCCGGGATTTGGTACCCCAATCCCCCCGACAGCCCTGGGATGGTTGCTACGGGGGTTCTACCCTGGGTGTCGGTTTTGCTGACGGGGATGACCAGGAACCAGTGGGCCATGTCCATGGTGACGATTTCGGGGGGTGGTGACGGTGATTTTGACGGTCAGGATGGAATTGTCTGCCGAGAGCTCTACCGTGTGGCGGGCGGAGCCGGTGTTGGTGATGCGGGGGGACGATGAGGAGGTCGTGGTCCTGGAAAAAGGCGTCGTCATAGCCTTGGCAGGCGTCTTCCAGGACCTGGGATCCGGCTTCCTTCAGGAACTCCTCCAGGGCCGTCTGATCCTGCAGGTGGACAAGGGGAAGGGAACCGGCTACCAGGTCGGAGCCTGGATGGCGGGCCATCAAGTTTTCCAGGGCGGACTGAGAGATGTCCTGGGCCCGGATGACCTGGGCTTCGGTGGGGGAGGCGGGGGGGTGGTCTCTTCCGGCTCCGTCTCGGTGGGCGTGGGGATCAGCAGGTCTCCAGGATCCACGGTGCTTTCCACTGGCTTCCAGGTCACATCCGGTTCTGTGGCCGGTTCGGTGCCGGTGTCCTGAGGTGGGTTGGTACTTGGTTGATTGGCTGGGCGGAAGGACCGGCAGCCGGGAAAGGTCAGCATCAGAGCCGCCGTCAGGCTGAGGGCGGCGAGGCTGGTCAGTTTTTTAGTCATATTCTGCTTTTTCATAGGATTCCCTCCCAGTTCTGGTGTTGGACCGGAATGCAGGCACCGGCCTTTGTGAATCCAGACGGATTTTTTCGGCTGCGGTTGCGGGTGCGGTCCAAAATTGCCCCCTCTCACATAAACTGCAGGAGAGGAGGTATGCAAGATGCTTGAAATGGAACGTATTTTTTTTGATCCGCCCAGAGGCGGCGGCAAACCTGACCGGTGCGCCCGGCTATGAAAATCTGCGGGGGCAGGTACTCTTCTACCCGGCGCCCGGGGGACCATTGTGGTAGCCCAAGTGGAGGGTCTGCCCGGGGACGGATTCTTCGGCATACACCTGCACCAGGGCGACAACTGCCGTACGAGACAGGAGCCATTTGACGGGGCCGGGGCCCACTGGGGTCTGCCCGGCCAGCTCCATCCCGAACATCTGGGGGATCTTCCGGTGCTGCTGGCGAAAAACGGCAAGGCCTGGAGCGCTGTGTGGACCGGCCGGTTTCTCCCCAGTCAGGCCCGGGGCCACACCGTCATTGTGCACCGGATGCCGGATGATTATCGCTCCCAACCGGCGGGAGACTCTGGAGAGCGCATCGGTTGTGGTGTCATTTGGTAATCAGGCCGCATGTTGACTTGGCTCAAAAGTCGCACAGAATAGGGACACTGGCTGATATTACAAATTGCCGGGAACTTGCAAAAATGGAAGCTCTGTTTGCCGGGTGTCTCCGTGCAGATGGTAGAGCGTTATGTCTCCTTGTCCCGGCGCTGCCGATAGAGCGTCCGGAGACGCTCTAAGCGGCGGTGCGCTTCTGTCTGCTGCAGGTGGGGGAAGGCCTTCAGAAGCCGGGCATAGCCTCGGCTGGGCTTTTCCCAGAGGCCCTGATATTTCTCCAAAATCTCATCCCTGCTGTGCCAGGAATTCCTGCTTCCGGTTGCCCAAGGTGCCCAGAAACTCCTCCCATTTCTGGGAGGGGAATTTCTCCTGCCCCTTTTCCCAGAGCTCCAGAGTGCGGCCGGAGAGTCCTGCACCGATCCCGTCGGAGATCCGCCGCAGACCCCGCTCCAGTTCCTCCAGTGCCCGCAGACGTTTGGGAATTTTGGCCGCTTCAATGGCAGTGAGGATCAGGTCTGTGAGAGCAGTTGCTGTGAACAGCGCCAAAAGCACCCAGCTCAGAGGGACCGGCAGAAGCTTTATGAGCTCCAAAACCAGGGGCTGCAATAGATATACAATGATCAGACAGCCCAGCCCCCACACCAGGGAAAACAGGAGGCACACATGACCGCCGATGTTCAAAGGCATCCGGGAATAATCCCAGAGCCGGGTGTGTAGCAGCTTCACAGCTCCCCCAGCCGACGATATATTCCAGGACAGTTGGGACAAAAAAACGGGGACCAGATACGCCTGAGCCAGTGTGCCCGAATGGGCTCAATGAGTAAAACAGCGGCGACAACGCCAAAGCCATAAATGGGGCACATGGGTCCAAAGAGGAAGCCCCGATTCAAAACCGCCCGGTTTTGCAGGCGGCAAAGACGACCTCGCAAAGACCATCCGGCAAAGCTGTACAGGAAAAAAGCTCCACAATATCTGATAGAACGTCATACAGGTTCGCTCCTTTTCGTTTTTGTATCATAGCACAGCGGTGTCCACCTGTCAAATCCTATGACCCTGGGCATGGCGGCATACATCACCAGAACATGCAAAGCGGGGAGGGGCTGTCTCACATGCCGTTGCACCAAGAAAAGCAGGAGAAAATTTAACGATATCACATGCCGTTGCAACCAAGAAAAAGCAGGGGAGAAAAATTTAACGATATATTTGCGGAGCAGTGGGAAAATCAGTGTGCAACCAGGGGGCAGGAAGTTGACGGGGCCGCCCTTTCCACCAGGATGTCGTGGAAAAACAGCTCCAGGCTCGTAACAACGGGGCCGCAATGGCCGCCGTTTTTTTCAAACCAATATCCGCCGGCATCAGAGCCATTGACGCAGGCAATGGAAACCACAGCGCCGAATACGCCGCCTAAGTATGCGCCAGCGCCTGGGCCGTAAACGGCGGCGCCAACCACTGGGGGATCAACGATTGCAGTGCCCAAAAACTGGCAGTGAAAATCCCACCATCTTTTTGATTTTTTTGTCTGACATGAACAAAACCTTCCTGCTGTCGCTCCGGCGTTCCGGATGCGACGCAAATTTGACCGGAAAGATCCGGCGGATTCTATTGTACACGGACATGGCGCTGGTGTCAAAGAAAAATCAGGGAATTTCTTCCGGCACTGATTCCTCCGCCTCCAGCTCCAGCTCTTCCAGAGGCAACTGACCGGTTTGCATCTGCGCCACTGGTCCTTGGTGATGAGGATCTTCCGGGGCTTGGAGCCCATGAAAGGACCTACGATGCCTTTGTCCTCCATTTCATCCACAATTCGTGCCGCCCGGGCATAGCCCAGCTTCAGCCGCCGCTGCAGCATGGACACAGAGGCCTGCCCTGTCTCCAGAATCACGTCCACGGCGGCGGGCAATATCTCGTCGCCCTCGCTGTCCTCCATTTCAAAGTCCAGACTGTCGGCCGATTTGCCGCCCTTGCCGCTCTGCTCGGCTTTCCGCTCAATTTCCTCCAGGACCTCCTGGCTGTAGTCGGGGACATAGTGCTCTTTCACAAACTCCGTCACAGCTTCCACCTCAGGGTCACTCACAAAGCAGCCCTGGATGCGTTTGGGCTTGCCCTTGCCCAGTGGGGCGTACAGCATGTCGCCGCGCCCTACCAGCTTCTCTGCACCCTGGGTGTCCAGAATGATCCGGGACTCCATGGAAGAGGCGACGGCAAAGGCAACCCGACTGGGAATGTTGGCCTTCATCAGGCCCGTGATGACGTCGGCAGAGGGGCGCTGGGTGGCGATGATCAGGTGCATTCCGGCGGCACGGGCCTTCTGGGCAATCCGGCAGATGGAATCCTCCACGTCCTTGCCCGCGACCATCATCAGATCGGCCAGCTCGTCGATGATCACTACGATCTGGGGCAGGGGATCGCCTCTCCGGCGCTCTACAATGCGGTTGAAGGATTCCAGGTCCCGGACTCCGGCGTCCGACATGGTTTTGTATCGGCGCATCATCTCGGTCACCGCCCATTGCAGGGATCCGGCGGCCTTCTTCGGGTCAGTCACTACGGGAATCAGCAGGTGGGGGATGCCGTTGTAAATGCCGAGCTCCACCATTTTGGGGTCCACCATAATGAGTTTGACCTCTTCCGGCTTGGCCTTATACAGCAGGGAGATGATGATGCTGTTCATACACACGGATTTACCGGAGCCGGTGGTACCGGCGATCAGCACATGAGGCAGCTTGGAAATGTCGCCGACGATACAGGTACCGCCAATGTCTTTGCCCACGGCGAAGGAGGACTTGGATTTGGCCTTTGCAAACTGGGGGGAGTCAATGACCTCCCGCAGGGCCACAGTAGTCACCTGCTTGTTGGGCACCTCAATACCCACCACGGCGATTTTCTCCGGGATGGCTGAGATACGGACGCCTACGGCTCCCAGGGCCAGGGCGATGTCATCCTGAAGGGCCGTCACCTTGGCCAGCCGCACGCCCTGGGCCAGCTCCACCTCGTACCGGGTAACCGAGGGACCACGGGTGACGTTGCAGATTCGGGCCTCAATTTTGAAGCTCTGCAGCGCTTCGTTCAGGCGGCGGGTGTTTTCCCGCATTTCAGCTGTGCCATCGGTTGCGCCGCCGGGGGCGATTTTCAACAGGTTGATGGGAGGGAAGTGGTATTCCGGTTTTGGCATTTGGGCGCTTTCCGCAATCTCCTGGGCCACCATCTGGGCAGAGGCCCGGGCGTCTTTGGCGCTGACCTTTTCCAGGGCGGGCTCCTCTGCCAGGGGAGCAACCGCCTGCATCACTGCCTGGGCAATGTCCTCGTCTGTGTCGAGGATGAGCTCCGGCATGTCTTCCGGAAGCGGTTCATCTTCCGAAGAGGCAGAGGGAATGACGGTACTGCCAGAAATGGGTTCTTCGTCAAAGGGATCCGGCTTTTCCCGCCGCTTTTACTGGGTTTCTCCTGCTGGACCGAATCGGAGGCGTCGGGGGCAGAGGCTTTGCGGCGCTCTTTCTTTGGGGCCTGTCCCACCGGCAAGCCGTCTACTGGAATGTCAAAATCCGCTGTCTGACGCTTCCGCTCCAGGTGAGCAATGTGTTTGTTGGCAATGTGGTTGACAACCACAGTGGCGGGATCCTCCCGGGTGCGGTCCTGGGTGGGGAGATCCGGGCGGGGCCGGTTCTGAATGGCGCGTCCGATGCTTCGCAGAGTAATGCCCCAGGTCCACAGCAGGGCCAGGAGGGCCAGGATGGCGAGAACGATGATGGCCAACACTTTACTGAGCGCCAACTCAAAAGAGAATCCCCATAAGTCCGCCCAGCACCGCCGCTGGTCCCGGCTCCGCCGGTCCGGAACAGCTGACCCACCATGGCAAGACCGCCGGGCAGGGCCTCGGCCTTGCCACACAGATGGGAGATGGCGGAGACCGTCACCACACACAGGCAGGCGGCCAGGCGGCGCAGCCCCACCGGGCGGCGGTGTCCGGGCAGCAGCAAAACAAAGAGATATCCGAACAAAACCGGGGACAGATAGAATCCCATCTTTCCCACAAGTCCGCCGAGAAGGCTTTTCACACCGGCGAGAATGAAGCCCTGGAAGCCCAGGCAGGCGAAAGGGCCAACACCGCCAAAAAGGAAGCAGGCCCCTGCCAATATTTGCCGCACTGGAATTTGCGTCGGTTCCCGCTCTACGGCCCGTTTCGCGGCGGTGTCAGGCTTTTTCCTTTTTTGGCCCCAGAGTGGGATGCAGGTTTCTTCTGTGCCATGTAGCTTCTCTCCTCAACAGATTAAGTATAAAATGAAGGTCAAAAGGGCCATGCCCCAGGAGGCGTAAGCAAAGCGCCAAACCCATTCCTGCGGATGACAAACCGCAGAATCCGCAGTGCCAGACAGGCGCACAGCCCCGCCACGGCCATACCGGCCAGATAAGACCAATCAATGGAATTCCGTTCCCCAGGACGCCGAAAAGGGCGATTATGGACTGCAAAGCAGCATCGCCGGGACCGCCAATAGAAAGGAGAAGTTCCAGGAAAACTCCGGCTCCAGCCCCTGCAAGATTCCGGCGCTTATGGTGAGGCCTGTGCGGGACAGGCCAGGAATGATGGAGAGCGCTTGCGCCAGCCCCATGCACAGCCCGTCGGCCACCGTGGCCGACCGGACGTCTCGCATCCGTGCCCAACCCGGTCCGTCAGGAACAGGAGCAGGCCATTCAAAACTAGAAATACCGCGACGCCCGGCAGAGTCCCCAGCCCGGTTGCCCGGTCCTGGATCAGAAGGGCGGGAATTATTGGGAGGGTCCCCAGGAGCAGCAGGAGGGCCAGACGGCGGTGCAGCCGCGTTTCCTCCTGCACCCGCTCTCCCCGATGCCGGGGCGGCGAAGAAAAGGCACGTAAGCAGCTCCACAGCTCCCGCCGGAGCACCAGGCAGACGGCCAGCCACACGGCAATGCGGAGCAGGGCACTGTACAGCCGGTCTTCGCGCCGTCCAGAGGCAGCCCAGCAGCTGCCGCACCGGCACGGAAATGCCGGAGCCGGACAGGGGAAAAATCTCTCCAAAGCCCACCGCCGCGCCCAGGACCAAAATCTGCAGCCAGCTCATCGCCTTGTCCCTCCTTCTGTATCTTCAGTCTGATTTTGATATTCTATCATAAAACCGTTGGGTTTTCCAGCCTTTTCTTGTCCCTCACACAAGAAGCGGGTGGGGTCAGATCGTGAAACACAGACGCCCCGCCGCAGGAAGTGTGGATGACGCTTCCTTGCGGCGGGGCATCTGAAATTACGAAGCCTCCGGCGGCGTTATGAGGGCTGTCCCGCCTCCGGCTGGTGTCGGCGGGGACGGCGGCGGGAGGATACCATTTTGTGCAGGCAATCCAGCGCATCGTGGAGCCCACCCAGCCGGTCAATGAGGCCGGAGGATACGGCCTCCCGGCCGTAGAGGATGGTGCCCACGTCGGTGGCCATCTCGCCGGTGGCCATCATATAGCCTTCGAAGTCCTCCCGGGAGATTTTGGAATTGGTGGTGACGAAGTCCACAATTTGTTCCTGGATTCCGTTGAAGTACCGGCACGTCTGGGGCGCACCCACCACCAGACCGGTCATCCGCACAGGATGGATGGTCATGCTGGCAGTGGGAGCAATGAAGGAGCGCTTGGCAGACACGGCCAGAGGAACGCCGATGGAGTGTCCGCCGCCCAGGACCAGGGAGACTGTGGGCTTTTTCATCCCTGCAATGAGCTCGGCGATGGCAAGCCCGGCTTCAATGTCGCCGCCTACGGTGTTGAGGAGTAAGAGGAGGCCATCAATTTCATCGCTCTCCTCAATCCCTGCCAGGAGCGGCAGGACGTGTTCGTATTTGGTGGTTTTTGCGGTCTCTGGCAGAGTTTGATGCCCCTCAATCTGGCCAATGACGGTCAAGGTGTAAATACTGCCGTTTTTTCCTTTGGTCAGGTCGGAACCAAGCTCCAAGACCTGCTCTCGGCTCTGTTCCACAGCATCTGGATTTCGCTGTTCAGACTGCATGCAGTTTGTGCTCCCTTCTGTTTTCCACTAGTATGTTCCCAAAGTGGAGAATCTATGAAAGCGCAATGGCATGAATCAAAAAACCGATGGACCTGGAGAGTTCTCTGTGGTATATTTTGAGCAGAAATAGAAGGTTTGGAGGGAGAGGCGATGATCATCGAAACTATGAGCCGTCCGACTGTAAATATTTGGCGGCTTTATTTAATGCCAGGGATTATTCAGAAAATCAGCTGCAGGTCTGGGCAACCGGCCATGTGGATTTGGAGCAGTGGAACCGGTCATTTTTGGACCATATCACCCTGGTTGCGGTTCAGGATGGAGACATTACCGGTTTTGGCGATATGGATCCAACCGGTTATTTGGACAGGCTGTACGTACATAGCAGCTACCAGCGCCAGGGGATTGCAACCGCCATCTGTGACAGGCTGGAGCAGGCAGTCCAGGGTCAGACGATTACGACCCATGCGTCCATTACGGCGAAGCCCCTTTTTTCTGCACAAGGGGATACCGGGTCTTTGCGGGAGCAACAGGTCATCCGGGGCGGGATTGCACTGACCAATTATGTGATGGAAAAGGAGGCTGCAGGCAACCTGCCAGGAGGAGATCTAGTTTTTCCCTGTGGAACCAAAGCCACCGGCGCCCCGGACGGTCTCGTCCAACTCTTCCACGACCTCAGGCTGGGAGCCAGCACGGGGACGACCAGGAGCTGTGCCACCCGGTCGCCGTCGCAGACCGTTTGGGGTTGGGAGCCGTGATTGTGCAGGGCAACCTGCACCTGGCCCCGGTAGTCTGCATCGATGACCCCAACTTTGTTGGCTGGGGCCAGCCCCTGCTTGCAGGCCATCCCGCTGCGGGCAAACACCAGGCCGGCATATCCTTCCGGCACTGCGATGGCCAGACCTGTAGGCAGGAAGGCGGTCTCTCCCGGCTGGATGGTGACAGGCGCTTCCAGACAGACGTACAAATCTGCGCCGGCGGAGGAGGGGGTGCCGTAGGTGGGGAGCTTGGCATGGGGGCACAGGCGTTTGACTTGCATGTTCATGTTATGGTCTCCTTTCTGTCTGCCAGTCGGTCCAGAGCACGATCTGGCCGGAGGCGAGGGTCTGCTTCAAATCGATCAGCCGCTGGTTCCGGGACCCCCGGAACCGGAGGGACAGGTCTTTTTTCCTCTGCGATAAATGGGCCGTCGACCAGCACATCAATCAGGGACAGCAGCGCCTCTGTCACCGGCCAGGGTCCCAGCTTTTTGGGAAGAATGTGGCCGTCCAGGGTGTATCCGGTGAAAACCCAAATGGATTTGTCCGGGTACCTGGCCCGGACCTGGCGCAGGAGCTCCAGGACACCAGGTTGATTCTGGGGTTCGAAGGGTTCGCCACCCAGGACGGTGAGGCCCCGGATATGATCTGGCGCCAAATAGGAGAGAATTTGGTCGATGGTTTCCTGGGTAAAGGGGCGCCGTACTGGAAGTCCCAGACTTCCCGGTTGAAGCAGTCTTTGCAGTGCCGGGTGCAGCCGGATACGAAGATGCTGACCCGTACTCCAGGGCCGTTGGCAATGTCACAATTTTTAATGGTTGCGTAGTTCATGGATGTACACCTCTCTGGTTCATTCGATGGTCATTTGCGCCGGGTACGCCTGATGGGGACTATGTGGAGGAAGTGGGGAGATTCCGATTCAGGAAATCTTCCAGCATGTGCAGATACCGCTCCCGCTCCACCAGATAGCTGCGGCCATGCCCGGCACCGGCACCAGCAGCAGTTGTTTGTCACAAGCGGCTGCATCGTAAGCGGCCTGCGTCATAGACCAGGGAACAAAATTATCTGCCTGGCCGTGGGCAAAGAAGACGGGGCCGGTTTCGGGCCATGGCCTGGACGGTGGAGTTTTCCATCCAGTCAAAGCCGGCCAGAAGGCGGCACCAGAAGTTCGCCAGATATAAGATGGGAAATGCCGGAAGATGGGCCCGGTGCTTGGCCACCGATGTGAGAATCTCCCGGGAGAGGAAAAGCCACAGTCGGCCAGGATGCCCCGGACATTTTCCGGCAAAGGCGTACCAGCGGCCATCAAAACCGTGGTGGCCCCCATGGAAACGCCCCCCAGAAACACTGGGTATGGGCCAAACTCCCGGTTGTGCAGTTCAATCCATGGCCGGACGTCCTGACTCTCCCGGATGCCGAAGGTGATATACCGACCAGCGCTTCCATTCTGGGCCCGTTGATCCACCAGGAGAAGGTTGAAGCCCAGATTGTGGTACACCGGCATACTGGGGCTGAAGTCTCCCACGATGCTGCTGCTGCCAGCCGTGGAAGAGGATGACGGTGCCTCTGGCCTGAGCCGCCGGGACCCACCGGGCATGGAGCCGCAGGCCGTCATAGCTGGTGAGGTACAGGTCCCGGGGCTGTTGCTGCCGGAGCCAATCCACTCCGTCTTTCACCAGAGCCGCATAACTGGGTCCGATTTTCTTCCGCAGGGCGTCGTTGTCCTCCCAGGGGTATTCATGCCCCCGGACGCAGGCGATGCGAAATACCAGGTAACTGCCAATCATAGCCAGCAGGCACAGGGCCAGAATGATCCACAGAACGATCATGTCCGCTTCCCTCCTCCCAGTCGGCCAAACCACCGAAGGTGAGTGGCCACAGGGCTCCGGCAAACAGGACCATGCAAAAATACCGGATGCCGTGGGCCAAGCTGTGTCCTCCTGTGAGAGCCAGAAGGGGAGCCTTCAGGGCCGTCCGCAGGACCATGGTGAGCCCCAGGCCCAAAAGCACCTTCAGAATTTGGGCCCACCACAGGGCCTGGACTGGAAAATGAATCTTCTTTTCGTCCAGAAGATAGGCCAGAATCATGCCCAAGAGGGCGCCCAGAAGACTATAGGCATTTTTCACACCTTCAGCCAGATTCTTCTGGTCCATCTCAGGCGGGAAGGCCGCCAGCTCCACATAGAGCACAAAGGCCAAGGCGCAGGTGGACATGGCAACCAGAAGGGCGGGGAATACCCAGGGCTTTTGGCTGTACACCAGGGGCTCCACCAGGAAGACCAGAGCCAGAGCGGTCCCGGCGGCGGTCAAAACGTCTGCCGGTGTGTGGACCCCAGATACATCCGGGAAAAGGGGACCAAAATCATCCCCACTCCGCACAAGATCCGGAACCAGGTCCGTTGACTGCACCGGCTCAACACGCCAAAGGTCCCCACGGAATTTTGCGTGTCCGCTGGGAAAGCCTATAGCCGGTGGCATCAGCCCGGGCGGATTCCACAATGGTGAAGCTGGGATCCTGCACCCAGGGGTGGGGAACGCGGCACAGGAGCTTCAAAAAATTGGTTGAGCACCGTACCGAAAAAGCCCACGGTCAGTAAGTAATATCCCTCCCGCTTGCTGATGCACCAGAAGAGCACCAGGGCCACCACCAAAGACAATCTCAGAGCCCAGCTCTGTCACAGCCTGCATGAGGCTGTCCATGGCCGGAAAGCGCAGGCCTTCCAGCGTTCGAAGAAACGTCAAATTCATGCCCTCCTTCTAATGATGGGCTTATTATACGCAAAGTTTACAGAAAAGTAAAGAATTCCGTTTCCAAAACCGGGGACCATTGCCTTGTCTTTTTGGTAAAATGCGGGTATAATAGGGCCAAAAGAAATGACGCGCAGTCGTTATGAAAGGAGCATAAGCTATGTTTTCTCAGGAACCCCCGCCGGCTTCTCAAAAGGAACCAGCTGATGGAAGTCATCTGCCAGTTCCGCTTCCCTGAAAATTCTGGCCATTGCCGCCAAGCCCCCTGTGGACTTTCAGGAGGCCATCCGGGACGAATTCCCCAGTTCAGTGCCAGGAAGGAAATTCCAGCCCCGAAAATTGCCGGCACCCCGGGGAATTTCTCTCTGCAAAATCAGCCGGAGACCATCAACTATCAGTTTGCCGCGGCAGACGGCAGCTGGCGGGTGAATCTCACCAGCAAGTTCATCTCCCTGGCCTGCTCCCGCTATACCTCCTGGGAGGATTTTGCCCAAAAACTGGACCGGCCGCTGGCGGCCTTTATTCAGATCTACAAGCCCGCTTATTATGAGCGCGTAGGGCTCCGGTACATCAACGCCTTCTCCCGGAAGGATCTGGACCTGGAGGGAGTTCCCTTCCGGGAGCTGCTCCAGCCCTGCTATCTGGGCATTTTGGGGGAAGAGGATGTGAATGAAACCGCCACCACCCAGCTGCTCCATGGATGTGGAGATTGCCCTGCGGGGCGGTTGCCGGGCCAAAATCCACGCCGGCCCCGGCATGGTCAAGCGGGCCGGTCAGGAGGAGAAGGAGGTCCGCTTCATTCTGGATAACGATCTCTTCATGTCTGGCAACGTCCCCATCAATCTGTCCGCTGGAGCCATGCAGACCCTGCACCAGCAGGCGGGCAGTTTGTTCCTGGGCGCTGTGACCCAGCGGCTCTACGATGCCCTGGAGCCTCTGGAGCTCTTATAATAGAGGAGGAATCCCGCCTTGTTTTTTGACTGGACCTATGTCGTCTTGGTGCTGCCGGCGGTACTTCTGGCCATGTGGGCCAGCGCCAATGTGAACAGCACCTTCCGCCGCTACGCCACCCAATATTCCCGCCGGGGCATCACCGGCGCCCAGGCTGCTCGCCGGGTTCTGAATGCCAACGGCCTCACTGCCGTCCGGATTGAGCATGTCTCCGGCAACCTGACGGATCACTACGATCCCAAGGCCAATGTCATCCGCCTGTCGGATCAGGTCTATGACAACACCTCGACTGCCGCCATTGGCGTGGCCTGCCACGAGGCTGGGCATGCGGTGCAGCATGCCGTGGGTTATGCTCCCATTCGGCTCCGCACTGCCATTATCCCCATTACCAACATCGGATCCAGAATGTCCATGCCTTTGATTCTCCTGGGTCTGTTGTTTTCTGTGTACAGTCCTCAGATGTACTATTTGGTCTATGCCGGCATTGCCTGCTTCGGTCTGGCTGCTCTGTTCCAGCTGGTGACGCTCCCCACGGAGTTCAACGCCAGCCGCCGGGCCCTTGCCGCCATCGAATCCGGCAATCTCCTTTATGAAGAGGAGATCCGGGGGCGCGGAAGACCCTCCGTGCGGCGGCCCTCACCTATGTGGCTGCCCTGGCCGTCTCCCTCACCCAGCTGCTTCGGCTCCTGGTCCTCTTTGGAGGAAACGGCCGCCGCCGTCGGGATTGATTTCAATATGGTTGCCCTTTCTGCTGCAAAGCGGGCGAGAGTTCTCGTCCCCTTTGCGGCAGTTTTTTTGTGGACGGCCGGGAGGCATATCCGATGGACGGGCCTCATATGGTGGCAGTGGGAGTTGAGAGCATGGTTTGTTACTGGAGAGAGTTGCTGGAGCTGTTGCCCCCTGGCTCCGGGGAGCCAGTGGATGGCGCGGGCTGGACAAGCAGGTGCGGGAAATCCGCTTACATCTGGGTCAGCCGCCGCTGTTGGCAGCGGGCAGTGAGGATTATTTCCCCACCTGCCGCCGGGTGGGAACGGAGGATTTGAGCTATGCGGTGAATACAGCCTCCCGGTTTTCCGCCTATGCCGCCTGGAGCGTGGCCCAGGGTTACCTCACCGCCCGTGGGGGCACCGTCTGGGTCTGTGCGGTACGGCGGTGATCCGGGAAGGGCACATGACGGGGATAAAGGAGCTGCGTTCGGTATGCATCCGGGTGGCCTGGGACTTTCCCGGCCTGGCAGCCGGTTTGCCGGACCGGCTGGGGACAGGCTCTGCACTGATTCTGGGTCCGCCGGGAGCGGGAAAAACCACCCTCCTGCGGGATCTGATTCGCCAGATTTCCGACGGCAAGCGGGAGCCGGTGGCGGTGGCGGATCAGCGGGGGAGCTGTTCCCTACGCTGTATCATGGCTACCAATTTCAGACCGGCAGCCGCACCGAGTGTGCTGACCGGAGCCGGAAAAGGGGAGGGGATGGAGCTGCTGCTGCGGTCTATGGGCCCCAAATGGATTGCGGTGGACGAAATCACCGCTCTGGAGGACTGTGCCGCCATGGAACAGTGCGCTACTGCGGAGTCCGCTTCCTGGCCACGGCCCATGGATGGAGCGTGGAAGATCTGCACAGGCGTCCGGTGTACCGGCGGCTGTTGCAAACGGGGATGTTTCAAACGGCTGTGGTGTTGCAGCCGGATCAGACTTATACGGTAGAGGAGTTGCATACAGGATGATACAGTGGATTGGTGCCATATGTGTTGTGGGCGCCTGTGGAGCCTGCGGCTTTTTCCATGGCTGCAAGCTACACAGGACAGCAGCGGTGCTTGCAGAGTCGCACAACGGCCTGGAGCTGATGCAGTGCCAGATGGAGTATCAAATGACGGAGCTGCCGGAGCTGTGCGGCATTCTGGCCTCGGCCTGTATGGGGCCGGTGGGGAAAGTTCTTTGCCAACCTGGGCCAGGAGTTGCGGCAGGGAGAGGTGTCGGAGGTGCCGGCCTGCGTGGCCTTGGTCCTGGCCCGGGACCGGGAACTGCCGGAGGTCTGCCGTGGGATTCTCTCCCAACTGGGCAAAACCCTGGGCCAGCTGGATCTGTCCGGCCAGTTGCGGGGTCTGGCTGCGGCGCAGGAGACCTGCCGGAAGGAGCTGGAGCGGGTGGAAGCTTCGAAGGCGGGCCGGCTCCGCTGTTACCGGGCCTTGGGAATCTGCGCCGGGGCTGCCCTGGCCATCCTCCTTCTGTAAAGCCTATGGAAGTAGATCTGATATTCAAAATCGCGGCGGTGGGGATCATTGTCTCCATCTTAAATCAGGTTTTGGTTCGCTCCGGACGGGAGGAGCAGGCGACCATGACCACATTGGCAGGCTTGGTGGTGGTACTGATGATTCTGGCCCAGCGGATTGCGGCTCTGTTTGACCTGGTCAAGACCCTCTTTCAGTTTTAACTATGGAGCGGTTTTTACAGGCAGCTGCCCTGGCAATGGTGGGCGCCGTGCTGGCGGTGGTGGTGCAGAAGCAGTCCAAGGAGATCTCCGTCCTCTTGGTGATTGCTTGCAGCGCAGTGATTTTGGCATTGGCCGTGTGGTTTTTGGAGCCGGTGGTAGACTTTGTCACCGAGCTACGTCTGTTGGGCCAGCTGGACGGGGCGACGGTGACCATTCTGCTGAAGACCGCCGGAGTTGGCCTTCTGGCGGAGCTGGCAGGGGCGGTATGTGAAGACGCTGGGGAGGGACTCTGGCCAAAATGGTGCGGCTGTGCGGCAGCCATTTGCGGCGCTGTACCTGGGCGCCCCTGTTTACCAGCGTGCTGGATATGATTGGGGATATGCTAAAGAGGTGAGACCATGAGGAAGTGGATGATGATGCTTCTGGTTCTGGGCCTGTTGATCGTTCCGGTATGCGGCGCAGAAAGCGAAGCGGGAGGCAGTGTTGGAAGGGGTCCCCAGGAGGCCCAGGCATTTATGCCCGAGGAGGACAGCGGCTTTCTGCAAGGTGTTTTGGAAGTGGCGCGGAAGGCGCTGCTGGCTGTGACGCCGGGTCTTCCCCAGGCAGCTGGCTGCCTGCGCCGGGGTGTTGGCGGCTGCCATTTTGTGCGCCGTATTCCGGGCGGGAGATGAGGGGCAACGGACGCCGACGGCGGATATTTTGGGGGCTGTGGCCATTGCCTCCCTGCTGTTACAGCCCACGGACGCCTTGATTCAAAGCGGTCTGGAGACGGTACAAGCCATCAGCGACTATGGCAAGCGGCCGCTTCCCGTGATGTCGGCGGCGCTGGTGGCGTCCGGCGGGACCACCACGGCGTCTGCCCCTCTATATGGGGACGGCCATGTTTGACAGCTTGCTGACTGGGCTGCTGGCGGGGCTTTTGGGGCCGCTTATGTACTTATTTCTCTCCCTGTCGCTGGCCTCCGCCGCCATTGGCAACAAGCTGCTGGGGCGGCTGCGGGACTTTTCAAAAACCTCATCACCTGGTCTTTGAAGCTGGTGCTGTCTCTCTTTACCGGCTACATGGCCATCACCGGCGTCATCAGCGGCACGGCAGATGCCGCTGCGGTGAAGGTGACCAAAATGGCCATTTCCGGCGCGGTGCCTGTGGTGGGAGGGATGCTCTCCAACGCTACGGAGACGGTACTGGCCGGTGCGGCGGCTGTGCGCAGCACAGCGGGGGTTCTGGGTCTTCTGGCCATTTTGGCCATTACGGCTGCGCCCTTTTTTGAAGCTGGGGGCGCAATACCTGCTCTTGAAGCTGACTGCGGCATTGTGTGGCGTGGTGGGAAGCGAGAATCATACAGCCCTGACAGAAAAATTTTGCCCAGGCCATGGGGGCGCTCCTGGCCACCACAGGAACCTGCTGCCTGATCCAGCTGATCAGCACGGTCTGCTTTATGAAAGGAGTGATTTGATGGACGCCATACGGCGCTATGTGATGACGTTAACTGCCGCGGCGATGCTGTGCGCGCTGGTAAAGGCTGTGACGGCCGGACGGAAAGGGCAGGAGAAGATCCTGGGGCTGGTCTGCGGGATCTTTCTGCTGGCCACCGCCTTGGGGCCTCTGGGTCTCATCCGCCTGCCAGACCTGTCTGACCCCACGGCCCAGGCCCGGATGGAGGCCAGCCAGGCTGCCGGACAGGCGGAGGCGGAGACCAAACGGCAGATGACGGCAATCATATCGGAGGAGGCCGCCACATATATTTTGGACAAAGCCGATGCACTGGGGTTACAGCTGGAAGTGCAGGTGGAGTTGGACGGGGAATCTCCTGCCCTGGGGCGTCAGCCTGCAGGGAGCGGCTTCGCCCTATGCAAGAAGCCGCCTGAGCAGCCAGATTGAAACCGAGCTGGGCATTCCCAAGGAGAGGCAGGTGTGGTCCTCATGAAACAGTCCGGTCCTGTCTGGGAGCGGCTCAGCGGCCTGCCCCGAAAGCTGGGAAAGTTCAAGTATCCCGTTCTGATTCTGCTGCTGGGGGTCCTGCTTTTGCTGCTGCCCCGTCAGGAGCAAAAACCGCAGGCGGCGGAGTCGCCTGCCCCGGCTGTAGAGGAGAAATCCACGTTGGCGGTGGAGGAGACCCGATTGGCCAATCTTCTGAGCCGGATTCAGGGTGCCGGCGCTGTGGAGGTGATGCTGAGCCTGAAATCCGGAGAGCAGATCCATTACCAAACCGATACGCAGCTCCAAACCGGCGGAGGTACGGAAGAAAGCCTGCGGCAGGAGGACAGTACCGTCTTGTATGGCACCGGCAGCGGCAGTCAGTCGGCCCTGGTGCGGCAGGTGACTGCGCCCACCTATCAGGGAGCCGTTGTGGTCTGCCAGGGAGCGGACGACCCAACGGTGAAGCTGGCTTTGGTGCAGGCGGTGGCCAGTGTGACCGGTCTGGGGACAGATCAGATCACAGTAGTCAAAATGCGATGATGAATTGAGGAGGAAACATTCATGAAAAACTGGAAGAAAAACGCTGTGGTGGCATCCATTTTGGTGTTCGTCTGTGCCGGCATTTATCTGAACTGGATGTATACCCAGGACAAAGAGACTGCAGACCTGACCGATACGCTGAATCAGGAGAAGATTCTGGGCGCTTCCACACTGGTGATGAGTCAAACCGGCGATCTGGCGGCAGATGCGGCCAAGGAGGACCTGCAGCAGACCTCCGGCCAGACGACGGATTACTTTGCCGCTGTCCGCCTCAGCCGTCAGCAGGCCCGGGACAGCGCCGTTTCCACCCTCCAGGAGGCCATGGCTTATGGCGAGGACACGCAGGCCGCTTCCGCATCAAAGAGCTGGAAGGTCTGGTAGAAACTGCTCTGTGTGAGGCGCAGATTGAGAGTCTGGTCATTGCCAAAGGGGTACGCCGACTGTGTGGCTTACATGAACGACAATGGAATTTCTGTGGCCGTGGCCGCACCTGAGGCGGGGCTCCAGGAGACGGATGTGGCGCTGATTTCCGACATTGTGATGACCCAGGCCAGCCTGGATCTGGCAGACATCCGAATTGTAGAGGTGAAATAGGGGGATATGGCGGAAGGCAAAGGCGGCCTTCCGCCATTTTCCCGGTATGAGGAGAAAACTACAGTTGTTTTTTTCCTGGAATTGTGGTAGAATAAGATGAGTGTAACGATTGTGCCCGGCGATACGCCGTGCTTTTGATTTCTAAGGAGGTTCATTCCATGGCAGACAGCAAGCAGTACATTACACAGAACCAGGAAAATGGCACGGTCCAGATTTCCGAGGATGTGATTATTTCCATCGTCACCGTTGCCGTCGGGGGAGACCGAGGGTGTGGCGGGCTTCAGCGCCAGGCTGGGCTCCGACATTGCGGAGATCCTGGGCCGGAAGAGCTGGGGCAAGGGCGTGAAGCTGACCATTACCGAGGATGACCGGCTGTATATTGAGTGCAACATTGTGGCCGTCTATGGATACGCTGTGGTAAACGTGGCCAAGGCGGTCCAGGAGAATGTGACCTCTGCGGTGGAGTCCATGACCGGCATGCAGGTGACCGAAGTCAACGTCAATGTCTGCGGCATCACCGTGGAGCAGAAGTAAGAATTTTCATTCTGCATCCATGGAAACCAGAGAGAAGGAGACCGATTATGACCAGGTCAAATGCCAGGGAGCTGGCAGTTCATTTGATATATAGCCGAAGCTTTACCGGGGAAGAGCCGGAGACCGCCCTGAGTCCCGGCTGGATCAGGCGTACTATGCCGCCCTTTCCCAGGAAAATGAGGTCTATGCGGAACGGCCCAGCCGGAAGCGGCTGGCTTACCTGGACCAGGTGGTGGTGGGGACGGCCCCGGGCCGAGGAGCTGGACGATGTGATCCGGCGCTATTCCATCGGTTGGGATCTGAGCCGGATTTCCCGCCTGACCCGGGCCATTTTGCAGCTGGCCCTGTTTGAGTGTCAGTGGGTGGAGGATGTGCCCGTAGGCGTGGCGGTGAATGAAGCGGTCACCTTGGCAAAGAAGTACGACGGCGATGATGCCGGTACCTTTGTCAATGGGATTCTCCGCGCCTTCCTCCGAAACCGGGAGCAGCCAGAGCCTGTGGAAGCGCCTCAGGAGGCGCCTGCGCCATGACCGTTTTGGGCTTTGACACCAGCAATTACACCACCTCGATTGCCGCTTTCGACGGCACCTCGGGAGAAAACCAATCCCGCCTCCTGCCGGTCAAGGCGGGGAGCTGGGCCTGCGTCAGGCGGACGCCTTGTTTGCCCATGTGAAAAGCCTGCCGGATCTTGCCGGCGGGCTGTTTTCCCATGTGGATCCCCAGTCTGTGGCGGCTGTGGGAGTCAGCACCCGGCCGCGGGCGGTGGATGGGTCCTATATGCCCTGTTTTCTGGCCGGAGTGTGCCTGGCCAAGACGGTGGCCTCCCTCCTCCGGGTTCCCTTGGTGGAGGTCTCTCACCAACAGGGGCATCTGGCTGCGGCCCTGTGGTCTTCGGGCCGGGAGGCGCTGTTGGACAGGCCCTTTCTGGCCTGGCACCTCTCAGGCGGCACCACGGAGCTGCTGTACGTAGAGCCCCAGGGGGCGGAACGTGGCTTGCAGCCGGATCGGCGGCACCACAGACATTTCTGCCGGTCAGCTCATCGACCGGACCGGCCGGCTTTTGGGACTGCCGTTCCCGGCGGGCAAGGCCCTGGACCAGCTGAGCCGGGAGGCCGGGCCGGTGGAGGGATTCCGGGTGAAGTGCCCGGAGCTGGAGTTTTCCCTTTCCGGTGTGGAAAATCAGGTGCAAGCAGTACTTTACCCGGACTGGCAGCCGGGAGAAAACGGCGGCGTTTGCCCTGGACAGTGTTTGCCGGGCCGTATACGCCGCCACCGATCACGCCAGGCGGCGGCATCCGGGGCTTCCGGTGGTGTTTTCCGGGGGTGTGGCCTCCAATGCCATCTTTGCGCAGGCAAATGGAACCATTTGACCCGGTATTTTGCCCGCCCCAGTATGCCACGGACAATGCCATGGGGGTGGCGGTCCTGGCCTGGAGGAGTCTGGAGGAGTCCGATGGAACAACCGATTTATAGTGTGACCCAGATCAATACCTACATCCAGTCCATGATGGATTCAGACCGGCTCCTGTCCGGCCTGTGCATCCGGGGGAGATCAGCAATTACAAGGTGTACCCTTCCGGCCACCATTATTTCTCCCTGAAGGACGCCACCGGCGCTTTGCGCCGCGTCATGTTCAAGTCCAGCGCCGTGCGGCTCCGTTTTCGGCCGGAAAACGGCATGAAGGTGCTGGCATTGGGCAAAATTTCCGTCTTTCCCCGGGATGGGGCCTACCAGCTGTATTGTACCGGTCTGACTCCGGATGGGGTGGGAGATTTGCATGTGGCCTTTGAACAGCTGAAGGCCAAGCTTCAGGCCCAGGGTCTGTTTGATCCCGCCCACAAGAAGCCTCTACCCGGTATCCGGGGACCATTGCCATCATCACCTCTTCCGCTGGGGCGGCGGTCCATGATATGCTGCGAATTTTGCGGAAGCGGTATCCTCTGACCAAGGTCTTTGCTCTTTCCTGTGCGGGTCCAGGGAGTGGAAGCTCCGGCAGGCTGTGCGGCGCCATCCGCTATGTGAACCGGTGGGATTTGGCGGATCTGATCATCACCGGCCGGGGCGGCGGCAGCCTGGAGGATTTGTGGGCCTTCAACGATGAGATGTTGGCCCGCACCATATTTGAATCCAGAATTCCCGTGATTTCTGCGGTGGGCCATGAGCCGGATGTGACCATCTCCGACTATGTGGCAGATTTGCGGGCGGCTACGCCCTCCAACGCCGCCGAGCTGGCGGTGCCGGATCAGGAGGAGCTGACCCGACAGCTTCGGGTGATGGCCGCTGCCATGAGCGCACACCTGGCCAAGCAGGTCAAGGTGAACCGGCAACGGCCGCGTGTGCTGGCGGCCGCCCGGCCGCTGCAAAGTCCCACGGCTTATCGGGACGAGCGCCGTCTGCTGCGGGACAGCATCCAGCGGCGGCTCTGTGCCGCTCAGCAGCAGACCTTGTCCAGGAGCCGCCCAGGGTGCGTCCGTCTGGCTGCGGCGCTGGACGCCATGAGTCCCCTGAAGGTCCTAACCCGGGGCTATGCCATGGCCCAGACCGAGGGCGGGCAGCTTCTGCGAAGCATCGGGCAGGCGGAGCCCGGCGGCCGGTTTGTCTGCATCTGTCTGACGGCCGGATTCATGCCACGGCGGATACCATAGAACAGTTGGGCCTGGAGGAGGCCAAAGGAGGTTCCTATGAGCGAGAAGAATGAACAGTCCCAGAGCTTTGAGCAATCCATGGCGCGCTTGGAGCAGATCGTCCGGGCCATGGAGCGGGGAGACGTCCCCCTGGAGGAGTCCCTGAAGCTTTTTGAGGAGGGGACCTCCCTGGTGCGCCGGTGCGGCAGCCTGCTGGATGGTGCAGAGCTGCAAATCAAGCAGGTGATGAAGGGGCCGGACGGCGCCCCGGTGGAAATGGAGTTTGGCAGCCATGAGTGATTGGAATGCACAGCTCACCCAATACCAGGGCTGGATCGAAGACTATTTGACAGAGCGTTGTTTTGTTTACGATTCCGAGCCCCAGCAGAAGCTGTTTGAAGCCATGCGCTACAGCCTTTTGGCAGGGGGGAAGCGCCTTCGGCCGGTGCTGGTGTTTGAATTCTGCCGCCTGTGTGGGGGAGTGTGGCAGGAGGCGGCCCCCTTTGCCGCCGCTGTGGAGATGGTCCATACCTACAGCCTGATCCACGACGACTTGCCTTGCATGGACAACGACGACTACCGCCGAGGGCGGCTCACCAGTCACAAGGTGTTTGGCGAGGCCACCGCGGTGCTGGCTGGGGACGGCCTGCTTACGGCGGCCTTTTCCAGGCTGGTTCAGGCTCCGTATTCTGCGGAAACCAGGCTGCAGGCGGTGGAGGTTCTCTCTGGCTGTGCCGGTGAACTGGGCATGGTGGGAGGCCAGATGCTGGACATGGAGTCGGAGCAGCGGGCCTGCACGGAGGCGGAGATTCTGGACATTCAAACCCGGAAGACCGGGGCGTTGATCGGGCGGCCTGCCTTTTGGGTGTCCTGGCCGGTTCCGGTGATGGCGACAGCGGCGGGCCCGGCTGCGGAGTTTGCCTCTCACCTGGGCCTGGCGTTCCAGATCCGGGACGACATGCTGGATGTGGTGGGCAACGCCCAGACTTTGGGCAAGGCCGTGGGGATGGACGCCGGGAAAAACACCTTTGTGCGCCTGTACGGCATGGAGGCCTGTGAAGCCCTGGTGATGGAGCATACAAAGCTGGCGGTTGCGGCCCTGAAGCCGTTCCCGGACAGAGCTTGGCTCCAAATGTTGGCAGAATCCCTGACAGACAGACAGTTATAAGCCGGATGGAACCTGGGGAAGCAGAATGCTTCCCCAGGTTTTTTTCACAAAATTTTTGCATAAGCGCTTGTATATTCATGTACGTTATGTTAAGATATACAGGACGGCGCAGTATCCTAGTCAGAACAGCCAGCTCCCAGGAAGGGCCTAAAAATCCTTTGAAGGGCATATCGATGAAGTCCCTGGTGCTTGCTTTTTACGCCCAGTTTAGGGTGGGTGCTGGGGGTTAAAGGATTCCGGGCGCACTCAATGGCATGGAGTATCCGACCCGGTTTCCGTGGAGACCTGCTATTGTGCGACGGCTGTTGCGCAGCTTTCGGCTGCCAAAGACCGCGTACGAAGCTGGTATGAACCTGCATTGCGGTGCGCAGAATCGTGTGCTGTGTGCAGCGTAGCCTGCCTTGCGTGGATAAGCGGGGAAGGGGGGAGACAAGCGTCTCGGTTCGTGGCCAAGGACCAGACCGCGATTGCCCCGGAAACCTTACCTGCAAAAGAGGCTAAGAGTTGGATTGGGCTGCGGTGGAAAACACCTAGGCTGTAACCGGCAGACGGGGGATTGCAGTACGGACTCAGTGGCAATCGGGTAGCCATTTTGGTAACATTTGGCCAGCGGGATCAAGGGAAACCGCCCCTTCGGCAACAGGGGGGGGTTCCTGCCGGGGAAATCCAACCCGACCTAAGCCGTAAGATTTATCCCGTCTGCCGCCGTTTTTTTACATACTTGGACTGTGATTTGGGAAGGAGCTTGCGTATGCTGGACGAGACGCTACAACGTTCTCTCATATCCCAAAACCGGGATTTTATGAAGGGTGACCGGGAAGACGACCCCTATATGGAAGAATTTGAATCAGACCAGGACTTGAAGCGTCCGCAACCCCCGCTGGTGAAGGCGCCCATGTCTTGCGAAGAGGCAAGGGTTTCTCTCCCCGGGATTTTTCCAGTGTTCCCATGAAAGACGGACTGGTTGCCCTGATACGGGACCGCCGCAGCGCCCGGGTCTATACCCAGGAATCTATGACTTTGGAGCAGCTGTCGTTTCTCCTCTGGGCGACCCAGGGAGTTAAGGGCCTGGCGGGGGAAGTCCTATGCCACGCGCGTACCGTGCCATGTGGCGGCGCGCGACATGAATTTGAAACGTATCTGCTCCTGCGCCAGGTGGATGGCCTCCGGCCGGGAGCGTATCATTATCTGCCCATGGAACACGCCTTGGAATACCTTCACCCGGAGGAACATTTGGAGCAGGTGATTTCTGATTCCCTGGACGGGCAGAGCTGGGCGGCCAAGGCCAATGTGGTGTTCTATTGGGGGCTGCGGTGCCATACCGAGCCGAATGGCGATACGGCATTTACGCCCATCGTAATATCCTGGTGGATGTGGGGCATGTGGGGCAGAACCTGTATTTGGCGTGCACCGGTTTGGGTCTCGGCACTTGTGGAATCGGGGCGTTTTCCCATGCATGCTTTGCAATCAAGTCTTTGGTTTGGACGGAGACGAGGAATTTGTTGTGTATGCGGCCCCGTGGGTACGGTGCGGGCGGCAGACCAGGCCCAGGAGCAGGCATTTTACCAGTTTGTTGAAGATGAGGGGCTCTGATCAGGGCCCATGCCAGGGAGCTTCCTGGCAAAAAAACCGTGCAAAGGAGTTTTTGACCTTGGCAAAAGCAGAACGCCCTGGGGAAAAACGGGAGAAAAAGAAAAAATCGAACTTGCAGTGGGTGGTCACCATCTTTTTTATCACCATTGTAATTTCTGGCACATTTTCCTTCACGTCTTCCAGCTTAATGGCTTCTTCCAGTGTCTTTGTTGCCTTTTTTGATTTTGCTGTTTATCGTCCTGCTGGGCATCCTATTTGACATTGTCGGTGTGGCGGTCACCTCGGCGGAGGAGCGGCCCTTTCATTCCATGGCTGCAAAGAAGGTGCCAGGCGCGGCGGAGTGTATCATGCTCCTGCGCCACGCCGACCGGGTGGCCTCCATTTGCAACGATGTAATCGGCGATATTTGCGGCGTCGTATCCGGCGCAGCGGCGGCCACGATTGCCGCTGAAGTTTTGGCCGCGTTCCAGTGGTCCGCTGGGACGCTGGTGAGTCTGGCCATGTCCGCCCTGGTGGCCGGTCTTACGGTGGGCGGGAAGGCCGTGGGGAAATCTGTGGCCATGCATTCCTGTACATCCATTGTGTTTACAGCGGGGAAGATCATTTATTGGCTGAAGTGCATTCCCCAATTGCTGCTGCCTCAGAGCAGCGGGAAAAAAAAGTAAGTAGGTTGTGTGGTATTTTGAGTATTCTGGAGCGTATACAGGGTCATGAGGATTTGGCTCGCCTGAGCCGGGCGGAGCAGACCCAACTGTGTGAGGAGCTGCGCCGGTTTCTGGTGTCCCATGTGGCGCAGACAGGTGGCCATCTGGCCTCCAACTTAGGCGTGGTGGAGCTGTCTGTGGCCCTGGAAACTGTGTTTGATACCAGGACGGACCGGCTGGTCTTTGATGTGGGCCACCAGTCCTATATTCATAAAATTCTCACCGACCGCAGAGATCAGTTTTCTTCTCTGCGGTGTTTTGGCGGCATCGCCGGTTTTCCCAAACCCTGCGAAAGCGTGACAGATGCCTTTGTGGCTGGTCATGCCTCCAACTCGGTATCCGTTGCTCTGGGCATGGCCCGGGCACGGACTTTACAGAGGGAGCACTACAGTGTCCTGGCGCTGATTGGGGACGGGGCGACCACCGGCGGCCTGGCCTATGAGGGGCTGAACGACGCCGGGGCCAGTCACGAGCCTTTGATCGTCATTTTGAACGACAATGAGATGTCCATTGCGCAGAACGTGGGCGGTATGGCCCATCACCTGTCCAAGCTTCGCACGCGCCCGGGCTATTTTGGCGTCAAGCGGGTTTACAGGGCGGTGACCAACCGGATTCCCGGAGGAAAGTTCCTCTATCGGACCACCCACCGGGTGAACTGGATGAAAAACCGCCTCCTGGACACCACCCTGTTTGAAGATATGGGCTTCACCTACATTGGGCCGGTGGATGGTCATGATTTGGAGCGGATGATCTATCTGCTCCGGGTGGCCAGAAGTCTCAATGCCCTGTGGTGTTCCATGTCATCACCAAAAAGGAAAGGGTTATGCGCCGGCGGAGGAGCACCCCAGCCGGTTTCACGGTGTGGGCCCCTTTGACTGTGCGACGGGGGCGATGAAGAGCCCTTCGGCCCTGACTTTTTCCGACACCTTTGGAGACACCATGCTCCAGTTGGGCAAAATCGAGCCGAAATTGTGCGCCATTACGGCGGCCATGCCTGACGGGACGGGCCTCACGGCCTTTGCGTCGGCCTATCCCCGGCGGACCTTCGATGTGGGCATTGCAGAGGGCCATGCCGTTTCCATGGCCGGCGGCCTTGCCAAGGCAGGGGATGATCCCAGTGGTGGCGGTCTACTCGACCTTCCTCCAGCGGGCCTACGACATGATCCTTCAGGACGTGGCCATGCTTCACCTGCATGTGATTTTTGCGGTGGACCGGGCGGGACTGGTGGGGGAGGATGGGGAGACCCATCACGGCCTGTTTGATGTGGGCTTCCTCCGGCAGGTACCGGGTCTCACCATTTTGTGCCCCGGCTGCCGGGCGGGCTTCGGGGAGATGCTCAGTGGGCGGTGCAGAAGTGCGACGGCCCGGTTGCCATTCGCTATCCCAGAGGCGGTGACGGCGCCTTCCTCACAGGCGGCCGGGAGACGCTGTTCCGGGTGGGCCGGGATATCACCCTGGTCACCTATGGCACCATGATCAACCAAGTGCTTCCGGCGGCAGACCAGCTGGCGGGCGGGGATTGAGGCAGAGGTCTTTGCGCCTTCGCACCATCAAACCCCTGGACATGGAGTCCATTGCCACTTCCGTCCGGAAGACAGGCCGCCTTCTGGTGGTGGAAGAGGTCGGAGGCGTGGGCAGTGTGGGCTATGAACTCATTGAGAAATTGAGTCAGCGGGGTATTCCCGTTGTGTACAGTGGTCAGAATGTGGGAGACCGCTTTGTGACCCACGGCTCCGTGCCGGAGCTGTATCAAGCGTTGAGCCTGGACACGGCATCCATTGTCCGGCGGGCAGAGGAGGTGGTACGCCGTGAAAATAAAGAGCGACTGGACGTCTTTGCTGGTGTCGCGAGGCCTGGCAGAGTCGCGGGCCAAAGCCCAGGCCCTCATCATGAGCGGCCAGGTCTATGTAGACAACCAAAAAGGCAGACAAAGCCGGCGCTTCCTTTGCCCAGGATGCTGCCATTGAGGTTCGTGGCGACGCCTGCCCCTATGTGAGCCGGGGCGGGCTGAAGCTGGCCAAGGCGTTGCGGGACTTTGGCGTGGATCCCACCGGCTATGTGTGCAGCGACTCAGGCGCCTCCACCGGCGGCTTCACCGATTGCCTCCTGCAGCACGGGGCGGCAAAGGTATTTGCCATTGACGTGGGCTATGGCCAGCTGGCCTGGTCCATCCGGTCCGACCCTCGGGTTGTGACCATGGAGCGAACCAACATCCGGTATGTCAAGCCGGAGGATTTGGGAGAACCGCTGGATCTGTCTGTGGTGGATGTGTCTTTTATTTCCCTGCGGATTGTCCTGCCTGCCATCCGCTCCCTCCTGAAAAGCCGTCGGGCCAGGTGTTGTGTCTCATCAAGCCACAGTTTGAAGCGGGCAAAGAGAAAGTGGGGAAAAAAGGGGTAGTCCGGGACCCGGAGGTCCACCGGCAAGTGCTGGATGGCTTCGTGGAGCTGGCTAGGCGGCTGGAGTTTGCCATCTTAGGCCTCACGTTTTCCCCGTGAAGGGGGGCCGGAGGGGGAACATAGAATTTCTGGCCCACCTGACCCGGGAGCCCCGGGAGGGATTTGCCCGGATACCGCCGCCATTGTCGCTGCCGCCCATGGCGCGTTGGGAGGTTGACTCCATTGAAAAAGATTGTTTTGACTCCCAATCCCTACCGGGATAAGAGCTTTAAATTTGTCCTGACCGCCCAGAACTGTCTGGCTTCCGCCGGGGTGGAGACCCGGATTTGCCTGCCCTTTGATGTGGACAGGGGCTTTGACCTGCCCCGGGGCGTGACCTTTTCCAATCTGGACAGGGAACTGCCAGGGGCGGATATGCTGGTGTGCTTTGGCGGGGATGGGACCATTCTACACGCCTCCAAAGCCGCCACGCGGGCGGGAGTTCCGGTGCTGGGCGTCAACATCGGCACGGTAGGCTTCATTGCGGAGCTGGAAAGTACAGGCTGCAGCTCCTGCGACGAATTGCAGCAGGTGAATATGAGATTGAGCGCCGGAAGATGCTGGATGTGGCTGTGACCCGGGATGGGAATGCACTGCTTTGCGGGAGACCTGCCTCAATGATGTGGTGATCACCAAGGGGGCTGTGGCTCGTGTGGTGCGCCTGGCTGTGTACTGTGACCAGGTCCAGGCCATGGAGTTTGGAGGAGACGGCGTCATCATCGCCACCCCCACGGGCTCCACGGCCTATAGCCTCTCCGCCGGCGGCCGGTGGTGGAGCCGGAGGCAGGAGTGATGATCATCACCCCCATCTGCGCCCATGACGTGCAGAGCCGGCCCATTGTGACTTCAGACCGGCGGGTCATTTCGGTGCGGCTGGAGCGGTCCGGGAAGCGAAATGCCTTCTTATCCGTGGATGGTGGACGCGCGATTCGCCTGGGCGCCGGGGACATGGTCCAGGTCTCCCGGTCTTCTTACGAAACGCAGCTGGTCCGGCTGAAGGATCGGAGCTTTTTTGACATTGTAAATCATAAATTCAAAAATCTATAAAGGAGCAGTGCATATGAAGACCCAGAGACAGGCCAAGATCATGGAAATCATTTCGACCCGTGATATCGAGACCCAAGAGCAGCTTCTGGAAGCGCTTCAGGATGAAGGGTTTTACAGTACCCAGGCCACCATTTCACGGGACATCAAAAGAACTCCGGGTTGTCAAGGAGCTGACCTCTTTTGGAACATATCGTTATTCTGCCTCGGCCAAGGATGGGGCGGGAACCTTCTCCGCCCGGCTGAACACCATCTTTCGGGAGTGTATCACCAGCTTTGACTATGCCCCAGAATATCATCATCATCAAGACCATGCCGGGTCTGGCCTCTGCGGGCTGCGTCGGCGGTGGATGCCATGAATATGTCTGTGGTAGTGGGGACGCTGGCAGGCGACGACACCGTGTTTTTTGGTGATGCGGGACAACAACGCCGCCGCGGCCTTCTGCGGAGAGATCAAGAATCTATTGGCATAGGAGGGCACGGGGATGAAGAATATTCTGTGGATCGGAGGCATCTATGTAGCCTCGCTTTTGGCGCAGCTGTTCACGGCGCTGCTCTTCCTGTTTTTGCCATGGAGCCCCCTGGTGGAGGCGATCATTTTGTCTTGCCTGTTGCTGGTGGGCCAGGGCTGTGTGTTTTTTGGGGGAAGGCCGTCTGGAGCAGGCAGACAGGACCGAGCGCTTTTTGGGAATTGTGTACTGGGTCAAAAAAAGAGTCATCAGTGCCATATTTGCGGCGGCGGTGTGCCATTTGGTCATTGTCGTGCTTGCTGGTCTCTTTTTCTGTTCCCGGTTTGGTGCGTGGGCTCTTTGCGCTTCTGTTGGTTTTGACTTGCGCGGGGGGCGTCTTCGCTTCTCTGGCGGGCCATAAAACCGGAAGAGGAAGAGCCCGCTGTGCCGGAGGAGCCGGAGGAGAATGGATAGGGGGAAGGTGCTGTGCTGTCGGTACTCCACATCGAAAACATTGCTGTCATTGAGCAGGCGGATATTGTCTTCAATCAGGGCTTTAACGTTCTCACCGGTGAAACCGGTGCAGGTAAATCCATTGTCATTGACGCCATCTCTGCCATTTTGGGGGAGCAGGCTTACCGGGACATGGTCGGCCTGGCGCGGCCAAGGCCTCGGTCCGGGCGCTGTTCCGGCAGGTGCCGGAGCTGCCCTGGTTTCAGGAAAACGGGGTGCCCCCTATGAGGAGGGAGACCCTGATTCAGCGGTGGATCTACCTGGATGGCAAGAACGTCTGCCGGGTCAACGGTCAGCTTCTGTCCGTGTCCATTTTGCGAAAGCTGGGTTTGCAGCTTATCAATATCCACGGCCAGCGGGATTCCCAGCAGCTGTTTGACGAGGGATATCACCTGGCCTACCTGGACGCCTTTGCAGGCGATGAGGCGCTGCTTACTGACTACGAAGAGAAGTTTCAGGCAGTGGCGGCCCTTCGCCGGGAGATTCAGCGGCTGACCATGGACGAGGGGGAAGCTCCGGCGGATGGAATCTCTGAAGTTCCAGATTGAGGAGATTTCCCGGGCCCAGCTGAAGCCTGGGGAGGACGAAACCCTGGAGGCCAGGCGGAAGCTCTTGCAGAACGCGGAGAAGCTCTCAGACGGCCTGGACGAGGCTGTGACCGGGCTTTATGGGGATGACGATTCCGATGGAGCCACAGCTTTGCTGACCCGGGCAGAGCGCGCCCTGAGCCGCTTGGGCCGGTTTGACGATTCCCTGGAGGCGCTCCACACGCGGGTGGCCGATCTCATGTACCAGGTCCAGGATGTGGCGGAGGAGCTGCGGGACCGGCGGGCGGATTTTGCCTACTCCGGAGAGGAGCTGGAGTCCATTGAGTCCCGCCTGGATGTGATTCACCGTCTGCGGCGAAAATACGGCGTATCCTGCCAGGACATTCTGGATTATCTGGCAAAAGCTCAGAAAGAGCTGGATGAGATTGAGTTTGCTGACGATGAAATTGCGCGCCTGAAGACTAAGCTTCAGAGCGCGGAGCAGGCCGCCTGGGAGGCCGCCTTTGCCCTGCGTAAGGCCCGACAGGATGGCGCTGAGCGATTGGCCGCTCGGATTTTGGAGGAGCTTCGGCAGTTGGACATGCCCCGGGTGCAATTTCAGTGCCAATTCACACAGACGGAGCTAAGTCCCGTGGGCGCCGATGCCGTGGCCTTTTTTATATGTCGGCCAATGTGGGCGAAGCGCTGAAGCCAATGAACAAGGTGGCCTCCGGCGGCGAGCTGGCCCGGATTATGCTGGCCCTCAAAAATGTGCTGGCCCAGCAGGATCGGGTGGCGACCCTGATTTTCGATGAAGTGGACACCGGCGTCTCTGGCCGGGCCGCCCAAAAGGTGGCGGAAAAGCTCCGCCCGTGGCCCGGAACAAACAGGTCCTGTGCGTCACCCACCTGCCCCAGATTGCCGCGCTGGCAGACACCCATCTGCTCATCGCCAAAGGGGGGAGCGGGAGGGCCGGACCTACACCACCGTGACCCCACTGGACCGGGAGGGACGCAAGCTGGAGCTGGCCCGCATCATTGGCGGCGCCTCCATTACGGAGACCACCCTGAGAAGCGCGGAGGAAATGCTGACAACAGAGGTGCAATAGAGGGTACGACCCCGTAGGAGCGGAGCTGTGTGTCCCTCGGTGGAAACACAGTGCGTTTTCCTCTCGTGTTCAGCGAATTCGTAATGGCTACCACGGGCAGACACACAGGTCTGCCCCCCTACGATGGTATCCCGACGCAGTGCATGAAACGGATTCTTCGGTATTTTCGTAGAATGCGCCAGTGGAATGTGTTCCGGAGGCCGTGCGTTACGCTGTAAATGGATGGAGTATTGAAAACTTGACCTTGACAATCTCTGGGATTGCCGGTAGAATTTTAATAGCCAGCTGCCTGGTACAATGGGTAGCGGTTAGTTTGATTTGGGAGTGATTTGATATGCTGAAAATGACGAGGAACGTGCGCGTATGGAGGGTTCGCGCCAAATAAACACCCCCGCAAAGGAATTTGACCCGCTTTGCGGGAACCCTCCGAAATTTTGGAGGATTTTATGATTACCTTACAACCGATTACAGAAACCAATTATTTGGAAGCAGTTGCACTCCAGGTCTCGCCGGAGGAGCAGCAAGCATTTGTGGCCCCAGCCGTTGGCATTCTGGCCCGGGCCTATGCCTACCGTCGCCATCGGGCAAACGCCTGGGGAATTTATGACGGCTGCCGCATGGTGGGCCTGGCGCTGATGGAGGATTTGGATGAGGAGCCCGTCTGCTACCACCTGTCGGAGCTCTTGATCGATGAAAAAAGAGCAGGGCAGAGGTTATGGACAGGCCGCCCTGGCTCTCCTGCTGGCGCAATGCCGCCGGGAAGGGAAGTACCCGAGGGTGGAGGTCTGCGTCAAGAAAATGGACGAAGCGGCCATCCACATCTACGAAAAAGCCGGGTTCCGGGACACGGGCTACACCGACCCGGATGCACCGGACAGCCTGTGTATGGCCTGGGATCTCCCGGAAGTTTGGCGAGGGAAGGTGGAGCTACGCCTCACCGGAATTCAGGATTTGGAGCAGGTGCGGCGCCTTTGGGCCACGCCCTCGGTGATGCATTACGTGGGCTTTCCTGAGGGCCTCCATGAGACCATGGACCACCTGCGGAACGAATGGCTCCCCTGGGTCCAGCAGCCGCCCAAGCGGCAAAGGCACTGGTCTGTGTATGCAGAAGGGGTGGGCTATTGTGGAGAGACCTATTACCATGTGGACGAGACCGGTCTTGCCTGTATGGACATCAAGCTCCTGGACTGCGCCCGGGGAAGGGCATTGGATATCTGGCCCTGTCTCAAGCTCTGGACACGGCCTTCCGGGTTGGAGGAGCGGCCAGGGCGTATGTGGATCCCCATCCGGAGAATCGGAAGGCTCTGGCTCTTTACGCCGCCCTGGGGTTCCTCCCGGCTGTGCGCCCCAGTCATTTGGAGCCATGGGACAGCACCTACTTCGAGCTGACCCGGGAGAACTGGGAGGCACGCCATGGAATTTAGGGATCGGAATGTGGTCCTACGGGATATGCGGGAAGCCGACATTGAGGACGAAATCCGATGGAACACCCTGGAGACCCAGTGGGCCCAGTGGGACGCCCCATGGGAGAGTTTGGAGGAGCTAAAACACTTTGACCCGGATGCCCATCGGAGGGCAGAGCTGGAATACCTGAAGAAGCCAAAGCCGGAGCTCCGGAGTACATTGGAAATGGATACGGAAACGGGGGTTCATATCGGTTCGACTGCCTCTTACTTTGTGGATCAGGATTTTAACTGGATTCCCAAAGGCCAACCGGGGCAGCGCCGGGCGCTGGGGCTGGATATCAGTGAGAGTCGCTACTGGGGGCAGGGACTGGGAACCCAAGCGCTGGCGGCGTGGATCCTCTATTTTCTGGAGCATGGTGAGGAGGAGCTGTATCTGCAAACCTGGTCTGGGAATACCCGTATGATCCGGTGTGCGGCAAGATTGGGCTTCCGGGAGATTTGCCGGAAACCCAAGCTTCGGCAGGTCGGCGGGCAGGACTTTGACGGTCTGACCTTTTTGTCTGGATGTTCCTGCGTTTCAGCGGTACCTGCTGGAAGAAAATTTGAAGGATCTGGCTCTGACTCCAGCCACCCAAGCGGCGGTACTGGCCGCCTATGATGCAAAGCCCGGGTATTACGAGGCTGCAGCGCCAGGGGCTTATCAAGGGGAGGCGCCGGATTTTCCCATTTGTAGGAAAAGCCCCCTGGAGCGATTGGTCCTCTGGTGCTGCTACTTGACCCGGGTGCGGCGGAAGTACCAGGCTAGGGGAGTTCCCCACCGGGTGTTCCTGGACACCGTTTCTGACATTGCGCTCCGGGCGGGGCTGTACGAGGCGAGGACGGGCAAACCGGGCCTTGCCAAGGCGGATGCAATTTGGTTTCGCCATATCCACAATGCCGTGATTTTTCGCCTGGGCTCCTTGCAATTTCAGCTGTTTGAGATGATCTATCTGGATCAGGAGGGCTGTGGGGGAGGCGTATATGACCTTTGCGCAGGAACAAAAAGCCCGTCTTCCCCAGGGAACGCCGGTGCTCAATTTGCACATTCCGAAAGGGGCGGATTTGTCTCCGGCGGCGGTAGAGCAGGCCCTGGATCAGGCGATGGAATTTTTTCCTCAGGTGTTTCCAGAGCACCGCGCCAGAGCGTTTCTCTACTATTCCTGGCTGCTGTACCCTGGACTGCGGGAGCTGCTGCCTGCGGGGGAGCAACATTTTGCAGTTTGCCGCCCGCTTCCGGGTCATCGGGCAGACCCAGGACCCGGCGGAGTCCATCCGGCGAATCTATGGAAAACGCTTTCCCAGAAGAGGGATTATCCCCAAAATACGCAGCTGCGGCGTCAGGCGCTGGGGCGGTTTTCCTGCCTCGGGGAGGCCTGCGGGATTCTGGAGATCCCCACACCATGGATGTCCCAGATGGAATAGTGGAATGAACGGAAGGCAGTGCTGGCGGAGCGGTCAAGACCGCTCCCTACGCAGATCTACTTTATTTCTGCACTGCACTAAGGTAAATATATACTACCGCTTTGGCTGTCTGCATATCTGTGGAGGAGCGAAAATTTCTTGACATTCCATCTGTTGTTTGTTAGAATACGCCCATGATGGATCATACGCGTGGAAAGGATGAAGTACCCGGTTCCCCGCTTTCAGAGAGCTTCCGGTTGGTGCAAGGAAGTAGGCGGTCCCGGCGAAATACCTCCTGGAGCGGCCTGCCTGAAGGTGCAGTAGGGTAGGACAGGTCGGCCCGTTACAGCCCAGGCATTGTCAGATGCCGTGAGGGTCCCACCGCGAGGTGTGGCCAAATCAGAGGTGGTACCGCGTTTTGACGCCCTCTGTCCCCATTGGGGACAGAGGGCTTTTTTGATGGAAGGGGGAAAGCTTATGATTGAGAAGTTTTCAGAAGGCAATTTGCCAGAGCTTGCGGCTTATGCCTGCCGGAAAAATGCCCGGCGGGAAAGCGGCTCGGCCTTCTGCTGCCGGGAGGAGGCGTCCATCCGGCGGGATTTTTGGAGACTTTGGAGTTTGGCGCCCTTTGGCGGGAGGCGGGGCGTATACGTGGAATTTTGAGTTGCTTTCCGGACTGGGAGAAGGGAAATGTAGACTGTGCTCTCCTGGTAGACCGGGAAGGTTATGACTCCACGGCCGGGCAGCTGCTGCGCACCGCCAGAGAGCGACTGGGAAGCCACCTGCGCTACACCTTCTTTTTTCCCTAAGGAAAATGAAGATTGCACGGCCTTTCTGGAGGGAATCGGAGCCCAGCGGCGAGAAAACGAGTACCAGATGGTACTGCAACGGAACGACTGGAGGCCAACGGAGGGCTTGTTAGAGCCTCGCCCTTTGGCGGAAGGGGAGGAAGTTCCGTTTGCACAGCTCCATGACCAGGTCTTTCCAGACGTTTATGTCTCTGGCCGGGATATCCTGGGGGATTTGGGAAAGAACCGATTTGTCTATGTATTGGAGGAGAACGGCGCCCTTGCGGCCTATGGAGTGCTGCAATGCGCAGGGTGCCGGACGACAGCGGAAATTTTAGGCGTCCGCCAGGGGCTGCGGGGCCGGGGATATGGCCGGGCCATTCTGAATTATCTGGCGAAGGAGGCCTTTTACAGGCACAGCGCGGCAGAATTGGACCTGATTGTGGACGCGGATAATGATCGGGCCCTTGGTCTATATCAGAAGACCGGATTTCAGATTTTGGAAGAAAACCGGTGCTATCTATTTACAACCTGAAATGCAGCAAAGCTGCGCAGAAAAAGGAGCATGCAGTATGAAAGTATATGACGAACTGGTAGCACGTGGGCTCATTGCCCAGGTGACCAACGAAGAGGAAATTCGGGAGATGATTGACCACGGCAAAGCGACGTTCTACATTGGCTTTGACCCGACGGCAGACTCCCTCCATGTGGGCCACTTTATGGCCCTGTGCCTGATGAAGCGGCTGCAAATGGCGGGGAAACAAACCCATTGCCCTCATTGGCGGCGGCACGGCCATGATTGGAGATCCCTCCGGCCGGACAGATATGCGGTCTATGATGACCAAAGAGACCATTGATCACAACTGCCAGTGCTTCAAGAAGCAGATGGAGCGGTTCATTGAGTTTGGCCCCTGGCAAGGCCCAGATGGTGAATAACGCCGACTGGCTGCTGAACCTCAATTATGTGGAATTCATCCGGGACGTTGGCGCCTGCTTCTCCGTCAACAATATGCTCCGGGCGGAGTGCTTCAAGCAGCGGATGGAAAAGGGCCTTTCCTTCCTGGAATTCAACTACATGCCCATGCAGTCCTATGACTTCTACTATCTGTTCCAGCATTACGGCTGCAACATGCAGTTTGGTGGCAATGACCAGTGGTCCAACATGCTGGGCGGTACAGAGCTCATCCGGCGGAAGCTGGGTCAGGACGCCCATGCCATGACCATCACCCTACTGCTCAACTCTGAGGGAAAGAAGATGGGCAAGACCGCCAGAGGCGCTGTGTGGTTGGACCCCAATAAGACCAGTCCCTTCGATTTTTATCAGTACTGGCGGAATGTGGAGGATGCGGATGTGCTGAAATGCATCCGGATGCTCACCTTCCTGCCCCTGGAGAAAATCGACGAGATGGACACCTGGAAAGACGCCAAGCTGAACGAGGCCAAGGAGATTCTGGCATTCGAGCTCACCAAGCTGGTCCACGGCGAGGAAGAGGCGCAGAAGGCCCAGGCCGCCGCCAAAGCCCTCTTCTCCGGCGGTGGGGATGACAGCAAAGCATGCCCACCACAGAGCTGGGAGAGGACAAACTGACCGATGGGAAAATCGGCATTTTGAACCTGCTCACCGCTTGCGGCCTGACTGCGTCCAATGGCGAAGCCCGGCGGCTGGTGCAGCAGGGGGGCGTGTTTGTAGACGAGGAGAAGGTGACGGGGATCGACTTTGCCGTCACCGGGGAGCAGCTCCGGCAGGGCATCAAAATCCGGAAGGGTAAGAAGGTCTTCCACAAGGTGGTGTTGATTCAGTGAGTTCGAAGGTATGGTTTGAGGCCGCAGCAGCGGGAGATTTTGCCGCTGTGAACCGCCTGGCCAGGCAGGTTCACGAGCTTCACGTGTCCTGGCGGCCGGACATTTTTCGGAAAACGGAGTTTCCCATCTCTCAGGAGGACTTCCGGATTTGGTAAACCGGCAGGAGATTTATGTCCTCCGGGGACAGGAGGGGCCGGTGGCGTATGGGATCATCTCTATCCCTAACTAGGGACCGGCCGGGTCTCGTGCCCCGCAGCATTCTGCGGCTGGAGGAGCTGTGTGTGGATGAATCCTGCCGCCGCTCCCGGTCTGGGCAGGTTGCTGATGGACCATCTCATCACCCTGGGCCGAAGTCTGGGCTGCACCGACGTGCAGCTCACCTGCGACCCCCACAATGCGCCGGGGATTGCGTTTTACGAGAGCTTGGGGATGCGGGTAAAAACGGTGCAGTATCAAATGAAATTGTGATTGCGTCTCATGTGGATTGGGGGGGCAAAAGTGGAAAGAGTCATAAAACAAATGGAAGAAAAATATCTTCTACCGTCGCTCGACCTGGTAGAAGATGTGTTTACGCAGTGGGATAGCCCGGAAGAAGGAAGGGTTGTACGTCGTCTGGTTGAAGAAATAAGAGCAAAAAGTATTACGTCCCGGAGCTTGAGCTGATTATGGTGGACGGAATCGACGATGTGATAGGGTATGCCATGTTTTCGAGATTTCATATTGAAGGAAGGTATGAGGATGAATTGCTTATCCTCACGCCTGTTGCCGTAAAAACGGAATTGCAAAGGCAGCACATTTCAAAGGGATTTGATTGAATATGGATTTGCAAAAGCAAAGGAAACTGGGGTTCACGGCTGTTCTTGTTGAAGGAAATCCGAAAAATTATAATCCGCGAGGCTTTCAGACGAGCGCTGATTTTGGGATCGTAGCAAGTTCGAAGATTCATTTGCCGCACGTAAGCTGTTTGATGGTGAAAGAACTTGCCGAGGGGGCGCTTGCGCATATGAGTGGAACTGTAGATTACTCATTTTATGAATCGTTGCGGTAATATGCGTTGCGATATCGTCCTAGGGGTGGACCTGCGTGTCCGCTGGTAGTAGACATTGCGAATTCGCCGAAGATGGGCCGGAAACGCATGATGTTTCTGCCGGGTGGACACATGGGTCCGCCCCTACGGCGGACGGGGAGCATAGGCGGAAGTTACCAGACGTATTTTGTCATTTTAATGCCCCTTGACGACAGAAAAGAGGGGCCATCTACGTCAACACCGAAGAATCTGTTCATGCACTGCGTTGGTATCTCACCGTAGGGGCGGACCCATGTGTCCGCCCGTGGTAGGCATTACAAATTCGCTGAACATGGGAGGAAACCGCACGGTGTTTCCGGTAAACGGACACATGGGCCCGCCCCCAGGATTTCATCGTAACTCTGCTTGTGTTACATGTTAGGCATAAGTGTTTACGATTCTGCCGGAGGGAAGCGCAAGGTGATGGAGAGTTTCCCATCTCGGTACTCTGCGCCAATGAAGCCGTTCATGCGCTCAGTCAGGAGTTTGGCAATGGACAGACCCAGGCCAGTGGAGCTGCTGCCGGTTTTGGACGGTGTAGAAGCGATCAAAGAGTCTCCCGGCGGTGAAGGTGGTGAGACCTGCTGCGGCGTTGGTAAAGACAATGGTTCCCTCCTGGTCCATGCAGACAGTGAGGTCTCCACTGCTGTATTGAGGGCGTTTCCCAGAATGTTGCTGAAAATGCGACTGAGGGCCGAGGGGTCCAGGCATCGCTCCACCCGGCTTTCCGGAAGCTGAATTTCCGGGGTGATGTTCCGCTGCTCCATCGCGCCGTAGAAAGACAGGAGGGCTTCCTCAATGCGCCCCGGAGATCCAGGGGCACAGGGACGAGAGGCTGGGAAGAGGCGGCTATGGAGTAGCGGAACAGCTCCTCTGTCAGCGCTTTGAGTGCTTCGGTCCGGTTTTGGATCTGCGCCAGGTACCGGGCTGCTGGTTCCGCCAGAGGTTCATGCTCCAGGAGATCAGGTAGCCACAAATGGCGGTGTGAGAGGGGTGCGCAGATCGTGGGAAATGCCTGCAATGGCGTCCTTCAGTTCGAGATCTCCCCGCTCCCAGCCGTAGGCGCTGGGAGCGGAGTGTTCGAAGCTGGGCGTTGTTTGTACTCAGCTTGAAACCGATTCCCCAGACGGCTTCGATATATTCTCTGCCGTCAGCTTCCCGCAGTTTTTGCGCAGATTGCTGATGTGCTGCTTCAGAGAGCTGTCAGTACAGTCGGGAGTGTCCAGGCTGATCCGGTCCAGGATGACGGACTTGGCCAAAACCTGTTTGGGATTCTGCATCAGGAGCTTTAGAATGGCGCATTCTGTTTTCGTAAGGTGGACGGTCTGTCCGCCCACGACGACGGTGCGGGAGGCGGGGTCCAACTGTAAGCTGCCTACGACGATGGGGGGGCTGTGGGGGAGTGGGGCGTAGCGCCCCGCAGCTGTACCGTGATTCTGGCCAGGAGCTCCTTGGTGTCAAAAAGGCTTTTGTCATGTAGTCGGCTGCGCCGCCCAAAAGCAAACGGACTTTGTCTTGGGTGTCCACCTTGGCGCTGAGTACAATGACCGGAATGCCTGCCATTTCCGGCAGAATCTCCTTCCGCTCCGTCCGGGCAGCATGAGGTCCAGCACAATGAGGTCTGGCCGATGCTGGGACAGAAGATACAGCGCTTCCGTGCCAGAATAGGCCTGCAAAACAGCGTAACCCGCCTTTTGTAAAAGCTCGGCCAGCATATTGCTGATGGGAAGGTCGTCGTCAACAATGGCAATGGTTTTCATAAGGTTGCTCCTTTGCATGGGGATATGGACCTGGTGTGTCAGAGATAGATGTATGATAGCCGCTGCTCTATGGGATGGCAAGTCGCCCTTGAAACGCAAAAGCAGAAGAAAATCAATTTGCCGGGCTGCCCATTGGGCAGTCCGGCATAGGAAACATTTCGCTTGGGAGTGGAGACAGCGTTTATAAATCGTCGGCATCCTGGACCGGGACCTCGTCCGGATCAGCAGGTACGCCGGTCCAGCTGCCTTGGGGATCGGTTTTGGCTGCCTGGAAGTCTACCAGGGGATCTGTTTGAACCAGGGGCTTTTTATGCTTGGCCATTGCGATTGTGCACCTCCTAAATGGTATCTGTGTGAAAAGGGGTGGGGTCAGTCGTCGCCGCGCAAAAGATTTTCTGCATAGTCCTTCAAACTCTCCAGGGAGTTGACCCCTTGGGAGCGGGTTTCCATTTGCTCCTGGACATAGCTGGGCAGGGGAGTGAAAATACGCCTGTGCTTCCGGCTCGCCGGCCAGCAAAAGCGTGCAGATCTGAATATTTCAAAGTAATCACCTCAAGGTCAGTATGCCCTGCAAGTACGAAAAATTGCATGTATTTGTAGGATTGGATGTCCATTTGTGGGGCCAACTATGCTGGAGAAATTTTTCAAAAAGGAAAAAAAAGGACTTGCATTTTGGAGCTCTTTGTGTTACTATATCCAGGCACTTGAGGTGTGCATGCGCCAGTAGCTCAGCTGGATAGAGTGACTGACTACGAATCAGTAGGTCGGGGTTCGAGTCCCTTCTGGCGTACCATGCCGGAGCAAAGTCCGCTTTGCTCCGGCATTTCTATGTTTATAATTTGTGGGCGCTTTTGCCCACAGAACCCTGCGGATGCAGGCCATGGAACGGGTTGAGATACCCACGAGTCGGTCACTGTAATGCTCCCCAGGGGAGACAAGTCAGGCTATGGTCTTTTGGCGCTGCTGCCGAAACTGGCGGCGCCTGATGTATCACGCCCATACGGGCGCGGTTTTTTGGAGGTTGCAATGAAGCGAGCGGGAGTTGGCCGGTAGACTGCATCTGTCCACCATCGGTTCAGACAGTCGGCAAATGGCCATGCAATATGGGCTGGGGCTGGAAATAGCAGACTTTTTGTACTGCGGTGAATCTGGATCAGAACGTGGCGGCTCATCGGATGGCGGTCCGGAAGGAGATGGAGGGGATCGGGAGCTTCTGGTTCCACGCGCCCTTTGCGGAGCTGTCGCCTGCCTCCATTGATCCGAAGGTGCGCGGGTGACGATTCTCCGCTATCGGCAGGCTATGGAGATGGCGGCTTCTCTGGGCATTTCCAGATTGGTCATCCACAGCGGCTTTATCCCACTGGTGTATTTTCGGAGTGGTTTGTGGAGCAATCGGTGGTGTTCTGGCGGGAATTTCTGGAGGAAACGCCAGAGGGATCACCATTGCCCTGGAAAATGTGATGGAGCCGGGGGGCCGGAGATGTTGGTGGAGATTGTCCGGCAGGTGGGACCGGCGCCTGGGTTTGTGCCTGGATGTGGGACATGCCAACAGCCGGGTCTCCAAGACGCCGGTGGTGGATTGGGTTGCGCCCATGGCCCCTATTTGCGCCATGTGCATCTGCACAATAATGAAGGCGATGCTGATTTGCACCAATGCCTGGGGACGGGGACCGCTCCCATGGAGGCGGTGCTGGACCTATCCTGGCCAGCTGTCCCCAGGCCACGTTTACAATTGAAAATCCATGCTGCGCCCCCTCGGTGGCTTGGCTGAGGGCCCACGGATATTTAGTTGATCAATAGCTGCATTACATATACAACATATTGGGAGGAAACAGATCATGACTTTGGAAGCGTTCAAGAAGGTTCTGGATGCGATTGCACCGGTGGACCGGGAGGCCATGGACCGGGCAAAAAAACGCCAGGCGGAGCTGGCCAAGCCCCCAGGCAGTCTGGGAAAGCTGGAGGATATGTCCATCCGTCTGGCCGGTATTACCGGTCAGGTGTGCAATCAGCTGGAAAACTGCCGGATTCTGGTGTTTTGCAGCGGATAACGGCGTCATTGCAGAGGGCGTTTCCTCTTCGCCAGAGTCTGTAACGCTCAGTCAGGCGGTGAATATGACGCGGCACATCACCGGTATGTCTGCACTGGCAAAATATTTTGGCAATTCTGTGGTGGTGGCGGATGTGGGCATTAATGCCGAGGTGCGGTGCCCTGCAGTGCTGGACCGGAAGATCCGCCGGTCCACCCGCAATCTGGCCAAAGAACCTGCGCTCACCCGGCAGGAGGTGCTGGACGCCATGGAAGTGGGACTGGATCTGGTAAGCCAGGCCAAAGCAGAAGGGGTCCAGGCCATCGGAGTCGGGGAGATGGGGATTGGCAATACCACCACTTCTTCAGCCGTTTTTGGCTGCGCTCACAGGCGCTGAGGTGGAGCAGGTGACGGGCCGGGGCGGCGGCCTGACAGATCAGGGCTTTGCCACAAAAAGCGGGTGATTGAAGAGGCGCTGGCCCTGCACCGGCCCAATGCCAGCGATCCTTTGGATGTTCTGAGCAAGGTGGGCGGTCTGGATCTGGCCGCATGACAGGGGCGTTTCTGGGGTGTGCACGCCACCGGATTCCCGGGGTGGTGGATGGGTTCATCTCCATTGTGGCGGCGCTGTGCGCCTGCCGCCTGTGCCCCCAGGTGCGGGAGTATCTCTTCCTGTCTCATGCCTCCTATGAGGTGGGCTATCAGCTGGCGGCCAGGGAGTTGGGGTTGGATGCCTGCCTGCTTCTGGGTATGCGGCTGGGAGAGGGCAGTGGGCGCCCACTGGCCTTCCAGATTTTAAAAGGGGCCTGCGCGGTGATGTGCGGGATGGGCACCTTCCAGGAGGCGGCAATTGATGACGAATATCTGGAGGAAATCCGGGCAGTCGATTCTTATACGGTGGTTTTGCCATGAAAATTTTGCTTTTGGGCGGTAGCAAAAGCGGAAAAAGCGGTCTGGCGCAATGCTTGGCCCGAAATTTGGCCGGTACGAAGGCGCTGTATTATTGGGCCACCATGGAGCCAAGTGACGCCTGGAAGACCAGGCCCGCATCCGGCGGCATTTGCGCGAACGGGCAGGCTGGGGCTTTCAAACCGTGGAGCAGGGACGGGACTTACCCCGGGCCTTGCATGGGCTGGATGGAAGCGGGACCGTACTGTTGGACAGTGTGACGGCGCTGCTGGCCAATGAGATGTTTGGACCGGAAGTGGATTTGGATGCGCCGAAGCGGGGTGACCCGAGAGCTGCTGCAATTGGGCAATTCGGTGGCCAATTTGGTCTGTGTCTGCGACGATCTCTTTCGGGATGTCGGGCGGTATGACCCGATGACCGAGGGATACCGGCGGGGTCTGGCCCAGATCTGCCGGTCCCTGGCGTCGGAGTTTGATGTAACCGGCGAGGTGCTTTTTGGGAAAGCCCAAAGCGTACCGGGGAAAAGCGCAATTGCAGGAGGCATGGAAGAGATGAGGGGCTGGATTTACGGATTTTTTATGACCTGGGGGATGTTCCTCTCCATTCCCTGTCCCGTCCGCATATGGGACGAGAAAGCCAGGGAAAGATGATGGTGTGCCTGCCTCTGGTGGGCGCGGTGGTGGGGGGGCTTGTGGGCGCTGGTCGCCTGGCTTCTGGGGCGGATTGACTGCCCGGCGCCGGTGCAGGCTCTGGTGCTGGCGGCAGTTCCCTGGCTTACCACAGGATTTCTCCATCTGGATGGCTATATGGACGTCTGTGATGCGGTGCTGTCCCGGCGGGATTTGGCAACCCGGCAGAAAATTCTGAAAGACTCCCACTGCGGGCCTTTGCGGTGATTGCGCTGGGACTGCTGTTCCTGGCCCAGTGGAGTGTGTTCTTTACAGCTGGGACGGTGGCGTTGCTGCCCCTGGGGATGATTCCGGTGGCGACCCGGGCCTGTGCCGGTCTGGCGGTGGTATCTCTGCGGCCTATGGGGACCAGTCAGTATGCCAACTTGGACCGGAAGGGCAGAGCTGGCAGGCAAGCGGCGCTGGTGGCGATGATTTTGCTGGCTGTGGGATTGCCCATCATCCGGCTGGGTGGAGCGGGTTGTGCTCCGCTGGCCGCCGCTGTGGGGTATGGATTGGCGGCCTGGTACGGATTTTCGTCAGCTGGATGGGATGTCCGGCGATATTTCTGGCTTTGCCCTCACCCTGGGGAGCTGGTTGGCGCAGCAGTTTTGACGTTGGTGAGGTGAGCGTATGGATTTGATCATTGGCGGAGCCTATCAGGAAAACTGACCTGGGCAGTGGCTCAATATGGGCTGGAGCAGGGGGGAATTGCTGGATCTGGCGGTGGAATCGCCCCGGGCAGCCCGGTGCTGGTACCATCTGGAGGAGCTGACCTGGCGACAGGTTCAGGCTGAAAAAAGATGCCAGTGCGCTTTTGGCGCGTCTGGGTCCGGATTTGCCGGAAGTGGTGATTTCCCGGGAAATTGGCTCTGGCGTGGTCCCCATGGATCCCAAGGAACGGGCGTGGCGGGAACTGCACGGACAGGTACTGCGGGCGCTGGCGGAGCGATCCCACCGGGTGATTCGGGTGTTTTGTGGTCTTGCGGAGGTGTTGGAATGAAGCTGACGCTTTTGCGCCATGGTATCACAGAGGGAAACCGTCGGCGGCTGTACTATGGCAGCACGGATTTGCCCCTTTTGTCAGAGGGATGGGCGGCGCTGGAGGCGCTGCGGACCGGGGCGGATACCCCAGGCGACGCGGTATTATACCAGCGGTATGATCCGGACGGAGCAGACACTGCTGGCCCTCTACGGTCCAGTTCCCCATGAGGTGTTGCCCGGGTTGCGGGAGATGGATTTTGGAACATTTGAAATGCGTGCTTATGAGGAGCTGAAGCATGATCCGGCCTACCTGGCCTGGCTGGAAGGAGATGTGGAGGCCAATCTCTGCCCCGGCGGTGAGAGCGGTCACATCGTGACGAAACGGGCTTTGGAGGCGTTGGCCCCCATTCTGGAGGCGGAGGAGGATGCCGTCTGCGTGACGCACGGCGGCGTCATTGGCGGTTTGCTGGCCCGGTGGTTTCCAAGCGCGGAGGGCCGCTACGCCTGGACACCTGCTCCAGGCAGCGGATTTCAGATCGCATTTCAACATGGGATTCCAGAGGAAGTTTGGGCTGTGCCCGATGTGTCTGTTGGAATCTAGTACAGGATGTGGCGCTTTCAAAGCGATTTTGACTGCATGCCACTTTACTTCTGAAGAAAGCCATGTTAAAATGGAAAAAATGAACTATGAGGTGATTCTCATGCGTACGTACCGGGCATTCAGCATCCTGTTTTGTGTGTGCTTTTTTTGATTAAAAAGCGTCTGTTTTGCTGTGTAATGGCTTGTTTTTGGCGGTGGCGTGTGTATGCTTGGGCTTTTTATTGGCTATCCCGGCACCAGGTGCCGAGGTTCACACTCTGGCTTCTTGTAGGCGGGATTCTGGTGAGACTGGTAGTGATTTGGATTCTCCATCCGCCGCTTGAGTCGGATTTTGAGAAGCTTTATGAGGCAGCACAGAGTCTGCTGGCGGGAGATCTATCGTTTAACAGTACGCCCTATTTCCGTCTCTGGGCCTATCAAAGTGCTTATGTATGCTGGGAAGCAATGTGGCTGACAATTTGGAATCACCCAATTTTTTGGAGATTGTGCATGCCTGCTTTGCCGCTGGGACAGTGTGCTTGTTGTACCGTATCGTTTTGCCCCATGTTCGGCAGTCATCGGCACAGCTGATGGCATTGCTGTTGACGTGCTTTCCTTTTGCGTGCACGTTAACTACAGTTTTGACCAATCAGATTCCCTCGGCCTTTTTTTTCTTGTATTGGGAATTTGGCTTTTGATTTGTCCAGATGCAGAGCGTCTTCGTTTTTGGAGGTATCCCCTCTGTGGTGTTGCACTCCAGATGGGCAACCTTTTGCGACCGGAGGGCATCATTATACTGATAGCAGTGTTGGCATGGCTATTCTTTTTCCCTGCTGCGGGAGCCAAAGCGGGTGAAACGTCTGCTATGTGGCGTCTTGGCATTGATTGCTCTTTATTATGCAGTCGGTTTTGGTGCGGATTGGCTTGCGAAAGCCACGGGTTTGAATCCCAACGGTTTACAAAACTCGTATCCTGGATGGAAGTTTGTTTGCGGGTTGAACCATGAGACTGGCGGTATGTATTCGGAGGATGACTGGAACCTGCTGGGGAGCACGTTGGATGAAAATTATATGCCGACTCCTGAAACAGAGCAGTTGCAGAAGGAGTTGATTTCTCAGCGTTTACATGTTTCTCCCGCTCAACTGGGGAAACTGATTCTTAACAAGGTTCGTAATTTATGGACTGCCGGTGGTTTGGTATGGGCTTTCCGCCACGTTAGTCAGAGTTCAAACTTTTTCGTTAGGGAACTATATCAGGTGATACGTGATTTTGATCGGGCACTATTTTTCCTGGTTTTTGCTTTGGCCTGCTTCGGACTTCGGAAAAAGAAGTCTCCGGATGGCTATTTGCCGTATTTTGTGTTTTTTGCTGCATTTTGTGCGTTTTTACCCATAGAGGTACAGCCACGGTATGCGTATTTGCCCCAGCTTTTCCTGTTTGCTGCTTCGGCATTTGGCTTGATGAGCTGGCAAATATAATAGAAAATAGAAGAGGAGAATTGCGATGCCTGTAACACTTTATTTGGCGATTCCCTGCTACAATGAAGAGGAGGTCCTTCCGGAGACAGCCAAGCGGCTAAGGGAGAAGTTTTCTGCACTCCGAAAGACGGGGACCATTAGCGCGGAAAGCCGTGCTTGTTTCATTGACGATGGATCGAAAGACAAAACGTGGAGTTTGATTTGCGAATTGCACCAGAAGGATCCAATGTTTTCTGGGATTAAGCTTTCTCGTAATCGAGGGCACCAAAATGCACTCCTCTGTGGCCTAATGACTTTGCGGGAGCGTGCGGACTGTGTGATTTCTTTGGATGCGGATCTCCAGGATGACATCAATGCCATTGACGGTATGCTGGAAAAGTTTCAGGATGGTTGCGATATAGTTTATGGAGTTCGCTCCAAAAGGAAAACTGACACAGCATTTAAACGAATGACTGCGCAGGGCTTTTACCGGGTCATGAAGGCGCTGGGGGCGGATGTAGTATTTAATCATGCGGATTACCGTCTAATGAGCCGCCGGGCGCTGGATGCACTGGCTGACTATAAGGAAGTGAATCTATTCCTGCGGGGGATGGTGCCACTCGTGGGCTATCGTAGCGATATCGTTTACTATGAGCGCGCAGAGCGATTTGCAGGTGAAAGTAAGTACCCTCTGAAAAAAATGCTTTCGTTTGCCTGGGAGGGCATTTCTTGTCAGTAAAGCCGATCAAACTGATTACCCGGCTGGGAATTTTGATGTTTGGAATCAGCATTCTGATGATGATTTGGTTCCTGATTCGGCATTTTACGGGACACACAATCACTGGATGGTCCAGTTTGGCTGTTTCTTTATGGGCAATTGGCGGTTTACAACTTTTGGCTATCGGTATTGTTGGTGAATATATTGGAAAGATTTACCTGGAAACCAAAGGCCGTCCGCGCTACTTGGCGGAGGTCATTTTGGATGACTGGAAGGGTGCATAATGGAAAAATTGAAAAAAAGCTGTTTGATGAAAAACTGCTGAAGTTCATTTTGGTTGGCGTGGTCAATACGCTGGTTGGAATGGCAATTATGTTTGGTCTCTATAACCTGGCCCATTGCAGCTATTGGGTGTCGTCTGCGGCAAATTATATTTTGACCAGTATCCTCAGCTATTTTCTGAATAAGTACTTTTACGTTCCAAAACCGAGAGCGCAGTGTGGGACAAGTGGTCCGGTTTGTTGTGAATATTGCGGTATGCTATGGTTTGGCGTATGGCATTGCGAAACCGCTGTGTCTGCAATTGCTGGCAAATGCCAGTACGACGGTGCGGGACAATGTTTCAATGTTGGTGGGAATGTGCCTATTCACGGGACTGAATTATTTGGGGGCAGCGTCTGTTTGCATTTCGGACCAAATCGTAATGTGACGGTACCACTCTGACCAGGCTCTGCGTCCAAAGGACGGCTGTACTTTCTGATTCTTTGACAAAAACGCAAATCGGCAGCTCTTTTACAGAGTTGCCGATTTGTGTGTTTTGTTTTCTGATTGGAAGATGAAAATGGAAGAGTTTGAAACAACTGACCTGGCAGATTTGTTTACCGGTTCCAAAGCGAGATTTAGGAATCACTTGGCCGCAGACAATGGTACAGCATGCAGACAAAATCACCTGCGGTAGGCGGCTGGGCGATCTCCAGTTGCGCCATGGCTGTAAGTAGCTTTGGATTGGCACCCAAGCCCGCGCAGCGGAAATTCTGAGGCTCCGCTCTACACAGGCAGGGGTGCGAGCCACACTGCTTGCCCACTTCCGGATAGAAGTCTAAAGTCAGTCGCTGCAGCCTTGATGGCTCTTTGATGGCCAGTGCGATGGCAGTCTGTGCAATGGGGTAGCCAGCCTGGGATGGATAAATACCAAGTTGATACAGCACATTTTCTACTTTATTCATTCGCATTCCCTCTCCTCAAAAACGGGTGCTTTTATAATAATGTATCAGAACGCAGTTTGCAAATGTTTTTAAGAATAGTCAGGATTCTCAAAACATCGACAAAAAGGGAGAATTTGCGAAAAGAAGTTCCTGTGATGGTAAAGTAGGCCAGGACGTCGGGAGGAGAAAAGTTTTCGGGATTTGTGGCTTTTGCCACTTTACGCCTTCCGAAAAAAATGTAATAAAATAGATCCATCAAACGAGGATGGGAACGACTATGACAGAGAGTTTCGAAACAAAATTTGCCTAGGCGGCGTTATATTGCCTCCCCGGTTTGAACAACTGAATCCCATGCAGCGGGAGGCCGTATTGACGACGGAAGGACCGCGCTTTTATTGGCTGGCGCCGGCAGCGGGAAAACAACGGTGCTGATCCAGCGGATTGCCAATCTGATCTCTTTCGGATGCGGCAGCGACAGCCCGGAGGTCCCTCTGGGGGTGACCCAGGAGGACCTGGAATTTTTGGAGCATTTGGGGCAGAAGCCAACCGAAGCAGAACGGGAGTGGGCGGACAGCTCTGCACGCTGCGCCCTGCGGCGCCTTGGAGCATCATAGCCATCACCTTTACCAACAAGGCGGCCACGGAGTTAAAAACTCGGCTGGAGGCGGCTGTGGGCTCCAAAGCCTATGATGTGTGGGCAATGACATTCCATTCCGCCTGCTGCCGGATTCTGCGGCGGGAAATTGAGCGTTTGGGGGTATGACCGAAGCTTTACCATCTATGACACGGCAGACTCTGAGCGGATTATGAAGGATATTATCAAGGCAATGGGCCTGGATGACAAGTCCTTCCCTGCGAAGTCGGTGCTGCGTATGATCGGTCAGGCAAAGGACAGGCAGCAGACGCCGGAGGCGTTTGCAAAGACGGCGCTGACCAAGGGAGACTACCGTCTGGAGAAAATTGCGGAAGCCTATGCAGAATACCAAAAGCGGCTGAAGGCCAACAATGCGGTGGACTTTGACGACATCATTTACCTAACTGTGGAGATTTTGGAGAATTTCAGGAGGCGCGGGAATACTACCAGAGGAAGTTCCGCTATGTGCTCATTGATGAGTACCAGGATACCAACCGGCTCCAGTACCGTCTGGCGGCCTTGCTGGCCGGTGGGCATGAGAACATCTGCGTGGTAGGCGATGACGATCAAAGCATTTACCGCTTCCGTGGAGCCACCATTGAGAATATATTGAACTTTGAGCAGGAGTACCCAGGGGCCCGCACCATTCGCCTGGAGCAGAATTACCGCTCCACCCAGTCCATTTTAAATGCGACCAATGGGGTCATTGCCAATAACGCAGACCGGAAGGGGAAGACACTCTGGACGGCCAACGGGGTGGGGGAGCCCATACTGGTATACGAAGCTTACAATGAAACGGAAGAGGCCAACTTTGTATCTGGCCAGATCCTGGCTCGCTCCCATGGACAGAATTTCAAGGATTTTTGCAGTTTTGTACCGAACCAATGCCCAGTCCAATGCAATGGAATATTCCTTCAAACGCAACGGGATTCCTTACCGTATCATCGGCGGTACCCGCTACTTTGACCGGGCGGAAGTGAAGGATATGCTGGCTTATCTCTGCGTTCTGAATAATCGGAACGACGACCTGCGGCTACGCCGGATTGTAAACAACCCGCCTCGGGGGCTGGGAGGCAAGACCATGGAACTGGTGGAACGCCTGGCCCAGGAGGGGGGACGCTCTCTGTACGATGTGATCTCCCATTCGGAGCAGTATGAGGAGTTGGACCGGCATGCAGAAAAGCTGCACAGCTTTGCACAGATGTTGGACGACTGTACGCAGCTTCTGGATGAGGGGATGCCCCCCTGACAGATTTCTATGAGGAGCTGCTGATCCGCACGGGCTACGCTGCCATGTTGGCAGAGAAACACACCGAGGAGAACCAAACCCGTCTGGAAAACGTCCACGAATTGAAATCCAGTATGATCAGCTATATGGGACATACAGAGTCGCCGACTTTGGCCGGCTTTTGGAGGAGATTGCCTTATACACGGATATTGAGCAGTATGATCCCTCTGCCGATGCGGTGGTGATGATGACCATGCACAGCGCCAAAGGGCTGGAATTCCCTCAGGTGTTCCTGGTGGGTCTGGAAGAGGGACTGTTTCCGGGGATGCGGGCCATTGGGGAGCCGAAAGAAATGGAGGAGGAACGGCGCCTGTGCTATGTGGCCATTACCCGTGCCAGAGAGCATCTAACCATTTCCCATGCCAATCAGCGGATGCTCTATGGACGGACCAACGCCTGTATGCCTTCCCGATTTCTGAAGGAAATCCCGGCTGAATGCGTGGAGAATCGGGGTGGCTACCGTCCAAAGCCTGTGACGCAAGAAACCTCCAGCGGATATGGCTCCTCTTATTATAATCGTAGCCCACGTACCAACCCGGCAGTGGAGCGGCGGAAGGCCCATATGAAGCAGGCGGAGTACTCCGATTTTGCGGCTAAGGCCACGGCACAGGTTTCCATTGAGTTCAACCAGGGAGATGTGGTGGAGCACACCGCATTTGGACGGGGGATGGTGCTGTCTGTCATGAAAATGGGGGAGATGCCCTTCTGGAGGTTGCGTTTGACGGGACCGGAACCAAAAAGCTGATGGCAAAAAACCGCTGCATCCCATATGAAGAAGGTATAAGCTCCGATCATGCAACATACGCTGTCCGGGAGGGGATAGCATATGCGAAGACGGAGAGGGCGCCGGCTGCGCCGGGTGTTGATTTTGCTGTTGGTTTGGTGCTTGGCATGTATCTCCTGATGCGGAGCCGTTTTAACCCCATTGCCAAGGATCTGGCTATGACCCAGGTCATGAATCAGACTTCGGATCTCATCAATGATGCCATTGCCGAGCAGATTGCCCGGGATAATATTCAGTATGACCGGATTATTTACTTTGAAAAAGATTTGAATGGGCGAATTACTGCCCTGAAGACCAACATGAGTGAGGTCAACCGGCTGAAGACCGATATTCTCAATATTATCAATGACGAAATTCTGGCCCTAGATACCCACGACATTGGCATTCCGCTGGGCAGTTTATTTTTTGCCGGAGCTCCTCTCCGGCAAAGGGCCGGTCCTTCCAGTCCGGGTGATTTCGATCAGCAATTCGGACGCCCAGTTCGTCAGTCAGTTTTCGGAGGCGGGGGATTAACCAGACGCTGCAGCAGCTGACCATGGAGGTCAACGTGGATGTAACCATTCTGGTGCTCAGCGAGACGGTCACCTTCCGGGTGACGAGCCAGGTGGTGGTGGCAGAAACCATCATTGTAGGTGCGGTACCAGATACCTTCCTGCACACGGGAAAAATATCATAAAGGAGAGCGAGCCATGTCGGCAAAGAGAGCAGATCCAGGCACTTACGAAAACCCTGGAGGAAGCCAATTATCACTATTATGTTTTGGACGATCCCCAAATGGAGGATTATGAATATGACCGCCTTCTGCGGCAGCTGGAGGAGCTGGAAGCCCCTGCATCCGGAGCTGGCGTCGCCGCTGTCCCCCACAAAGCGGGTGGGCGGCCAGGCACTGAGTCAGTTTGAGAAGGTGGAGCATCCGGTACCGCTGGAAAGTCTACAGGATGTGTTTTCCATGGAAGAGCTGGGGAATTTGACGCCAGGGTGCGGGAAGCTGCACCGGAGGCAGTGTATACGGTGGAGCCCAAGGTAGACGGTCTGTCTGTGGCTCTGGAGTATTTGGATGGCCAATTTGTCCGGGGGGCCACCCGGGGGGACGGCCGGGTGGGGAGGATGTGACAGAGAATCTGAAGACCATTCGCTCCATCCCCATGGTGCTGGAGGATGCGCCCAAACGGCTCATTGTCCGGGGCGAAGTGTTTATGCCTAAAAAAGTGTTTGAAGCCCTCAATGTGCGCCGGGAAGAGGCAGGGCAACCGCCGTTTGCCAATCCCCGGAACGCCGCCGCCGGGTCCCTGCGGCAGCTGGACCCCCAAGATTGCCGCACAGCGCAAGCTGGACATTCTGATTTTCAATTTGCAGCTGGCAGAAGGGGCGGACTTTTTCCACCCATGCGCAAACGCTGGATTATCTGCGTCAGCGGCGGTTTCACGTCATTCCTTACACGCTGTGTGAAAGGCCGGATCAAATTCGCCAGGCGGTTCAAGAGATTGATACAGGCCGGTATGATCTGCCCTATGACATTGACGGCGCCGTGATCAAGCTCAATGATCTGGCCCAGCGTGGAAGTTTGGGGAGCACAGCGAAATTCCCCCGCTGGGCAGTCGCATATAAATATCCGCCTGAAATTCGCTCTACGGTGGTGGAGGACATTCAGATTCAGGTGGGCCGCACCGGGGTTTTGACGCCGAAGGCAGTGGTGAGCCCTGTCCGGCTGGCCGGCACGACGGTGACCAATGCAACCCTGCACAATCAGGATTTTATTGCGGAGAAGGACATTCGGATTGGCGACACGGTAAAAATCCGCAAGGCCGGAGAGATCATCCCAGAAATTCTGGAGGTGGAGTTTGACAAGCGCCCGGCAGATGCTGTGCCCCTACTGGCGCCTGCGCAGTGCCCGGTTTGCGGTGCGCCTGTGGTCCGGGATGAGGCGGGAGCCTTCCTGCGCTGCACAGGTGCGGGCGTGCCCGGCGCAGCTCTCCCGGAACATTGCCCACTTTGCCAGCCGGGACGCCATGGACATTGAGGGCTGGGCAGCGCCATTGTGGAAGGGCTGATTGAGAAGGGGTATATTTCTTCGCCCGCAGATATCTATTATTTGCCTTGGAAGAGCTGAAAGGCCTCTGGAAGAAGGGGGGAGACGTGGCAGCGAAAAAGCTGCTGTCGGCCATTGAAGCAAGCAAGTCCCAGGATCTGAGCCGTTTGATTTTTGCCTTGGGCATCCGGCAGGTGGGGGGCCAAGGCGGGGAAGACCCTGGCGGCCGCATTTGGATCTATGGACGCGCTGATGGAGGCCGGTCTGGAAGAGCTGACAGAGGTTCCGGATGTAGGCGAAATTACAGCGCTGAGTCTGCTGGATTGGTTTGCTCAGCCCCAGTCTCAGCATTTGATTCGCCGCTTAAAAGAGGCCGGAGTCAATTTCCAGTCCACCCGGCAGCAAAGCAGGATGACCGGTTTGCAGGTAAGACCTTTGTCCTCACTGGTGCACTCTCCTGTTTACCCGGGAGGAGGCTACAGAGCGGATTGAGCTCTGTGGCGGCAAGGTTCTGGCTCGGTCTCCAAGAAGACCAGTTATGTGGTTGTTGGAGAAAATGCGGGCTCCAAGCTGAAGAAAGCCAATGATCTGGGGATTCCAGTGCTGTCTGAGGCAGAGTTCTTGGAAATGTTTAATTGATACAAAATGAGGAAAGCGGTAAGTCAGTCCAGTGGCTTGCTGCTTTTTTTTCTTACTTTTTTGCACAAAGAGAGTCGTAGATAAATAGCGGTTTAGCAAAAAGCGTACCGTACAGTTGGATTGCAGGGGACTGTTCACGGTTTTTATTAGAATCTATACCGCGGCCCTGTTCTTTCAAAACTAGAGATAGTGCCTGTTTTTATTTTATTTTTTTGACCAGTTTATCAACATACGCGCGCGAGGAAAAAATTTGCTTGCAATATGGCGACGCACGTGCTATACTTATAGCAAGTTAACATGGGTTTGAGTTCCGTGGCTATCTGTTTGACTAAAAACGATATGGATTTTCAGGGTTTTTGGGGTGCACAGTTTGTATCTATCGCGGTTTACCGCGTGGATAAATTTTACCAGCGAAAGCTGGAAAGAAAAGAGGAAAGTGTATGAAGACAATGCATCTGCCAACCCGTCTGCTGTCTCTGTTGCTGGTTGTGGCGTTGCTGTGTGGCTTTGCGGTTCCCGCAAGTGCCGCAGGCACGGACAGCGCCCAGCTCAGCTTTGAGAGGGTAGACAACAGCACGGTCTCTGCCGGCCTCCATGGGGCACCGGTGGGGGAAGAAGCGGAGAGTTCGGTCTACGCCGCCAATGACGTAGTTCGTGTCTCCATCGTTCTGGAAAAGGAGTCTACTGTTGCAGCAGGCTTCTCGACCAAAGGCATTGCACAGAACAGCGCAGCAATGGACTATCGCGCAGATCTGGCTGAGAACCAGAAAACCGTGACGGCCCAGATTGAAAAGGCAACCGGAATGGATCTGGACGTGGTCTGAACCTGACCCTGGCTGCCAACATTATTTCCGCCAATGTACCTTTACAGCCAGATTGAGACCATTGAGCAGGTCGCTGGCGTGGAAGCCGTATACATCGAGACTCGTTACGAGCCTGCTGTTGTGGATACGGATGAGCCGGATGATCCCCAAATGGCCACATCTTCTGCAATGATTGGCTCCGCCTCTGCATGGGCTGCCGGGTACACAGGCGCCGGCGGAGGGTGGCTGTGATCGATACTGGTATCGATACGGATCATCAGTCCTTCGATGCAGATGCACTGATGTACTCCCCTGACCTATCAGGCCGGTGTGGTCGGTAAGGATCCTGCGGAGTTCTTGGCATCTTTGAATATGCTGGATGCCGAAGAGGTTGCAGGCGTGAAGGATCAGCTGAACGTCAACATCGATCCTGCCAAGACCTACATCAGCAAGAAGATCCCCTTTGCCTACAACTACATTGATAAGAACTATAACATCACCCACGATACGGATACCCAGGGTGAGCATGGTTCTCACGTAGAAGGCATTGCTGCAGCCAACAGATACATACCCAACGGTGACGGCACATTCTCCAATGCGCTGAAACCGTCCTGGTGCAGGGTGTTGCTCCGGATGCACAGATCCTCACCATGAAAGTCTTTTGGCTCTGGCGGCGGCGCGTATGACTCTGATTATATGGCCGCAATCGAGGACGCAGTGGTTCTGGGTGCAGATTCAGTCAACCTGTCCCTGGGCTCTGCCAATCCTGGTTTCTCCTGTCAGTCGAACAATGCCTATCAGGAAATCCTGAACAACCTGGAGACCTCTGGCACGGTTGTGGCAATGTCTGCCGGTAACTCCGGCGGCTGGGCAGATAACGCCGCCACTGGCGGCTATCTGTATAGCGATGACGTGGGAATGCACCCCAACGGCTCTCCCGGCTCTTACAACAACTCTCTGGCGGTTGCCTCCGTGGATAACGACGGCGCCAGCGGTGAGTTCTTCAGCATCGGAGACCAGATTGTGGTGTACAACCAGACCACTGACTACAAGAATGCACCGATGAACACCTTGGTTGGTGAACATGAGTACGTTCTGATCGACGGCTTTGGCACAGAAGAAGATTTTGCTGCCATTGCAAATGTACTGGCTGGTAAGATTGCCGTGTGCTCCCGTGGCTCCACCTCCTTCTACCAGAAGGCCGAGGCCGCTGTGAAATACGGCGCCATTGCCACCATCATTTACAACAATACGACAGGCGTCATCAACATGGACCTGTCCAGCTACACCAAGACTGCCCCCTGTGTCTCCGTGACTCAGGCCGACGGCGCCATGATGAAGGCCGCCGCCACTGCCATGACCGAAGGCGAGGGCTGTGTACTACCTGGGCACCTTGAAGGTAGAAGAAGGCCTTGCTGCCAAGCCTGGCAACAGCGAGTACAAGACCATGAGCAGCTTCTCCAGCTGGGGCGTTCCTGGCTCCCTGAAGCTCAAGCCCGAAATCACGGCTCCTGGCGGCAGCATTTACTCCGTCAACGGTGCGGTGGCTGGCGGTAAAGCTTATGAGCTGATGTCCGGTACCTCCATGGCATCTCCCAGGTTGCTGGTATGGCCGTTCTGGTGGCTCAGTACATCCGGGAAAATGGCCTGGAGGCAAAGACTGGCAAGACTGCCCGTCAGCTGGCCCAAAGCCTGCTGATGTCCACGGCTGTCCCCATGATGGAAGCGGGGAGCGCCTACTATTACTCCGTCCTGCGTCAAGGCGCTGGTCTGGCGAACGTGGGCAACGCCGTTTCTGCCGGTTCCTACATCATGATGGGTGAGGAAGCGACGCAGTCTGCTTCTGATGGCAAAGTCAAAGCAGAGCTGGGTGACGATCCGGATCGGACCGGCGCCTATCGGTTCTCCTTCTCCATCAACAATTTCAGCGATGGAATCCAGAATTACACCCTGTCCAGCGATTTCTTTACTCAGGATCTGTTTATGAACAATGGCTCTGTCTACATGGATACTCTGACGGCCCCCATTGCCGCCAAGGTGACCTTTGAAGTAGACGGCGAGACCTTCGTTCCCACTGCAGGTCTGATCTGCGATCTGGATAACGATGGCGACACCGATGCCGACGATGCACAGATCATTCTGAACTACTGCGCCGGCCTGATTGAGGACATTCCCATCGCCCGTCGATGGCGACGTGCGATGACCTACGACGACTGATTCTGAGCCTCTGGAAGCCAAGAACATTGTTGTGGCTCCCAACGGATCTGTGAATGTGGTTGTGGATGTGCTGACCAATGAGGCCAAGGCATATCTGGATGCCAACTATGTCAATGTGGAAGGCTATGTCTATGCCAAAGCCCGTGGATTCTGTGGATGGCGCAGTTGGCGTGACCCACTCCATCCCGGTTCTGGGCTTCTATGGCAACTGGTCCGATCCTCCATGTATGACCAGGTGACATACACTGGCGTTCTGTATGGCGACAAGACCGTTCCTTACCTCAACGTGAGGGGAAACCAACAATCTGCTGGTGAAGTACCCCGGCGATTCCGGCACCTATTGGCAGATTGGCAACCCCTATGTTTTGGAGGAGAGCTATCCTGCAGACCGGGCTGCCGTCACCAGCGCGACCACCCTGTATCAGTACCGGATGTCCATGATCCGGAATGCGGCTGCTGTGACCTGCGTGGTTACCAACGATGCCGGTGAAGTCCTGTATACAGGTCCCGTGACCAATCAGGCGATTGCTGCCTATTACTACACCAATGGCGGCGTTTGGCGCAACACCTCTGCCAACTACACCATGAATACCAAGGTCTCCTCCTTGGGTGTGAAGGAAGACGAGAGAATTCACGTCAGCATGGTTGCTGTTCCGGAATACTACGAAACCAATGGCAACATGACGGCTGACGATGTGAAGGCTCTGATTGAGTCCAACACACTGGGCAAGGGTGCATTCCTCACCACCAGCCTGACGGTAGATAATACTGCTCCGGAGCTTCTGGCTCGCCAGTAAGAATCTGCTCACTGGCGATCTGATCATCAAGGCCAGAGATAACCAGTATATCGCTGCTGTTATGCTGCTGAACAAGGCCGGTAGCCAGGTCCTGGTTTCTGCGCTGCCAGAGCAGAATGAAGCTGGCGAGACCGTTGAGACTGTGCTGGATATGACTGGCGTGAACCCTGGCTCTGCCTGCAAGATTCTGGTTGCCGACTACGCCGGCAATGAGACCGTATACGATGTGGAATACGGCGGAGAGCAGGAAGACAATACCGGCAAGATGTACGGATTTATCTGCCTCCAACGCCCGTGGCGAGAATGGCCCCCGCTGGATGGAAATTGATCCGATACCGTCTGGTATTACAATACCAGCAACTACGGCGGTGCGACTACCGTCGCTACCACCGACATTTTTGTCACGGCTCGCTGAGTATGTAGATGGCTATGTTTACATGGCTGCCAGAGACGGCTACATCTACGCTGCCCCGCAGGATGACCTGAGCGATTACGCTACGGTTGGTAAATTTAGCGACACCACAGCGTCCATTGTAGACATGGCTCTGAACTATGTCGACGGCAAGCTTTATGCCATGGACGACAATAACACCATTTACACCGTCGATTTCATGACCGGTGCTTTGACCCAGGTTGCGACGATTACCATTGTGAATCCCAAGGGAAGCACAGGCAACTACCTGAAGCTCCGTGCCTTGGCCATTGACAACGACGGAACCTTCTACTCCATCAATGATGGCTCTACTACCAGCACTTACCTCTACAAGTGGACTCTGGACAACGTTGTGGAAGGCAAGATCGAAAACCCTGGCGGTCGCGAAATCCCGATGTGACCGTTGGTGTTTGGAGCAAGTCTCTGGAGTCTATGGCATGGGATCATGATCACAACATCCTGTACCTTGCCAGCGGCTACGGCACCTATCCTTCTGTTGACACCGACAACAAGCTTTGGATTGTGAATCCTGGAGACCGGCAAGGCTACCCGTTCCAACGAGACCTATGCTGGTGGCTACAGCGCCAGCAGCTACGCATCCCGGATTTATGCCCAGGTTTGGGCCTGTATATCATTCCTTCCGCCAGCCAGCTGGTGAAGCCCACCGATGAAGCACAGTCTATTGTCCTTGACAAGACTGAGCTGACTCTGCTGAAGGGTGTCAGCAGTTGCCCTGAAGGCCGATGTGACCCCTGGACCCTCACGGACAAGACCGTGACTTGGTCTTCCAGCGACGAGACGGTTGCGACTGTGGAAAATGGTCTGGTCCGTGGCGTCATATGTCTATGAGGCTACCATTACTGTTACTACCAATGCCAAGCCCAATCTCACAGCTACTTGCCAGGTGACGGTGGAGCAGCTGCCCGAGATTCAGCTCAGCGGTCTGGTATACGATGTGGATGGAAAGACCTATTGGTCTGACCTGACTACCAACGATCCGGCGAGCCTGGACGAAGGTTGCAGAAGGCGCTCCTACATCGCTGGTGCTCTGATGGATGATATGATTTATCTCCATGACGGCAAGCACCATGTATGGTGTGGACGCAGACGCCTTTGCAGTGACCTCCTTTTGGCAAAGATCGCTTCCTCCTGGATCTGGTCTGATGCGGCTCCGGCTCCTGCGACGGAAGATGGTCTGTTTGGAAAAAGTTGCCGGCCTGTGCAACAGCGGCGCTATGTTCGAACTGATCAATCCTGCTGAGGGCAGCCTGTCTTACTGGGATTTGAGCACTGCCTTTGGCAGCGATCCCATGGCAGCGTTGGCTTATATCAGCAGCGGCACCTATGATTACAGATCTTCGAGTCCTATGACAATTGCCCCGCTATTTTCTACTACATGCTCACAGAAGGTGGCGAGCTGTGGAAACTGACGGTCTTCACTTATAACAATGGTGAAAGCTACAGCATGGTGCGGACGGACATGGGCAATGTCGGTCTGGAACTTCCCAATGTCTCTGCTGTCACTGGCGGCTCTTACGCTTCCATGATCTATGATGAGACCAGCGGCTACCTGCTTCTGTCCACCTATCTGGAAGGCGAAACTGCAAACCTGTATGCAATTGATCCCGAGACACAGCTGGGCTGCCGATCTGGGTACCTATGGCGAGAAGATTTGGCCGGTTGTCTCCCCTGTATCAGTACGAACGGGTGACCGATCTGACCCTGAAGATGAACAAGACCTCCCTCAATCTGTATGAGGGCGACACCGCTCAGCTCACTGTGAAAGTGAAGCCCTCCACCTTCACTGGTGGCGTGACCTGGGCAGCAGCGATGAAACGATTGCAACTGTGGATGCCGATGGTGTTGTGACTGCAGTTGGCGCTGGTACTGCAACCGTGACTGCAACTTCTGTGGACCGGAATGCGGCTGGCGAAGTGGTTACGGTCTCTGCAACCGTGAACGTTGCTGAGTTGACCTCTGTGCAGGCAACGGTCAAGGAGCAGATTACTACAGACGAAGCCGCAAAGTGGGTCACCATTGATGGTGCAAACCTGGGTAATCTCACAGTCGAGGCGGAAGCCACCACAACCTTTACCGGTGCTGGCGCCCACGCTGGTAAGCTGTATGGCACAAACAGCGATTTCACTAACATGTGCAACATCTACCAGATTGACCCGGCCAACGGCTATGCCGAGGCGGAAGGCTCTCAGTGCTCCACTTCCTACGCCATTCTGGACATGACCACTTCCCCTGCTATGACGGTCTCCCTGCCGCGGATGGTACGATGACAGAGTACACGGCGTTCGACGCCCCCTTCTATATTGCCAATGTACAGTATGCCGCTATGCTGACAGACTATGTGGAAGGCAATCTGAAGGGCTGGAATTTGTCCAGTGCTTACAAGGATCTGGCTGCAATCACCTATGCGGGCACCACCCAGTACAACTACCAGGGAACGGACTATGACGCAGAGATGTTCCTGGTTCTGGGTGCTGACGGCTCCCTGTATCAATTCATCGCATTTGCCAGCGAGTACACGGATGCAAATGGACTTGGCTACGTTATGGCTCGTGGTACGATAGGCAACATCGGGATGGACTTTGAGAGCCATCGGGCTCTGACCATGACCCTGGTGGACACGGAAGCCGCCTTTGGCCTCCTGATCGGTGACGCTTCTCAGGGCTATGCAGATCTGTACTTTGTGGATCTGGATGCTGAGACTATGACCTGTGGCAAGATTGGCCGGATTCCTGGCGCAACCGGCATCAGCGGTCTGCATACCGATGCAGAGCTGTCTGCTGGCGTACCTGCCAATCTGGAGAACATTGCCGATCACATCCACTTCGTAGAGGAAGAGGCTCAGATCATTTCCGCTGCTGAAATCGCCGAGACTGCTACCACCGAAGATGGCGTGGAGATGGCTTCTCGCGAGGTCTCCATGACGACGGCCCTGGATTCCAGCGTGGTTGCTGGTTCTACCCAGGCAATCCGCGGTGCGGTTGCGATGAAGGAGCATCCTGTCACAGTCAACTCCACAGGCGCTGCCGTTGAGGCTGGTGCTGTGGCCCTGACCCTGACTGAGGACGAGGATGTGACCAACGGTTTGATCCGCGTGACTTATGATCCCGCAGTTCTGACCTATGTCGACACCACAACCCTCATTGGCAACTTTGCAGTGAAGGCCGAAGACGGCGTGATCCTCTTCGACTATGCGACAGCAAAAGGCCATCCTGGCTGGCAATGTCCTGGCTACTATGAACTTCACCTTTGATGCTGACAGCATCGACACGGAGATTATGGTGGAAACACTCCAGCGCAATGCTGACACCACGATCACAGGTGAGACCACGACGGTTCCCGTTTCCTTCTCCCGCGCTGCCCATACGGTCACGTATGAGTATCCCAACCTGCCGGAGAACTGCGCTGCCACTGTCAAGGTGCAAGATGGCCGGACTTACGTTCCCTATGGTGCGGAAGATCTCTACGATGGCTTGTTCGATGCAAACAACTACTGGCGTTTGGACGGCTGGCAGGATCAGAATGGCAACGAATATGGTCTGGGTGAGGCCATTACGGTGACCAGCGATCTGACCCTGACTCCGGTCTACACGAACGTTCTGCTTCTGGCCGACGGCGAGACAGAAGAAGTGCTCAAGGTCCTGTTTGAGGATGAGTACGTGGAGTACTACCAGGGTAAGAACAACATGCTGGCGCTTTGACATGGAGTATACCACTCCTGCCGAGCCGGAATCCGCACCCGTATCTCCCCATGGCGATAGGCGGACCTGCTGGTGACTCTGGCATCCACGTATCTGGCACGCGCAAGACAGTTAAGGGCATTGAAGAAGATGTGGAATACACCTTCGCAGGTTGGTTCTTCACCTCCTATGATGGCGAGTATGGCGCTGGTCTGAACTGGAGCAGAAGCAACAGTGTGACAACGCAGAACCTCTTTGCCAGCGAGCAGGTGGAAAATCACAGAATTTACGCCTACTGGATTGAGGCGGACTATTCCAAGGCTACCATCGGCTACCGGACGACCAGCACGACTGCACAGAGCGTGTATGTGAACTCCACGGTTCCTGACGATCTGTTCAGCGCTTACGGCTTTGTAGTTTCCACAGCCGCCAATGCGACCGAAGAGGAGATGTTCATTGGCAACACCATCGACGGCAAGCAGGTTGGCAGCTATGAGAAGGGATATGTCTACGAGTCCTTCAAAGGCATCCCCCATTTACAACAGAGCCTACACCGCAAACGAGTTTAACGGTGGTCTCCCGGGCTACGATCAGGATGGGAACGGTTATGTGACCTACTTCTACTGGAAGAACATGCAGCTGAAGTCTGGTGGCAACTATGTGACCTTTCTCCGCACGGCCCTACTACGTGACGATGGATGGCACCGTTGTTTATGGCACCATGGAGCAGGTTACCTTCGTACCCAACCGGATTTACAATCCGCTGGAGATGGGCAACTAAATTCCAAACAGTATGGGGAGGGCGGGTTTTACCCGCCCTCTTCTGTTTGCCGGGGTTTCAATCCGGCGCTACATTTTCAGCTGGAGGCGATCGCCTCCGGCTGTTGCACATGCGTCCTCTCTTCGTCATAAAATGGCATGGTCTCTTATGACCAATGGGAGGACTTCCAATATGGGCATCATTCATTCTGACAAACGAATCAGCGCCAGCCAAATCCCATGTGATGGCACGCTGAAAGTTACGATTTCTCTCACAGCAAAAACCAGACATTATGGAAAATCCGGCGGATATTGTCCTGGTGCTGGATCGATCCAAAGCATGACTGGCGTTCCTCTGGCCAGCATGAAGGCCGGTGCGAATACCTTCATTGACATCCTTGCAGAGTCCACCGGTGGCGAGCCAGGACGGCCAGATTGGAGGCGGCAGCCGGATTGCTGTGGTCAGCTTTGCCAGCACGGCGACGCAGGACACCCAGCTGATCACATCCGTAGCCGCTTTGAAGGCGGCGGTCAACAGCCTGACAGCGGCAGGTTCCACCAACCATGCAGACGCGTTCACCAAAGCAGGGGAGCTGTTTGATCCCGCTTCCAGTGCGCAGAAGATCATCGTCCTGTTTACCGATGGCAAGACTACCATTGGCCCGCCGCCTGCGCCGGTTCTTTGCCGCGCTCCGTGCCTCTGGTGTAGTCATTTATTGCATCGGACTCACAGGCTCTGACGGCATTGATGTGGCGACGCTCAACGAATGGGCCACCGATCCGGACAGTGAGCATGTGGCTGTGACGCCGGATGCAGCGAGCTGGAGAAACTGTTTGAGGACATTGCCAAATCCATTTCGCGGCCCGGCGCCACTGACATTGTTGTGGATGAAGTGGTCCAGCCAGATTTTGTGATTACCAGCATTCTCACGCCGCAGAAGGGGGACGCCCGCTCATGGGCCCCAATACCATCCGTTGGACCATCGACGCGCTGGGTGTGACCGATGAGGAGACGGCGACTCTGGAATTTTATATCCGCCACATTGGGGAAACCGGTGGGTCTAAGCCGGTCAACAAGTCGATCCACTACACCGATCAGGAGCGGCATGACGTGACATTCCCAGAGCCCAAGGTAGAAGTAGACTGTGGCGTGATCATCACGCCAGAGGGCTGCCCAGAGCCTGTGGAGGTGTCTATAGATGGATGCAAAGGACTTTGTGTCTGTGGACTTGGGGGACATCGATCTCCAGTCCCAGGGACGGATCCTGGAGGTTCGCGCAACCATTCGGAACGTCTGCCCTGACAAGCGAGTGGCGTTGGCCATCTTGCTGTCGGAAGTGGACAAAAAAGGAGAGGAGTACCCCCGCGGATGAAGACCGTGACGGTTCCCGTGCATCACTGCCCGACCTGCCGGAATGTTCTGGTGCGGGGATTCGATTCATTTTGCCGGAGGACCTGAATGTCTCCGGTATGCCAGGCCGCCTCTGCACCCCGCGCAACCTGCGTGTGCGCCTGTTTAGTCACTATATCGACTTTGATTTCCGGTGCAGCGACGTAACGGTGACCTGCAAACCGTAACGCGCTATCGTACAATTGAATGCCATATTTGGCCGTTAGTAGGAAACTGCAACAAGGCACGCCGTCTGACATGACGGCGTGCCCTGTTGGCATACGGCCAGAACATACATTCCGGCATGATTTCAGGTGACTGCCTTAAACTTCTGTGAGGATGCCGCTGTCCATTCGATGAACTGTGGCGCACAAGTGATCAATATCCTCCCCATGGTGAGAAGCCAAAAGAATGGTGACGCCAGAGGCGGCCTTTTCTTGAAGAGGGCCCGCATTTCCTCTACGCCGGACTGATCCAGACCATTGAAGGGGTTCGTCCAGTAGTAGCAGTTCTGGCTCTTCCATAATGGCCTGTGCAATGCCCAACCGTTGCCGCATGCCCATGGAGTATTTCCCCCACATGTTTCCGACTTTTGGGGTCCAGCCCCACCAACTCCATCACCGCTGAGACCTGCTCCTTGGAAATGGTGCGGCGGATTTGAGCCAGAAGCCACAGATTTTGAAACCCGGAATAACGAGGCAAGAATCCTGGCTCCTCAATAATGATGCCCATAGAGGGCCGTGTTTTGCCGGTGCAGCCGGGAAAGTGAATTTCTCCCTGATCCTGGTAGGTCAGACCGCAGATGCATTTCATCAGTACGGTTTTGCCAGAGCCATTGCGACCAACCAGGCCATGGATGTTTCCTTTCTCAAAGGAGACGGATACGTCCTTTAGGACGACCTGTTCCCCGTAGGACTTTGTAAGATTTTGAATTTCGATTTCATTCATAGCTTTACCGTCCCATCTCAGAGTGTGTGACCTGAATGTCCATTCGGTGGCACCGGAGGACAATCAGACCAAGGAGAATGCTGTCTAATCCCAGGAGTGCACCCAAAGCATAGGATAGGGTTGGCCAGCCTGTGGTCCCCAGTTGGTTGAGGTTTGCCCAAGAGACTGGGGAGAGGTGACAGCAACCAAGAGGCATCATGTAGGAAAAACAAGCAAAAGAAATCCAGCACACAGAAGGCTCCTACGGTCAGGGTTCCCACCACAGGGGCGCCAGGAGATTACACAGGAAAAACAGCAGTCCTAAAAAGAAGAAGATCAGCGATGACACAGCATCGCCAGCCCGCAGGCAGCCAAAGGCGAATACAGGTTTAAAATGCGGGTGGGCATAATCGAGCGGCCCGCTATGCCTTTTAGCACGCCGCCCCAGTCGGTGGAAAAGGTCAGGGTATCAATGCCCAGCAGCAATCCCATTAGAAAAATGGAGGCGGAGACCACGATGCTTTGCTGACCAGAAGGTACTCAGCGGTGCCCAGGGCCCAAGACTTCCGGCCAGACCGGAGGATCAGATAAGGCTGATGCCGGTCCAGGAAGGGGGCGTCGCAGAACAGCACCATCACCGCCATGCAAATGCACATCATCAAGTACCGGTCGGAGAACACGGCAGGATAAACCCATGGGGGCGTGGGAACGCCGGCATTCCGGGAGAAGGTCAATACATTCCAGTTGGCGTCATAGGCGAAAATCGCCAGGAAAACGAATACCGTAATGATTCGAACAGAACCCCGCCACTTTCGAAACTGCATGGCGCAGCATCGCAGACTAGCCATTTTCGAACTCCTTTCTCACCCGCTCGTCAAAGAGCCACCCCATCAACAGGATCACCGCCAGGCAGAGCAGCAGGGTGTACGCTACGTTTCCAGCTATGCTCAGGCTTTCCAGAGGGGACGGTACATCATGACAGTGGGGCTCAAAAATTAGGAATCAGGCCGAATACCGTCAGTTCGTTGACCGTATAATACAGCACCAGAGGGACCGCCAGAGTGGCAATCATGTTCCGCAGGAAGGTGGATAGGTACAGGGCCACCACTGCAAAGGCGCTGCCCAGAGCGGCGGAGATCAGGGACTTGACCAGGAAGTACAGATAGGGATGCCCCATGGAGATGATGGCGTCATACCCGCTGTAATCCACCCGGAAGTCGTTGTCCACTGAATACTGCAGCCGTAGAATGACCACAAAGAGGAAGGAGCCAGCCAGGACCACCAGTGCACCGGAGAGGGCCGTGGCAAGGACCTTAGAGACGGAGTACCGGGTGGAGCTGCACCGGGTTTGGAGAAACCGCCAGTAGCCGCTGAGCCGGTCTTCTAGATAGCCACAGCCATAAGGTAATACAGCGCAGAGGTAAAATAAAATGTAAAATCCGGTTTTATAGGAAAAGGCAAACTGATAGGCGGCGCTGTCGTTCCAAGTTTCCGTAGCGCCCAGGCTGAGCAGCACGCCGTAAACCAGGGCAACAAACAGGGTTCTGGGGGAGAGCAAGGCCCGGCGCAGGTCATGGCGCAGCATCGGTGGGCACCTCCTCTGGCGGGTAGAGCTGGTGGCCGTCGTAAGCGTCTAGGAAAACCTGCTCCACCCGGATATGGTCCGGTCGCTCTTGGTCAGGGGTATGTATACAACTCTGCGTGCCAAGCAGGGACAAGGGTAAAGCTCTTGCTTTCCTCGTGATATATGGGAATGTAGCAAAGTTCCAGTTTCTGCACAGAGTCTGGTTTTAGGGTGACCTGGTCGGCATAGAGGGACGCCAAAGCTTTTTTGTGCCTCCTGGAAAGTCAGAATGGTTTTGGGTGTTTCTTCAGCTTCAAAATTTAGGCAGACACCAGTGCTGACTTGTGCATAGGTAAAGCCTTTCTGATCCAGCAATAGGTGACAAACCGGACCAGCCATTGTAAAAGGAGGATTGGGCCCTTCGATTTTGTCTATCGTTCGGCTGCTAGTGCCGTCAGAGAGGCCTACTTCATCATCATAAAGTGGAATGCCATCGTGGGTAAACTGGACAATGATGTAGTAACACTCGTCTTCTTTGGCGTATTGCTTGTACATCACAGTGTGATCCTTTCCCTCTGGCCAGAAGGGGTCATCGATAGAAGGATCAATGAACCTACCTGCTGCATACATATCGTCCGCCACAGTTTGCAGAGTTTTCAGGTCAATGGTGTAGATGGTAAATTCCAGGTTATCTACAGGCAGCCCCAAATTGTCAAGAAAATCTCTGGTTTTTGTCTTGGCCTCCTCGCAGCTCAGGAAATCCAGGTCCACATTCTGCTGAAAACGGTCAGAAGTATAGGTATGGCTGGGAATGGTGTCCTTATCAGGGAGGATAAAGGTCTGCCGAATGTAACTATTTTTCGAACGTCCTGAAGGAAAGTCCAAAAGAGACGTCTTCATCCGCCTTTTTGGCGATACTAAAAATTGCATTCCCTTCGTTGTTTGCATCAAATAGGTAGTCTATTAGTTTATCACAGTAAAAGCTCTCCGGAGGCTCAATCGTATTAGGAGGACTGGTCGTGTATGTTAGATTGCTAATGTTCATGAAAGTTTCGGCTGCATGGTACAGAGCATTTTCAGGTATGCCGATAGAATGAACTTGCAAAACAGACGCTTTTTCTGGAGAAAAATTTCTTCAGACGTTAATTGCCAATCTAGTACAGCATTGATATCTGCAGACAAATCAAAGGTCTTTGCTTGCTGCGTCGTCAGAGCATGATGCAAAAATAAATATTAATATAAGTATAAAAAGTATAAAATTTAATTTACGAATCATGTAGCACCTCGACTTTGTTGTGGTAAAATGGAAACGACAGGACAGTCTGCAGGAATCTGCAGACTGTCCGCTTGAAATTAAAGGGTGTAGGAGTGATATACTAGGGCATCCATTCTCCAGTAACATAAACAGAGTAACTAGTGCTTTGTGTATAGCTGTTGATAGCTAGTCGAACTTGCTCAGGTTTAGCATAGGCCGGCTTGTAAGAGATATAAAACGTTCTTAAGTTAAACCGGTCTGTATATCCAGTAACAACAAAATCGTTTGTGGAGTTCATTTACATAGTAGATAAAGTAGCGGATACCATTTTCGTAATGACTTCCATTGGATGGTATGATTTTGGCGTCATCATTGTCTTCCTTATTACGAACTTTGCTGACATCCGTTGCTTTGCCACTTGTTTCCAATTCATACACATATGACGTGACAGCAAAGACTTGCGCGCTAAGTGCGGAGATACAGAGAGACAGGATCAGAACCAAAAGAACAATACGGTCGCGATGCGTCTTTTTCATAGAAATCTCCTTTCGTATGGTGCCTCAACGGCGGATAAAAAGTACGGCCACATTCTTACAGCGATGGATGAAGTATGTTTCCTTGTAGTGCAGGAGTTGTAAGAATGTTTTATCAACACATACGCAGTGCTTCCTTGCTCTGCAGCGCAAATATTCACTTGGTATGTAGCTGATCAAAACGGAGGGGTTACTGCGAGAAAATCTGAATCTTCTGCTTGAGGATAATACTGCATGACGATTCTGTGTATCACGTCTTAAGGTAATGATAGCATATCTCCTGGAGATTGTCAATACATTTTTGGTGAAATGTGTAAAAGGTGGGGGAGAAACTGGGGCTGCATCTGGTAACTTTTTATGTTCATTGAAAAATCCCTTGATGTCAGGACATTGCAGCACCAAGTACTTGGCTCAGTGGGGGGTCAATTGACCAGTTTTCCAGAAGCTTCCATGCCTTTGATATGGCGAACCACATTGTCCTATGCATGCCTGCAGCATAATCGTTGAGGCAAGGTGGTCTTTGCATGTTATGAGATATCGCGACTGGTTACCGGATATCTGCGCTGTCGAAGGGTCGCCGCATTCCGGGCAGAATTTGGGGGGATACTTTGGATCCTCTGGCTCCCAGCCGCATTTGTCGCAGCGGTACAGAGGGGCGCCGTCGGGCTTGGGTTTGCCGCATTTGGTGCAGAACTTTCCGCAATTCACCGTGCCGCAGCTGCAGGTCCAACCAGTGGGGCGAGGACTGCCGCATTTCGTACAGAACTTGCTGGAGTTTTGCGCGCCGCAGGAACCGCCAGTAGCCGCTGAGCCGGTCCTCTAGATAGCCGCATACCATAGGGAAGCACGGCGCAGAGGTAAAAGAGAATGTAAAATCCGGTTTTATAGGAAAAGGCAAACTGATAGGCGGCGCTGTCGTTCCAAGTTTCCGTAGCGCCCAGGCTGAGCAGCACGCCGTAAACCAGGGCAACAAACAGGGTTCTGGGGAGAGCAAGGCCCGGCGCAGGTCATGGCGCAGCATCGGTGGGCACCTCCTCTGGCGGGTAGAGCTGGTGGCCGTCGTAAGCGTCTAGGAAAACCTGCTCCACCCGGATATGGTCTGGTTGCTCTTCTTGGTCAGGGTATGTATACAGCTCTGCGTGCCAGGCGGGAACCAAAGGTGAAGTTTTTGCTCTCCTCGTGGTATATGGGAATGTAGCATAGTTCCAACTTCTGCACAGAGTCTGGCTTTACAATGACCTTTCCGGCGTAGAGAGATGCCAAGGCTTCCCGAGCCTCCTGGAAGGTGAGGACGGTTTTGGGCGTTCCCTCTGCTTCAAAATTCAGATATGCGCCAGTGCCAATTTGTGCGTAGGTGAAGCCGTCCTGCTCCAGCAGCAAGTGACAGACGGGCCCGATCATCGTAAATGGAGGATTCTCACCATCCATTTTCCCCATTGTAGCACTGCTGGTGCCATCAGAAAGCCCCACTTGGTCATCATAAAGGGGAATGCCCTCATAGGTAAATCGGACAATGATATAATAGCACTCGTCTTCTTTGGCGTACTGCTTGTACATCATGGTGGTGCCCTCTTTCACTTGGCCAGAAGGGGTCGTTGATGGAGGGATCAATTCAAACCGGCCGGCCGCATACATATCATCAGCGACGGTTTGAGGGTTTCCAAGTCAATGGTATAAATGGTGAATTCTAAGTTGTCCACCGGCAGACCGAGGTTCCTCAAAAATTCCTTGGTCTTCGTTTTGGCATCCTCACAGCTTAGGAAATCCAGGTCCATGCCTTGCTGAAAGCGATCTGAGGTATAGACATGGCTGGGGATTGTCTCTTTATCTGGCAAAATAAAGGTTTGACGGATGCAGCTATTTTCAAAAGTACTAAAAGAAAGGGAAAATGAAACGCTGTTGCCTTCGCCATCCATGTCAATGGAAAAAGATGCGGCGCCATCCTTTCCTGCCCGGTAAGAATGATCGGACCAAGTGGCGGAAAAATAGGAATCAGGGTAAGTTCCTGTATCATGCGTATTATCGGTATTGGGAAGATTTGCGTTTTCCATAAAAGTTCTTGCTGCGTCTTCCAAGGTTGTTTCAGATACATGGACAGAGTGACCTGATAGGATAGGTAATTTCTTCAATTCGGGCATGGTTTCTGCAGGTATCTGCCAGCTCAAAACTGTATCAACGTCTACCGGTTGTATACTTTTTTTGTCTCATGGCTACAACTGAGTAGTAAGGATAAAATAACAAATACTAAAGTAGCACTGCACAGTTTTTTAGAATTATTCATTTTCATACCTCAATCTATACTAGTGTAGTTTGCGAGTATATTGCAAACTACACTAGAAAATGTGTAAAATCTACGCAAGATATGGCATTGTGGCATTCAAGTTCCTTTTTATACTGACTGTACTTTCGTACGATGACTCGATGGCTAATGAAAAGTATGGGCACATTCTCACAGCTATGTATAGGGAAGTGCTGTTCATTGTAGTGCGGGAGCTGTAAGAATGTTTTATCAACACATACGCAGTGTCTCCTTGCTCTGCAGCGCAAATATTCACCGTGCATGTAGCTGATCAAAACGGAAGGGTTACTACGAGAAAATCTGTGTTTTCTGCCGAAGGGTACTGCTGCATTGCGATTCTGTGCATCATACTCTAGAACAAGGGTAGCATATATTCTTGTGTTAGTCAACACATTTTTGGTGAAATGTGCAAAAGATGGGAGAAATTGGGGCTGCGTCTGGTAACTTCTTCTATTCCTTGAAAAATCCTTCGTCACCGAGGCATGTCGAGGTTGAGTGGTCAGCTCTGCAGGGAGAAATCTACCAACTTGCCAGGATCTACGGTGCCTTTGTTATGGAAAACCACCTCGCCCCATGCATGCCTGCAGCATGATACTTGGGACAAGGTGGTCTTTTGCATGTGATGAGATATCGCGATTGGTTACCGGATATCTTCGCTGTCGAAGGGGTCGCCGCATTCCGGGCAGAATTTGGGGGATGCTTTGGGTCCTCTGGCTCCCAGCCGCATTTGTCGCAGCGGTACAGGGGGCGCCACTGGGCTTGGGTTTGCCGCATTCGGTGCAGAACTTTCCGCGATTCACCGCGCCGCAGCTGCAGGTCCAGCCAGTGGGGCGCGGGGCCGCATTCCGTACAGAATTTGCCGGAGTTCTGCGCGCCACAGGAACAGGTCCAGGAAGCCGGAGCGGCGGGTGTAGGCTCCGCAGCCTGAGGACGGCCGCCCATTTGGTATAGCTGTTGGGGATTCATACTGCCAGCGGCAGAGGCCATGTTGAGGCCCATGAAGCCCAGCATGGCGCCGCCCTCGTTTTTGGCGGCGGATTTCATCGCCTCACCTTGGGCGCCAACCAGAGTGGCAGCGGCCATTGTGGGATCCCGCATCACAGCAGTGCGCTGGAGCTCCTTGATCATCGCCTCGTCTTCCGGAGAAGCGTTCACGGAATTGATTCCAAAAGATGAGACGGTGAGCCCCCGTAGATTTTGCCATTTCTGGGATAGGGCCTGATTCAGGAAACCGGCAATCTCACCAGCATGACCCGGCAATGCGCTGTAGCGGACGCCCTGTGCAGATACGGCGGCAAAGGCGGGCTGCAGAGCCGTGAGGAGCTCTGCGCGCAAAGATACTGTCAATTTCACTGCGACGGTACACATCGGATACGTTGCCACAGACATTTTTGTAAAACAGGAGGGGGTCTGCAATCCGATAAGAGAACTCCCCGTTGCAGCGGATGGAAATGTCCACATCCAGGCCAATGTTCCGGTCTACCACCCGGAAGGGGATGGGATTGGTGGTACCGTATTTGTTGCCCACAATTTCTTTGGTGTTGAAGTAGTAGACTCGCTGGTCCATGGCGGTGTCTCCGCCGAAGCCGAATCGCTTGCCCAGAGTAGCAAAGGAGCCCAATAAGCCCTTGCCTAACCCGCCATAAAATACAGAGGGCTCGGTACCGCTGTCATAGAGGAATTCGCCGGCTTCCGCGCAAACTTCCACAATTTTTCCCTGCTCCACAATCAGCATACACTGACCTTCGTTCACAGCCAGAATGGAGCCGTTGGAAATGATATTTTCATCCCCCTTGGTATTGCTAGAGCGCCGGGAAGTACGCTTTTTGCCTTTGGCTGCCAGAACACCGGCTTCCAGGGCATCGCAATAGAAGTAATCTCTCCACTGATCGGCCAGAACGCCGCCCAAGGCGCCTGCGCCTGCTTTCAATAAACCCATCTCGTTTCTCCTTTTTGGTACTTAAAATTTTCCGTGGCTTCCGCCGTGGCGGGCGCCGCCGCTGCTGCGGTGGGTGGAGGAGGAGCCGCCGTGGTAGTTGCCGCTGTGCTCCGAGGTTTGCCGCTTGACTCGGGAGGTGCGGCTGTATAAATAGATATCCCGCTGCAAAGTCAGCTGGAAGCTGTTGGGGACCACATAATCTCCCCGCATATCGCTGGGGCCTGGCTGTGTGCATCTGCCGCCGCAGCACCAGGAGTACCATCCCACCTGCCAGCCCGCCAAGGGAGCAGAGACACCAGCAAAGTGAGAAGCAGGCGGTTCAGGAAAAACCCGATTCCTCCGGTAGGGGGCGTCCAGAATTCGGTCCAGGGTTCGCAGATAATTTTGAAACGCGGTGCTGTAGCTGTCTTGTGCCAGGGAGGGCAGGAGCGCATCCTCCAATCGCGCTAGATCCTGATCTGTGACCCAGGTAATTGCCTCACCGCAGGTGCTGATGGCCCAGTCCCGGTTTTCCATGGAAATGAGGAGGAGAATGCCGCTGTGGTCGCTGCCCATCCCATAGCCCATTTCGTCGTAATGGTCGTCTGCATACGCCTCTGGGTCCTTCCCATTCAAAGAAGACGGTGAGAATGACCACATCCATCTGGTACCGGTCCCGAATGGCTGCCGCTTGGTCAGCGAGGCTCTGGGTCTGCCGAGCGGAGAGAAGATTTGCTTCATCGATCACCAGGGGAAGCGCTGCACTGGAAACCACAGGCAAAGCGCTCGCCAGCAAGATCAGAAGAAGAAACAGGAAATCCATCGTTTCATCCCAATCCCCTCCTTTATAGAAGCTGGAACAGGAGACCAGCCAGGGTGGCGGCGGCAGTCACCCCGCCGCAGACTGCCCCAAACCAGGCCCAGCGGCTTTTGGAAATGGGAAGCTCTCCCACCAGCTTGCCGGTTTGACCGTTCATCATAAAGGTATAACGTTTGCCTTGATAGGCGGAGTGGAGGACCCAAACTGGCGCAACATATATTGTACCTGTCCGCCATGGACCTGGACGGATTTGTGCTCTGGGACGATCGTGGCGAAGCCGGGGGTGGTAGTCAGCCAACCGGGCTTCTGCGGTGCCCGGATGCGGGCGTTGGCAATGGCTGGCACTCTTGGCTGGAGACGTCGTATTTGTCAGCCAGATACCCAGAGAGATAGGCCATATCAAAAGGAACGGCCTGGCTGTAGTCGTAAGGCTCTATGGCCTCCATCCAGGTGTTGTCCATATTCCGAGAGCCGTCCACCGGCACGCCCCTGCACTGCAGATTCCCGCCCCGCTGGAGCAGGAAGTGATCGGTCCGGGTGTAGCTGTACTTGGAGTCTGCCCAGTGATGAATCCGGGTGGCCCGATAGCGAGCGGTGGCGTCCACGCCGCCATCAAAGATCCAAAAAGGGTACATACATCCCTGTGATCTTCTCCAGCTGCTCGGTGGTGACATAGTGCTTGGGCAGCAGACGTTTTCCATGGCAGAAGCGTTGGAGGCCTCCTGCGCCTCTTCCCGCCGCAGCTGGAAGGGATGATCCGTCCGGGCGGAGAGAATCCAGAAACCCGCCCGGGCAGGATGGCCGGGCTTCCACAATAGGGGCAGAAGGTGGCTGCGGTCGTGGCCTCCGTCAGAATTTCTCCGCCGCAGGAGGGACAGTGAAATGCTTGCATGGATTCTTGATCTGCTTGGGTCCAGGCTCTGGAATCGTTGGTCCAGTCAAATGTATCAGGTTCTGCTTTTGGCGGAAGCCTGACAGGCCTCCAGGGCTTCCAACGTAAATGTATTTTCGCAGTATTCACATCGCATCTGCTGCTCTTCTGCGCCGAATTGCAATGCAGCGCCACAGCAGGGACATTTATATTCTGTTACGCACAAAGGGAGACGCTCCCTTTCTGTCATGGGGTGAGTCGCCGTTCCTCCCGCTGCATTTCCCGCAAGAGCTGCAGCTGCAAAGGAATTGCCAGAAGGCAGGAGATGATGTCAGCAATGGGCTGGGCTAGCTGAATACCGAGAATGCCAATGCAGTGCGGCAAGATGAGCACGAATGGAATGAGGAAGATGCCCCTGCCGGGCGATGCCCAGAATGGAAGCCCGGACGGCCTTTGCCCATGGTCTGCAGCATCATGTTGCTGATGATGAGCCAGCCAAAAAAGGGGAAGGTCAGGCATTGCAGCCGTAGGGCGCGTGCCCCAATTTCCACCACCTGCGGGTCACCCTTTCGGAACAGTTCGACAAAGCCGGGAGCCAAGAGCCATTCCACAGCGGGAGACCACAATCAGGAACACCGTGGAAACTTGGACACAAAACCAGAATCCCTGCCGGACGCGCTGGTAGATCCGGGCTCCGTAGTTGCTTAGCCGCAGACAGGCTGGAAGCCCTGTCCAAAGCCTATGATCACGGAGTTGGTGAAATTCGCAATCCGGGAGACAATGGCCATGGCGGCGATGGCCGCATCCCCATAAGGTTTGGCGGCGATGTTGAGGCAGATGGTGGCCAGACTGGCGACGCCCTGCCGCAGCAGCGAGGGAGGCCGCCGTTCACGATTTTCCGGTAGAGGGCGCCAGAGAACCTAAAATTGCGGAGACGGATTTTCACAATTCCCGCATGGTTGCATTGGTAAAAACAAAATCAAAAACCAACCAACTGGCTGATGATGGTCGCCCAGGCGGCGCCGCTGATGCCCAGATTGCACCCAAAAAATTAGGATGGGATCAGGAGGATGTTTAAAAATGCCGCCGCTGGTGAGGCCAATCATGCCGTAAAGGCGTTGCCTTGAAAGCGGAGTAAATTGTTGAGCACCAGGAGGCGGTCATGTATGGAGCGCCCAGCAGAATGATGCGGATATAATCCATAGCATACGGGGCGATGGTTTCCGTAGAGCCGCTGGTGGAGTTCAGTTTCCCAATAAAAAGGTATCTGCCATGTTGTAAATGGTGGTAATCAGCATGCTGATGATGGTGGGAACCGCCATTTTACAAATCAGGGGGCGGACGGGCGTCTGGGTCATCTGTTGAAATTTTTCTTCTGTACTGAGCTGCTTCATACAGGATCCCACGACCTTTCTTACCTATTTTCCTGTATTATAGACCAAATCAACCTGAATGTCCAGACTGCAAAAAGCGCTTGATATGGGATGGCATGTGGGCAAAAAAGGACCTGCTGCAAAGCGTGCATGTTTGCAGCAGGCCGGAGAGCGATTCAAAAAGAACCCGTAGGGTGCGGCCTTCGGGACGCACCGACGTATATTCTCTCATTGCAGGAGCATGGTTGTGTGAATCAGAAGTCAGGGGTTTTGGAATTTCCCCCCTTCGCCTGGGTAGATAAGCCAGGGCAGTGAGACCCAGGAATCCCGCCAGGGAAGCCAAAGACACGACAATGCCTTGCTGCAGAGCGGGATTGTGGTAGGAGAAGGTGATGGTATGCCAACCTGGTGTCAGACGCAGGCCCATCATGACGCCGCAGATGATCACAGGTTCGGCTTCCACGCCGTCCACGGTGACATGCCAATTTCCATTGGAGGGAATGGAGGTGTAAAGCAGGGAGGACTCCGGAACCTCAACGGTACCAGTCAAAGATGTGTCGGTCATAGACTGGATTTCCATGGGGGATTGCTGTAAGAAATGGACGCCCTCTTGGAATACGGATTCGTCCAGCACAGCGGCGGTGATTTCAGACGGCCGGTTTCGTTTGCTTTGCAGCGGAAGGCCACTTCAATCTCATCTCCGGAGTTGCACTTGCCCAGTGAGAGCATTTGATCCAGGCTCATGGTCGAGAGATTCTCCGTTTTTATAGTAAAACTGTTCCGCTTGGAAAAACTGTTCACCGCCCGGCACAGTTGGACATCGCCGGGCTTCGGATATAGGCTGCAATAGCCACTGGCAACCCGGCGAGATGGATGCTCTCTGTATCAGAGGAGGCTGGTATACTGGTCAATCTGCTGGTATACCGGTGTATTCAGGCCGGTTGCAGACTGGAAGAGGAGATTCAGAAACTGGAAGCTGCCGGCAGAAGGGTCGTCGACAGACAGGGTGGCCAGCTCCTCCCGGGCCAGAAAGCCCAGGGGGAAGGTAGGGCAGTATTTTCCAGGAGTGTGACATTTCCCGTTGTAGATCGGCTGGAACAGATCACTATCCAAGACCTTCCGTTTCGACTGATCATATTTCAGGTTGAGGAACAGGGCAGCCACCGGCGAGGCCTCTTCAAAGCTGTATCGGTTGTAGGTTGGCTTGGCTCCATAGCCCAGTGCTGCCATGAATTTGGTAACGGACACGTTGACCGAGGAAGAGAACATGGTAATGCCGTTGTACCCATTGAGGGCGTCATCGTTTAAGGTCTGGTGTGGGTGCACTCTGCCCGGTAGTAGGGAGAATCTGCTTCCAGCTGCTTCATATATTCCACGACCCGTGCAGCATCCTCTTTGCCATGGGGATAATTGGAGATGTCCGTCCCGCCAAAGTGGATCCCAAAGACCACCACGGATGCGGCCAGTTCCAGCGCCATGACGCCAAGCAACGCCTGGGCAGTCAGGCGGTTGCGTTGTGTCTCTTTGTCCGTGAGGGGGAATGATCTGGACGGTTGGTCCGTCCTCTTCCTCAATCTGGACTTTCTTCGGGTGCTTTTCAGCCAGGAGCCCCCCCCCATACAGAACACAGAAGCTCAGGTTATAGGCCAAAAACACAGGGTCCAACCGCTGGTCAGAGCAAGCCGCCAGCCCCAGGAAACACACCATAGACAGGGCCACCTGCCACCGGGGCCGCTTTTCCAGCCCATATCCCCGGTATCCCATCACCAGCACCACGAAGGAGAACAGGAAACTGAACCGATAGGGGATCATGTTGGTGAAGTGGAAGCCGTGCCAAATGTAATCAAGCTGCCGGAGGATGAAGCTGAGCATGAAGAATATCAGCATTCCCAAGGTGCACAGCTTTTTTCCCGCAGGCGAACCTGCTTGAGGCAAAGAGCTGAACCAGAAACATGAGAGGCAGGATGCCACAGTACAGATTGGGCAACCCCTCTTTGAAGGTAGGCTCCAGCCCACCGGCCGTGTTGCCGGCCACCTTGCGCATGGCTTCCAAGAGGCCGGTGATGGAAGCTTCGCTGGCGATATTCAGGCTGAAGGTAGTTGGAAATTCATTGGCGCTGGAGTTGGTGGCCCTCAGTCCCACATAGGCTGGCCACTCCAGGAAAGCAGTCATCGCAATGGCCAGGAGAGAAAACAGGAACATGGCGCCCAGATCGCCCAAAAACCGGCGGAAGCCTTGACCATAGCAAATCTTTCATAGACAAAAAAGCACAGGGCCACGAAGATGCAGGTAAAAAAGCCAATGTAATAATTGCTGGCTATGGAGAGAAACAGGGTGACTGTATAGAGAAAAAAGCGCCTCTTGCGCAGGAGGCTGACCATGCCCAAGATGACCAAAGGGAGCAAGGCGAAGGTATCCAGCCACATAATGTTCCACTGATACCCCAGAGCCCAGGCGCACAGCGCATAGGAGCAGGAAAAGAGCACCGTGGACCAATCCCGCCGATGGAAGATCCCATCCAGAAACACGCCAAAAACAGCCCCAGCCAGACCTAGCTTCACGGGTACCAGCATAGAAAAAATCCCAGCAGCATCCCCTCCGGCACCAGCACAGAGAGCAAATTCAAGGGGAGGCCAGATAGTAGGCAATGAGACCCAGGTAATCGACGCCCAGCCCCAGGCTCCAGTTGTAGCGGCTCACCAGCATGACCAGGCTGTATCCCAAAAAAAGGCAAAGCAGGAATGCAGAGCCAGAAATTTCTTCCTGGACTGGTCAGATTGAATTTGTTTCATGAAACACCATCCTTTGCCAAAGGCTTGCCCACATTATAGCACCAAACTGCCCAGAGATAAATAAAAATAATTAAATTTTTTCATCGAGATTTCGGGATCGCAAAGAAGTTCATCTGATGGTTCCACTCTGATTCCAGATGAGGGCGCTGTATAAAAAGAGCACATCTTGATCCTGGAAGCGCACATAAGAATCCAGCAGGTCGCTGGAAATATAACGCAGGTCAATCAAAGTAATTTTTTGATAGCCGCTTGTCAATAGAGGCCAAGCCGCTTCCTGAAGGAATCCCGGAAGAGGATCAGCCCCGCTGGGATGTGGCGGCCGGATTTTCCAAAACCTGAATGGAGAGGCCCCAGAGAGAAAAAAATTCGTATGGATCCCGCCCTTGGACTTTTTCCCAATTGTAGATGGAGATTTCCCTCCAGATCCCGGGCTGTGCAGCCGGTGAGGGTGCTGCTGGTGAAATACATGAGGCGGTCCGGCCCAGGGGTAGACCGGATTGGCCCGTGTACGCCCCGGAGAAGCTGCCGCCATCTTGGGCAGTAAAATCCCAGGAGAGGGGCGCTCCCATGGCAGAAGTCAATGTCTGGAACTACAGGCTCCAGCGCATCTTGCCGCCAATGGGGATCTGTCCGGTAATAGGAGTCTCCAGTGAGGCAGGGGGAACAGGTCAATATAGGTCATGGGGGAGCGTCTCCTCCAACTGCTTGACCAGAAGGGGTAGTCCATGGTGGGATACCATCCGGCCAGATAGTAATGTTGGTTGGGGATTACACTGTAGTAGCAGTGCACCTGGGTATTTTTCAGGTAGGTTTCTTGAATTTTGAGAATCACACGGGTCAAGTGGGAGACCGATGCCTCGTGCAAGGGTTCCTCCAGCTTGACAGCGCTGCCATTGCGGAAGTAGATGCCGTTGTTCCACTTGTAGGAGGCCATGGTAGGCAAACTGAGCTTTTCCACGTCGAAATAGATCCCGGAAGGGAAACTGGTCTGTTGCAGCCCGTTCTGCATGTTGCGTCCAGCTGCCGGAGCGCAAGCCCTGCCAGGTGAGCTGGGGCCATTGGGGCCAGCCGCCGCCGTTCTGACTCCGAAATCTGAGCCTGGCCGGTGATCATGAGGAGTCCGCCAGCCAACAAAAAGAAGGCCCCAGCAGGGCAAGTGTCCATCTTTGTCGTTTCATGCCGCCTCCTAAAACCGGAAATAGAGAAAAGGATTGAATGAGCCGTCTACCAGGTAGGCAGTACAGAGAGCAGCAGCAGAAGCGCCAAGAGCGCGGCTCTGCCCACCGCAGGCCCCGTTCCCCACCGCCGGTACAGCTGCGCCGGCCAAGGTGTGGCGCCCAATGCGCCCAGAATCAGAAGCCCCCCGTGATTTCTCAGGGCAAACAGGCTCTCTTTGGAGATGACTGGAATGCCGCCGATTCCGAACATGGCGCGAAGATCTCCCAAACTTTGAGCCAGGCTCTCCCCCTTGAAACAGGACGAACCCAAAGAGAACCGCCAGAAGGAGATAAATTTGGCCAGCCAGAGGCCGGTTGCTTAGGAATGGGCCATACCACAGCTTTTCTCCCAAAAGAAGGAGGGCATAAAACAGTCCCCACAGGAGAAAATTCCACCCGGCTCCATGCCAAAGTCCGGTCAGACACCAGACCAGCAGGATGTTTCCGACCCAGCGCAGTTTCCCTGTGCGGTTTCCGCCCAAGGGAATGTAGACATAATCCCGAAACCAAGCGCCCAGACTGATGTGCCACCGCCGCCAGAATTCGGTGACCGAGTGGGAGCAGTAGGGATACCGAAAGTTTCCGGAAAGTGAAAGCCCAGAATCCGCCCCAGGCCTATGGCCATGTCACTGTAACCGGAGAAATCGAAATAGATCTGCAGGAAGAAGCCCACGGCGGACAGCCATGCAAAGAGCACCGAGGGCTCTGAGCTGCTCCGATAGCTTTGGCACAGCAGTCCCAAATTGTTGGCCAAAATCACCTTTTTCCAAGTCCCACCAGAAAGCGACAGGCGCCCTCATATGCCAAAGCGGCGCTGTGCTTCCGTTCCCGAAGTTCCAAGGCCACATCCCGGTATCGGACGATGGGACCGGCAATGAGTTGTGGAAAGAGGGAGACATACAGGGCGAAAGTGACCGGGTTTCGTTGAACCTCCACATCGCCCCGGTATAAGTCGATGGTATAGCTGAGGATTTGAAGGTGTAGAAGCTGATTCCCCACAGGAAGCGCCAAATGCCACAGGGGCAACGATGTCCCCAGGACTCCGCCTACAGCAGTCAGGAGAAAGTCACTATATTTGAAAAAGACCAAAGTCCCACACACCCGGTGACAGACAGGAGCATACACAGACGGCTCAGAAAATGTCCCCGAAACCGATGGATTCCCCAAACCAGCTGCAAATCCCAGGAGCATGGTCAGGAGGATCAGAATTAAATATTTTGGTTCTCCCCAAGCATAGAATAGCAGGCTGGCCAGGAGCAGTACCACATTTTTTTCCCTTTTTGGGTGTGAGAAAGTAGATCAAAAAAAAGTGCAGGGTAGAAAGGCATACAGAAAAATCAGACTGGAAAACAGCATAGACACTCCAGATGGCGGGGCCTGTCGCAAAACAATGTCCAGGACCGCCATTTGGAGCCAAGGCGAACACACAATGGCATCAGTACGGTCCTGCTCTGCAACAGGCCCCAGACTGTTTATTTGTTCTAGATGACTTCCACGTCGCCGCCAACTGTTTTGGAATAGGCTGCCATCAGGTCATCTGCCAGGCCCGGCGCCAGGTCACTACTGACCATGGCCAGCACTACGGTATCTCCCCAAACGCCAACCCGCACCTGATCCGCTTCCACGCAAACCCACTTTCTGGGGTCCACACCGGCCAATACGCTTTGGGCGACCTCTTTGGGGTCCTTCCCTTCGGCAACCCGCGGAGCGCACAGAGAATAGGCTTGGGCATTGATCATCGGTTCGCTGGCCACTGCTTCCTGGACCAAGCTGGCGTCCGTCAGTCCCAGATAGGACTGGAGGGCAAAGGCATCGCTTGTGTCGATGGTCATGGTCTCGCCCAGGGCAAACTCTGGCCTCTGGGTGCAGTTTTCATATATGCCGGCGACCAGCTCGGTCATAGTCCCGGGATAGGTGCTCTGAGTGGCTGTTTGTCCGCAGGCGGTTAGCCCCAGCAAAGCATGCTTAGGATGGCAATCCAGACAGTCATTTTTCATAAGTTTCTCCTTTTTTTTGTTTAGTATGTCCGCTGCACAGGAAAAATTTGCAGCTCTTTTTTAAGAAGACGGAAAAAAGCCAGGCTGCGTTACGCCTATGGAAAAAATAAAAATAAAAGTGGGAGACCGATGGAAAAGCGGCATTCAGATTCCTCTGAATACCGCTTGGCTCTGATGTTAGGCCAGGGTTTCCTTCAATGCTTGGGCAAGCTGGTCGGGGCAGGAGGTGCTTTTGCTGCCACAGCGGATGCCGTCGATCCGGGCGATGACATCCTCCACAGACATGCCTTCCACCAGGGCGCCGATGCCCTTCAGGTTGCCGTTACATCCACCCAGGAAGCGAACATTTTTCAGTTTGCCGTCTTCAATCTCAAATGCGATCTCTTGGGAGCAGGTGCCAGTTGTTTTGTACGTGTACTGCATAGTGATAGTTCTCCTTTTTATCATTCTGTCAAATCCAGCAGCTCGGCCTGGACAAATTGGGCCAGGCGCTCCGGAGAAAGGAGCATCTGATGGCCCCGTTCCCCGGCGGAGACTGCGATTTCCTCAAACAACAGGGCGGTTTCATCGAAAAAGGTGGGGTATTTCTTTTTTCATCCCCACAGGGCTGCACCCGCCCCGGATGTAGCCGGTGAGGCTCAAGCTCCTTCACATGGACCAGCTCTACCTTTTTGTCTCCAGTGGCCCGGGCAGCCTTTTTTGAGGTCCAGCCCGCAGCAAACGGGGGATACAAAATACAGCAATGCCAGTCCGCTCCCCACGGGCTACCAGGGTTTTAAATACCTGTTCGGGAGGCAGGCCAATTGCTTCTGCTGCATGCAAGCCACTTAAATCAGATTCGTCAAATGGATAGTAGGCTTCCCGATATGGGATTTGTCCCTGCTCCACCAGACGGATCGCATTGGTTTTGCCCATGGCTTTACCTTCCAATTCTATTATACGTCAAGTTGCCGGTTCTGGCAAAGAGGGCTCCAAAGGCGCTATCTGACAAACTATGAGTTGGGTGCCGTCTACACGAAAACGGATATTGAAACCGCCGAAGCTGAGGCCATAGATGCGCGCCGGATCACGCTGGTAGGAGGGACGCGGGTCATGGGCCAACACCCCCAGAAGTGCCTTCTGCTGTGCAGGAGGAATCTGAGCCAGGAGCGTGGGGGAACAGAGACCTCCAGGAGAAAGTCATCCGCAGAGTCTGTAAAGCCACCGGCGCCTCCGGGTGACAGTCGGCATAGGGTGTGTAGGGCTTGATGTCCAATACAGGCGTACCGTCCATCAGATCGGCGCCAGATACCACCAAAATGGGCCCTTGTGGTGTATTCCACCGGATTTCCTCCAGTCGCACGCAGGACAGGCCAATGGGATTGGGCCGGAAAGGGGAGCGGGTGGCAAAGACTCCCCCATCCGCCGATTCCCACCCAGCCTGGGTGGACGCACAGTGGGAGACCATCCATCCTGCCGGTTTCAGAGAAATTCCAGATCAGCCAAATGTGAGAAAACCCCTCCAGCCCCCCAAAGCATATCCGGATTTCGAAACTCCGGCTCCAACACCAAATAAGCCCGCAACTCCGGCACCAACCCCGCCTGCCGCGGAATCCCAAATTTACTGGGAAAGTCACTGTGGATTCTGCCAATTGTCTTGATCAAAATGTCCATGGAGGCTCCTGTCTGTCGTTCGATTTGATCGGCTACACCGATGTCCCCGGGCAGCTTCGACAAAAACCGGAATCTGCTCGGGTGTTAAAAATTCTTTCTCATTCTGGACTACCTGAGGCAGCTGGACGATGATTCTGCTGCCAGTAGTATCAAATATAACAGCAGCTATAAACATCCATGCGTTTCTGTGTGTCTTGGCGGAGCACAGTCTGGCCTCCGTGTTTACAGCCTTTTGTTGTCTACTTGACGGGGAGCAGTTCAGTTCAAAAAAAATCCGTCAGTTACAGATGATAAAAGCTTTGTGTATTTTTCAGTGAGGTAGTCCGTATAGTATTTGGGGTCAAATTTGCCGCAGGCCATTTCAAACAGGGCGCGGGACGGTAGAGGGCGGCATGGCGGTGGATGTGGGAGTGGAGCCAGTTCTGACCTTGAGAGGTCCCCCTTGGCCACATCGTCCCAGATGCAATTCCGATCTCGGCTTCCATAGCTGCCAGCATCTGAGGGCCGTAGGCGCGCCCAAGGCGTAAGAGGGGTAGCCGATGCTACCGCCGGACCAGTGGGAGTCTTGCAGGCAACCCAAGCGGGAAGAGGCCACATCCTGCTCGTGGTAATGGGTGGTAATCCGCACGTCCATGTTGTTGAAACCTGTGGTAAAGGGATGCTCGGATTCTGCGATGCCGCAGTGGCACCGATAGATGCCCAGAACGGACATGATGTAGTCAGACAGCTGGCGCTGCTGCTCCAGCGGATAGGTGTAGTGGAGGAAGCTGTCATCAATGGGCTCTGCGGCGGCAACCTTAGCAAGCAGGGGAACCAGCGTTTCCCGGAGCTGGGCAAAGAAACGGTCCAGAGTTTCTACGGTGAGGCCCTCTTCATATTCATTCAACAGGGCGTCATAGGGCGGCAAGCTGGGGTTGAAGTAACCGGCAAACTTGCGGTTGAAGGCTACTGGATTTTTTCTCCAAATAGGGGCAAAGGATTCATCGGAATGTGCTATCATGATTGGGCTTGTATTTTACAGAAACTGGAGGGATCTGCCCATGAAAGCGATGCGATCCATCGGAGCGTTTCTGCGCTCCACGTGGCAGTTTGTTTTTGTTTCCGAAAGATTTTCCTGGCAATTCCGGTGGTGGTTGTGGCCATTATTCTGGCGTGCCAGAACGCCGCCATCCTGCCGGAGCAGGTGGGGCTGTTTTTGTCCACAGAGGGAACCTTTTCGATGTTGGTGAGCAGACAGCAGGCCGTTTTGGGTCCGCTGCTGGTGACCGGTGTGGGCCTCATTTTTATGGCGGTTTCAGAAAGGTGTTCTACCCATGGCTCATTTCTGTGGTGACCCTGGTGCTGCCGGTTTTGATCCGGCTGCTAAACCAATTTGGATTTTGATTGCCTGGAGGTGACCCATGAAGCAAAATGAAAAAAAGCGGGACTGGCTGAATATTGAATACCGCCGTGTGCAAAATAAAAAGCTGGTGGTGACGGTATATGTCTTTGCTGCGGCTGTCTGTAGTTGGTATGCTGGTGGCCCAGATCTTCAACGGCAATTTTGAGAATGTGTACACCTGCATTTTGGCGCTGATTCTCTTTACCATCCCCTCCCTGATTGAGCGGCGCCTGCACATTGATCTGCCGGATACGCTGGAGATTATCATTCTTCTTTTCATATATGCAGCGGAGATTTTGGGCGAAATACAGGAGTATTATGTCCTCATTCCGTTCTGGGATGACATTTTTGCACACCCTCAACGGCTTCCTGTTTGCGGCGGTGGGCTTTTCTCTGGTGAATATCTTAAACCGGGACAAGCGGGTGATGCTGCGGCTGTCTCCCTTTTACATGGCTGTGATGGCATTTTGCTTCTCTATGACCATTGGCGTTCTGTGGGAGTTTTTGAGTGGGGCGTGGACACGCTGCTGGCCAAGGATATGCAAAAGACACCATTGTGCAAGCCATCCACTCGGTCACCCTTCATCCGGAGGGCCGGAATATCCCCCGTCCACATCCAGGACATTGCCGATGTGATCCTGGTTCATTCCGACGGCTCTCAGACGCCTTTGGGGGTGGGGGGCTATTTGGACATCGGTCTCATTGATACCATGAGCGACCTGCTGGTCAATTTCATTGGCGCGGTGGTCTTTTTCCTTCATCGGCTTCTTCTATGTCAAGTCCCAGGGCAAGGGAAAGCTGGCCAGCCAGTTTATTCCCCAGCTGATGGAGAAGCAGAACCCGGAAAGGCAGGAGGAATCGTAATGGAAGCCCTTTGTCAAAAGCAATTTCTGCAGCTTGCTCCCCCACAGAGGCAGATCCGCGGGCGGAGAAGCAGCGGATTCTGGATGCCCTGTCTCCGGCCTTGGGCAGTGTGCGAATGGCCCTGCCTGTGATGCGGAAGCTGCACGCGGTGCTCCGGGATGCACAGTGGCAGGTGACGGCCACCCTGGCCTGGACCGGCCTGTGCTGGGAGGTGGTGGGTCTTGCCCCCGGCAACACGGCAGACCGGAATTATGGCATTTGCGTGGACCTGGGGAGCACCACAGTCTGCATGCGACTGGTGAATCTTGCCACCGGGGGAGACTGTCTGCCAGGACAGCGCATACAACCGGCAGATTGCCTTTGGCGAGGACATCCTGACTCGGGTGTTTTACAGCAAAGACAACGCCGCCGCTTTGGAGGAGATCCGCCAGGCCACCCTGGCGACCTTCCAGGAGGTGCTGGAGGGGTTGGAAGAGAAAAGCGGCTACCCAGTTGCCAGCTGTGGCGCCATGACGGTGGCTGGAAATACCACCATGATGCACTTCCTCCTGGGGCTGGATGCCTTTGGCGTGTTTGCAGCCCCATATGCCCCCCGCGCCATGCGGTTTGATCCTACCCTGCCAGGGGCCTGGGCCTTTTTGCTGGATGGCTATGTGTATTGCTATCCCTGCCGGGCCAATTACCTGGGAGGCGATATCATCAGCGGCCTGGTGGCAACCAATCTGACCCGGGAGTCGGCGATCTGTGTTTTTTGGACATTGGCACCAACAGGGGGAACTGGTGGTGGGAAACCGGGAGTTTCTCATGGCAGGCGCCGGTGCGCCGGCCCTGCGTTGGCGGGCGGTGTGGTAAAAACCGGTATGCGGGCTGTGGAGGGCGCTGTGAGCTATGTCCGCCTGAGCAGGGAACGTTCTACCCGACCGTCATCGGGGCGGTGCGGAAAGCAGTCCCTCCAGGGCCGTGATGGCAGCCGGCATTGCCTGGATCTGATTGCCCAGCTGTATTTGAATCGGTCAGTGGAGGCAATCTATACGCTCACGCCCCGATTACAATCGCTCCCGCAACACCTTCGCGCGAACAACTGGGCATAGCGTACCGTAGTACCGACTGCAATGCTGTTCCCGGCGGAATCGCAGGTAATATCAATGAAAATGCTTTCAAATCACACCACCCGACATGAGCGATATAATCGTCGTGCAAACAGTAGCAATCACCACATGCCACAGCATCAGTAGTCGCTCTCTATCCCGGGGCCACACTTCGAGAACAATACGCGGCTGATGCAGCCTGAGAATCGATATGGCAAGTCAACGATTGCATCGTATCTACTA